>Ga0111538_10005068_pt1 | contig 18071 bp, 12 predicted proteins | sample SoiMethybrSBSTD1_FD_79669 | JGI IMG/M metagenome (GOLD analysis project Ga0111538, IMG submission 79669) | Bulk soil microbial communities from a Populus tree surrounding site in Tennessee, USA - Soil MetaG P. TD hybrid SBSTD1 (version 2)... | ecosystem: Environmental > Terrestrial > Soil >...
CGTCCGAGTTCGCTGACCACAATCACAAGATCAGCGAGAGACGGCGCGCGATGGTGGTCGATCCTCCTGACGGACGCGTGCCGGTGATGAAGTGGGCCGAAGATCGGCGCGACTACGACATCGCGCACATTCCGGACGCACCGGAGCACGAGACGCCGTGGGTGCGGTGCATCACTCGAGGCTACCCGGCCGGGATGTTCCCCGCGGGCTACAACAACGCCTACCAGATCATCCAGACCCCCGGCTACGTCGTCATGGTGTTCGAGATGATCCACGAAACGCGAATCATCCCGATCGACGGCCGGCCGCGGCTCGCCGCCGGAATCACGCAGTGGAACGGAGAGCCGCGCGGGCGGTGGGAAGGCAACACGCTCGTCGTGGAGAGCACCAACTACAACAGCAAGGGTTCGATCGCGACGAGCGCCGCCACGGGGCGGATGCGCGGCATTCCGCAGACGGAGGCGATGACCGTCGTCGAACGCTTCACGCGAACCGACGCGAACACGATCGACTACTCGGTGACGATCACCGATCCGAAGGTCTACACGAAGCCCTGGACGGTGAGGCTGCCGCTCAATCGCGACGACACCTACGAGATGTTCGAGTACTCGTGCCACGAGGGGAACTACGCGATGCCGAACGCCCTGAGCTTCGGACGCAAGCGCGATGCGGAGGCGGCACGATCGTCGTCACAGCCATAAATCAACAATCACCAATTGTTGATCTGTGATCGTCGATCTTTGAATCGTCGTTGATTGGAGATTGTTGATTGTCGATTTATTGACGATTCGATCGCTCGTAGATCAACAATCCCATTCAACAATCGACAACGATCAACAATCAAAGATCGCCAAATCTACATTCAGATTTATGCGCAAACGCGCCTGGTTGGTGCTCGCTCTCGTGATGTTGAGCGAGGCCGCCTCCCCCGCCCAGGACGCCATCGTTCCGTTCAAGATCCGCGTGCCCGACGCCGTGCTGAAAGACCTGAAGGAGCGGCTGGCGCGCACGCGGTTCCCGGGTGAGATTTCCGGATCGAACTGGGACTACGGGACGAACCTGGCGTATCTCAAGGATCTGGTCGCATACTGGCGGGACACGTTCGACTGGCGCGCCGCCGAGAGGCGCCTCAACCAGTTCGATCAGTTCACGACCGAGATCGACGGCCTCGACATCCACTTCATCCATCAGCGATCGAAAAACCCCGACGCGTTGCCCATTGCGATCACTCACGGGTGGCCGGGATCGATCGTCGAGTTCACGAAGATCATCGGGCCGCTCACCGATCCCGCGGCACACGGCGGCACCGCGAGCGACGCCTTTCACGTCGTCGCGATTTCGCTGCCCGGGTTCGGGTTCTCCGGCAAGCCGACCGAGCGCGGCTACGGTCCCGAGCGCATTGCCGGCATTGTCGCGACGCTGATGGCGCGCCTGGGGTACACCCGCTACGGCCTGCAGGGCGGAGACTGGGGAAGTTCGATCAGCCGCTTCGTGGCGCTGAACGATGCCAGCCACGTCGCGGGACTGCACCTGAACTTCTGCCTTGCTGGTCCTCCGGCGGGCGCGAAGGATCCGAATGAAGGCGTGACGCCGGCGGAACTCGAACGCTCACGCGCGCGGCAGGCGTTCTTCGACACTGAACGCGGGTATTTTCTCGAGCAGAGCACCAAGCCGCAGACAATCGGAGCCGCGCTGGACGATTCGCCTGCCGGTCTTGCCGCCTGGATCGTGGAGAAGTTCCGGTCGTGGTCCGATTCCAACGGAAACGTCGAGCAGAAGTTCACCCGGGACGAGCTGCTGACCAACATCACGCTCTACTGGGTGACTCAGTCGGGGACCTCGTCGGCGCGTATTTACTACGAGAACCAGCGTGCCGCCGGCCCGCAGCGCCGCGTCGAGGTCCCCACGGCATGCGCGGTGTTCCCGAAAGAGATCAGCATCGCGCCGCGCCGCTGGGTGGAGGCGCAGTACAACGTCACTCGCTGGACAGAGATGCCGCGAGGCGGCCACTTCGCCGCGATGGAAGAGCCCCAGTTGCTGGTCGACGACATGCGCGCGTTTTTCAGGACACTCCGCTAGTCCAGCCAGTTCGATACGCCGTCACTTTCCCCTGCCTCCTGCGGGACTACGACATGCGCGTCGGGCCACCTCGCGCGAAGATCAGGCAGCCGCGTGGCGTCTCCACCGTGTCCCGAAGCAACTCCGATTTCACGCACGCCCTCATCTCCGCGTCGAGGTAGAGCAGACTGAAATACAAGCCCGCGAGCGTGTCGGCTTCGCAGCCGGCAACCAGGGGCGCAAGCTCCAGGACCGAGTCCCGGCTGCCCTGGCGGGCCACCCATGCCTCGTCCTCGAAGTGCTGGCGGGAATCGAAAATCGCCGCACGCGGCGCCAGGCCGGTGCAGGCGTCACGAAAGGTCCGAACGTACCCGGACAACGGCCACTCGTCGCTGTCCGCAGCGTCATCCTCGCCCGACTCTGCGCGACGCCGCGCTCCGCCAGACGCATCGTAATACCGCGTTGCCGGCGAATAGAGCTGCAGCACGCGGAGTCCCTCGCTCTCGTCGACGATCGCCCAGGTCTCCTGGAATGCCCCCCATGCGCCTCCCACAACGTGGCGATCGGGATCGAAGAAGCCGAGAATGATCCGGTCTTCTTCGTCGAATTCTCTGGGATCGGTCATCCCGGCCCGGCGAACCAGTGTTGCCAGGTCGTCGCGGTTCGCCAATGAAAGAAAGAATGCGGAGACTATCGTCCGGAACAGCATCGCGGCGCCTCGTCAGAGCGGCTGCAGGACTACTTCGGGGGCAATGATGGTCGCTTTGCGGCCGTTCACCTCGATCGCCCGCAGGTCCGCGGCAACTTCCTTGGCCAATCCTTGCGGGAATCGAACGGTGACGTCAGCAGGCTGCCCGGTGAGCGGGTTGGGATGCCGCTCGGCAATTTCCAGTGTCTGCTTCACTTGCGCCATCGCGCTCCGATAGGTCCCGTTTCCCGTGGGTTGTTTGGCACTGGGTCCGCGCGGTGCGCTCAAGCTCTTGGTCTGGTACAGCGACCCATCGGGGCGGACCTGGTCGAACTCGACGCCGTCGATGATCTGATTGAATTTCGTCATCGAGGGCGCCGCTGCCGCTTCGGTCAACTCGCCGCGGGCGCCCTTGATCTGGCCGTCGAACCCAAGGATGTGTGTCTTGTCGATCGGCTTGGCAAATCGCCCTTCCTCCATTTCGCGAAGGGTGCCGTCGAGAATGCTCCTCAACGGGGTCGCGGCCCGATCGATGTCGATCTTGTCCGGGTTCTTCTTGGCAAAGTCCTCGATCTCGTCAACCAGTTGCTGCATCTCCCGGCGGATCCGCGGTAGTTCGGCGATGGCATCAGGGTCGCCCTTGGGAGCGCTCACCTTCGGCATCTGATCCCGCAGACCGGCTTCGAGGTATTCCTCCGCGGTCCTGCCGGGACCGAGGAGTTGCTCGCCGCGCTTCGCGGCGCCGTCCATGATGCCCGTTAACGCTTTGAAGTCCTCGGGGGTGGGATTGGCGGGATCCTTGAAAATGTGTGGGTTGTTCGTGATCTTCTTGTCGAGGAACTCGCCCACGTCCGTGGGCAGCGCATTGCGCCGCGCCAGCAGATCCGGTGGTGTTTTGATGGGATCCAGGCAGCTCCGGCAGATCGCGAACCCTCTCTTTTCAATAGGAATGTCGACGGGCTTCGGCTGTGTCTCCGGCGGCGGCTCGCCCCCGCGGAAGCGCACCACGATGCCCTTGATGAAGGCAAAGACCATCTTGGCCAGCGACACCGCCATCCACGCGATCAGAATCAAGGCGGCGGCGGTCACCATGGCGACAATGGAGTCGCTCGCCTGGTTGATGTCCTCGTTCTGCTCGTCCTCGGTCTGCGGGATGTTGAGCAGATCGGTGATGGCCTTCATCATCGACAGCTGCTCGGCGACGAGGAACGACCCCAGCAGGACCAGCCCCACCGTCTCCGCTGCGCCGTAACCGGCCGTCGCTCCCGCCCAGGCGCCCGCAAGGATCCCCGCCGCGCCGCCGCCGGCGGTGCCAGCGGCGGGGATCACGCTGCCGAAAATCGCGCCGCCAGTGCCGGCGGCAATGGCTCCCATGACCGCTCCGCCGAGGACGATAGCCAGCCCGATGTAGACCGACAGGCGGCCGAGCATTGCGTTGATCGTTCGCCAGACGATCAATGGGAAGTCGAGGATGTTGCTGATGAACCGACCCAGATCCTCGAAGAAGTTGCCCCAACTGTCCGTGCGGATGCCTTCGATGCGCTTTGCGCGCGCCGAAAGCTCCTTGGTCAGGTTGTCCCAGTCCTCTCCCAGCCCTTTCGCGATTTCTCGCGGGTCGAGAACCCCGACGACCATCTTCCTGACCTGGCCCCAGAGGTCTGCCCACAAGGCGCCGAGTTTCTGAGCGATACCCTTGCCGATCCCGGAAAGGGTGTTCACCAACCCCAGGGTCGTGCGCTCTCCGCCACTGGCTGGAGCCTGTCGCTGAATGCGGCGCGGGACCGACAGCGCCTCCGGTGCGATGAGGCGTTGCACGGGAGGCCCAGGCGCCGCGCCTGCCGGGGAAGGGGACGGTCCGGCAGTCGCGGGAGTTCCGCCCCCGGCTTGCTCTTCGATCCTGGTTTGCGCCTCGGTTTTGGCTTTCGCGGGTACGTCCTGGAGCAGGCCCACGACAGTTTCCACGATGGGATCGATGATGATGTCGGGGTTCGCGATCACCTGCCGGACAAAGGCGATGATGGCCTTTCCTTGCTCCAGAGCGGCGATGACCGTCTCGACCCCTGCGTTCTTGATCGCCGTGGCGACGGCTTCGACCTGGGCGACAATCTCGTTGATGCCCTTCAGCGCCGAAGTGCGCAGCGACATCCACCCCGATTCGATCGTGCGCCAACTGCTTGTCAACCGTTCTTCGAACGTCGCCCACGCAGAGCGCGCTGCGCCCTGAACCGCGCTGGGGAGATGGCCGATCAACTCCTCTGCCTGGCTGCGCAACCCCGCAATCGCGCCGTCGGCCAATCCCTTCACGCCGGCCCACAGCCCATCGACCGTAGACGTGACTCCCGCCACGATCCGGCGCACTCCCGCAACGGCCGCTTCGGCCGCCCCGGTGACTCCGGCCCACGCCGTCTTCAAAACGCCGACATCCAGCGAGGCGAGGGCCGAGGCAACCGAGCCGAGGAGCGACCCGAGTCCGCCCAGGAAGCCGATCGCGGCCTGGAGCGCCCCCTCCGCGGCATCGGTGACCTGGGTTTTGACGCTGTCCCACGCTCCGGTGACTTTCCCCAGTACAGCGTTGAAGGCGCTCGTGAGCGTATCGAGGACGCTGGTGAGTACGCCCGTCGCGGCGTCGGAGACTGCGCCCGCGACGTCACTGGCGACATCGGACACGCTCTGTGCAGCGCTGCTGACGGCGTCAGAGACGGTCCCGGCTACGCTGCTCGCTTTATCCGAGAGCGCCTCGGAGGCGTCGTCCAGCCAACTGCGCTGGATGACCGGTTCGCGACGAGACGGTGCGGCAGCCGAGCGACGGAGCGCCTTCTGCTGTGGCGCCGACCGAGCAGGCGAAGCGGCGACCCGCGATCCCGCGCTGCCGTAGAGCGGCGGCTTCAGCCGCCGGGAACGCAGAGAACCATCGGGCGACGGCGCGTGCAGGGCGCTCGCGTAGTGAGGATCCGGTGGAGTTTCCGGCGGCGAAGCGAACGCATGCGGCCGCTGCGCCGGCGCGTTTTCGGCCACCTCGCTCGTGTGGCGATCGCGTAGGGACGAGTCGGTTTCCGCTTCGCTGCTTGATTTCCGTTCCGTTGCGGACCGGCGCGTGACGGTTTGCAGGCGGATCAGCGCCCGAGCGGCGCCCGGTGGGCCGATTCTCTTCTGCCCTGGAGGCTCAGTCAGGCTGGTCTGGGGCGGGTCTGGACGGTTGGCGGCATTCCGCGAGCGCTCAATGGCACGCCTGGTGTAGTTGTTCCCATGCGTGCGCTGCATCTGCAGCACGATGGCTTGTCTCGCCGGAGTTTCTGCGAGCAGCCGCGACGCATCGGGAGGCCCGGCAACACCAGAGCGTTGCCGCTCTTGAGCGTGGATACGCCGTTTGCCGGCTTCAGTCTCCGAGTGCTGTGGCGGGCGCGCGGCCTCCGATCGGGGGAGTGTCTGGCGCATTCGCGCTCACCCTCCGATTATCGAAACCTCGAGATGACGACAGGGCACTCGGTTTCGAAGCCCGCGACCCGGGTTGGATTCATTGCCGCGCGCGACTGAAGATGGCTCCGGCGACTGCGGACATCCGAAGCAACTCACCGTAACACAGAAGTGCGCAACGAGGATGAGCGGCATTTGACGCTCCTCGAGCATCAGCGTAAGGTACGCGCTAAAGGACAGGAGAGTGGATATGCTCCGCTTCGGTTTCGCCACCTGTCTCGCCGCGATGGTGGTTGTTGCTGCGGGTTCGAACCACACGTCGGCGGCTGACGATCAGATCACCTTCAGCAGGGATGTCCTCCCGATCCTTCAGAAAAACTGCCAGTCCTGCCACCGCCCCGGGCAGATCGCGCCGATGTCGCTCGTCACGTTCCAGGACGCGCGCCCGTGGGCGCGGTCGATGAAAACCAAGGTCGAAAGCCGGCAGATGCCGCCGTGGTTCGCGGACGCGGCAACCGGCCCGTTCGCCAACGATCGATCGCTGCCGCAGAAGGACATCGACACGATCGTGAAGTGGGCCGACAACGGTGCGCTCGAAGGCGATCCGAAGGACGCGCCGCCGCCAATCGACTGGCCGGCCGACGGCTGGCAGATCAAGCCGGACGTCATCGTCAGAGGGCCGGAGTTCCGCGTGCCGCCGCACACGCCGAACGACGTGGTGGAATGGGTCACCTACCTGGTGCCGAGCGGCTTCACGAAAGACACGTGGATCACCTCGCTCGAGATCAAGCCGAGCGTCCTCCAAGTCACGCATCACATCTGCTTCACCTTCCAGACGCACCGGCCCGGGGCAAAGTACTACGTGCCGAACTGGTCCGAATCGCCCCGCGACGAAGAGGGAGCGGCCATCAAGGGCAATAACCCGCCGGCCGGCGATCGGCCGCGATCAGGCGGAGGCGGGCCTGGAGCGGACGTCGGCGGCGGGTTCAACTGTTACGTGCCCGGACGGGCGGCAGACGACTATCGTCCCTTCGGCGCCGGCAAGCTGATCCCCGCGGGCAGCGACCTCTCGATGCAGGTCCATTACACGCCGATCGGAAAGGAAGTCGTGGATCGGCCGCTCATCGGCTTCACCGTGGCCGACAAGCCGCCGGCCAAGCGCTGGATGTCCTATGGCATCGTCGGCGGCGGACCGGATTTCGCCATCCCGCCGAACGAGGCGAACTACAAGAGCCCGTCGTTCGACTTGACCTTCAACGCCGACGTGGAGCTGGTGGAGTTCATGCCGCACATGCACGTGCGCGGCAAGAGCATGACGTATCACCTCGTGTATCCGGACGGGCGCGATCAAGTCGTGCTGAACGTCCCCAAGTACGACTTCAACTGGCAGCTCCTCTACCAGCCAGCCAAAACGATCAAGGTTCCGAAGGGCACTCGGATGTACGTGGACGCGTACTACGACAACTCGAAGGCCAACCGGAACAATCCCAACCCGGAGCGCACCGTCTACCTGGGCCGCATGACGTGGGAAGAGATGATGGCGCCGTTCTTTGGCGTGTTGATCGACTCCTCTGTCGATCCGAACAACGTGCTCAAGCTCGGTCGTTTCGCGGTGCAGGGGAGCGGCGCCTGATGCGTACGATCGCGTGCCTGGCCGGCCTGACCGCCGTCCTGAGTGCGTTCACTCTCGTGGCCGGCGCGCAGATCGGCGGCAAGCCCGTGAGCGGCGGCAATCCGACGCCAGGCACGCCGCAGCCGGATCCCCCGAATCTGACCGACCGCATTACGTTGAGCGGGTGCCTGCAGCCTGCGCCTAAAACCAACATCGTCGCCGAGCCGGCCGATGCGAACACACCGAGTGCGTCACGGTTCGTGCTTTCAGACGCGCAGCGTGTCGATCGGCTTCCGCCCGACACCGGCGGCTCCGACCTCGCCGCGAAGACGGCCAGCCGTTCGTACCGGCTGGAGGGACTCGACAGCCAGTTCTCTCCCTTCCTGAATACGAAGGTCGAGATCTCCGGAGAGATCAAACCGCATCCGCCCGAGGATGCCGCTCCGACGTTGCTCGTCGAGTTCGTGCAGAAGATCGAGAATCGTTGTTGATTCCAGCCGATCAATCTCCTTTTGACCGCCTTCGCGTGGGCGCAGGGCGACAGCGGCGAGATCCGCGGCACGCTGTCGAGCGCACGCGGCGGGCTGGCGGGAATCGAGGTGCGAGTCAAGAACGCGGACACAGGCGAGGTGAAAGTCACGCCAGGCCGTGGACGGTACGGCGGCTTCTGCAACTCGCGCCAGGCGAAGAAATCATGGAGTACGTCTGCAACGAAAACAACAAAACGGAGCACTACGTGGCGCATTGACGGTTCGGTGTGACATCGGCGGCGGTCACGGTGCGTCATCTCCGCTGCACATCCGGCCGCATCGGCACGGCTCGCACCGGCAGGACTCGAATCAAAATCGCCATGCTTGGCTGGCACACTCGCTGCAACTCGACAGCCACAGAGATCGGCGTCAAAATACTGTACTCAGTGCGGTGCGGCGGGTTCACGTAGAGCGTGGCCCTTGCCACGCGCGTCGCAGCAAACGCACTTCCGTAGTTGGTTGAGCTGTTCGCCCACGTCACGAACACACGTGGAGGGTCACGATGGGACGAAAGGCTGTTTGGATTCTTGGCGCAGCGCTGTTGCTGGCGGTGCTTGCCGCGCCGGCAAGCGCGCAGGTCAGCGTATCCGTAGGCGTGGGAGTGCCGCCGGTGGCGGCCGGCGTCGTGATTGGTGCGCCGCCGCCGTATGCGGTCTATCCCGGCTATCCGCCGTATTACGCCTATCCGTACGGGTATCCGTATCCGTACTACTATGGGTATCCCGCACCGTACGGGCGCGTGTACTACGGACCTCGCTACTACTACGGCCCGCGCGCACCGTACAACTATCGTGGCCCGGCACCGTACTATTACGGCGGCCGTGCGCCCTATTACAGGGGCACCGCCGCTCATGCTCCTGTTTACCGCGGGAGCGCCGCCGTGCCGGCGCCTCGAAGTTCCGCGCGCAGCTCGGCGTCGCCACGAGGCAACGGCGGCGGACGCCACTGACGGTCGAGGCCACTCCAACTCCCGGATCGCACCGGCGGCCGGGAGTTGGACGCTGAGAGTTGCCGAGCGTCAGTACGGCACGTCGATCAGCCGATTGCCGCTCCGCATGTCTTCCTCGAGCAAGTCGAGCAGCGTCCTCGAAACAGGGCCGGGTTTGCCGTCGCCAATCGGCTGGCCGTCCCATTCGACGATCGGCGCCACTTTGACCGAGCTGCCGAGCAGGAGCATCTCGCGCGCGGCGCGTGCGGCGGCCACGGGAATGTCGCACACGTCCACTCCGCCAATCACGCCGCGGGGCACCAGGCCGCGCGCCAGCTCCAGCAGCCGCAACGAGGTGCACCCGGCCAGGACGCGGTCGAACTTCGGATGGCGGAACACACCGTCGCTCGTGATGAATGCGACGTTCATGTTGGAGCTCTCGCCGACGTATCCCTCTTCGTCGATGAAGACGCCGTTGTCGAAACCCGCTTCCTTCGCTTCCATCTGCATCAGCACGTTGGGAAGGTAGTTGGTTGCCTTCGTAACGGCGTAAAGCGGCGGTTTGATCGGGTAGGTGGTGGTCATCACCCGCAAGCCTTGGGTGTACCAACGTTCGGGGTACGACAGGCCTCCGAAGATCATCACGAAGAAACCGGGCTGCGCACCCGCAGCCGGGCTCAGCTCCAGGCTGCCGGGGCCCGATGACAGCCAGTACCGGATGGCGCCGTCGCGCAGGCCGCTCGCCGCCGCGGTCCTGACGATGATGTCGCGCATCTCCTCGCGCGAGCCCGCGAGGGCGAGCCTCGACCGCTCGGCAGACCCGAGGAAGCGATCGAGATGCGCATCCAGGTCGTAGATGCGTCCGTTCACCAGGCCCGCGGTGTCGAAGATTCCATGGCCGCGGTGCACCATGTGGTCGTCGAACGGAATCACCATCAGTGCCGGATCGGTGACGACGCCGCCAAGCTGGCTGGAGTAGAAGGCGTAATACTTCACCGGCTGCCGTACGCGAAGCGCGTGCAGGCTCGCGAGCGTCTCGTCGGCGGTGAGCACCTGGAGCTTGAGGTTCGAAACCGGCATTCGATCACTGTACACCCGGACTCGGGGCTCGGGATTCGGGATTCGCGAGTGCGGGATTGAGGACCGAGGACTGAGGACCGAGCTTACCGTTCGCTCGTCAGCGACACGGCTTCCGGGGTGGCTTCCGTTGGGATGGCGACGGCGGCGGCAGGACCACCCGAGAGCTCGCGCAGCAGCCGTGCCTTGTCGAGCTCGTTCTCCCACTGCGCCACGACGATTGCCGCAACGCCGTTGCCGATGAAGTTCGTCAGCGAGCGCGCTTCGGACATGAAGCGATCGATGCCCAGGATGAGGGCGAGCCCGGCCACCGGAATCGACGGAACCACGGCCAGCGTGGCCGCGAGTGTGATGAAGCCCGCGCCGGTCACGCCGGACGCTCCCTTCGACGTCAGCATCGCAACGCCAAGTACAGTGAGCTGCTGGCCGAGCGTCAGCTCGATGTTCAGCGCCTGCGCCACGAAGAGCGCCGCCATCGTCAGATAGATGTTCGTGCCGTCCAGGTTGAACGAATAACCTGACGGCACGACGAGGCCGACCACGGACTTCGAGCACCCGAGTCGCTCCAGCTTCTGCATCAGCGGCACCAGCGCGGACTCGGAGGAGGACGTGCCAAGAACGGTCAGCAACTCGTCCTTGATGTACGCGATGAAGCGCAGGATGCTGAAGCCGGTGAACCCCGCGATGCTGCCGAGCACGATGAGAATGAACAGCGCGCACGTGAGATAGAAGCTGCCCATCAGTGCGGCGAGCGGTTTCAGCGCCTCGATCCCGTACCGGCCGATCGTGAACGCCATTGCGCCGCCGGCACCGATTGGCGCCAGCTTCATCAGGGCGTTCATCATCGCGAAGAAGATCTGCGAGCACGCCTCGATGAAGTGCTGCACGGGGAGCGCGCGAGGGCCCATGTGGGTCATCGCGTAGCCGAACAGGATGGCGACGAACAACACCTGCAGCAGGTCACCGGACCCGGTGAACGCGTCGAGGAAGGTCACCGGGACGACGTGCAGGATGAAGTCGGTCGCGGAGAGCGCCGTGGCGCGCTTGGCGTAGTCGGCAACCGCGTTGGCGTCGAGCGTGGAGGGATCGGCGTTGAAGCCGGCGCCGGGCCGCACGACGTTGATCACGAGGAGACCGATGACGAGCGCCACCGTGGAGACGACTTCGAAGTAGATCAGCGCCTTGCCGCCAACGCGGCCCACCTTCTTCATGTCTCCCGCGCCGGCGATGCCGAGGACCACGGTGCAGAAGATGATCGGGCTGATGAGCATCTTCACCAGCGCGATGAACCCGTCGCCAAGCGGCTTGAGCCGTACCGCGGTCGGCGGATCGACGTACCCGAGCACGCCGCCCGAGACGATCGCGAGCAGTACCCAGAAGTAGAGGTGTCCAGTGAGGCGTTTCACGAGAGGCCGCAAGTGTAGCGTGAAACGGCCGGCCGGATCAGACCGCCCGGAGCACACGTCTTGACATACCTCCGGACCTGCACGATAAAGGGTCGAATTTCCTGCCGCAGTCGAAGGAGGGCGATCTCATGGGTTCCACGCCTGCCGTGAAAACGCTCGTGACGCTGATTGGAGTCGTGCTGGCGCTGCCATTACCCGCCGCGGCCCAGGCCTCGTCACCTGCCGCATCGAATGACAAAGCCGCACGGACCTGGACCGTTCCGCGAACGCCCTGGGGGGATCCCGATATCCAGGGACTCTGGCCCGCCAACGACATGCAGGGAACGCCCTACGAGCGCCCCGAGGCGTTCGGGACGAGGGCGACGTTGACCGACGCGGAGTACGCGGCGCGCGAGGAGGCGCGGGAACGACAAGTTCGCGCGGACGGCGAGGTCTACGTGCCGCAGGGCCAGCGAGCCGGCATCGGCGGTCCGTCGCATTGGGCCGCAGGAGAACGCGGTAATCCGCAGCGCCAGGCGTCGCTCGTGGTGGACCCGCCGAACGGCCGGATACCGCCGATGACGGAGGAGGGGAAGAAGCGCATCGACCTCGCGCGCAGCACCTACTACTTCGACTTCCCCGATGCCGTGGTCGCGCATCCCTTCAACACGTTCGAGGATCTCGGCCCCTACGATCGGTGCATCACGCGCGGCGCGCTCGCCTCGATGCTGCCGACCGGCTACAACATGGGCACGGAGATCATGCAGATTCCTGGCGCCGTCATCATCCGCAACGAGATGATTCACGAGACCCGAATCATCCCGGTGGACGGCCGCCCGCGCATCGGCCCGAACATCCGTTCGTACATGGGCGATTCACGAGGCCGCTGGGAGGGTGACACGCTCGTCATCGAAACGACGAACTTCAACGGCAAGGTCGGCATCACGCGCAACGGCAACACGCTGCTGACGAGCCCCGACCTCAAGCTGACCGAGCGCATCACCCGCGTCGCCGCCGATACGCTGATGTACGAGGCCACGGTGGACGATCCCAGCACGTGGACGCGTCCGTGGAAGGTGGCGCTGCCGCTGAAGCAGCACCCGGAGTATCAGTTCTTCGAGTACGCCTGTCACGAGGGGAACTACGCGATGCGCAACATCCTCAGCGCCTCGCGCTCGGAGGAGAAGAAGTCGGAAGGCAGCAGCAACGCGCCGTCGAGCCAGCCCTAGGCACCCTGATCCCTGATCCCTGATCCCTGGTCCCTGATCCCTGGTCCCCGGTGCTGCCGTCCGGGTCCGTCAACACTAGGCACGCTCCTACCTGTGCCGGCGGCCCTCGTTCGCCAGCGCCGGTCCTGCCGCGTACAGCGTGGGCCCTGCCAGTTCGCCGCTGGCAATTCGCTTCTTGACTGCCAGAATGGCGTAGGCAGGAGCCGCCAGGTCGCGAACGCATGTCCCACATGCCGGGCAGCACCGCATCCCTTCCGTGGAAACCGCTCGTACTCACCAGGTACGGGCAGCGATGTCACGGTTCCCATGCGCTCGATGCGCTCACCGCGAACGAGGATCACACTGTTGGCGACTGGCGGCGCGCCGCTCCCGTCGATCAGCATGCCGCCGACGAGGGCGACCGGCTGTTCCGTTTGCACCGGCGGGCTCTGGTTGAAACCGACGGCATTCGACACGACGAATAGCAAGCCGACCGCACACGCCATCGTCATGTGTCGCATCGTTCAGTCCAGAAGAGTTGGGTTTTTCAGCGCCGGGTAGAGAATGTCACAATCGTCGGGGCATTTTCGGGGAGCTGAGTCGTTGAAGACGCATTCACGTACGGTAGCGGCCGCGTGGGCGGCTGCGCTTGCTCTTTTCGTCGCGCTGGTGGCAGGAACTTCGGGGGTGGCGCAACAGCCGCCGGCAGGGGCGGCGCCGGCCGCAGGACCAGGCGCGCGGGGAGCCGGTCGCGGAGCCGCTCCCGCCGCAGTCAACACGCTTGGCGCCGGTCCCTGGGACCTCGGGTCTGGCCGGAGCCGAGTTCATGTGACGCTCTACGCCAAGGATCTCGATCATCCCTGGGGGATCGCGTTTCTCCCAGGTGGCGGCATGCTCGTGACCGAGCGGCCGGGACGACTGCGCGTGATACGCAATGGCGTGCTCGACCCCGCGCCCATCGGTCCGCTGCCCGCCATGCTGGCCCGAAGTCTCGGCGGCCTTCTCGACGTCTCGCTGCACCCGCGCTTTGCCGAGAATCGGCTGATCTATCTCACCTACTCGAAGCCAGGGACCGAGGAAGGCAGCGCCACGACGGCGGTTTACCGCGCGCGGTGGGACGGCGGCTCGATGCTCGCCGACGGAAAAGACATCCTCGTCGCCAACGCGTATCATGGCGGCCCCGGAAGCGACCAGAGCATGGGGCCGGCGACAGGCAGCTACGGGTCGCGGCTCGCCTGGGACGGGAACGGCCTCCTCTACGTGTCGCTCGGCGATCGCAACATCGGAAAGATGGCGCAAGATCCCGGATCGCACATCGGCAAGATCCTTCGAATCCGCGATGATGGGAGCGTGCCGCCGGACAACCCGTTCGTCGGTAAGGCGGGATACCTGCCTGAGATCTACACGCTCGGCCATCGCAATCCGCTGGGCCTCGCGTTCAACCCCTCAACCGGCGAGCTCTGGTCAACCGAGGAAGGGCCGCAGGGCGGCGACGAGCTGAACCTGATCGAGGCCGGAAAGAACTACGGCTGGCCACGTGTGTCGCTCGGTCGCAACTACGACGGCACGCGGGTTGGCGAAGGATTCACCGCGCCGGGTCTCGAGGAGCCGGTCGTGTTCTGGGTGCCTGCAATCGCAATTTCCGGCCTGTCGTTCTACGACGGCGACAAGTTTCCGGCCTGGAAAGGCAATGCCTTCGTCGGCGCGATGCGCGCCAACACCGGGCAGCACATTCAGCGCGTGCAGTTCAACGCCAAGGGGCTTCCCACAGGCCGGGAGATCTTGCTGTCCGAGCTCAAGCAGCGCATCCGCGAGGTGAAGCCCGGGCCGGACGGGTATCTGTACGCGCTCACTGACGAGACGTTTGGCGCCATTCTCCGAGTTGAACCGCCAATGCCCTAGTCGCCAATGACCGAGTCAATTGTTGATCTTTGATCGTTGATTATCGATTCGTTGTTGAATGTCAAATTCTGGTTGGTGATTTATCGGAGATTGGCACACCATCAATCGTCAATACATCGCTAATCAACGATCAAAAATCAGCAAGTCGTCAACAATCAAAGATCGCAAAATCTCCGATTGGAGAATTACCATGACGATCCGCAAGCATCCGGCGCTGTTACCGTTCATCCTGGTTTTCGTCGTCCTCGTGGTTGTGGCCCGGACGCAGAACCAGACCCCCGCCCCCACCCAACCCGCGGGTCGAACCGATGGCGCAACGGAGGACTTCGCCGGGCCGTCGTCGTTTCCGCTGGCGGCGCCGGCCGGCAGCGACAGCCGGGCGATGAGTCAGGCGCCGCCCAATGCCGTCAACACGGGACCGTTCGACCCGAACACCTGGAAATACGGGCCGGCATTCACTCCGCCAGCGAACGCCAAGATTTGGAACCCGGTGAAGCTGAAGATGCTGCAGGGGGGCAAGGTCACCGGAGGGACGCTCTTCAGCGCGACCGATCCTGCCACCTACTGCGCGATGGCCGAAGCGGGCTACGACTTCATCTGGACCGAGATGCAGCACGACCAGCGCGATTGGGATCAGGCTGCCCTGATGTGGCGCACGTACCCGTATGCCGGAGCGGTGCCGGGCGTGCGCGTGGCGCGCGCCGAGGAGCGTGAGATCCAGCACGCCCTCGATGCCGGCGCGCTCGTCATCGTCGTGCCGACGGTGGATACCGTCGAAGAGGCGATCGAAGCGCGCAACTGGACGTTCTTCCCGCCGCTCGGGCGCCGCAGCCAAGGCGGAGGACAGGCCTTCGAACCGTCCATGTGGGGGACAGTGCCGGGAGGCTATCGCAACACGGCCAACGACAACGTCGTCCTCATCCTGATGATCGAAACTCTGGAAGGGCTGAAGAACGCGGCGGCGATCGCCAAGGTACCGGGCGTGACCGCTGTGTTTGCCGCCAGCGGCGACCTGGGCAACTTCTCGGGATTCCGACAGGGCACGCCGGACTACGAGCGCGTGATCAACATCGTGCACGACGCTGCGATGGCCGCCCGCGTGCGGTTGTGCGGTCCGCTGGCGTGGCGCAATCGTCCGGACTTCACGTGCTTCCAGGCCGGCACCGAAACCGCCGCCATCCGCCGCGGTGTCACCGCGGAGCTCGGTAATCTCGCCAATACACAACCCAAGGTGGAGGTGGGGCCGCTGGCAGCCGCAGGCCAATCGCAGAAATAGAACAATTGAAGATCTTTGAACAGACTCTCCAGCCACAAGGCTGATTCATCGATCTCCTCGATCGCACCCGCCAACTTGTTGATGAAGTCCGCGCGCGACCTGGCGCGGCACACGGCTCGATAATGAGCCGCAACAGACGTCGCGGCATCGGTCAACTGTGAAGCGACCTCGCCGTTGATCGGATCTCGCGGAATCGACCTCGCGAACTGGATGACATCGACGGAGAACTTCTTCGTGCGGGCCTTAGCTCATCGGGCGTCATGACGACGAGACGAGCACCCGCGATGCCAATCAACAATCAGCGGCAATCCAGCGCAATCCCGAGCAAATCACCAATCGACATTCGACAATCAACAACGAATCAACAATCAAAGATCTCAAAATCTTCAATTGAGTGATCGTCGTCCCGCACCAGCCCCGGCACCTCAGAGATCCAGTTCCTCCGCCTCTTCCGCCCGGTCCATGATGAATCGGAACCGCGCCGAGGCGTCCTTGCCCATCAGCTCGTTGATCACGCGGTCGGTCACGATCTGATCGGCGATCTCGACTCGCAGCAGCCGCCGCGTGCGCGGGTTGAGCGTCGTCTCCCACAGCACTTTCGGCATCATCTCGCCGAGCCCCTTGAACCGCGTGATCTCCGGCGCCCCGCGTCCGTTGCTGTACTGCTTCAGCAGCCGATCGCGGTGCGCATCGTCGAGCGCCCAGTACGTGTCCTTGCCGATGTCGATGCGGTACAGCGGCGGCTGCGCGAGGAACACTTTGCCGCTGGCGATCAGGTGCGGGAGGTGCCGGTAGATGAACGTCAGAAGAAGTGTTGCGATGTGATGACCGTCCGAGTCGGCGTCGGCGAGGATGATGATGCGCCCGTAGCGCAGACGCGACAGGTCGAAGCTCTTGCCCATGCCGCAGCCAAGCGCGGTGACGAGATCGGCGAGCTCCTTGTTCTCCAGGACCTTCGCCAGCGTCATCCCCTCGGTGTTCATCACCTTCCCGCGCAGCGGCAGGATGGCCTGCTTGCCGCGGTCGCGACCCTGCTTCGCCGACCCGCCCGCCGAGTCGCCTTCGACGATGAACAGCTCGCTGTCGTCGCGGTTGGCGGTAGTGCAATCACTGAGCTTGCCGGGAAGGTTCAGCCGGCCGCTTGTGGCGGTGCGCCGCGTGACTTCGGCCTGCGCCGCGCGGCTGGCCTCGCGCGCACGCGCCGCCAGGATGATGCGGCCGACGATCGCCTCGGCAACAGTGCGGTTGTGATTGAGCCAGTGCTCGAGCGCGGGACGCACTGCGGAATCCACGGTCGACAGCACCTCAGGGTTGTTCAAGCGATCCTTCGTCTGCCCCTGGAACTGCGGCTCCTCGATGAAGAGGCTCAAGACACCGGTGAGGCCTTCACGAATGTCTTCGGCGGTGAGCGTGACGCCCTTGGGGGACAGGTGGTGCGTCTCGATGTAGTTGCGAACCGCCTTGCCGATACCCGCGCGCAGCCCGTTGTCGTGCGTGCCGCCCGACCCGGTGGGAATGCCGTTGACGTAGCTTCGCACGTGCTCCTCGGTCGCCTCCGTCCACTGCAGGACGAGATCGAGCCGCGGGCCGCTCTCGCGCTCCAGGAGAAAGGGCGCCTCGTGCACGGGGCGCGCGCCGCGTGCGCTGACGATCGACTTGAGAAAATCCGACAGGCCTTGCTGGTGCTGGAAGACCTCCTTTACACCCTCGGCTTCGTTCTCGAACGCCACCCGCACACCCTTGTGGATGTAGCTGACCACTTCGAGGCGCTCACGTATCAGCGCGGCGTCGAACTCGACCTTCGGAAAGATCGTGGGATCGGGGTGAAAGTAGACCGTCGTGCCGGACCCGCGCGCCGCACCCACCCTCTTCAGGGCGCCGGTCGGCTTGCCGCGCTTGAACACCATCTCCCACTGCGACCCGTCTCGCTTGACGGTGGCCACGAGCTCGGTGGACAGCGCGTTGACCACGCTGGCGCCCACACCGTGCACCC
>Ga0111538_10005071_pt1 | contig 18063 bp, 16 predicted proteins | sample SoiMethybrSBSTD1_FD_79669 | JGI IMG/M metagenome (GOLD analysis project Ga0111538, IMG submission 79669) | Bulk soil microbial communities from a Populus tree surrounding site in Tennessee, USA - Soil MetaG P. TD hybrid SBSTD1 (version 2)... | ecosystem: Environmental > Terrestrial > Soil >...
ACGCGCACCGAAGACACGCAGTCGTTCCAGTCGCGCGACGAGGCGTCGTCGCCGTGAAGGCACGGCCCCCGGAATTCTCGAAGGTCGTGGACATCCGCAGTCAGGTGCGCAGAGTTGCCAAGGAAGTTGGCGTGTTCGTAAAGGATGATGCCGGCGGTGAGTGACGTCGGCGCCATCGGCAGCTCCTCAGGGCTGCAGCCGAGAGCAAGGGTAGCGAGTGCGGTGACGAGTCCAGACGCGAGGGAGCGAGAGGCCACGGGACACCTCCGTTAGCAGGCAAGGACTATTATGCGGGCGACCGCTCGAAAAATGCTCGCGCCCAGCGGTTACGCAGGCTGCGGCTTGACGGCCGGCTGGATGCCAAGCTGCGCGAACATCTCGGCCAGGTTGTAGTAATCCCGGTTCTCGACAATCCGCCCTCGCGTATCGAGCTTGCCAACCGACGCGCCCCGGACGCGAAACGAGCGGCCGGTCGCGGGAACGCCTGGGACCTCGCGATCGTTCGTGCCGGTCATGATCCACTCAGTCGCGTAGTCGCGGCCCGCGGTGAACAGCGACACTTGCTCGAATCGGAAGTTGCTCGACGCTCTCGTGGCCTCGTCGACAAACGATGCAATCTCCGATGGGCCATGCAGCACGCGACCCAGGGCGACGTCTTCATAGATCGCATCGTCTGCCATGCAACGCGCGACGGCTGCCGGGTCGTGCGCGTTCCAGGCATCGAGATAGGCGTCGAAAAAAGTCGTGGTTGTCATGTCATTCCTTTCAAGCGATCTGCTGGTGGAGTGTTGGCCGCGGGTCAGGTGAGAAGGCCGCGAGCGCGAGGGCTACCGCGATCACCAGGAACGGAACGGCCAGCAGCACCGCCGCGTACCAGCGCACACCCACGCGCCACGTCGTCACATGCGCGAGGAGCTCGCGCCGCCCTGACCGGCCGGAGACGAGGCTGATCATCAGAAGGCCCGCCACGGTGGGGCCGGCGAGCATCGCCGCATACAACACAGGCCCTGCCGCCGTGAGCTGCTCAAAGGTGGCGGGGAGCGCACCGGGGCCGAGAACCCACAGGCCGCCGCCCCATGAGATGACGAACACGAGGGTGAAGTAGGTCAGTAATGGTCGCCGGCTAACGAAGGTCAGCAAGGTATTCATGACTTCTTTCCTTCCAACGATCAGCCCGTGGAAGAGAACGCATGAACCTTGCCGGTTGTTGTCGGCGGCTAGCAGGCCATTTCAGGCGGTCACGCCGAGATCCGGTTCGTGTGAGTGGGGAAAGTTTCTCTGGGACGCCGAATATCCCTCACTGTCGCCGCACGCGCACCGATGAGACGCCGTCGTTCAGGCCGCGTGATCCAATAGGCGCCAGCGGGGGTAGCGGCCGTCACGCCCTCGCGCCTATAATTCGCGCCGCTCGTCCCCCCTTATCCGGAGACTCCTATGAGACAGATGACGATGGCCCTCTTCGTCGCTTCGGTCGTACTCATCGCTATCGCGTTCGGCGTTGAAAGAATGGCGGCGCAGGACACCACGCCTCCAGTACTGCGTGTGGGTAAGACGACGCTCTACACCTCGCCAATGCATGCCTTCAGTCCGGGGTGCAGCGTGCTCAATGCCAGCGATGACGATCTCACCGTCGAGACGCACCTGGTCTACAACGACAGTTCTCTCCTGGACAACACCAGCGTCCAATCAACCGTCACGCTGTCGCCGAAACACACGACGATGATTGGGGGCGGATCGATCTCGCTGACCCCGAACGCCTTGCTGTATTGCACCTTCTCGTTCGCGGGCCCGGCCCGTCAGGTCAGGGCAATCATGGTCGACTCGTCGGGCGCCTCTTCCGAAGCGCGCTAGGCGGGAATATTTTCCGGCCTCTCACGTCAATGCCACAGAAGCCGCGGACCGCCGTCGTCGGTCCGCGGCGCTATGGAGAATTACAATTTCGTCAGCGTCTTCCAGCTCGAACGGTGATGACACATTCGTGATCGACCAGGCGCACGGTCGGGTCACGACGCGACGCGGCGGCGAACGGTATACTGCGCCCTTCGTGACGCCGCATTCGTTGAACGCCCCCTCGGCCGATCGTGCGCGACTTGTGTCTCTCGCGGAGCATCTGACCGCGATCGGATTCACGGAAGACGGCCTGCGTACCAGCGGCAGCTCGCCGGCCCGCGATCCGTGGTCGTTCGCCAGCGGCGATCTTGCGGCGGATGGATCGCCGCTTTCGGTCATCACCAGATTGTTCGCTCACGGCGTCGCCGTCGAGCGGCCTCTTGCCGAAGCGGCATTCGGCACACTCAGCATCGCGGATCTCGAGGACCTCGGACTGATCGCGCGAGCCGACCACCTCGTTCGGCCGCTGCGGCTCATTCGCCCATACCAGGGCCTGTTCATCGGCAGCGATCTGCCGGGCTCGCAGACGGAGATCGTGCTCGGCGCGGTGCCGGCCAGTGAAACGCTCGCCCGCTTGACGATCAGAAAATCTGCGGCGCGCGCCCTCGATCTCGGCACCGGCTGCGGGCTGCAGGCGCTGCTGCTCGCGCGGCATGCCTCGCGCGTCACGGCCATCGACATCAACCCGCACGCGACGGAGCTGGCGTCATTCAACGCGGCGCTGAACAGCCTGGACAACATCGACGTGCGCGAGGGCAGCTGGTTCGGGCCGGTCGACGGCGAACGCTTCGACATCATCGCCTGCAATCCACCGTACGTGATCTCGCCCGACAACCAGTTCACGTATCGAGACGGCGGCCTGGCGCGCGACCACGTCTCGCGCATGGTGATTGGCGAATCGGCGGCGCACCTGGCCGAGGGCGGTCTGGCCACGGTGCTCTGCAACTGGATTCACGACGGCGACTGGGCCGCCGCGATTCGTCCCTGGGTCGAGCAGACCGGCTGCGACGCGCTGATCCTGCACTATGCGACCGTCGATCCGGTGAGCTACGCGACGCGCTGGAACATGGAGCTGCGCGCGCGCGACCGCCAGGCCTTCGAGACCACGGTGCAACGGTGGGTGGATTACTTCGTCCGCGAGCGCATCGAGAAGATCGCCTTCGGCGGCGTCATCCTGCGGCGTCGCGCCGGAGCCGCTGACAGCGGCGGAGGCGGATGGGTGCGCGCGCTGCACATGTCCCAGGGGCCGGAAGGCTCCTGCAGCGATCAGATCCTGCGGCTGTTCGACGCCGCCGACTTCCTGGAATCGCCGCGCAGCCGGGATCTGTTCGACCACGCCTACGCACTGGTCGATCGGCACCGCATCGATCAGACACTGAGCTACACCGGCGGCCAGTACTCCGTGGCGCCGGCGATCTTCCGCTCGGTGCCCGGCGGTCTCGGCCTCGAAGCGACCATCGACGCGCGCGCGCTCGAAGTCGTGCTGGAGTGCAACCGCAATCGGCGGTTGCGCGATCTGGTCGAGTCCACGGCTCACGATCGCGGCGTGCCGGTCAGCGAAGTGACGGCACTCGTCGGCGATACGGTTCGTCAGCTCGTCGAAAAAGGCTTCATGGTTCCAGTGGTGACAGGCAACTAAGGAGGGACAACACGTATGGTGACACGAAGAGCGGTGCTGAAAGGCACAGCAGCCGCGTCGATCGGAGCAATCGCCGCCGCGCACGGGGCGACGCCGGTCGAGGCATTGGAATGCGGCTACGGCAACCTCGAGGGCGGGGCCCTCGCGGCGTTCTACAAGGAGAAGAGCGCTTTCCAGGTATCGTTGAAGTTCCACAAGGCCGCGGCAGACATCTTCATCAAGGAACAGGGTCCCGAAGGCGTCGCGATCTTCGCCAAGTTCTTCCACAAACACTGGGAGGCCGCGCCGCCGCTGGAACTGGACGCGAGACTCTTCCCCGACCTCAAGTTGACCGAGCTGAATTTCCTGAAGATCGATTCGTCGAGCGCAGGAATCTTCATCAAGAACCAGCTGGGCAACGTGGTCGTGGGCGAGATCAACTTCGAGTCCGAGAAACTGTTCCAGAAGTGGCGCGAAGTGCCCTTCGACGGCGAGATCATCGGCGGCATCAAGAAAGAAGGTTAGATCGCACCGCGCTGAGGCCGGCCGTCGCCCCCCGACGGCCCGCATCAGGTTGAAGCAGCCGTGCAAGCCGCACGATCTAGAAGCCGCACGATCTATTCGTGACGCAGCGCCACCATTGGATCGACCCGTGCGGCCCGCCATGCGGGTGCTGCGCACGCCGCGAGAACGACGCCTCCCACCAGCACGGTTGCGACAGCGTACGTGGCCGGATCGTGCACTGTAATCCCGTAGAGAAAACGCGCCAGCAAGCGGCTCAAGACGATGGCTGAAGCCAGACCAAGAGCGAGGCCGGACAGCGCGAGCGCGATCCCTTCGCGCAAGATGAGACTGAGGATCGACGGCATGCGAGCGCCGAGCGCCATTCGGACGCCGATCTCACGCGTTCGCTGACCGACGGCCAGCGCGAGCACGCCGTACAAACCAATCGCGGTCAGCAGCAGGCCGAGACCGCCCGCGTCGCCGACGACACGCATCGCCATCGGCACCTCCGCGTAGATGTTCTCGGTGAGCATGGACAGCGACAGCGCCTCACTGATCGCAACGCTGGCGAGCCCGGCGAAGTTGGTGTTGTGGTCGCGGTAGTAAAGATAGTCGGGATAACGAATTGAGTCTTCGACGGGAACACCGCGGAGCGCGCTGATCGCGATAAGGCGTTCGGCGTCCGTCACTCCGACAGGAGCACGCAGGAACAGCGCATCGATCAGGCAGTAGACCGACGTCTGGGCGCCAATCGCCAGACCCAGTGACAGCGCGGCAGCGACGGTCACGCCAGGACGGCTGGCCAACGCACGCAGGCCGTGTTGGAGATCCTGGAACACGCTTGGCATGACGCGGCTGATTATCGCTTAACGCCGGCTCATCTTTTCAATTTCGAATGCAGTAAGCAGTTTTCGATCTGCGTATGCAATGGCTCTCGCGCGCCGAAGATCAGGCGCAGGATCTGGCTGCGCGCGAGGAACATATCTTGCTCTCCTCGGTCACCTTGCTCGATTTGCTTCAAGGAGATCGTCGATGCGCAAAACAATTGTCTTTGGTGTGACGCTCGTGCTCGTGCAGGTTTCTCTCCTGGCCTTGACTTTTATTGAATCCGACGTGTTCGGAGGCGCGGGCGGCGACATCGGCCGTCGAATCGCCCTTGCGCCCGATGGCGGCTTTTACGTCGCCGGCAACACCGAGTCGGACGACGGTGACAACGATGCGTTCCTGCGCAAGTACAACGCGAACCGCGTGCTGCAATGGGAGCGCGCCTACGGGTTGCCACTCGATCCAACGAATGGCTTCGACGACGAATTCATCGAAGGGCTCGCGGTCGGCGCCGATGGATCCGCGTACATGGCGGGCATGCTCGGGACCGGCGTCCTGTTCCTCGCGAAGTTCGATACCGCCGGCAACCTGCTGTGGGACAGCACGTATGGCGAGAACGCGACGATCGCCAGCGGCGCGGCCGTCGGTCCGGATGGAAACGTTTATGTGTCGGCACACTTCGGCGGCGACAGCTCGGATCCGACGCACCTTGAATCACGGCTGCTGAAGTTCGATCCGAACGGCACGCTCGTGTGGGCGCGCGCGTGGGGCGGCATCGGTGAACCGGGAGTGCCGGGATTCGATCAGAGCCACGGTGTCGCAACGTCAGCCGACGGCGTTTTCATGGTGGGCGAGACGAACACCTTCTTTGCGAACGACGCCTACCTCGTGAAATTCGATTTCAACGGCAACCTGCTGTGGCAGCGTGACTGGGGCGTGGATGGCATCCAGGCGCCGTTCACCGGTCTCACCACCGCCTTCGGCGTCACCACCGACAGCGCGGGCAACGCGTACTTCACCGGCAACACCGGCGATAGCGGGCACCTCAAGAACATCGTGCTCGTGAAGTTCAGCGGCGCCGGCGATTTGATCTGGTCGAAAGTCGGCGGCCCCGGTTTCGGTGGAGGTCGTGATGTTGCCGTATCGCCCGATGGCACGGCGGTGTTCGTGAGCGGCAGCATTCTCGCCGACGATCCGAACTTCTTCGGCGGCTTCGGCTTCATCGCGGAATTCACGTCGGCGGGCAAAGCGAAGAAGGCGAACACGTGGGGCAGCAGCCCGGAGTTCAGTGCCAGTGTGGAATCAGTCGTCGTCAACGGCGCCGGCGTCGTCGCTGCCGCGGGCTACGTCGGACCAGGCCCGTACGAATTCGGCCGCGCGTCGAACAGCGCGAAGAACGCGGCGACGCACTTGATCATTCCAAATGGCGTGGTGCAGACCCTGCCCACTCTGCTCGAGGCGCAGAATGGGCAGCTACTGCCGTTCGATTCGACGACCCTCGGCGGGACTGACGCCTTCGCGCTGTGGACCGAGCGTTAGTCTCACGGCAGCTCTTTCACGGCCAACTCGAATCGATCGGGGAACGCTCCATACGCGATAACGACGATGCGATACTTCCCGCCGCGCGCGATGGGCAAGGTCCCACGCCGGTTCGGCGGGACGTCATCGGCATAGATCCAGGACTCGTTGGGCGCGATGAGGAACAGTTCGGGATCGTAGACGCCACGGGATGGCGGTGGCCAGGACAGGGTGACGACAAGTTTGCCATCGATCGAGGCCGTGAGCTCGTACTGACGGCAGTGGCCCCTCGAGTCCCAATTCGGAAAGCACACCGGATCGGTCGCCTCGACTGCGCTTGTCACCACAGAACCGTCAGACACCGCGGTCGCAGTGGCGGTGTAAAACGGGCCGGCTCCTGGCACCGGTCCAAGAACTCCCGGCGCGACCGCGGTGGTTGGTGTTTGCGAGGGGGCGGTAGGCAGGATCAACGTGTGCTTGGCGTCACACCCAACTGCCAGGAAAACTAAACTAATCGCAAGAAACCGGTTCATCGGCCGCACAGGTCCTCCAATCGGGGATTGCCGCTTTCACCCTGTACCTGGCGCAACCCGTCGGAATTCAGGGTCAGGCACCCTTTGGCATTGCGATTGGCCGGTCAATGCGCCATCCTTGCAGCTCCACCAGCCCCCCCCGAGACGCACACATGGGCGACGTCACGGAGCTTTTAGACCGTTGGAGCGACGGCGATGGCGACGCGTTCAAGAGCCTCATACCGATCGTCTATGAGGAGCTTCACGACCTGGCCGGGCATTTTCTGCGCCAGGAACGACGCGGACACACGCTGCAACCGACCGCGCTCGTTCACGAGGCGTACCTGCGCTTGAGCGGCTTGCGCGAGATGCGGCTGCACAATCGCACGCACTTCTATGGCGCCGCGGCGGAAGTGATGCGCCGCGTGCTCGTCGATCATGCGCGCAAGAAGAACTCGGCGAAGCGCGGCGGCGGCACGCCGGTGGACGTTCCGCCCGGAGCGCTCGACATGCCGATCGATCTTCGCCTCGACGTGCTGGCACTCGACCGCGCGCTCGCGGAGCTCAGCGTGATTGCGCCCGACAAAGCGAAGGTCGTCGAGCTGCGGTACTTCGGCGGACTCTCCGTGGACGAGGCCGCCCGCTACATGAACGTCTCGCCCGAGAGCGTGAAGCGCTATTGGCGCTTTGCGCGCGCGTGGCTGTTGGGCAGGCTCACCGTCGGGGAGGGCCATGCCCCCGAATAGGCGCCGCGTGCGCCAGGTACGCCAACGTTGTGATCCGGAGGAGCCGTGAGTCTCGACAAGGCGTATTGGACCGAGGTCGCCACCATCTTCGACGCCGTTGTGGATCTCGATGATGCAGAGCGCGCCGCCGTTCTCGACGATCGCTGCGCACACCGCTCCGCCATGCGCGCCGATATCGAGCAGCTGCTGATGCGGGACGCGCTCGAGGAAACGCTGGTGACGGACGCGATGCGCGCGCTCGACGCTGAACCGCGCGCTCCGGCGGTCGGCAGCACGATCGGTCCGTATCAGCTGATGGAGGTGATCGGCGCCGGCGGGATGGGAACCGTCTACCGCGCGCAGCGATCCGACGAGGATTTCTCACACCAGGTCGCCGTCAAGATCATCGCCAGCCCAGTGAGCCAGATCGACACGGCCCGCCGATTTAAGGCCGAACGTCAGATCCTCGCCTCACTTCGACATCCCCACATCGTGACGCTGCTCGACGGCGGCGTGACCGACGCCAGCCATGCCTATCTCATCATGGAGTACGTCGATGGCGTGTCGATCACCCGCTATTGCCGCGATCATCAGTTATCGCTCCCGAATCGGCTGCAGCTGTTCCGCCTGGTTTGCTCCGCCGTTCACTACGCACACCGTCATTCAGTCGTGCATCGCGATTTGAAACCCGCGAACATTCTCGTCACGGCCGAAGGAGTAGCCAAGGTCCTCGACTTCGGCGTCGCGAAACTGCTTGATCAGCCGCTGCCGCCTGGCGGGACGTCAACAGGCCTGGCCACCGGCCCGCTCACTCCGAACTACGCGAGTCCGGAACAGCTTCGCGGCCTGCCGGTGACATCTTCCTCGGATGTCTACGCACTCGGTGTGTTGCTTTATGAACTGCTCAGCGACCGGCGGCCCTATGAGACCGAGGGCAAGCCGTTGGACGAAATCATGCGTCTCGTGGTGGACACCGATCCGCCGAGGCCAAGCGCGCGCCCGAGTGAGAGCACGTTGCCTTACCCCGCACTCCGCCTCAAGGGCGATCTCGACGCCATCGTCCTCAAGGCCATGGCCAAGGATCCCGACTTGCGTTACGGATCGGCCGAGGAGCTCTCGGAAGACATCAAACGGTTCCTTACGGGTGTTCCGGTGATCGCGCAGGAGCCGTCGTTTGCGTATCTCGGTCGCAAGCTCGCGCTTCGGCACAAGGCCGTGTTCATCACGAGTGCCATCTCGCTGCTGCTCGTCGTTGGCGCGCTGGTGTTTGCGTTATGGCAGGCCGGCGTCGCGACCGCGGAGAAACGCCGGGCCGAGGCGCGATTCGCCGAGCTCCGGCAACTGGCCAATGCCCTGATCTTCGAGATCCATGACGCGGTGGCGCCGCTGCCCGGTTCCACGGCCGTCCGGCGGACGATCATTGCCCGCGCGCTCGGTTACTTGGAACGGCTGGCGAAAGACGCCGACCAGGATGTCGCGTTGCGACTCGAGCTGGCACGCGCATACATACAAATCGGGAAGGTCCAGGGAATTCCCGGAGCAGCCAACCTTGGCGATCGCGAGGGCGCCATCTCGAGTTTTCGGACTGCCCAGGCCCTCATCGAGCCACTGACAAAGGTCGACCGCCCATCGGCTGATGTCGTAGACGGCTTCGTCGAAGCCACGCGGCGTTTGAGCGAGACACTCACCGAGATGGTTGGCCATCGCGACGAAGCCATTCGAGAAGCCGAGAAAGCCGTCGCGATTGCGGATGGCTATTACCGTCTCCTGCCAGCCGACGTCAAAGCGCGCAACCTTCTGGCCAGTTCGAGTTTCACGGCGGCGATTGCCGTCGGGTATCCGCATTGGCTGGCGCACTGGCAACGGGTCAGTCTGCTCTATGACGCGTTACTCGCCGAACACCCCGACGACCCTCAAAACCTCCGGAACGTCGCACTCGTCGAAAAGTACCTTGGCACTCATTACGATATGACGAGGGACCTGCCGCAGGCGCTGATCCATTACACGCGGGCGCGGACCATCGACGAGAAACGTGTCTCGCTGGCTCCGAGCGATCGCGGCGCCATGGGGGATGTCGCGGTCGACTTGTCCAACGAGGCCAGCGCTCGCTGGAAGGGGCGCGACATGAGTGCCGGCGAGCTGTTCGAGGCCAGCCTCGCGCTCCGCATGCGCCTCGCAGCGGACGATCCGAAAGACGAGCACGCAGCGGCTCGAGTCGCGTTCGTCCATGGACGGCTGGCGAATTTCTACGAGGATGCCGGTGAGCCGGCGCGCGCCCTGGAGCACGCTCACGCCGCCATGGCTTTTTACCATTCGCGGCAGCTGACTCTCAGCTACGCGACCGACGCCGCCTACACCCTCGCCACGGTCGCACGCGTCGAGGAGGGCCGCGGAGATCATGCTGCGGGCTGTGCCGCGTACAAGCAGTCGTTCGAAGCATTCAGCCGTCTCCCGTCTGCCGAACTCGAAAGCGTCAATGCCGGGGTTGATCAGATGATTGAGGTCGCGCGCCAGGCGGCCGCCTGCGGCGTCAGGGCCGCGCGCGATTGGCTCGATGCCGCGAAACCTGTCCGCTAGGATGTCGGTCTCAACTGGCGCTGCAGGTGTGGCATCACTGGCTCTGCAGAGGTAGTCGTTGAGCCATTGTCATTCGGCATCGGAGATCGGAAAATCTCTTCGGCGATGACGATCAGCGGGGCGCTCGAACAGGGACGCGAGTCGTTTGCGCATCGTGCGTGGGCCAACGCATACACATGTCTGGCAGCGGCCGATCGCGACACGCCGCTACAAGGTGAGGACCTCGAACGCCTGGCGTACGCAGCCCATTTGACCGGGAAAGACGCCGACAGCGAAGCTGTGCTGACCCGCGCCCATCAAGCGTTCCTGAGCCGAGGCGCCCCTGAGGATGCTGCCCGGTGCGCCTTCTGGCTCGGCTTTGCGCTCCTGAACAGTGGCGACTTCGCCAGGGGCGGCGGGTGGATCGCGCGGGCCGAGCGCGTTCTCGGCGAACGGTCCGAGTGCGTCATGCACGGCTACCTGCTCATGCCGGCCGGAGTACGCCGTATCACGCACGGCGATGCTGACGGGGCGCACGCGCTGTTTTCCCAGGCCGCCGAGATCGGACGGCGTTTCGCGGACGTGAGTTTGATCGCGATGGCGCTTCACGGACGAGGTCGGGCCTTGATCCGTCTCGGGAGCGTGGCCCAGGGCGTGGCACTGCTGGACGAAGCGATGACCGCGGTGATCGCCGGCGAAGTGTTTCCGATTGCGGCCGGCGACATCTATTGCAGTGTCATCGAGGCGTGCCATGAAGTCTTCGACCTGCGGCGCGCCCACGAATGGACGGCCGCGCTCGATCGATGGTGCGCGTCGCAGTCGGATCTCGTGCGATTCCGCGGTCAGTGCCTGGTGCGCCGTGCGGAAATCCTGCAGTTGCACGGCGCCTGGCCCGACGCGATTGACGAAGTGAAACGCGCCTGCGACTGTCTCGCCGATCCGCCACAGCGCGCGCGAGGGGCGGCCTTCTATCAATGGGCGGAGCTCCTTCGACTGCGCGGCGAGTTTGCAAAGGCCGAACAGATGTACCGCGAGGCCGCGCAGTCGGGACGAAGCCCGCAGCCCGGCTTGTCGCTGCTGCGGCTGGCTCAAGGGCAGGTCGACGGCGCGGCGACCACCATCCGCAACGTGTTGGATGAGGCGAAGGATCGTTGGGTCCGCTCACGCATGCTGGGCGCGTACGTCGAGATCATGCTGGCCGCCAACGATCCCGCCGCCGGGCGCGCCGGTGCTGACGAGCTGGTAACCATGGCGGGTGCGCTGGACGCGCCATTGCTCCGGGCCGTGTCGATGTACGCACGTGGCGCCACCCTTCTCGGCGAGGGCGATGCGCGGGCGGCGCTCGCCACACTGCGGGAGGCGGCGGCGGCATGGGAATTGGTCGAGGCACCCTACGAGGTGGCGCGCACCCGCGTCTTGATCGCGCGCGCCTGTCAACAGCTTGACGATTTCGACAGCGCCGACATCGAGTACGAGGCGGCGCGTCACGTATTCAGACAGCTGGGTGCGACGCCCGACCTCACCTCCATGGACGCGGACTCGACCCGGCAGAACCTCGCGTCGGTCAGCGGGTTGAGCGCGCGCGAAGTGGACGTGCTTCGGTGCCTGGTCGCCGGCAAGACGAATCGCGCCATCGCCGATGAGCTGTGCATCAGCGAAAAGACCGTTGCCCGCCACGTCAGCAACATGTTCAACAAGCTCGGCCTCTCGAGCCGGGCAGCCGCCATCGCCTACGCCTACAAGCACCGTCTCGTTTGACCGCTACATAGAACTACCCATTTTCGTTCCCCGCTCAGATTGGGTGCTCCGCCCGATGCGCCGGAGGCTGCTCGCCGCGTAGTGTCGTCGACATGAGCCCGAAGGCGAGTGCTCGCCAGATTCGAGTCGGCGCGAGCGACCCGCGAGAAAGGGAGGGGGAGGTTTCATGAGTACGCTGCACGTGGACTCCGCACGCGAAGCCTGGGACAACATCGCCGCAGGCTACGACCAGTTTGTCGCGCCCACCGAAATCTGGCTGGCCAATGAAGCCCTCAGGCGCGCGCAACTCAGAGCCGGTGAGACCTTCCTCGACGTCGCCGCCGGTCCCGGCGGATTGAGTCTCCCGGCGGCGCGGCTCGGCGCGAAAGTTGTCGCGACCGATTGGTCGCCCGCGATGATCGCGCGTCTCGAAGCGAGGGCGCGCGAGGAGGGGCTCGCAAATGTTTCGGGTCGCGTCATGGATTGTCATGCGCTCGAGATCGACGATGAGACCTTCGACCTCACCGGATCGCAGTTTGGCGTCATGCTCGTGCCCGATCAGCCGCTCGCACTCCGTGAAATGGCACGCGTGACGAGACGGGGTGGGCGCGTGCTCCTCGTCGCCTACGGCGCGCCCGATGCGATCGAGTTCCTGCATTTTTTCATCGGCGCGCTTCACGCCGTCGATCCGGCATTCCCGGGACTTCCCGCCTCATCGCCGCCTTTGGAATTTCAAGTGTCGGATCCCGAGGTGCTGCGCGCCCGGCTGGCAGGCGCAGGGCTGGCACGAGTGACCATCGACACGGTGACGGAGCGGCTCGAATTTCGATCCGGAGAAGAGCTTTCGAACTGGATTCTTTTCAGCAATCCGATCGCGGGCGCCCTGACCGCCCATCTGTCGCCGGAGCAGAAGATCGATGTCCGCCGGATCCTTGACGGGATGCTGCGCGAACGGTCCATGAACGGCGGCCGAGCCACGCTGACCAGCCCGGTGCACATCGGCATCGGCGTGAAGTGACGCGACGCGTCCAGAGAGGTGCGCCATGGGCGAGATTCACAAGCATCGTGTTCAGACGGTCGTTATCGGAGCCGGCCAGGCCGGACTCTCGGTCGGTTATCACCTGGCGCGTCGTGGTCTCGAGTTCGTCATTCTCGAGTCGCACCAGCGAGTCGGTGACAGTTGGCGGCAGCGGTGGGATTCGCTTCGCCTGTTCACGCCCGCCCGCTTCGATGGCCTTGCCGGCATGCCGTTTCCCGCTCCTCCAGACACGTTTCCGACGAAAGATGAGATGGCCGACTACCTGGAGGCTTATGCGTCTCATTTCAACCTGCCGGTGCAAACGGGCGTCGCCGTCGATCGCCTGACGAGACGAGGCGCGCTCTACACAGTGTCGGCCGGCGACAGGCAGTTCGAAGCAGACCACGTGATCGTGGCCATGTCCGATTACCAACGACGGCGCGTGCCCCCGTTCGCCGGCGATCTCGATCCCGCCATCGTGCAATTGCACTCGGCCGACTATCGCAACCTGTCGCAGCTCCGCCCTGGCGGGGTCCTGGTCGTCGGCGCGGGCAATTCTGGAGCGGACATCGCACTCGAGGCGGCGCGTGGCGGTCACCGAACCTGGATATCGGGCCGGGACGTCGGCCACGTCCCCTTTCGAATCGACAGTTTGCCGGGACGGTTGGTGCTGGTGAGGCTCGTGCTCCGGGGCCTCTTCCATCGCGTGCTGACGGTGAAGATGCCGGTGGGCCGCGTCTTTCGGCGGAAGATGCTCTCGATGGGCGGTCCGCTGATTCGCGTCAAGCCTCGCGATTTTGGCGCGGCGGGCGTCGAGCGCGTCCCACGCACCGCCGGCGTGCAGAATGGCCGGCCGGTGCTCGAGGATGGCCGCGTGCTCGACGTCGCCAACGTCGTCTGGTGCACGGGCTTTCATCCTGGCTTCAGCTGGATTGACGTGCCGGTTCTTGGCGGCGACGGACGACCGATGCAGGAACGTGGCGTCGCCATCAACGAGCCCGGCCTGTATTTCGTTGGCCTGTTGTTCCTGTACGCCGCGTCATCGGTGATGATTCACGGAGTTGGCAGAGACGCGGAGTACATCGCCAACACGATCAGTGAGCGAACGCGGGTCCGCCGCGTCGCTTGACGCAACGGCCGGCCGGGATCGGCCATCGCCATCGCAGGGCGTTGTGCGCGGGCTTCATGCCCGCGCACCGTGCGCCGCGAGTGGAATCCGATGCGAGCCTTGAAATACGGATAGCCTGGACGGCTACGATTTCGCTTTCAGCTGGCGCGCGATGAAGGCCTTGACCATCGCGCGCGCCTTATCCGTCTGCGGTCCGGGCTGTGCGACCCACTGGTGCTCGCTGCCCTCGAACAGGTGGTAGTCGATGGCGCCGCCTGCGGCCTTGTAGCTCGCGACGAACTTCTCCTGGAACTCCGGCAAGACGTTGTCGTCGAGCCCGCCCTGCATGATCAGCATGGGCACGAGATTCACCTTCTCCTTACGGTCGAGGATTTCCTGCGGATTGCTCTCGTGAATCGTTTCCCACGGCTTGAAGTAGGTGTAGTGGTTCTGCACCATGCCGTCGCGCTTGTTCTTCTCCGCGTTCTTGAAGCGCAGGAACGGATTGCTGATCGGCGATCGGCACGCGATATAGGCGACCTTCGCGTCGATCTTCGGCGCTTCAGGAAGCGGAATCGCGTTGTAGCGTTTGTCGTCGGGACGCATCGCGAGCAGCTCCGCCACATGGCCGCCGCTCGAGCTTCCGTAGATCCCGACTTTCGACGCGTCGCCGTTCCAGGACGGCGCCTTCCACTTGAGCCAGCGCACGCCGTAGTTCGCGTCCTGCACGGATGTTGGATACGGCGCTTCCGGCGCGTTCGTCATGTCGATCGCGACCACCAGCAATCCGCTCTCCGCCAGCGAGCGATCCATCGGCTCTTCGGCCGTGCGGTCCTTGGCGTTCCACGCACCGCCATGCAGATCCAGCACTGCGGGAAATGGTCCGGGACCGTTCGGACGATAGACACGCGCCTTCAGCATCCGTCCGGCGGCGTTCTTCCGCATGTCGACTTCGGTCACGCTGATCTCGAATTTCGCAGCGGGATCGTAGGGAACAATCCGCCTAAAGGCGGATGCCACACTGACGGACACCAAAGTGCCAGCAGTCGTCAGGAGAAACTGCCGTCGATCGATCTCATAGTTGGCCATCTTGATCTCCTAGCGTGAGCGTGTTCCGGCAGACGGTGTGACGATCTCCTTCGCGTAGCCGGTGAGCCGCAGGATGTGCAGGCCGCTGCCGGCTCGATCCGCAGCATAAATCAAACCGCGGTCATCAATCTCCACGTTGTTGGTCACGCCGGCGCTCTTGCACTTGCTCGTTGGGGTCTCGGTGCCGAATTCGCCGCCTTCTCGAGTCTCAGCGTTCGCGCACGTGGGCACCGTGAACTTGTTGGCCGGTGGAACGAAGTAGCCGACCTCGTGAACGGCAAACGGATCGCGGATGTCCCAGATGCGCACGCCGGCGTTGAACCACGCGAACACCGCGATCTTGCCGTAGTACGGCGCATAGAACGATTCAGCGGATGAGTGCGCGCCGAAGCGCCCGCCTCGCCCGCAGTAATCGCCCTGCGTCTCCTGCACGCGGAAGGTCGAGAGCGGCCACGGTGTCGGCTCGTGGGTGATGTCGAGCAGGAACGCGAGATGCGGCGCGGGACGGCCCTGCGTGAGCTGCGAGGACGGGAAGTTCTGACCACAGTTGTCGGCGCGCGCGGCTTCCGACACGACGAGGAGAAGATCGCGCTTGCGGAGCGCCTGATGTCCCTGGAACCCGGGGATCGGCACGCCGAATATCGGGAACGTGGTGTGTGCGCCTTGATCGGGCGACATCTCGAGGTGGCCGACTTGCGGCGCGAGGAGTTCTTCCTTCGTTGGCGTCAACGGGTTCTTGAAATCGGTCAGCAGTTTCTTCCGATCGACGATTGAAATCACACCCTCGTTGCCCGTGCCGTAGGCGATGTAGACGCGATTCTTCTCCGGCCCGGCCGAGATCGCGCCGTGGATGCCTTCGCCCTCACCGGATCCGCCCGCGTTCGGCTGCGTGCCGACCATCCCGAAGTCGCGGATGTAGACCGGCTTCGCCGGATCGCTGAGGTCGTAGATCTTCAGGTGATTGCCGCCCGTCCAGCCTTCCTTCGAGTTGTTGGCGACGAGATACGCGATGCCGGTGTCGCATTCCCACCAGCTCTTATGCGTGCCGGTGAGATTGTCCACGACCGTCGTCAGCTTGCTCGGCTTCGCCGGCACCGTCACATCCCAGATTTCATGCGCGCTGCCGCCAAGCGGCCGCAGCAGGTACCACTTGCCCTTGACGCCTTTGGGCAGTGTGTTGCCGCTGCACACGCGCACCATCTGCGCGCCGCCGGTCCGCCGGTCGTCACCGGTGGCAATGTGCGCGAGGTACTTGGTGTTCGCGGGGTCTGTGACGTCGACGATCGACGTGCCGCTCGTTTCGAGCTTGCCGGTGAGCGGATTCATCAGCGGCTTCTGGTTGTTGTGATGGCCGACGTACGCGATCTGCCTGCCGTCCTGATTGATGATGAGCGGTTGGTAGGCAGATCGTCCCTGGAGATCGTTGTGGCCAACGACTTCCATGTTCCACGTCGACGGGCGATCGCGCGGACCCGGCGCAGGCGCCGCCGAAGGCGGTGGCGATCCGCCTCCGGTGAGCGCGATCGGCGGAATCGCCGGTCCGTTGGGTACGAGTTGTTGCGTCTGTGCAATGGGCGTCGCGATCAGCAGCGCGGCGAGCAGGCACGATGCGAGCAATGGCAGGCTCAGGTTTCGCGGGCGCATGGCGTCTCCTTGTGACCGAATCAGAAGCGGAAGACCACGTCGAACTGCGCCGACCGCGACGTCTGCTGGTTGTCCTGCACCAGGTAGAAGTTCGGGTCGTACGACAGGTTTGCGCCGGACCGGTGCCACTCGGTGTAGCGGCCTGAATTGAGCGCATTGAAAATGTTCAGACCCAACTGCGCGTTGCGGTGGCCACCCATACCGAGCTTGTAGCCAAACTTGAAGTTGAGTGTTCTCACGTACGGGAGACCTTCCTGTCCTTCACCTCGCGTCGGATACAGGAACCGGATTCGCGTCGCGAGCGGATTGGCCTGGCCGCCGCTGGTAACAGGCGTCGTGCCGTTGAATCGCGCCGGCCCGAATCTCAAGACGTCCGGATCGTTGGCGGCAAGCTGCTGAAGGATCGGACCCGTCCACGGGCCGCCGACGACGGTATAGCTCGTGGACACGACGATGTGCTTCGGCGCATTCCAGGTGGCCGCGAAGCGGAATGAGCCCGGCGTCCAGGTGGGCGTATTGCGCAGCGTGCCGCCGGTCGCAAGGCTGTTGTTGTCTACCGGATCCTGGTTGCGCCAGATGGTCTTGTCGTTCGCGAACGCGTCCGGCTGAATGAAGCCTGCCGGATCGGTCGGGTTCCAGGTCCCGTCTTCTTTCTGCCACTGGTGCTGATAGCTCACCATCGCCTGGAAGTTCTTCGACATGTTCTTCGCAACCGTCAGCATCACTTCGTGATACAGCTGGCGCGCCCACGTGCGATTGGTCAGCCTGAAGATCTGGCCCGAGCGCGGATCCACCTTGCCGAATCCTCCGAACGGTTTGCCGGGCGCGTCCGGCCAGAATCCGTTGATGTCCACCTGCGCGTACGAGTCGTTGAAGGTCTTGTGCGTGTAGGCCACGTCAACGCTCATGTCCATCGGCAGCTGGCGCACATAGCCCGCCGTGAACTCATCGATGTAGGGCTGATGGAAGTCCGGATCGAATCGCTGGCTGTCTACTGACGCCGGCACCGCAGGCGTCACCACCTCGGACTCGAAAACCCCATCGCCGTTGGCGTCGTAGATCGTCTTCGACGATGCCGCCGGGTTGCCCGAGAACGCGGCAACGGCGTCGCGGCCTCCCATCAGTTGCCGATGCACGCGCGCGAAGCTTGCGCGCACGACGTTCTTCGCGGCGTCGTCCAGCAGCAGCGCCCCGCCGAGGCGCGGCGCAACTTCGACACTCTTTTCGATCTCGAAATTGCGCAGCACGTCGAAGCGCCTGACGAAGTCGGCGCGGACGCCGAGCGTCATCGTGAGGCGATGGACCGGCCGCCACGTGTC
>Ga0111538_10005073_pt1 | contig 18061 bp, 19 predicted proteins | sample SoiMethybrSBSTD1_FD_79669 | JGI IMG/M metagenome (GOLD analysis project Ga0111538, IMG submission 79669) | Bulk soil microbial communities from a Populus tree surrounding site in Tennessee, USA - Soil MetaG P. TD hybrid SBSTD1 (version 2)... | ecosystem: Environmental > Terrestrial > Soil >...
CCTTCTCCGCGCCGGTGCCGGCGGACCACCCCTCGCTGTCGCTCGGAGGCGCTCACGGCTCGATCGGCCACACTAACTCACGGCGGCGACGTCTAATGGAGTGAAGATGGGAAAGATGGCCTGCTGGCTCGGCTGGCCGCCCGGCCACCTGTACGAGTCGGTCACGTACCGGGATCCGGTTTCCGGCCGGTGGCGCGCATACGCGCACTGCTTGCGCTGCGGCCGGCTGCGGCGGCTATCGGTCGGAGACCGCAAGCGGCCCGCCAACTTCCCGGGAAACCCGCTGGCCATGCTGCTCGCGTTCGGCTCGCGCCCGGCGGATGCGAGCGTCGACATCGAGCACGTCGAGCCGCACGGATCCATGGTCGTCGAGGTTCCCTCGACCGGCGAGAAGCTCGAGATCCGCGCCGCGCGCGTCGCCTGGGGCCCGTGGCGGGGCGACACCGTCTACTGCGCGCGCCGGCTCGGCAGCGGGAGGCACGCGGCCTCACGCGACCTGCGCTCGGCCGTCGCGAGGGCGTCCGAGACGAAGGAGCGCGCGCCCTGGGTCGACGATCTCGCGCGCCAGCTCGAGCACGAATTGGCGCCGTGAGGCACACGAATGACGCTTCGGGGGTTGACAGCCCGGTGAGGTTTACGCAGACTGGGCCAATCGTGCAGACGAGGTCACGAGCGACAGCATTGCCCGCCACCGGCTTCACCGGCCTGGCGTCGCTCGGCCTCATCGCCATTCTCCTTCTCGCCATTCTCCCCCGCTAAGGGGGAGTACGCGACCACGCGCCCTTTAGTAGGCGCACACGCCGACCGAAACGACACCCGAGGTGCGTCTCCGTTTCGGAGACGCCGAAGGAGGAGCAGTGGCAGCACGCAGGATCACCATCTTCGATACGACGTTGCGCGACGGGGAGCAATCCCCGGGCATCGCGCTGCAGCCGCATGAGAAGGCGGAGATCGCCACCCAGCTCGAGCGCCTTGGAGTCGACGTCGTCGAGGCCGGCTTCGCGGTCTCCTCGCCGGGCGACTTCGAGGGCGTGAGGGCCGTGGCAGCCGCGGTCGAGCGACCCGCGGTGGCGTCTCTCGCCCGCACGCGCAAGGAAGACATCGACGCCGCCGCAGAGTCGCTCGCGGACGCGCAGCGCTCCCGGATCCACGTCTTCATCGCGACGAGCCCGATCCACATGGAGAAGAAGCTCCGGCTCGAGCCTGCCGAGGTCGTAGAGCAGGCGCGCTGGGCCGTCGGATACGCGAACGCCAAGTCGGACGAGGTCGAGTTCTCGTGCGAGGACGCGACCCGCTCCGACCCGCGCTTCGTCGCCAAGGTCTGCCGCGAGGCTATCGAGGCCGGCGCGACCACGATCAACCTCCCCGACACCGTCGGCTACTGCCTGCCGGACGAGTACGCGACGTTCCTGCTCGAGGTGCGGCACCTGTGCCCCGAGCTCGAGGAGATCTCCCTCTCCGTCCACTGCCACAACGACCTCGGGCTCGCGGTCGCGAACTCGCTCGCGGCCGTGCGCGCGGGCGCGACGCAGATCGAGGCGACCGTCAACGGGCTCGGCGAGCGGGCCGGCAACGCCGCGCTCGAGGAGATCGTCATGGCGCTGCGCGTGCGGCTCGACTCCTTCGAGGCGGAGACCGGAATCGTCGTCTCCGAGATCGGCAAGACCTCGCACCTCGTGGAGCAGCTCACGGGCTACAGCGTTCAGCGCTGCAAGGCGATCGTGGGCGCGAACGCGTTCGCCCACGAAGCCGGCATCCACCAGGACGGGATGCTGAAGGACGCCGAGACGTACCAGATCATGGACCCGGCCGAGCTCGGGCTCGTGATGACGCTGCCGCTCGGAAAGCACTCCGGCCGGCACGCCTTCGCGCTCGCCTGCGCCGAGGCCGGCATCGAGATCCAAGGGGACGAGCTGAACGAAGCCTTCAAGCGCTTCAAGCAGCTTGCCGACGAACGTAAGCAGGTCACGCTTTACGACGTCTTCGAACGGGAGGTCGCCGTCCCATGAGAGCCCGTCGCTACAAGATCGCCTGTCTCGCCGGCGACGGCATCGGCCCTGAGCTGATGGCCGAGGCCAGCCGCGCCGTCGCTGCCGTTTCCCACCTCCACGGGTTCGCCGTCGACGAGGCACACGTGCCGTTCGGCGGAGATGCCGTGCGCCGTTTCGGACACCCGCTTCCTCCCGCGACGCGGCAGGCCTGCCGCGAGGCCGACGCAGTGCTGATCGCCGCGACCCGCGAGCCCGCGCTCGAAGGCGTGAAGGCCGAGCTCGACCTCACGTGGCGCGTCACGCGCGTACGGCTCGCGCGCGCGGGCGACGTCGCACTCGTCAGTCCCGTCGCCGAGGACGCCGAATTGGTCGCCATCGAGCGGGCCTTCCGGCTCGCCCGCGAGCGGCGGGCGAAGGTGACCTCGGTCGGCAGCGGCGAAACGTGGTTCGCCGCGGTTCAGGCGGCGACCGAGCGCCACGAGGGCCTCATCGTCGAGCACGTGCCCGTCGAGCGGCTCCTCCCCGTCCTCGCCGCCGACCCCGCGCGGTTCGACGTCGTCGTCACGCAGGAGGTCTTCGCCGAAGCCCTGTCCAACATGGCCGCCTTCGCGCACGATGACGTGCGCATGGTCGCTTCCGGCCGCATGTCCGCGAACGGCGTGGGCATCTTCGGCCCCACGCACGGGTCTGCGCCCGAGATCGCCGGCCAGGGAGTCGCGAATCCCATGGCGATGCTCCTCGCAGCCTCGGTCATGCTCGCCGAAGGGCTCGGCGAACGCGCCGCCGCGCAGACGCTGGAGCGCGGCGTCGCCGGGGCGATCGAGGACGGCGTCCGCACGCCCGACCTCGTCGCGTCCGGTGCCGCGGCCACGACGCGCCAGTTCATGGACGTCCTCCTCGCCGGCCTTCCGTCGGCGCGGAGAGACACGGAGTTCGCGGCATGAGGATGCTCGGCTCCGACGCGATCCTGCGCTCGCTCGAGGCCGAGGGCGTCGACGTCGCCTTCGGCATCCCCGGCGGCGCGATTCTGCCGCTCTACGACGCGTTCGCCCGCGGCTCGAACGTCCGCCACGTGCTCGCGCGCCACGAGCAGGGCGCCGGGCACATGGCCGAGGGCTACGCCCGCGCCTCCGGCAGGGTCGGCGTCGCGATTGCCACGTCGGGCCCCGGCGCCACGAACCTCGTCACGCCGATCGCCGACGCCTGGATGGACTCGACGCCGCTCGTCGCGATCACCGGTCAGGTGCGGACGAACCTGATCGGCACCGACGCGTTCCAGGAGACCGACGCCGTCGGCATCACGCTCCCCATCGTCAAGCACTCCTGGCTCGTCCAGGACGTCGAGGAGCTGCCAGGTGTGCTGAAGGCTGCATTCCGCGTGGCCCAGACCGGACGGAGCGGCCCCGTGCACGTCGACATCGCCAAGGACGTGCAGGAGGCCGAGTTCGACTTCCGTTATCCCGACGACGTCGACCTCCCCGGCTGGAAGCCACCGGTGCGCGTGCACCCGCGTCAGATCGCGGCGGCCGCGGAGGCGCTCGCCGCTGCGGAGAAGCCTGTCCTGTACGTCGGCGGCGGGACGATCAACGCCGAGGCCACCGGCGAGCTGCTCGAGCTCGCCGAGGCGGGCGGCATCCCGGTCGTGACGACGCTGATGGCCAAGGGCGCGTTCCCCGACTCGCACCCGCTCGCCTATGGCGCGCCCGGCATGCACGGCTCGAAGTGGGCGAACTGGGCGATGAACAAGTGCGACCTCCTCGTCGCCGTCGGTGCGCGCTTCGACGACCGCGTCACGGGGAAGCTGTCCGCTTTCGCGGCCGGCGCGAAGGTCATCCACCTCGACATCGACTCCGCGGAGATCGGCAAGCTCCGCTACGCCGACATCCCTGTCGTCGGCCCGCTCAAGGTCGCGCTGGGCGAGCTCGCGAGCCAGGTGCGGAACCTCCGCGCCTCCGACGGCAAGGGCCCCGAGGCCTGGCGGCACCAGCTCGACGCGTGGCGCGAGGAGTTCCCCTACCGCTACGCGAAGAGCGACACGCTGAAGCCGCAGGCGGTGCTCGAGTCGCTCCGCGACCTCACCGCCGGTCGCGACGACGTGATCTGGACGACCGGGGTCGGCCAGCACCAGATGTGGGCGATGCAGTACCTCGTCTGCGACCGGCCGCGCTCCTTCATCACCTCGGGAGGCCTCGGCACGATGGGCTACGGCGTTCCCGCCGCGATCGGCGCGAAGGCCGCGCGCCCCGATGCGACGGTCGTCTGCGTCGACGGGGACGGCTGCTTCCAGATGACGTGCCAAGAGCTCGCCACGTCGGTGCTCGAAGGGCTCCCTATCGTCACGGTGATCGTCAACAACGGCTGGCTCGGGATGGTGCGCCAGTGGCAGGAGATGTTCTACGACGAGCGCTTCGCGCAAACCCACCTGACGCATCAGGTGCCGGACTACGCGCAGCTCGCCGAGGCCTACGGGGCCGCGGGCTTCACGGCCTCGTCCGAGGACGAGCTCGAGCCGGCGCTCGAGGAGGCCCTCACCTGCGGTCGCGCGGCGGTCGTCGACGCCCGCGTCGACCCGGAGGAGAAGTGCTTCCCGATGATCCCCGCGGGCGCGGCCGCCTCAGACTGCATCGAGTTCGACGCCGAGAAGTGGGTGGAGGCATGACGCACACCCTCTCCGTGCTCGTCGAGAACCGCCCGGGAGCCCTTGCCCGCGTCTCGAACATGTTCGCCCGCCGCGGCTTCAACATCGAGAGCCTCGCGGTCGGGCCGACCGAGCGGCCGAACGTCTCGCGCATCACCCTCCGTGTCGACTGCGCGCAGGAGTCGATCGAGCAGATCGAGAAGCAGATGCACAAGCTCGTGAACGTCCTGCGCGTCAGCGAGCTCGAACACGGCGAGGCGATCGAGCGCGAGCTCGCTCTCCTCAAGGTCAACGCGCCCGCCGACCGACGCGGAGAGCTGCTCGCCCTCGCCGAGGTCTTCAGCGCCCGGGTCGCCGACCTCGGGCCCAACGCGATCATCTTCGAGGTCGTTGGGTCGCCGGAGGAGCTCGATTCCTTCGAGGAGCTCGTCCGCCCGCACGGCCTCAAGGAGCTTGCGCGCACCGGCCGTATCGGCCTGGCCCGCGCGTCCACGGCGCGCGCACCCAGACGTCAACACGTACTCCGCTAGGGAAAGGAACCTCATGGCAACGGTCTACCGCGAAGGCAACCCCGATCTGCTCAACGGCAAGGTCGCCGTCATCGGCTACGGCAGCCAGGGACACGCGCACGCGCTGAACCTGCGCGACTCCGGCGTGGAGGTCGAGGTCGGCCTGCGGCCGGGAAGCGATTCCTGGGCGGCCGCGGAGGAAGCGGGCCTGACCGTGAAGGCGATTCCCGAAGCGGTGCAGGGCGCGCAGCTCGTCGCGATCCTCCTGCCGGACCACGTGCAGAAGGGCGTCTTCGAGCGCGAGATCGAGCCGAATCTCGCTGAGAACGCCGCAGTCCTCTTCGCCCACGGCTTCAACGTCCACTTCGGCGAGATCAAGCCCGGCGCGGGCCACGACGTGGTCATGGTCGCGCCCAAGGGCCCCGGCCACCGCGTGCGCCAGCTCTTCGAGGCGGGCGCCGGGACCCCGGGGCTCGTCGCAGTCGCACAGGACGCGAGCGGCAATGCCTTCGACCTCGCGCTCGCCTACGGCACCGCGATCGGCTGCGGCCGGGCGGGCATGCTCGCGACGACGTTCGCGGAGGAGACCGAGAGCGACCTCTTCGGCGAGCAGGCCGTCCTCTGCGGGGGCGTCTGCGCGCTCATGCAGGCAGGCTTCGAGACACTCGTGGACGCCGGCTACCAGCCCGAGATCGCCTACTACGAGTGCATCAACGAGATGAAGCTCATCGTCGACCTGATCTACGAAGGCGGCTTCTCGTACATGCGGCACTCGATCTCCGACGTCGCCGAATACGGCGACCTCACCCGTGGCCAGGTCATCGTCGACGAGCACGTGAAGACGACGATGAAGAAGCTGCTCGAGGACATCCGCTCAGGCTCGTTCGCCCGCGAGCTGATCGCGGAGGAGGATGCTGGGCGGCCGCGCTTCACTGCCCTCCGGCGCATGGCCGCCAAGCATCCCGTCGAGCACGTCGGACAGGAGCTCCGCGATCTCGCCGGACGCGAAGGCCTCCTCGGCGCGGAAGCCCATGGCGTCCACTGATTCGAACGGCCCTCGGGCTGACAGTCCGGGCCACGCGGCCTGCTCGTCCGATGGCCTCTGTTGACGTTCCGGTCGCCCTTCTCGGCTACGGGACCGTCGGTTCGGCGGTAAACCGACTCCTTCACGAGAGCGCCGAGGACATCGAGCGCGCGACGGGCCACCGCCTGCGCGTGGTCAAGGCGCTCGTCCGCGACCCCGAGAAGGAGCGCACCTACCAACCCGACCCGGGCGTGCTGACGACGGACTTCGAGTCCATCCTCGAGGACGACTCGATCGCCTTGGTGGCCGAGGTCATGGGCGGCGTCGAGCCCACGGGTGGCTACGTCCTCGACCTCCTCGAGACGGGGAAGCCCGTCGTTTCCGCGAACAAGCAGCTCGTCGCCCAGCGCGGCGCAGAGCTCTTCGAGGCGGCCTCCACCGGCGGCGTCCAGCTTCGCTTCGAGGCAAGCGTGTGCGCGGCAATCCCGGTGATCAAGGTACTCCGCGAGGCGCTCGTCGTCACGAACGTCCACCGCGTCCTCGGCATCGTCAACGGGACGACGAACTTCATCCTCACGGAGATGGAGCGCGGCTCGAGCTACGACGAGGCGCTCGCCGAGGCGCAGTCGCGCGGGTTCGCCGAGGCCGATCCGACCGACGACGTCTCGGGCGCGGACGCCGCGGCGAAGATGGCCATCCTCGCCACGGTCGCCTTCGGCTCGCGGGTCACCCTCGGCGACGTCGACTACGAGGGGATCCAGGGCCTCGCCGCGGACGACGTCGAGGCCGCGGGCGAGATGGGCATGACCGTGCGGCTCGTCGGTGCGGCCACGCTCGTCGACGGGCGGCTCGACGTCCGGGTGCAGCCCGCCCTCGTCGACCGCCACCATCCGCTCGCCGCCGTCGAGGGCGCGTTCAACGCCGTCATGCTCCAGGGCGACGCGATCCGCGAGATCACGCTCGAGGGCCCCGGCGCGGGCGGGATCGAGACCGCCTCGGCCGTCGTTGCCGACATGGTCTCCGTCATCGGCACGACGGGCACGGGCTTCCTCCAGAACGACGCCTGCTGGCGCTCGGTCGAGCGCCTCGACCCTGGGAAGCTCCGCTCGCCCTTCTACGTCCGCCTCGAGGTCGAGGACCGCGCGGGCGTGCTCGCGCACGTGGCCCTCCGCCTCGCCTCGCACGGCGTCTCGATCGCGCGGCTCGTGCAGAAGCAGGACAACGGCTCGGCGACCCTGCACATCATCACGCACGAGGCGCCGTCGGGCGACCTGGACGCCGCGCTCGAGGAGATCGCGGAGCTCGAGGAGTCGAAGTCGGCTCCCTCGGCACTGCCGGTCATCTCCGACCGCGGCGTTCCCGGCCTCGGCTGGGCGTGAGAGTAGTCTCCCGCGGAGTGACCGTCCCGCTCGCAGAGCGCTATCGCGACCGGCTGCCCCTGGCGACGGACGCGACGATCGTCTCGCTCGGCGAGGGCTCGACCCCCCTCCTCCCCGCGCCGCGCCTCTCCGAGCGCCTCGGCGCCGAGGTGTGGCTGAAATGGGAAGGCGCAAACCCGACGGGCAGCTTCAAGGACCGCGGCATGACCGTCGCGGTCACGCAGGCCCTCGCCGACGGAGCGCATTCGGTCGTGTGCGCCTCCACCGGGAACACGGCCGCGTCCGCAGCCGCGTACGCCGCCCGGGCGGGGCTCGAGGCGGTCATCCTCCAGCCCGAGGGCGCGGTCGCACGCGGCAAGCTCGCGCAGGCACGCGCGGTGGGCGCGAAGGTCGAGACGCGGGCGAACTTCGAGGAGGCGCTCGAGGAGGCCAAGGCGCTCGAGGCGGAGGGCACGCACGTCCTCGTCAACTCGCTGAACCCGCTCAGGATCCAGGGCCAGAAGACCGCCGCTCTCGAGATCGCGGAGGAGCTCGGCGGCGCGCCCGACGTCGTCGCGCTCCCCTACGGCGGCGGAGGCAACCTCTGCGCCTACGCGCTCGGCTTCGGCCAGGCCGGTGCCCTTCCTCGCTTCGTCGCCGCGCAGGCGGAGGACAGGGCGGGAACGGCCGCGACTGCGATTCGCATCGTCGAGCCGGCTCACGAGGCGCAGGCCCGGCGCGCGCTGACCGAGTCGGGAGGCGAGGCGCCGTCCCTTCCGGACGAGGCAATTCTCGACGCCTGGAGACTGCTCGCGCACGAGGAAGGCCTCTTCTGCGAGCCGTCCTCGGCAGCCGGCCTCGCCGCCCTCCTCGCCGACCCGCCGAGCGGGGCGCGAGTCGTCTGCGTCATCACCGGACACGGGCTCAAGGATCCCGACGCGGTCGCATGAAGATCCATGTGCGCGCGCCGGCGACGACGGCGAACATCGGGCCGGGCTTCGACTGTGTCGCGGCCGCGCTCGACCTTTGGAACGAGCTCGAGGTGGAGGACGGCGACGGCGAGGTCGACGAGTCACACCTCGGGGTGCAGGCGTTCGCCCGGCTCGCGCCCGTGCAGGGCCGTCGCTTCGAGTTCATCAGCCGGATCCCGCGCGAGCGCGGCCTCGGCTCGAGCGCGGCCGTGATCGCGCTCGGCCTCGTGGCCGGCGCCGTCGCCGCGGGCGAAGAGCCCGAACCGGAGAGGCTCCTCGCCCTTGGCGTCGAGCTCGAGGGTCACGCCGACAACCTGGCCGCCGCGCTCGCGGGCGGCGTCTGTCTCACCTGGGAGAACCGCATCGTTCGCGTCGCCGACTCGCTGCCAGCGGTCCCGTTCGCGCTCGTTCCCGAGGCAACCGTCTCGACGGCCGAGGCCCGGAGCTCCCTGCCCGGCTCGGTCTCCCACGATGACGCTGCATTCACCGCCGGCCGCGCGGCGATGCTCGGCGCCGCCCTTGCCCAGGGATCCGCCGAGCTCTTCGCCGAGGCGATCCAGGATCGTCTGCACGAGCCCTACAGGGCGAAGAACGCGCCGCTCCTCGAGAGAGTGCGCGGCGACCTGCCCGACGGCGCGCTCGGCGCGACCCTTTCGGGCTCGGGCCCGAGCGTGATCGTCTGGGTGCGACCGGATGCGGCCGACTCCTGCGAGGAGGGGCTCGCCCGTCGCTTCGCGGACGCGAGTGTGCTTCGCTTCACTGTCTCAGCGGAAGGAGCAGGACGAGCATGACCGACCCTGACAAGCACAACAGCGCAGCCCTCACCGACGGCCCCGAGCGCGCGGCCGCGCGCGCGATGCTGAAGGGAATCGGCTTCACGGACGACGACCTCGCCCGCCCCATCATCGGCGTCGCCACGACGTGGATCGAGACGATGCCGTGCAACTGGAATCAGCGCGAGCTCGCTCAGCACGTGAAGCGCGGCATCCGCGCCGCCGGCGGTACGCCCATGGAGTTCAACACCGTGGCCGTCTCGGACGGCGTCTCCATGGGCACGGAAGGCATGCGCGCCTCGCTCGTCTCCCGTGAGGTGATCGCCGACTCGATCGAGCTCGTCGCGCGCGGTCACCTCTTCGACGGGCTCGTCTGCCTCGTCGGCTGCGACAAGACGATTCCTGCCGCGGTCATGGCGCTCGCCCGCCTCGACCTTCCCGGGCTCGCGCTCTACAACGGCTCGATCGCGCCCGGCCGCTTCCGCGGCCGCGACGTGACCATCCAGGAAGTCTTCGAGGCGATCGGCGCCCACGCCGTCGGGAAGATGAGCGACGATGACCTGCACGAGCTCGAAGGCGTGGCCTGCCCCGGCGCGGGCGCGTGTGGCGGCCAGTTCACCGCGAACACGATGTCCACCGCGCTCGACTTCCTCGGAATCAGCCCCGCCGGCCTGAACGGCATCCCCGCGCTCCATCCTTCCAAGGCGGAGGCGGCGGAAGCAGCGGGGCGACTGGCGATGGACGTCCTGCGCCGCGACCTGCGGCCGTCCCAGATCATCACGCGCGAGGCGCTGGAGAACGCGGCCGCCTCCATCGTCGCCACCGGCGGGTCGACGAACGGCGTCCTCCACCTCCTCGCCATCGCGCGCGAGCTCGGCGTGTCCTTCGTGCTCGACGACTTCGACCGCATCGCGGCCGAGACCCCCATTGTCGCGAGCCTGAAGCCGGGCGGCCGGTACGTGGCGACCGACGTCTACGAGGCGGGCGGCGTCGCGCTCGTCGCCCGCGAGCTCCTGAAGAAGGAGCTTGTTCACGCGGAGGCGCCGAACGTCGACGGGCGCTCGCTCGGCGAGATCGCCGCGTCGGTGGAGGAGAAGCCGGGCCAGAAGGTCGTCGTCCCCATCGACACGCCGATCAAGCCCATCGGCGGACTCGCGATCCTGCGCGGGAACCTCGCGCCCGAGGGCTGCGTCGTGAAGCTCGCCGGGCACGAGCGCCTGACCCACCGCGGCCCGGCGCGGGTCTTCGACTCGGAGGAGGCGTGCTTCGCGGCCGTCGAGAAGCAGGGGATCACGGAGGACGACGTCGTCGTCATCCGCTACGAGGGCCCGGCGGGCGGGCCGGGCATGCGCGAGATGCTGCACGTCACCGCCGCGCTCGTGGGCGAGGGGCTCGGGGACAAGATCGCGCTCATCACGGACGGGCGCTTCTCCGGGGCCACGCACGGGCTCATGGCGGGGCACATCTCGCCGGAGGCGGCGCGCGGCGGCCCGATCGCCACGCTCGAGGACGGCGACATGGTCGTGATCGACGTCGAGGCGCGAACGCTCTCGGTCGAGCTCTCCGACGACGAGCTTCAGGCGCGGCTGGCGAAGTGGAGCCCACCGCCTCCGCGCTACGAAAACGGCGTCTTCGCCAAGTACGCGGCCCTCGTCTCGTCTGCCTCCGAAGGGGCAGTGACTCGGCCGCAGGGCCCGACCTATACTCAGACCTGAGCGACGGGCAGCGGCCCCGCTCGCATCAAGAGAGGCTGAGGGAACCGGCCCTTCGAAGCCTCGGCAACCTACTCCGACGAGCAAGGTGCCAAACCCGGCCGAGCCTCCGGCTCGGGAGGATGTCAGCGAGAAAGGAGCCAGATATGTCCGTTACATCTCTTCGTTGCCGTAGCTGCGCGGCCGAGTACGCGCTCGAGGACATCGGCACCTGCACGGCCTGCTTCGGCCCGCTCGACCCCGTCTACGACTGGGGCTGGCTCGCGCGGACGGTCACTCGCGAGGCGATCGCCGCCGGGCCCGCGTCGATCTGGCGCTATGCGCCCCTCCTGCCCGTCGAGGCACCGGCGGAGCCACGTCTCGCCCCCGGCTTCACGCCGCTCGTCCGCGCGCCGAGGCTGGCCGACGAAATCGGGGTCGGCGAGCTGTGGCTCAAGCTCGACACGGCGAATCCGACGCACTCCTTCAAGGACCGCGTGGTCGCCGTCGCGGCGGCCAAGGCGCGCGAGCTCGGCCTCGAGACGATCGCGTGCTCCTCGACCGGGAACCTCGCCAACGCGGTCGCCGCGCGGGCCGCGGCCGAAGGGATCGAAGCCGCCGTCTTCTGCCCCGCCGACCTCGAGCCGGAGAAGCTCGTCGCCACCGCCGTCTACGGTGCCACCATCTATGCCGTCCGTGGGACCTACGACGACTGCAGCCGGCTCACGGTCGAGCTCTCCTTCGAGCTTCCCTGGGGCTTCGTGAACGTGAGCCTGCGCTCGTACTACGCCGAGGGCTCGAAGACCGTCGCCTTCGAGATCGCCGAGCAGCTCGGCTGGGCCGCTCCCGACGCCGTCGTCGCGCCGATCGCCTCGGGCTCCCTCTATTCGAAGATCGCCGAGGGCTTCGACCAGCTCCGCCTGGTCGGCCTCGTGGAAGCGGAGACGCCGCGCCTCCTGGGCGGCCAGGCGGAAGGGTGCTCGCCGGTCGCGGCCGCCTTCGCCTCGCAGACGCCGGTCGCGCCGGTCCGCCCCGCCACCGTCGCGCGCTCCCTTGCGATCGGGAATCCGGCCGACGGCGACAAGGCCGTCGCCACCGCCCGCCGCACGGGCGGCGCTGTCTACGCCGTCGCCGAAGAGGAGGTCGGCGCGAACATGAGCTTGCTGGCCGAGCACGCGGGCGTCTTCGGCGAGACCGCGGCCGGGGTGTCCGTCGGCGCGCTGCGCCGTGCCGTCGACGAGGGCCGGGTCGGCCCGGATGATCGCGTCGTCCTCGTCGTGACGGGCGACGGCCTCAAGACTCCCGGCCCAGTGGAGCAGCGTCTCGACCCCATCGAGATCGATGCGGACGCGGATGCGGTGCTCGAGCGGCTCGGCGTGCTCACGTGACCTTGGTCACCGCTCTCGGCGGCAACCCTCGGCGGCGCCCTGCTCCGCGGGGCACTGACCGAGGGCGGCGAGAGTTGTGACGGTCGTCGTACTGCCGGGGGACGGGATAGGCCCCGAGGTGATGCGGGAGGCGCTTCGCGCCCTCGAGATCGTCGCGCCCGACCTCGAGCTCGAGGAGCATCCCTTCGGGGCGCAGGCGATTCGGCTCACCGGCGACTCGCTCCCGGAGAAAACACTCGCCGCCTGCAAGGCCTCCGAAGCAGTCCTCAAAGGCCCGATCGGCGATCCCGAGTTCGACGCAGCCGAGGTTCGCCCGGAACAGGGCATGCTCCGCTTGCGGGCCGAGCTGGACGTCTACGCCAATCTCCGCCCCTCGAAGCAGGGGCAGGTGGACATCCTTATCGTGCGCGAGCTCGTGGGCGGCCTCTACTTCGGGGCGCGCGGCGTGCGGGAGGACGGCACGGTCTACGACACGATGGAGTACCGCCCGGACCAGGTGGAGCGGATAGCGCGGCGTGCGTTCGAGCTCGCGCGCGGCCGGCGCAGGAAGGTCGTCTCCGTCGACAAGGCGAACGTCCTCGAGACCTCACGGATGTGGCGCCGTGTCGTCACTGAGGTAGCGGCCGGCTATTCCGACGTGGAGCTCGAGCACATGCTCGTCGACAACGCCGCAATGCAGCTGGTGCTCGCGACGGGCCAGTTCGATGTGCTCGTGACCGAGAACATGTTCGGAGACATCCTCAGCGACCTCGCCGCGTCGCTCACCGGCGGCATCGGGCTCGCCCCGTCGGCGAGCCTCTCGGACTCGGGCCCAGGGCTCTTCGAGCCGGTGCACGGCTCGGCGCCGGACATCGCCGGCCAGGGTGTCGCGAACCCGATGGCGATGATGCTCTCGACCGCGCTCATGCTCGAGCACGGCCTGAACCGGCCGGAGGATGCCGGGCGTCTCCGCGCTGCAGCGTGGACGACGCACGAGGCGGGCGAAGGCCTCGGCACGGCCGCTTTCGGGGACGCGGTCCTGCAGGCGCTTTCCTGATCTGCCCGGACAGTAGTTTTCCTCCGCGGAGCCCAGGGCTTCCCCGGATTGTGCGGCACGCGTCGGGTGCAAGCATGCGCCCATGGTGCGGGGGCGGTCTATTCGCTGGCGCCGTGTTCTCATCTGGGCGGGGCTCGGCGCGGTTGCCCTCCTCCTGCTCATCCAGCTCGTGCCGTACGGGCGGGCTCACGCGAACCCTCCCGTGACCCAGGAACCTCGCTGGGACTCACCGCAGACGCGCAGTCTCACGGAGCGCGCGTGTTTCGACTGCCACAGCAACCTGACCGAATGGCGCTGGTATTCGAACATCGCGCCTGTTTCGTGGCTGATCCAGAGCGATGTGGACAGCGGCCGCGAGCATTTGAACTTCTCGGAATGGAATCGGGCACAGGAAGTCGACCTCGAGGAGATCGCCGAGTCGATCGGCGAGGGGTCGATGCCTCCTTGGTACTACCTGCCCCTGCATGCCAACGCGAAGCTCACCCAGGCGGAGAAGGACGCGCTGATAGCCGGCCTCCAGGCGACGCTGCGAGCGTCACCGCCGGGCGGCTAGCGCAGAGCGGTCGTCGCGAACCGAGGCGGGTGCGCGGCCTCGTACGCGGCAATCTCGCCCTCGTGCTGGAGGGCGCGCGCGATGTCGTCGAGCCCTTCGAGCAGGCACTCGCGCTCGAAGGCGTCGAACTCGAAGCTGTACGGCCCGGCGGTCTGGGCCTCGAGGTCGACGGTGATCTCCACGGGCTCCCCCATGAGCGCCTTCACCTGCTCCTGCGGGAGCACCAAGGGGAGCAGGCCGATCTTCACGCAGTTCGTGCGGAAGATGTCGCCGAACGACGGGGCCACGATCGCCTCGAAGCCGTACTCCTGCAATCCCCACGGCGCGTGCTCGCGCGAGGAGCCGCAGCCGAAGTTGCGCCCTGTGAGGAGGATCTTCGCGCCTTGCGCTTCCGGCCGGTTGAGCTCGAAGTCGGGATCCTGGGCCCAGTCGTAGAAGAGGAACTCCGCGAAGCCCGAGCGCTCGATCCGCTTCAGGAACTGCTTCGGCATGATCTGGTCGGTGTCGACGTCGGGCCGGTCGAGCACCGCAGCACGCGAGGTGACGGAACGGAACGGCCTCACGCGAACGGCTCCGCCGCGTAGGAGCGAATGTCGACGAAGTGGCCCTCGATCGCCGTCGCCGCGGCCATCGCCGGGCTGACGAGGTGCGTGCGGCCGCCGGCGCCCTGCCGTCCCTCGAAGTTCCGGTTCGACGTGGAGGCGCAGCGCTCTCCGCGCGCGAGGATGTCGGGGTTCATGCCCAGGCACATGGAGCACCCGGCGCGCCGCCATTCGAAGCCGGCCTCCTCGAAGATCCTGTCGAGCCCCTCCTCCTCCGCCTGGCGCTTCACGGTCGCGGAGCCGGGCACCACCATCGCGCGCACGGTCGGATGCACGCGCTTGCCGGCGACGACCGAAGCGGCCGTGCGGAGATCCTCGATGCGGGCGTTCGTGCACGAGCCGATGAAGACGCGGTCGACGTGGATGTCGCCGATCGGCGTCCCGGGCTCGAGCGCCATGTAGGCGAGCGAGCGCTCGATCGCCTCGCGCTCGTCGGCGTCCGCGTAGTCGGCCGGATCCGGCACGGCGCCTTCGATCGACGTGACCATGCCCGGGTTCGTCCCCCAGGTCACCTGCGGGGCGAGGTCGCGCACGTCGATCTCGACGTCGCGGTCGAACGAGGCGCCCTCGTCGGTCGCGAGGGCGCGCCAGCGATCGAGCGCCTGCTCCCACTCGGCCCCCTGCGGCGCGGCCGGTCGGCCTTCGACGTAGGCGAAGGTCGTGTCGTCAGGCGCGATCATCCCGGCGCGCGCGCCGGCCTCGATTGACATGTTGCAGATGGTCATGCGGCTCTCCATCGAGAGCCCCTCGATCACCTCGCCTGCGTACTCGACCACGTGACCGACACCGCCCGAGACGCCGATCCGCCCGATCGCGCCGAGGATGACGTCCTTCGCGGTCACGCCGAATGGGAGCTCACCGGTGAAGAGAAGCCGCATAGAGGCGGGCTTCCGCTGCGGCAGGGTCTGCGTCGCGAGCACGTGCTCGACCTCCGAGGTGCCAACACCGAACGCGAGCGTGCCGAAGGCCCCGTGCGTGGAGGTGTGGCTGTCGCCGCAGACGACGGTCATGCCCGGCTGCGTCAAGCCGAGCTCGGGCCCGATGACGTGGACGATCCCCTCACGCCCGCTCCCCGTCTCGTAGAGCGGTATGCCGAACTCGGCGCAGTTGCGCTCGAGCGCCTCGAGCTGGGCCTTCGCGAGCGGGTCGGTGATCGGTCCCGCATCCGTCGGCACGTTGTGGTCCATCGTCGCGATGGAGAGATCGGGCCGGCGGACCTTTCGACCGGCCAGGCGCAGACCGTCGAAGGCTTGCGGCGAGGTGACCTCGTGGATGAGATGGAGGTCGACGAAGAGCAGCGCCGGCTCGCCGGAAGGCTCGGCGACGACGTGGCTCTCCCAGATCTTGTCGAAGAGGGTCCTGGGCATCGGAGCTCTCCCAATTGTGCCGAACGGTAGGCTCCTTCCCGTGCTGAAGATCGTCGCCGGCGAGTTCGAGTTCGAGGCCCGTCTCGAGGAGGAGGCGGCGCCGAAGACGATCGCCGCACTGCGCAAGCTCCTACCCCTCGAGAGCGAGCTCGTCCAGGCGCGCTGGAGCGGTGAGGCGGCGTGGGTGCCGATGGGCTTCGAAATCGACCTCGGGCTCGGCCCGGAGAACGCAAACTCCTACCCCGCGGCCGGGGAGCTCCTTCTCTATCCAGGCGGCCTGTCGGAGGTCGAGATCCTCTTCCCGTACGGCGCAACGTGCTTCGCGAGCAAGATGGGCCAGCTCGCCGGCAACCACTTCGCGACTATCCACGCGGGCCAAGAGCAGTTCACGGAGCTTGGACGGCGCGTCCTCTGGGAAGGCTCACAAAAGTTTCACATTTCTGAGCCCTAGAAAGGTTTCGGCACATTTGCTTTAGTCAGCGCGTGGCACACCTCGCGTGGCAATCCGGCCCCTCAGACGAACCATCCGAGACCCCAACGACCGAGACGCCGGAGAAAGAAGCCGAGGTCGTCGACCTCACGAAGCAGCGGCTACTGGGCTGGCTGAAGGGCATGTTCGGCAGCCAGAAGCGGCCGCCGAGCGACGCGAGCTAGACGCTCTCCTTCGCGCTCAGCTCGTCCACGTAGACCGTCCAGTCGCGGATCGAATCGACGACGAAGACGCGGTTCAGAACGAACGGGTCGGTGGCAATCAGCTCCTTCGCCTCATGGGCCGTGAGGCCCTCGAGCAGGTTCACCGAGCCCGAGTAGTCGCTGAAGGGCCCGCCCATGACGAAGGTGCCGTTCTCGATCAGCCCGTCCACCCAGTCGGCATGCGCCTCCCAGTCGGGCTGGTCCTCGGGCGGGCCGCTTTCCCAGGTTGGCCCGGCCCGGAAGACGACGAGGACGCGGTGCTTCGTCCGCCTCACACGCCTAGGTATACCTGCACGCCCCGCTACCCCTCGCGGTAACTGAGGAGCTCGGTGCGGTCGGATCCGCCCGAGACCGTCATCTCGAGGACGACGCCGACCCCCTCGGCGTAGATCTTCTCCTCGACCACATCCGGCTCGATGGCGCTCGTGTTCCGCGTCTGGACGCCGTGCTCGAAGCGGCCGCCGGGAACCCTGGCGAGAGCGTCCGTGTAGAGGATCGAAGCGCCGTCCTCCGCGTGGCCCTTGTAGTACTCCTCGCGATACGTCATGCCGACCTGCGGGTTCGCGGGCATGATGATCCCTGGAAGCGCGCCGTCGACGCCCGCCTCCCACGAGCCTTCTTTCGTCTTCGGCTTGCCGTTCTCGTACTCGGTCGTGTCCTCGCCGAGGTACCAGAGGTTCCCGTCGGCATCCTGGGCGTACCAGTCGTACGTGTCCTCCAGGACCTGGCCCTCCTCGGTCGCCTGGTCGTGGACGATCCGCGCCTCGACGCCGTTGGCGATCGTCTTCGTCTTGTCGAGGACGGTGACGACCACGCGGGAGACCGCGCCCTCGGCATCCGTCTCGCGGAAGACCCACCGGCTGCCCGGCTTCATCGGCCAGAAGGGGTTGTCGATCTCGGTCGTGAAGTCGCTCGGGTCGATCGCAAACGCCTGCCCGTCCTGGGGAAGCGAGGTCGTCGCGGGCTTGCTCGCCTTCGTCTCGCCGCCGCAGGCGGCCGCGCCGAGCGCGAGCGCTGCGAACGCCGCCATCGTCGTCTTTCGCATCTGAGCCTCCTTCGACGGAACCCACCGTAGGAGTGGCAGATGAGAGGCGGATGAGGGCTGCCGACCATCCGCCGGCCCGTCGGCCTCGTACTCAAGAGTGAAAGGGGGTGTTGCATGCCACTTTCGAGACGCACACTCTGGATAGGCGCGGCACTGGCCGCCCTCGCCGCCGTGATCGTCGTCATCGCCGTCTATTCAGGCGGCGGAGGCGCCGGCGGGTACTAGCCCGAAGGTTGCCAACCTCCCTCGGTCGCTCCGGCCGATTACCTCCCCAGCGAATAAGCGAGGATTCGGTCGAGCGGCCGCGGGACCCGGTCGAGGTCGAGCGCCTCGACGAGCAGACGTGCGTAGCGGATCTTGCGCCGTCCGCCGCTGCCCATGAAGCGCCGAAGCTGCTCCTCGGTGGCGCGGCCTCGCCATGC
>Ga0111538_10005074_pt1 | contig 18059 bp, 20 predicted proteins | sample SoiMethybrSBSTD1_FD_79669 | JGI IMG/M metagenome (GOLD analysis project Ga0111538, IMG submission 79669) | Bulk soil microbial communities from a Populus tree surrounding site in Tennessee, USA - Soil MetaG P. TD hybrid SBSTD1 (version 2)... | ecosystem: Environmental > Terrestrial > Soil >...
CGAAGGAGATCGCGCACCAGCACGGCTCGGCCATCACGTTCATGGCCAAGTACGACATGACGGCGGCGGGCTCGTCGTTCCATCTGCACTCCTCGCTCTGGGACAAGACGGGACGCAAGTCGCTCTTCGCGGCCGCCGGTCGCGGGGCCAAGACCACGAGCACGCCGCTCTTCGGCCAGTGGCTCGCCGGCCAGATGGCGATGGCGCGCGAGTTCGCGTACTTCTACGCGCCCGGCGTGAACTCGTACAAGCGCTACCAGTCGGGCTCGTTCGCGCCGACGCGGATCGTCGCCGGCTGGGACAATCGCACGTGCGGCTTCAGGCTCTGCGGGGAGCGCGGCGGCTTTCGCGTCGAGAATCGCATTCCCGGCGCCGACGCCAATCCGTATCTCGCGTTTGCCGCGACGATCGCGGCGGGCCTCCACGGCATCGCGAGCAACCTGAAGCCGCCCAAGCCCTACGAGGGCAACGCCTACGAAGACTCGACGCTTCCGCAAGTGCCCAAGACCTTGCGCGAGGCCATCGCCGAGCTCGAGCGCTCGAAAGTGGCGCGCGCCGCGTTCGGCGACCGCGTCGTCGACCATTACTTGCACAGCGCGCGGCTGGAGCAGCAGGCGTTCGACCAGGTCGTGACCGACTGGGAGCTAGCGCGCAACTTCGAGAGGATCTAGGAGCGTGAGCGACCGAGAGTGGATCCTGCTCAACCCGGGCCCGGCCAACACGAGCCGCGAGGTTCGCGAGGCCCTCGTGACGCCCGACCTCTGCCATCGCGAGCCCGAGTTCTTCGAGGTGATGCGCGACTGCCGCGAGCGTCTGGTTCGGCTTGCCGAGGGCGGTGACGGCTTCGCCGCCGTGCTGTTAACCGGCTCGGGCACGGCGGCGGTCGAAGCCGCGGTCTCCTCGGCCGTGCCGGACGACGGCGGGCTCCTGGTCGTCGACAACGGCGTCTACGGCGACCGCCTGCTCAAGATCGCGCGAGCTCACGGGATCGCAACGCGCGCCTTGTCCTACGACGTCGCCACCGCGGCCCAGCCGGACGACGTGCGGGCCGCGCTGCGCGCCGAGCCGAGACTGACCCACGTCGCGGTCGTGCACCACGAGACCACGACGGGCGTGCTGAACCCGGTCGCGGAGATCGTGCGCGCCGCCGCGGCCGAGGGGCGGCGGGTCCTGGTCGACGCGATGAGCTCGCTCTTCGGCGAGCCGCTCGACGTCACGCAGGACGGGATCGACTTCGTGATGGCGAGTGCCAACAAATGCCTGCAAGGCGTGCCGGGCATCTCGTTCGTGCTCGCGCGCCGGCGGGCGCTCGAGGCGCTCCGCGGCCGTCAGGCCCGCAGCGTCTATCTCGATCTGCTGAACCACTACGTGACCCAGGAACAGGACAACACGCCCTTCACGCCGGCGGTGCAGGTGCTGCATGCGATGCGGCAGGCACTCCGGGAGCTCGAGAAGGAAGGCGTCGACGAGCGCATCGCCCGCTACGCGGAGAACGCGCGAGTCTTGCGGACGGGGATGGCTGCGCTCGGCTTCGAGATCCTGGTGCCGGAGGGCTCGCGCTCGAACATCCTCACCACGTTCAAGCTGCCGCCCGGCGTCGCGTACGATCCGCTGCACGACGCGATGAAGCGCCGGGGCTACATCATCTACGCCGGGCAGGGCGACATCCGGAAGTACGCGTTCCGCGTGTCCAACATGGGCACGCTCACGCCGTCGGTCATGCACGGCGTGGTCGACGCGTTTACGGCGAGCCTGGCCGAAGTCCGCGGCCCGGGAGCGGCGCGATGAGCGGACGGCTCGCCGGCAAGGTCGCGCTGATCACCGGCGCGGGCATGGGCATGGGGCGGGAGACGGCGGCGCTCTTCGCCGAAGAGGGCGCGCGGATCGTCGTCGCCGACATCGACGCCGAGGCGGCGAAGGGGACGGTCGCGCGGGTCGAGAAGGCCGGCGGCCAGGCGGTCGCGGTCACCGGTGACGTCGCGCTCGAGGCCGACGTGCAGCGGATGGTCGAGGAAGGCGTGCGCCGCTTCGGTGCCCTCCACGTGCTCCACAACAACGCGGGTGTCCTGTGGAAGGACCGCGACCGCTCGGTGCTCGAGACCGACGACCGCTGGTGGGATCGCGTGATGGCGATCAATCTCAAGTCGGTATTCTGGGTTACCAAGTACGGGATCCCATATCTGAAAAACGCCGGCGGCGGCTCGATCATCAACATGGGCTCGGTGTCGGCGCTGGCCGGCTTCACGCGGGCGCAGGACGCCTACACCGCGGCGAAGGGCGCCTTGATCTCGCTGACCAAGTCGCTGGCGATCCAGTTCGCCCGCGACAAGATCCGCTGCAACGTGATCCATCCGGGGATCGTCGACACGCCGCTGCAGGCGTCGTACCTGACCGACGCGATCCGCAAGGAGTTCGAGACGGGCATCCCGCTCGGGCGTATCGCGCAGCCGCGTGAGATCGCGTACGTCGCCCTGTTCCTGGCCAGTGACGAATCGTCGTTCATGACCGGGGCGGAGCTGGTCGTCGACGGCGGCTTCACCGCCGGATAGCGAGCCTCCGCCCATCGATCCCGCCCGCGTCGTCATCATCGGCGGCGGCGTCGCCGGCTGCAGCATCGCGTACCACCTGGCGCTCGCGGGCTGCCGCGACGTGCTGCTCCTCGATCGCGGCGAGCTGACGGGGGGCTCCACGTTTCACTCCGCGGGGCTCGTGGGCCAGCTCCGCTCGACGATCGCGCTCACCCGCGTCAACATGGCCAGCGTCGAGCTCTATCGCCGGCTGCGCGAGGACACCGAGATCGATCCGGGCTGGCGCCAGGTCGGCAGCCTGCGCCTGGCCTCGTCGAAGGCGCGCATGCTCGAGCTGCGCCGTCAGGTCGGATGGGCGAGCACGTTCGGGCTGCCTCTGACACTGATCTCCGCCCGCGAGGCGCGCGAGCTGTTCCCGCTGATGAGCATCGACGGCGTCGAAGCCGCCGCGTACTTGCCGACCGACGGCCGTATCGATCCGTCCTCGCTCGCCACGTCGCTGGCGGCGGGCGCACGAAAGCGCGGCGTCAAGACCAGGACGGGCGTGAACGTGCGCGGCGTCAGGGTCGAAGGCGGTCGCGTCGCCGGCGTCGAGACCGACGAGGGGACCGTGCGCTGCGAGGTCGTCGTCAACGCCGGCGGGATCTGGGCGCACGAGATCGGGGCGATGGTCGGGCTCACGGTGCCGGTGGTCCCGATGGCGCATCAGTACCTGGTCACCAAGCCGATCGAGGGCGTGACCCGCGACATCCCGACGATGCGCGATCCGGATCGGCTCGTCTATTTTCGCGAAGAGGTCGGCGGGCTGCTCATGGGCGGCTACGAGCGCACGCCCGCGCCCTGGGGGCTCGAGGGGATCCCGCGCGACTTCACCCACAAGCTCCTGGCGCCTGACTGGGAGCGGTTCGCCGACATGATGGAGCAGGCGAGCGCGCGGGTGCCGGCGATCGGCCGCGCCGAGGTGATCACCTTGATCAACGGCCCGGAGGCGTTCACGCCGGACGGCGAGTTCATCCTGGGCGAGGCGCCGGACGTCCGCGGCTTCTTCGTCGCGGCCGGATTCTGTGCGCATGGCATCGCGGGCGCCGGCGGCGTCGGTAAGGTCATGGCCGAGTGGATCCTCGAAGGACGCCCCTCGATCGACGTCTGGCGGATGGATCTTCGCCGCTTCGGCGCTCACTACAAGGACCGCGGCTACGCCCGCGCCCAGGCGGTCGAGACCTATTCGACCTACTACGACATCCACTACCCGGGCGAGGAGCGCAAGGCAGGCCGCGGGCTCAAGCGCTCGCCCGCCCACGTCCGGATCGAGGCGCTCGGCGCCGCCTTCGGCGAAAAGGCGGGCTGGGAGCGTCCGAACTGGCTCGAGTCGAACGAGGGAAAGTCGCCGGGCACCTGGTCGCCGCGCGGCTGGTCGGCGCGCCACTGGTCGACTGCGATCGAAGCCGAGCATCGTGCCGCGCGCGAGGGTGCCGCACTCTTCGACGAGACCTCGTTCAGCAAGCTCGAGGTGGCGGGCGGCGGTGCGCTCGCCTTGCTCCAGCGTCTGGCCGACAACGACGTCGACAAGCCCGTCGGCTCGGTCACGTACACGCAGCTCCTGAACGACCGCGGCGGCATCGAGTGCGACCTGACCGTGACGCGTCTGGGCGCGGACCGGTTCATGCTCGTCACCGGCAGCGCCTTCGGGCTGCACGACCTCGCGTGGGTGCGATCCCACGCCGCGGATCAGCGCGGCGTCACGGTCGAGGACCTGACGCCGCTCTACGCCTGCTTCGGGCTCTTCGGCCCCAGGTCGCGCGAGATCCTCGCGCGCGCCACGCGCGACGACGTGTCCGAGGGCGCGTTCCCGTACATGACCGCGCGCCGTCTCGCGATCGGCGCCGCGAACGCTCTGGCGCTTCGCGTGACCTACGTCGGCGAGCTCGGCTGGGAGCTCTACGCGCCGATGGCCGACGGGCTCGCGGTGTGGGACGCGCTCTGGGCCGCGGGCCGCCCCGCCGGGATGCTCGCGGGCGGATATCGGGCGATCGATTCGCTGCGGCTCGAAAAGGGTTATCGCTACTGGAGCGCCGAGCTCACGCCCGAGCGTACGCCGTGGGAGGCCGGGCTCGGCTTCTGCGTCAAGCTCGACAAGGGCGAGTTCATCGGCCGCGAGGCGCTCGTGCGACAGAAGGCCGAAGGGGTCGCGGAGAAGCTGGTCTGCCTCACCCTGGCCGATCCGGCCTCGGTCGTGATCGGCGGCGAGCCGATCCTCGGCGAAAGCGGCACGATCGGCCGCGTGACGAGCGGCGGCTACGGCTACACCGTCGGCGCGTCGATCGCCTACGGCTACGTCCCGGTCGCCTCGTCCTCGCCGGGAACGCGGTTGGCGGTCGAGATGTTCGGCGACGCGGTGGCGGCCACGGTGAGCCGCGAGCCGCTGTACGATCCGAGAGGACAGCGGGTCAGGGGAGGTGGCTGAGATGCGGATCGAAACCGTCGCGATCCACGCCGGCTTGCACGTCGATCCGGGAACCGGCGCGGTGACACCCGCGATCCATCCGTCCACGACCTTCGAGCGCGATCCCGACGGTTCGTATCCGCGCGGCTTTCTGTACTCGCGCAACGACAACCCCAACCGTCAGGCGCTCGAGGAATGTCTGGCCGCGCTCGAGGCTGGCGCGGCGGCCGCCGCCTTTGCGTCGGCGTCGGCGGCGACGTCCGCCATTCTTCTGTCGCTCGAGCCGGGCCATCACGTCGTGGCGCCGATGGATGCCTATCACGGCACCATCAGGCTCCTGCGCGAGACGTTCACCCGGTGGAAGCTCGAGACCACGTTCGTTGACATGACCGACCTCGACGCGGTGCGCGCGGCGGTGCGCGCGAACACGCGGCTCGTCTGGGTCGAGACGCCGTCGAACCCGCTGTGGAAGATCACCGACCTCTCGGCCGTCGGCGAGATCGCCCGCCGGGCCGGCGCGCGCTACGTCTGTGACAACACGACCGCCACGCCGGTGCTCCAGACGCCGCTGCGCCTCGGCGCCGACCTGGTGCTGCACGCCACGACGAAATACCTCGGAGGGCACGGCGACGTCCTCGGGGGCGCGGTCGTGGCGCGTGTCGCGGACGACTTCTTCGAGCGCATTCGCGCCGTGCAGGCCACGGGCGGCGCGGTGCCGTCGCCGTTCGACTGCTGGCTCGTGCGCCGGGGCATCCGGACCCTGCCGTATCGCGTGCGCGCGCACTCCGACCATGCGCTCCGGGTCGCCACGTTTCTGCACGCGCACCCGCGGGTCGAGGCCGTCCACTATCCGGGCCTGCCGACGCACGCGGCCCACGACGTCGCGCGGCGCCAGATGAGGGCGTTCGGCGGCATGGTCTCGGTGCAGGTTCGCGGCGATCGGGCGCGGGCGCTCGACGTCGCGGCGAAGCTGCGCGTCTTCACGCGGGCCACCAGCTTCGGCGGGACCGAGAGCCTGGTCGAGCATCGCGCCTCGATCGAGGGCGCGGGCACGCGCACGCCGGAGAACCTCTTGCGGCTGTCGATCGGGCTCGAGCATCCGGACGATCTGATCGACGACCTCGAGCGCGCGCTGTCGTGATGCCGACAATTCTTCGACCAAGGAGACACGGATGAGCCTGAACGGACGGGTCGCGCTGGTGACGGGCGGAGCGCGCGGCATCGGGCTGGCGATCGCGCGGCGACTCGTGGCCGACGGCGCGCGGGTGGCGCTGGTCGATCTGGACAAGTCGGCGGCGGAAGCCGCCGCGGGTGGGCTGGGCGACGCGGCGACCGCGCTGGTCGCCGACGTCACGCGCACGGCCGACGTCGAGCGCGCGGTGGCCGCGGCGCACGCGCGCTGGGGCCGGCTCGACATCGTCGTCAACAACGCGGGGATCACCGGCGGCTCGAAGCTCACGTGGGAGCTCACCGACGAGGACTGGAACCAGGTGATCGCCTGTGACCTCACGAGCGTGTTCCTGGTCTCGCGCGCGGCGGTGAAGCTGATGCTGCCGCAGCGGAGCGGCCGCATCGTCAACATCGCCTCGATCGCCGGCAAAGAGGGTAACCCGACCCTCGTGCCCTATTCGACCGCGAAGGCGGGCGTGATCGGCTTCACCAAGGCCCTGGCCAAGGAGGTCGCGAACCAGGGCATCCTCGTCAACGCGGTCGCGCCGGCCGTGATCGGGACCGACATGGTGAAGCAGATGTCGAAGGAGACCGTGGACTACTTGATCGCCAAGATCCCGATGGGGCGGGTCGGTCGTCCCGACGAGGTGGCGGCGCTGGTCGCCTGGCTCGTCTCGGACGAGTGCACGTTCTCGACGGGCGCGGTCTACGACCTCTCGGGCGGGCGCGCGACGTACTGAAGCAACGTCATCTTCGAGACCGACTCCGTGATCTCGCCGCCGATCGCCATGCGGATCGCTTCCTCGAGCGGGACCACGCGGCGCTCGATGAACTCGTCGTCGTCCGCGGGCAGGGGATCGGGCGTCAAGCCGTATGCCGCGTAACAGTACGCGACCTCGTCCAGGTAGGCGTTCGACGGATAGAAGCGCGTCAGGAACGCGAGACGCTCGGCCCGATAGCCGCCCTCTTCGCGCAGCTCACGCTGCGCGGCCGCCAGCGGGTCCTCGCCGGGCTGCGCCCCGCCGCCCGGGAGCTCCCACGACACCTCGCCCTGAAGGTGGCGATACTGGCGAATCAGCAGCACGCGGGCGGGCTCGACGAACGGCAGCACGCCGACCGTCACCCCGACGGCGAGCACCGGATAGATGACCTCCTGGCCGTCCGGGAGCCGCCACGCATCCTCGCGTAAGGTCAGCTTGCCGCGCGTGTAGAGCGCCGCCGACGACAGGCGCCTCCAGGCCGGGTTCACCGCCCTATGATATCGTAGTGACGCGATGGCTCGGGACCGGCAGGTCGACGCGCTCCTGAAGAAGCTGTTGCAGACGATCGAGGCCTCACTGTCCGCCGCCGACGCGGCGCGGGACGCCGTGCAGGAGATCCTCCGCCGCGGCGCCGACACCGGGATTTTCTTCGCCGGCAGCAAGAAGGGCGTGACGGTCTCGTCCGAGCTGACGACGCAGGACAAAGAGTTTCTCCGGGCGGTGTCGATCAAGCCGGATCGTTGAGTCGGATGCGGTTGCTTCCGTTTCTCCTGTTCCTCGTGGTCGCCTTCGTGCTGCTGCTCCCGCTCGTCCGCCGGTACCGACTGGCCGCGCCCGCCCAGCGGCGCGCCCTGGGCGACGAGCTCGTCAAGGACCCCGTGTGCCAGACCTACATCGTGAAGTCGCGGGCGGTGCGCCGCGCCGATGCGGGCGGGGTCCGATATTTCTGCAGCGAGCAGTGCGCGCGCCTCGACACCGGCGCTTGACGCCTCGCGCGTGAGCGCTCGCGGCTCCAAGCCGATCGCCGCCGCGGCCCCGCGCCCGCGTGTGTCCAGCGGCCACCCCGATCCGTGGCGTGACGCCGACGGCCAGACCAATGTCGACGAGATGGCCAGGAGTCTCGAGGCGCGCGGCAAGACGCCGGCGCAAGCGCGGCTTCGTCGACGATTCCTGAAGTTCATTCCGGTCGTCGCCGGCGATCGGGTGCTCGAGGTCGGCTGCGGCACCGGTGTGGTCGTGCGCGACCTTGCCGCGCTCGTCGGCCACCGGGGTCGGGTGGTGGGGATCGACGTGAGCCGGCGCCTGCTCGAGCGCGCGCGGGCCCTGTGCCGGCAGACCACTCGGCACGCCCCCATCGAGCTTCGCGTCGCCGACGGCGCGCGGCTTCCGTTCTCCGCGAAGCGATTCGATACGGCGCTGGCGATCACGGTCATCTTGCACGTTGCCGACCCGCTGCGCGTCGTGCGTGAGATGTCGCGGGTCACGCGCCCGGGCGGCCGCGTGGCGCTCCAGGACCAGGACTTCGGGGTCGTGGCGGTGACCCATCCCGATCGTGCGCTGACCGAGCGGATCATGCGCGGCGTCGCCGAGCGGGTGTACGCGGAGCCCCACAGCGGCCGCCGGCTGCCAGGGCTTCTCCGGTCCGCCGGACTCGTCAACGTGCGGTTGTTGACCGATGTCTATCAGGACACGACGCTCGAGCCGTGGACCAAGACGTTCCTCGAGCGCCGAGCCGAGCGGGCAGTGCGCTTCGGCATCCTCGACACGACCACCGCCGAGCGATGGCTCGACGGCTTCACGGACGTGGTGGCCGCCGACGCGTTCGTGCTGACCTTGAACTACTACGGCGCCGTCGGGACGAAGCCCGCATGACCCGCGTGCGCGTCAGCCTGGTCGCGGCCCTCTTGCTGAGCGCGCTCGTGTTGCCGTTCGCCGTGGCGCCGCCGGCCGCGCAAGACCTGCGCCTGCCGCCGTCATTCGACGGCGCCGCCGCGATGCGCCACGTCGAGCGCCTCGTCGCGATCGGCCCGCGTCCGGCCGGCTCGCCCGGCGCGGCGCGGGCTCGTGCCTACATCGTCGATGAGCTCCGAAAGGCCGGCGTCTCGGCCAAGGTCGAGGCGTTCGACGCGACGACTCCGCACGGGCGCCTGCCGATGGCCAACGTGGTGGCCGTGATCCCGGGGCGCCGGCCGGACGTCATCCTGATCGCCGGTCACTACGACACCAAGTGGTTTCGTGACATCACGTTCGTCGGGGCCAACGACGGTGGCTCGAGCGCCGGGCTCTTGATCGAGCTGGCACGCCGCCTGCGCGAGCGACAGCGCGAGTACACGTACTGGGTGGCCTGGTTCGACGGCGAGGAGGCTCGCGAAAGCTGGACCGCGACCGACAGCCTCTACGGCTCGCGGCGGATGGCCGCCGAGCTCGGCAAGTCGCGGCGGCTGCCGAGCGCGATGATCGTGGCCGACATGATCGGCGATCGCGACCTCGGCATCCGACGCGAATCCGGCTCGACGCCGTGGATGACCGACGCCATCTGGGCGAGCGCCGCGCGGCTCGGCTATACCGCGCACTTCCTGCCGGAGTCGCTGGCCGTCGAGGACGACCACGCGCCGTTCGTACGGCTGGGGGTGCCGGCGGCGCTGCTGATCGACTTCGACTTTCCGTCGTGGCACACGGCCGAGGACACGCTCGACAAGGTCTCCGCGAAGAGCCTCGGGATCGTCGGCAAGGTGATTCTCGACTCCTTGCCCGGCATCGAGGACGGGCTCAATCGATCGCGCGGAGGGCGGCCGTGAACGCCCCCGCGGGTATAATCGGCCCATGCCGCGCGTGAGAGAGGTCGAGGATCCGGGCGACGACCCGCTGCTGAAGGAAACGTTTGCGAAGGAGATCGAGGCCTTCGGCTTCGTCCTCAACACGACGAAGGTCCAGGCGCACACCCCCGGCATCATGCGGGCCGCCAAGCAGCTCGGCGCGGCCGTCGAGCGATCCGGCCTTCTCGCCCCGCAGCTCCTGGCGCTGATCTACCTGCGCGTCGCGCTGATCAACGGCTGTCCGTTCTGAATAGACATCAACGCATCCCGGGGGATGCGAGCGGGCGCGACGGAGGCGAAGATCGCCGAGGTCGCGACGGCCCTCACGAGCGAGCTCTTCGACGACCGCGAGAGGACCGCGCTTGAATACGCCGAGGCCATCACGTTCACGGACCGCAAGGTGACCGAAGAGCTGTTCGCGCGCATGCGCTCGCACTTCTCGGAGCCCGAGATCGTCGAGCTGACCGCCGCGGTCGCGCTGGAGAACTTCCGGTCGAAGTTCAACGTGGCCCTCGGTATCGAGGCGCAGGGCTTCTGCTTGATCAGGTAGCCGGTCGAGCGCCCGCGGCCGGTGGGCGAGTGATCTAGTCTAGCTCGGGCAGGCCGCCGGACCGCCGCGTTCTCTGCGGGCGGCGTCCCAGAGATAGAAGCACAGCACGTGGAACTGCACGGCTCGCGGGTAGTGATCCCCGATGCACTCCATGACGAGCTGCGACGGCCCGACCGACTCATCGCATGCATCGCACGTTTCGCCGTTCGAGGTGCCGCCGAGGACTTTTGAGCACTCGTGGCTCGGCAGCTCGCGGCTTTCGAGCTTGTCCCGGATGAGTCGGCGAATCGCGTCTTCCGATTTCATCGATTCCAAACCTGTTTCATCAGTTCCAAACCTCGCGCGAGCGGATGCGAACGAGTCAGGCTACCACGCGTGCCTAGCCCGCGGCGCGGCCGGTCGCGCCTGGGTTGCATGCGCTGCGGTGATCTGTCACGATCGGCTCACGTGCGACTGACCGGGCTTCACCTTCTTCCGATCACGATGTTCTTCGGCTCGTTCGCGTGGTCGTTCGTGTTCGTGAGCCTGCCCTTTCACATCCAGCGCGTCAGCACCATGGAGCCGACCGCGACCTTGCGCTGGACGGGATGGATCATCGGCATCACGTCGCTCGTGACGGTCCTGACCGCGCCCGTCTGGGGCCGCTACGCCGCGCGCGGCAACCCCAAGGCGTGTTACGTGGCAGTCGAGGCGCTGCAGGGGCTCGGCTTCTTCGTGATGGCGCTGGCGCGCACGCTCCCCGAGCTGTTCTTCGCCCGGCTCATCCTGGGCGCGATGGGCGCGGCGTCGACCTTGGCCTTCATCATGGTCGGACGCGGGGTCGAGAGCGGTGAGGTGCGCCGCCGGATCGCGACCCTTCAGTCGTCGATGACGATCGGGCAGATCATCGGCCCGCTCTTCGGCGCGATCGCCGCCGCCCGGCTCGGTATCCGCGGCTCGTTCGTGCTGGGCGGGGTGATCCTGCTCGGCTGCGCCGCGCTCGTTCACTGGGGCGTGCCGCGGCCGCCGAGCGGCGAGCAGGCGAGTACGTCCGGGCGAGCAGTCCGGCCCGGCGAGGTCGCTGCGGTCACCATCGTCGTGCTCGGCGGCTCGATCCAGGTGTTCTACTTCACGTCGATCCTCCCGCACGTCCTGCCTGGGCTCGGCATCGACGCGGAGCGCACGCTGGAGGTGGGCGGCGTCCTGATCTTCATCTCGGGAGTGGCGGCGGCGCTCGGCGCCCTGGCGGTGCCGCGCCTGGGCGAGCTCTTTCCGGAGCGCAAGCTGATCGGCACGCTGTTGATCGTTTCGTCCATTTCGGTCGCGGCCCTGGCGGCCGTCGGCTCTGTGTGGCCCTACGGCGGTCTCCGCTTCGTTCAGGTCCTGTCGATCGCGCCGGTGTTTCCGCTGGTCGTCTCGCGCGTCGTCCAGCACGCCGGCGGCTCGGCGATCGGCGTGATCAACGCGGCGCGCATCGGCGCCGGATTCATCGGGCCGGTGGTTGCGACGACCTTGCTGGCGTGGACGTCTCCGGGCGTCGTGTACGTTCTGCTGGCGGCGATCGGCCTGGCCTGTGTGCCGTTCGTGCGCGCGCGCGAGATCGGAGCGCGGACGTGAGCCTGGCCGAGCGGCCGCTGGTCGACATCCGCCTCGAGGATCTCGATACCCGCGGCGGCGTCCCGCCCGGCGTGTGCGCGGTGTCGCAGCACGTCCGCTACGGCGAATTCTTCACGTTTCTGGGTCCGCCGAAATCCGGCAAGTCGGACGTGCTGCGCGCGATCGCCGGGTTCTTGCCGATCACGCGCGGCCGTGTGCTGATCGACGGTCGCGACATCTCGGCCGTGCCGCCGCGCCTGCGCGGCGTCGGCTACGTCTTCCAGGACGGGGCGCTCTGGCCGCACATGGCCGTGGGCGAGCACGTCGCCTTCGGGCTTCGCCAGCAGCGCCTGCCGGGCGACGAGATCAGCCGTCGTGTCGCGATGGTGCTGGGGCGCCTGGGCCTGGCAAGCGTCGAGCGGGTGAAGCCCGCCGAGCTCACGCTCGAGCAGCGACGCCGTCTCGCCCTGGCACGCGCGCTCGCGGTGGAGCCGCAGGTGCTGCTGCTGGACGAGCCCCTGGCGAATCTCGACCCGACGGCTCGCAAGGCGCTGCGTCTGGAGCTGACGAAGCTGCACCGCGACCTGGCGGTGACCACGGTCCACGCCACTCGAAACGCCGCGGATGCGCTCGCGCTTTCCGATCGTCTCGCGGTGATCGATAACGGCAGCGTCTTGCAGGTCGGCGATCCGGCCGAGCTTTATCATCGGCCCCGGAGCCGCGCGGTCGCGGAGGCGCTCGGCCCGGCGAACTTCTTGCGCGTCCGCGTCGTCGAGATTCGCGACCTCGGCGTCGTCGTGCAGACCGACCGCGGCGACCGAGTGCCGGTCGCCGGCATCGGCATCAATCGGGTCGGCGACCGCGGCCTGCTGGTCCTGAGACCTGAAACTCTGTCGATGACCGAGGCCGCCATGGCGCGGGGCCCGAGCATCCCCGGCAAGATCTCGCTCCGCGTCTTCGAGGGCTCGCGCCACCTCTACGAAATCGATATCGGCGCCGACACCCCGGTCCAGGTCGAGCTCCCAGCCGTCGGCGAAACCCGCATGTTCCGCCTAGGCGACCAAGTCCGCGTCGAGCTCTCCACCGACACCGTCATCCTAATCCCCACCTCCTGACCGCAAGCCGAGCTCAACTTGCACTGTGACGCGGCTCGGCGCGCCCAGGAGCCAGAATGCGTGGCACCAACTCGCTCCAAAGGGACGGCAACGCGCGGCGATCGGCGTAGCACAAGAGACCCAACGCCGAGACGCAGCGCCAGGATGGACAAACAACATCGCGAGTCACCGCGAAGAGCGAGGCGACACCATGCTCTGAGCGCGCGCCGCCAACAGTTCCCGGGCCGTCGTGAGCGGGTGGGGGCTGCCTGCTGTGACCTGTGTAGTCAGCGTTGACCCGAAGTGGAGCGCCTTAAATCACGACCGGACAGGTTTGCAACCAGGTCGCGGCAGGCAGCCCCCACCCGCTCGCGGCGGCCCGCCACAGAGCGAGGCCCGTCCGAGGCCGAGCGGTCAACCGAGAGCTAGATGGTGTACGTCCGATCCTGTTCGAGAATCGCCACACGCCCGGAGTCGAGCCGCGCGAGCTCTTCCCCAATTTCTTCGTGAAACTGCGGCTTGACGTGAAAGATCCAGATCGGGACGTCGGGCGGCAGCTTGTCGAGCTCGCGGCGGATCAGGGCCGGCGTCATGTGCTTGGCCACCTGCGCGAGCGGGCCGAGCCGATTCGGGAACGCGCACTCGAGAATGATCGCCCGCAGCCCACGGAGGCCGCGCGCGGTTTGCCACAGCGCCTCCGTCGGCCCGGTGTCGCCCGAGTAGATCAGCGCGCTCGAGCCATCGTGGATCAGAAAGCCGGTCGCGGGAACGGAGTGGCTGACCCCGACCGGCGTGATCCAGAGATCGGAGACCCGCTGCTCCACGTCCTCGATCAGAGTGCGGAACTTCACGACGGGAACGTCCGGGTGCGGGATCTTGCTGAAGTCGGGCCAGATCGCGTTGTTGAAGACGCCGGAGCGCAGCGCCGTGATCACCGGATCGATTCCGCTGATCGTCACCGCGGCGCCGACCTCGCAGAACGCGAGCGTTTCGGTGAGATAGGCCAGACCGGCGACGTGATCCAGATGCGCATGCGAGACGATCGCGTGCTCGACCGCAAGCTGCTGCGGCACGGTGAGGGCGCCGGGCACGGAGCCGCCGTCGATGAGGATCTTGTCGTTGATCAGGAAGGCCGACGGGCGATGCCCCAGCCCTTCGCCTCCGAAGGCGCCGAGCACACGAATTTTCATCGCCTCGATGATACTAACACACCGGAATCGTTGTAAGATGACGCCAAGCGCATGAGCGACGAATCTTTCGATTATCCGACGATGGCACGCGCGTTGATTGTGGGTGACAAGGACACCGTTGCTAAGAAGACGCGCGAAGGGCTCGACCTCTCGCTCGACCCGAAAGCGCTCATCTTCAAGGGCCTCATCCCCGGCATGGACGTGGTCGGCGAGAAGTTCCGCCGCAACGAGTACTACGTCCCCCAGGTGCTCCTCTCGGCGCGGGCGATGTACGCCGGGCTCGACCTGCTGAAGCCCCTCATCACGGCCTCTGCCCGCGGGGGCGACTACCTCGGCATCGTCGTCATCGGCACCGCGCAGGGCGATCTGCACGACATCGGCAAGAACCTGGTCGCGTTGATGCTGGAGGGCGCGGGATTCAAGGTGGTCAACCTCGGCCGCGACGTGGCCCCCGAAGCGTTCGTGGCGGCCGTCGGTGAGCACGGCGCAAACCTCGTCGGGATCTCGGCCCTCATGACCACGACGATGCCCGCGATGAAACGAACGATCGACGCGCTGACCAAAGCGGGAATGCGCGAGCGCGTGAAGGTCATGGTGGGCGGCGCGCCAGTGAGCCAGGCGTTCGCCGACGAGATCGGCGCCGACGGCTACGCCAAGGATTCGACCTTGGCCGTCGTCAAAGCCAAGTCGCTCGTCGGCGCCTCCGCGCAGGTCGCCTCGTGAAGGCGCGAGGCTGGGAGGTCGTCGAGCGGGTGCGCAAGGGCGAGTCGCTCGTGTTCGACGGCGGCTACGGCACGATGCTGTTCGCGGCCGGGCTTCTCAACGGCGCGTGCCCAGAGCTGTGGAACGACACGCACGCGGACGTGGTGCAGGGGATCCACGCCGGATACTTCGGCGCCGGCAGCCACATCGTCGAGACGAACACGTTCGGCGGCACGCGGCTCAAGCTCGACGAGTACAAGATCGGCGACCGCACACGCGAGCTGAACGAAAAAGGCGCGCGGCTCGCGCGAGCGGCGGCGCCCGCATCCGGCTACATCGCCGGCTCGATCGGTCCGACGAGCCGCCTGCCGGTCGACTACGCGCTCGACGACGGCGTCACCGACGAGCAGTACGTCGACACGTTTCGCGAGCAGGCCGAGGCCCTCGCCGAGGGCGGCGTCGATCTCTTCGCGGTCGAGACCATGATGTTTCCGCAGGAGTGCACGGCGGCCATCCGAGCCTGCAAGGCCGTCGCCGACCTGCCGGTCATGGCCACCATGTTCTTCCAGTACGAAGAGATCCACGATCGCGACCGCACGATGTGGGGCGAGAGCCCGGCCGAGGTCGCCAAGAACCTCCTGGCCGCGGGCGCCGACGTCATCGGGATGAACTGCGGCCGCGGTCCCGACCGCGCCATCGTGATCATCCGCGAGATGCGCCAGGTCACCGACGCGCCGCTCGTGGCCTATCCGAACGCGGGGCTGCCCGTCACGACTGGGGACACCGTCACGTACGAGCTCGGCCCCGAGGCGATGGCGCGCGAGTACCCCGCGCTCCTCGACGCCGGCTGCGACATCGTCGGCGCGTGCTGCGGCTCCAATCCCGAGCACATCCGCCTCATCGCCGAGATCGTCCGGGCGCGAGCGCGCTAAAGCGCCCGCAGTGCCGGCCGCGCTGTCGACCGCGCCGCGAGTTTTCACGGCCCTTCCGCTCGCGATTGATCCCGACGAGGTGCTGCGCTTTCAGGGCTACAAGAAGTCGGTCGACACGCCGAGCCCGGAAGTGCGGGCGCTCTTCGACGAAGCGCTGGCGCTGGGGCGCACCCTGCTCGCACCGCGGGCCGTCGTGCGCTGGCTCGAAGTCGCGCGCGTGGAGGCCGACACCATCCTCGCCGGTGGCGTCACCTTGACGATGCCCGACGTCCAGCGTCTGTGGGGACCGATCGAATGGGTCGCGACGGCCGTGTGCACGATCGGCGACGGACTCGAGCGGCGGGTCGCCGAGCTCTGGGACGCGCGCGAGCTCCCGCTGGCGTCGATGCTCGACAGCGTCGGCTCCGGCGCGGTGGAGAGCCTGGCGGAGTACGTCAACGACCTGCTCTGTCAGGAAGCGATCCCGGTTGGGCTGCCGGTGACCAACCGGGTGAGCCCCGGCTACGGGGACTGGGACGTGACCCAGCAGAAGGCGCTGTTCGCGCTCTGCTCCGGAGATCCGATCGGCGTCAGCCTCAACGAGGCCTGTTTCATGAGCCCGGTGAAGTCGATCTCGCTGCTGGCCGCTGCCGGCGAGCACGCGCGGGTCGACCACTACTTCAGCCAGTGCGCCCGCTGCTGGATGCGCGATTGCGCCTACCGGCGCGCGCCGGCCCGAAAGACCGTCCACCGCTGACGATCTGATACGATGCGGGGATGCGGAGGGACAACATCATCCTCGTGGGGTTCATGGGCGCCGGGAAATCGGTGTGCGGACGCCTGCTTGCGCGCCGGCTCGGCCGCTGCTTCGTCGAGACCGACGACATGATCGTCGCCCGCGAAGGCCGCTCGATCCCCGAGATCTTCCGCGACACCGGTGAGCCGCGGTTCCGCGAGCTCGAGGCCGAGACGATCGAGAGCCTGAAGCTCAAGTCGGGCGATGTGATCGCGACCGGCGGCGGCATGCCGTGCCGCGAGGGCCGAATGGACGCGCTGCGCGAGCTGGGGACGGTCGTGTGGCTCGACGGCGACGTCCGCGAGCTGCACGCACGGGCCAGCCGGATCGGCAATCGTCCGATGCTCGACGGGCGTTCGATGGACGAGGTCGAGGAGCTGTACCGAACGCGGCAGTCCTACTACCGCCTGGCGCACGTGACGGTCGACACGACCGGAATCGGCGCCGACCAGGTCGTCGCGCGCATTCTGAAGGCACTCCGAGACGCGCATGCCGTACGGGCTTAGCCGGCGGCTGGAGGCGGACAGCAGCATCGCGGAGGTGCTCGATGCCATCCGTTGAGCCGACCTCGCTCGGCGTCAAGGCCGCGGCCGAGGCGATCCGTACCGGCGCCGTGAGCCCGGTCGACCTCGTGGAGGCGTGTATCGCGAGGATCCGCGCGCTCGACGGTGAGCTCAAGGCTTGGGCTCACGTCGACGCCGCCGGCGCGTTCGCCACCGCGCGCGAGCGCGAAGCAGAGGCTCGGGCCGGTCGGCTGCGCGGCGCGCTGCACGGCGTCCCGGTGGGCGTGAAGGATATCTTCGACGTCGCCGGCATGCCCACGACCGGAGGCGCCCGGGCGTTCGCTCACACGCGTCCGACCGTCGATGCCGCGGCCGTCGCGCGGATCCGCGCGGCGGGCGCGATCGTCATCGGCAAGACGGTGACGACCGAGTTCGCGTACCGCGATCCGGCGCCGACGCGCAACCCGTGGAACCTCGATCACACGCCCGGCGGCTCGTCGGCGGGCTCAGCCGCCTCGGTGGCGGCTCGCATGGTGCCGGCCGCGCTCGGCTCTCAGACCGTCGGCTCGGTGCTCCGGCCGGCCGCCTATTGCGGCGTCGTCGGTTTCAAGGGCACGCATGGCCTGGTTCCGGTCGCCGGCGTGATCCCGTTGGCGTGGTCGCTCGACCATGTCGGCGTGCTTACTCGTTCCGTCGACGACGCGGCCCTGGTGATGTCCGTGATGGCCGGCCGCGAGCTCGCCCAGGGCACGCTGACCGCGCCGCGGCTCGCGATCGCTCCCGAGCTCTCGGCTCGCGCCTCGCGCGAGACCGCCGCACACATCGAGGCCATCGCCGACGCGTTCGCACGCGCCGGCGCCACGGTGTCGAAGATCGAGCTACCTGCCTCGTTCCGCGAGCTCGCGGCCGCGGGGCTGACCGTGCTCGAGGCGGAGGCCGCCGCCTATCACGAGCCGGCGTTCGCCCGACACGCCGCCGACTACAGCCCGGAGATGCGCAATCTGGTCGACGCGGGTCTGC
>Ga0111538_10005077_pt1 | contig 18057 bp, 12 predicted proteins | sample SoiMethybrSBSTD1_FD_79669 | JGI IMG/M metagenome (GOLD analysis project Ga0111538, IMG submission 79669) | Bulk soil microbial communities from a Populus tree surrounding site in Tennessee, USA - Soil MetaG P. TD hybrid SBSTD1 (version 2)... | ecosystem: Environmental > Terrestrial > Soil >...
GAGATTCAGGATGGCGAGCGGATGGCGGAGCGGGCGAAGGCGGAGCTGGTCGAGGCCAACCTGCGCCTCGTCGTCTCGATCGCGAAGAAGTACACCAACCGCGGCTTGCAGTTCCTCGACTTGATCCAGGAGGGGAACATCGGCCTCATGAAGGCGGTCGACAAGTTCGAGTACAAGCGCGGCTACAAGTTCTCGACCTACGCCACGTGGTGGATCCGGCAGGCGATCACGCGCGCGATCGCGGATCAGGCCCGCACGATCCGCATCCCGGTGCACATGATCGAGACGATCAACAAGCTGATCCGCACCAGCCGTTACCTGGTGCAGGAGCTGGGACGCGAGCCGACGCCGGAGGAGATCGCGGAGAAGATGGAGCTCCCGCTCGACAAGGTGCGGAAGGTCCTGAAGATCGCCAAGGAGCCGATCTCGCTGGAGACGCCGATCGGCGAGGAAGAGGATTCGCACCTCGGCGACTTCATCGAGGACAAGAGCGTCATCTCCCCGGCTGACGCGGTCATCTCGATGAATCTGGCCGAGCAGACCCGCAAGGTGCTCGCGACGCTGACGCCGCGCGAGGAGAAGGTCCTGCGCATGCGCTTCGGCATCGGCGAGAAGTCCGACCACACGCTGGAAGAGGTGGGTCAGGACTTCGAGGTCACGCGCGAACGTATCCGCCAGATCGAGGCGAAGGCGCTGCGCAAGCTGCGCCACCCGTCGCGCTCGAAGCGACTCAAGTCGTTCATGGAATCGTGAGTCCGGTCCACGTTGGCCTGGCGGTCAAGCGCCGGCTGGCGGTTAGCATCGACGGCAAAGAACGCATCGTCGTCATCGACGAGGATGGCGTCCGCGTCGACGGGCAGGCCGTCGACGTGGAGGTGAGGCAGGCGGAGGCGGGCGTCTGGATCCTGCGGCGCGCGAGCGAGCAGACCGTCGCGCAGATCGATGGGCGCGGCGGCAAGCTGGCCGTCGAGATCCGGCGCCCCGGACGGGACGCCCTGCTGGTGGCTGCCGACGTCACGGACGCGCGGCGCGCCGCGATCGCCGCGCCCAGCCGCGCGGCGGCCGGGGCCGCGCCCATCACCGTGCGATCGCCGATTCCGGGACGGCTGATCAAGCTGCTGGTGAAGGTCGGAGACGCCGTGACGGCGGGGCAGACGATGGTCGTGCTCGAGGCGATGAAGATGGAGAACGAGCTCCACGCGCCGCGCGCCGGCCGCGTCGCCGAGCTGCGCTGCGCCGAGGGCGCCGCCGTCGACGCTGGTCAGGATCTGGTCGTCGTCGCTTGAGCTTCAACTTTCCACCGGGCGCCCAGGGGGACTAAGCTGCCCCTGATGCTCGCGGCCGCACTGCTCGCCTCGTTGTGGACGCAAGCCGAACAGGCGCCCGTGCCAGCGGCGGCCGCCCCGGCGCCAGCGGCGGCCGCTGCGGTGTCCCCGGCCGCTCCGGCGGGCCCAGCGGCGGCCGCGCCGGTGTCCCCGGGGGCCCCGGCGCCGACCACGTCCCCGGCCGCACCGGCGGCCCCGCCCGCGGTCCCCACCCCCGAGCATCCGTACCCGGCCAACAGCGTATCGGTCCACGTGCGCTACGCGTATCGGGTGGACAGCGGGGGCGACGGCCTCGTGCCCGCCGCCGGCATGTCGCTGGGAGGCGAGTTCGAGCGCCGCCTGCTCGCCTTCAACAGCGGCATCGAGCTCGGCGTCGCGTTCGACTTCTTCTACGATCGCTTCACGAAGGACGTGATTGCGACCACGACTGAAGGGACGATGATCGCGGCGCGGACGCTCTCCCACACCAGCTTCGCCCTGATGCAGACGACCGCCTGGCGCTATGCCGACCTGCGCTTCTTCGCCGGGATCGGCGCGGGCTTCGCGGTCGGCTACTTCGGGAACCCGGAAGTGGTCGACGCCACCACCGACCTCATGCCGATCGCCCGCGGCGCGCTGGGCATGGACTTCGCCGTCACCGCGAGGACCGCCGCCATCTTGCGGGTCGACTACAACCGCAGACTCCTTCACGACGCGACCTCCGGCGCGGGAAGCATCACGAGCCCGCCGTTCGGCGACATCTTCGACGCGGGCATCGGGTTGCTCGTACGTTTCTGAGATGGCCGGCCGAACCGCATCGGTCGTGTTGCTGCTGGTCCCGGCCGTCGGACTGGCGGCGCTCGATCTCGCGATCGTCGCCAGCGCGGGATCGCGGCCCGGTCCGCCCGGTCTCGGCGCCCCCAACCACTACGCGGTCCGGCAGGCCGTCGGCATCGTGCTGGGCGGCGCGCTCGGCTGGGTGGTCGTGCGCGTCGGCGTCGAGCGCGTGCTGCGCGCGGCCCCGGCGCTGTTCCTGGCGGCGCTGATCGCGACGGCGGCGGTGTTCGTTCCGGGCATCGGCGTGCGCGCCGCCGGCGCCAGCCGCTGGCTGCGGCTCGGGCCGTTCTCGGGGAATCCGGCGCCATTCCTGATCGGCGCGACGGGCCTGCTGGTGGCGGCGTGGGGAAGCAGCGGCGCCTCCGCCGGCGGCGTCGCGCTCTCGCGGTTCGCGTCCCGACCGCTCGCGCTCGGGCTCGCGCTGCTGGCGGTCCTGGTGCTGGTCGCCGAACCGGACTTCTCGGCCGCCGCGGTCGCGCTGTGCGTGACGTTCGCGGCGCTCGCAGGCACCGGCGTCGCGGGCCGCAGGCTGGTGCCCGCGGTCGTCGTGGTGCTGATCGCTCTCGCGCTCGGCGCCTCGCGTTTCGGCTACGTCGGCGATCGCATCCACGGCTACTTGTCACCCGAGAGCGACAGGCGTGGCCACGGTTTCGAGGTGCTCGCCCTCGCGCGCGCCAAGGCGAGCGGGGCGGCCGGTCCGGCCGGCCTCGGGCACGGCACCGCGCGGCGCCACCTGTCGTCGCCCGCGAGTGACTACGTATTCGCCGTCGTGAACGAGGAGCTCGGCCGGCGCGGCGCGTGGGCCGTCGTCGGGGCGTGGGTGGCCATCGCCGCGGGCGCGGCGCTTTCCACGCGGTCCGCGAGAGGCGACGCACGCCTGCGCGGCGTCGCGGCGGCGTGCGCGGCGGCGCTGCTGACGCCCGCGGCGCTGCACATCGCCGTGTGCCGCGGGTGGATGCCGATCACGGGCGTCACGATGCCGTTCCTCAGCTACGACCCGGCGCTGGCCGTCGCCTCGGGCGCCGAGATCGGCGTCCTCGTCGCGATCGCGCTGGCACGCGCTCCACGGCCCGAAGCAGCGGCCGCCTCAGCGGACGGACCGATCGCTTGAGCAAGCTCACCGATCTCCGCTTCGTGATCGTCTCGGGCAAGGGGGGCGTCGGGCGCACGACCGTCGCGGCGACGCTGGCGCGCGCGGCGGCCGCCTCCGGGAAGCGCGTGCTGCTGGCCGCCGCCGCTGCGACCGATCGCGTCGGGCGCATGTTCGGGCAGAGCCAACCTCTCGGCGCTTCGATCACGACGCTGGCGCCGGGCATCGAAGGCGTCAACATCACGCCGGCGAGCTCGCTGCACGAATACGGCCTCAAGGTGCTCCGCTCCGAGCTGATCACGCGGGCGGTGTTCGATAACCGCGCCGTGCGCGGCCTGCTGGGCGCGATCCCGGGGCTCGACGCCTATGCGCTGCTGGGCAAGGCGTGGTGGCACACGACCGAAACGAACGAGGGACGACCTCGCTACGACCTGGTCGTGTTCGACGGACCCGCGACCGGCCACGCCGCGCTGATGTTGCGCATACCGCAGGCGATTCTCAACGTGATGCCCAAGGGACCGCTGGCGGGCGACGCGCGCGCCATCATCCAGCTGCTGCGCGATCCGGCGCGGGCGGCGCTGGTCATCGTTACGTTGGCCGAGGACCTGCCGGCGCGCGAGGCGAGCGAGCTGGCGGCGCAGGCGCGCGGCCCGCTGGCGATCCCGCTGGGCCCGCTCGTCGTCAACGCGCTTGCGACCGACGCCCTTTCGGCGCCGGCGGTCGATTCCGTGCTCACCGCGTGGTCCGTGCAGCAGCGCGGCGGAAGCGCAACCACCGGCGACGCGCGCTTGCGGGCCACGCTGCGAATGGCGGCGGGCGTCCGCGCCCATCGGGAGGCCGCCGAGCGGGTGCTGGAGGGGCTCAAGCGCGATCCCGGGCTGCCGATGATCACGCTGCCGCGCATCCCCACCGCCGAGATCGGCCCTGCGATCATCGCCGAATTGACACCGCACCTTGCGGAGCAAATCCGATAGCGCAACCCGACACCCGTCGCCCAAAAGCCCCGCAATAACAGCTATTTGCGAGGTCGATGCGCGGCCGGTATCGTCGCCCCGGCGCTGACCCTTGTTGCTGCTGCCCTCGCTCGTCGCCGCTCTCCTCCTGGCGGAGGTGGACCCACTGGAGCACGAAGCGCGGCAGGTCCCTCACCTGGCGGCCGTTCGCGCCTCGAAGCCGCCGCTGATCGATGGCCGTCTCGATGACGCCGTCTGGCAGACGACGGCCGCGACCGACGCCTTCACGCAACAGTCGCCGTTCGACGGCAGCAGTCCGTCCGAGCGAACGCAGATGCGCGTGCTCTACGACGAGGACGCCATCTACTTCAGCTTCGACTGCGACCAGATCAACACGCCGATCATCGAGAAGCTCACCCGGCGCGATCGCGACTCGGAGAGCGAGTGGGTCTGGATCCAGATCGACTCGCGCAACGAGGGCAAGAGCGCCTTCATGTTCGCGGTCAACATCTCGGGGACGATCGCCGACGGCCAGATCATCGATCAGACGACGTATTCGTGGGAGTGGGACGAGAACTGGGAGGGCAGGACGGTCCGCCGCGCGGGCGGCTGGTCCGCCGAGATCCGCATTCCGATCCGCGTGCTGCGGTTCGACGGCAGCCAGCCGGTCCAGAGCTGGGGCTTTCAGGGCGCGCGCTTCATCGCGGGACGTCAGGAGACCGATCTGTGGGCCTACTTCCCGCGCGACGTCGCCACGCCGATCGCCTACCTCGGGCGGCTCGACGAGCTGCGCGGGCTGAAGGGCGGCGGCGCGCTGGAGCTGATTCCGTTCGGCGTCGGCTACGCGCGCCGGACCGACGGCAACGAGACCATGCTGCCAAGCGGGTTCAAGCTGTTCGGCTCGGCGGGCCTCAACCTCAAGTGGCACCTCGCCAACGACGTCACGCTCGACGGCGCGTTCAATCCCGACTTCGCGCAGGTCGAAGCCGACCAGGTGATCCTGAACCTGACCAACTTCGAGACCTTCCTGCCCGAGAAGCGGCCGTTTTTCCTGGAAGGCATCGACGCGTTCTCGTTCCCCTTGCAGGTTTTCTACTCGCGGCGTATCGGCGCCGCGCCGACCGCGCCGACGGTGGGCACGAACCAGTTCCTCGCCGACGTCCCGTCGCCGGCGACGATCTACGGTGCCGGAAAACTGGTCGGGCGCCTGGGCCCAGCCTGGACCATCGGCGCGCTCAGCGCGATCACGGCGCCCAACCGGGTGACGATCGTCCAGACCACGCCGCCCACGCCGCCCATCTCGGTGCTCGCGGCCCCGGCGACCGCGTTCAACGTGCTGCGCCTCAAGCGCGAGCTCGGCAACGCCGGCCATATCGGCCTCATCGGCACGGGTTCCACCACGCTCGTCGATTCGAACGAATTTCGCGACGCCTACCTGGGGGGCGTCGACGGCCGCTGGCGGTCGCAGTCGGCCGACTACGTCATCAGTGGCGCGCTCGTCCAGTCGTACATCCACGGTGGTCTGCCGACGATCAATCCCGTGACGATGATGCCCAACCCCGGAATCATGCAGCCGGACGGAACGTTGATCGGCCCGGGAGCGACGGCGCCCGGCGGCTGGTTACGCGTGGCCAAGGAAGGCGGCAAGCACTTGCTGTGGAGCGCCGAGTACACGGGCGCCGGCCGAACGCTCATGTACAACGACGTCGGCTACATGGCGCGCCAGAACCTGCACCTGGTGAAGGCGTCGCTCGGCCTGCGCGAGCTGGAGCCGGCGGCGTACACCTTCGAGAAGAGCGCCGCGTTCGAGGTCACCCAGACGCGCAACCTGTCGGGCCTCGACCTCGGCCAGCTGTATGAGCTCAACGGACGAATGAAGCTGCGCAACTTCGCGTCGCTCCTGCTCGCCGCCGATTTTGGCGCGGCGCGCTTCGACGATCGCGAGGTGGGAAACGGGACCGCGCTGCAACGCGCGCGCTTCCTGGGAGGACGCTTCGAGCTGGCGAGTGATCCGCGCAGCCGGGTCTACGCGACGCTCGCCAACCAGACGCAGTTCATGGGCGCGGGCATCTACGCGACAGCCGCCCAGGCCAGCCTGGTCGTGCATGCGCTCCGTCAGCTCGACATCGAGCTGCTGCCGCTGGTCACCTGGTCCGCCGGCGAGTTTCGCTACGCGCGCCAGTCGGTCGTCACGGATATGGACCCCTACTGGTTCGGCACGCTGACCGCGAAGAGCGCCAGCGCGACGCTGCGTGCCTCCTACACCTTCACGCCGCAGCTCACGCTGCAGGCCTATGCCCAGGCCTTTCTCGCGGTGGGGCATTTCGACGACATGCGGTCGATCACGAGAATGGAAGCAGCAACAACCCTTGGCGGTGTCGTGCGCCTGTCTGATCTGGCGAACCCGGCCGTCGCCATGCCGCTTCAACCGCCTCCCGTGGTGCAACCGCCGACGCCGGACTTTCAGGACGCGGCGCTGAACGTCAACGTCGTCTTCCGCTGGGAGTACCGGCTGGGCTCGACGATCTACTTCGTGTACTCGCACTCGCAGATCCCCACCGTCCCGGTGCCGACGATGGGCTTCGCGAATCCGACGTCGCTCGACGCGCGCGCCTTCGGCCACGGCGGCACCTCGGACGTCTTCCTCCTCAAGTTCTCGTCCTGGTGGGCGAGCTAGACCGATGCCGTTCGGTTAAGGGCCTCGGGCCTCGGACCTCAGACTTCGGGGGGAAAGAACCCTCACCGGAGGTCCGAGGCCAGAAGCCCGAGGCCCTTAGCCGAACGGCATCGGAGCTAGGACGCCGCTCACTCACGGGTGCGCGATCACGACCAGCGTCTCGGCGCGTTTGAGGACGCAGGCCAGCGCTTTTTCGAGCGTCTCGGGATCGAGCGCGGCGAAGCTCTCGTCGAGCAGGCGCACCTCGAGCGGCTGGAGCAGCGAGCGCGCGATGAAGAGACGGCTGCGCTCGCCGTGCGACAGCTGCCAGCCGCTGTCGCCGACCAGCTGCTCCAGCCCCGACGGCATGCGGGCCAGCAACGGTCCCAGATCGAGCTCTCGCAGCACCGCCTCCGCCTCGGCGATGTCCTCCCGCCGCGGCGGCCACGCGCGGCCGAGCAGCAGGTTGAACAGGAAGGTCTGCGAGAAGACGTGGTTCTCGTGAAACTGCGGCGCCGCGCCGACGCGCCCGCGCCAGCGCTGAAGGCCGATCGTCTGCTGATCGATGCCCGCGAGCATCAGGCGGCCCGCGTCGGGGACGCGCAGGCCGACCAGCAGCGCGCCGAGCGTCGACTTGCCGCCGCCCGACGGACCCTCGAGCAGGATGCGATCGCCGCGCCGGATGTCGAGCGCGCAGCCCGCCAGCACCGGCTCCCCGCGGCCCGGATAGCGGAAGCCGACGTCGCGCGCGCTGACGAGCGCCGCGTCGGACGGCGCGCCGCCGTCGACCGGGGCCGTCGCCGCCGGGACGGGGCGGGCGGCGGATAGGTCCGCGCTGGCGAACATCGCCGCCACCTGGCGCCAGGCGATGACGGCGCCGCCCAGCGCCGGAAACGCCTGCGCCAGCTTGCGCAAGGCGCCGTAGACCAGCAGCGTGCCGCCCAGGCTGGTCGCGAACGCGCCGGGACGCGCGCCCGCCGATGCGAGCGCGGGCGCGAGCACCGCGATCGCCGCGATCAGCCAGCCGCGCGGAACCGCGACGGCGAGCACGGCGACCGCGCGGTCGAGCGCGCGTCCCGTGCGCGCGTAGCGCGCGAGCGCCGCCTCCTGCTCGAGGTGGCGCAGCGCCGCCGGCTGCTGCGCGACCAGCGTCCGCTGCCCCACCATCCGCTCGACGAGATCGTGAGTGAGTGCGATCCGTTCCGCCGACCAGCGCGCGAGCGCGCGCTGACCGGCCGCGGCGAGCACGACCGCGCCCGCGCACCACGCACCCAGCAGCGGCAGCTGCCAGACCGCGGCGATGCCGAGCCCGAGGACGACGGCGCCGGTCACCAGCTCGAACGCCCCCGCCGCGGCCATCAGCCCGCCGCCGAGCGCGAGCGATTCCAGCGCCTCGGTCTCGACCACGCGCCCGAGCAGCTGGCCGATGCCCTCCGCGCGCGTCGACTCGGTGTCCAGGGCCAGCAGGCCGTGCAGCAGCCGGTCGCGCAGGACGCGGCCGCCGTCGATCGCCAGCCGGCCCGCGATCCACGACGACAGCAGCCGCACGCCGACCAGCGCCGCGATGATCCCGGCGATGAGCGCGATCGAGCTGCCCGGTGCGTCAGCCGCCGCCACCGCGCGCGCGCCCACCGTCCACCACAAGCCGGCCACCAGCGCGAGCTGCGCCAGGTAACCCGCCAGCGCGGCCGCCAGGCGCCCCCGGATCCCCGCGTCCCGCAGCGCCGCCCACATCGAACGACGCGCGGCGCGCAGGCGCTCCCCTTCGGCGACCCGCTCGGCGCCCAGCGACGCGCGCAGCAGCGCATCGGCGACGGCCGGCCGTCGCGCCGCCGCGACGCCGGCGCGCGCGACGGTCGCCTCGATGCCGGCGCGCGCCTCGGCGTCCGCGGGCGCGCGCAGGCAGGCGGCCAGCGCCGCCGCGTCGCACACCGCCGGGCTGCCGTCGCGTCCGACGACGCGCACGCCGCCGTCGACGTGCGCGATGATGCCGAGCAGCGCCCCCGCCCCCGCGCCCACGCGCATCACGGCCGGCGCCGCCGCGCAGGCCCGCGCGCTCAGCGCCGGCGCGACGTCGGCGTAGCTCCACTCGAAGCGTTCGGCGGGGCCGAGCACGCCGACGCCCGCGGCGCCCGCGACGATCGCTGTCAGCTCGTCGCGCCGGTCGAGCGGCCACAGGCAGCTCTCGATGGACGCCGCCGCCGTCACGCCCCGCCCTCCCGCAGGCGGCCGCGCTCGAGACGCAGCCGCCGCCACGCCGCCGCGGACCACGACGACGCACGCACGCGTTGTTCGGCGGCGAGCAGCGCCGCGTAGCGCGATCCGGGGCGGGCGCGCAGCACGTCGGGCGCGCCGTCCTCGACGATCTGCCCGTCCGCGACGACCAGCACGCGCGCGAAGCGCTCGGTCTCGCCGATGTCATGGGTCACGCACAGCAGCGTCGCGTCCGACCAGCGCCGGCGCGCCCGCGCCAGCAGCGCCGCCCGCTGGTCCCGCGCCAGGCCGCGGAACGGCTCGTCGAGGATCACCAGCGCCGGATTCCGCCGCAGCACCCCGCGGCCGAAGCGCACCCTCTGCCCCTCGCCCCCCGACAGCAGGCCACCCGCCTCGCCGAGCGGCGTCTCCGCCCCGTCCGGCAGCCGGCGCGTCACGTCCTCGAGATCGGCTTCGCCGATCGCGGGCGCGAGATCCGGGACCGGCGGCGCCAGGCCGAAGCCGAGATTCGCAGCCAGCGATCGGTTCCACAGATACACCGTCGGATCGACCCACACCGTCCGCTGCCGCAACGCCTCGAGCTCCCCGAGGCCGAGCGCGCGGCCGTCGATGGTGACCGTCCCCGACGCGGGCCGGTGCCAGCCCAGCAGCAGCGCCACCAGGCTGGACTTGCCCGCGCCCGACGCGCCCACGATCGCGACGTGTTCCCCCGGGCCGATCGCCAGCGCCGCGACGTCGAGGATCTGGTGCCCCGCCGCGACCACCCGGACCTCCTGCATGTGGATCGACACGGCGTCGCCGCCCGCCAGCGCGGCCGCGGCCGACCGGGTCAACGCGGGATCGCCGTCGTCGCGTTCCTCGGGCGCGCCCAGGGGCTCGACCACGCGCAGGGTGAGGCTGCGTTGCGCGGGAACCTGCTGCACGTACAGCGCCAGCTCGTAGCCGAGCATCGGCAGCGACAGCGCCCAGTACACGGCGAGCAGCGCCGCCCCCGCGTCGTGCGCGCCGGTACGCGCGAAGTGATCCCCGAGCAGCCAGGTCGCGAGGCCGAAGCCGACCAGCGCCTGCACCGCCTCGGCCCCCAGCGCCGCCCGTACCGCCGCGCGGGCCGCGCTCACCCACTCGCGCAGCCGATCCTCGTGCTCGCGCGCCAGCGCCGGCTCCGCGCCGTGCGTCCGCACGGCCACCAGGCCCTGCAGCGCATCGAGGTAATAGCGCCCGAGCGCGCCCGCGTGGTTGCGCATCCGGAGATCGCGCTCCGCGATCGCGGGCTGCGCCGCCAGCGGGATCAGCAGCATCGCCGCCGCGAGCGCCACCGCCAGCGGGGCGGCGCGCGGGTCCAGCACGACCAGCGCCGCCGTGACGATGACGATCGTCAACACCGTGCGCAGGATGTCGCCCGCCAGCGTGGGCAGCGACCGCAGCTTGTGAACCAGGTGCGCGCGCTCGGCCATGTCGGACACGGGGCGGCTCTGGAAGTAGCGGTCGCCGAGGCGTGGGATCTTGCGCATGAACAGATCGCGGAACCGTTCCTCGATCGCCGCCCCGGCGCGCCGCAGGCCCCACGCGACCGGCAGCTCGAGCAACAGCAGCGACGCCAGCAGCGCCAGCAGCGGGATGACGACCGCGAACATGGCCAGGCCTGCGGCGTCGAACAGGGCGCGAAACAGCACCGCCTCGATGACCGTGCCGACCGCCGCGAGCACCACGCCGACCGCCAGCCGGCGCCACGGCACCCGCGCTTCGCGCAGCAAGCGCCACAGCGCCGCGCCTGCCCGCACGCGGGGCTCATCGACCGCCGCCCGCAGCTCGACGGGCAGCTCCGCGCGCTTCGCGTCGTCGAGGAGCGTCGCGCCGCCCACGCGCAGCAGCACCGCGCCCCGCACCGTGACCTGCTCGCTGCCGTCGGCGGCGGGCGGCGCCGCCGTCGCCGTCGCCGTCGCGTGAGCCGAAGCGCCCGGCTCGTCCGCCCGCCCGTCGCCGTCCGGCGCCGCCGCGAGCGCATCCACCAGCCGGCGGGCCTCCCCGCCGCGCGAGACGGCGCCGGCGACCGCCAGCTCCTCGACGGCGCGCACCGCGCGATCCAGCGCCGCGATCGGACGCCAGCCGGGATCCGCGAGCGCGCGCGCGATCAGCCCGCCGCCGCTGCCGCCGTCGTCGATGCCGAGCGCCCGCATCCGCCGCGCGAGCGGCGCCGTGAACCCGTCGCTGCCCGCCCATTCGCGAAACGCCGCCGCCGGGAGGGCGAGCGAATGCGTGTAGACGTCGCGCAGGAAGCTCGCGCGCCGTGCCCAGCGGCGCCCCCGCCCCGGGTCCATCACCTGCACCCAGTCGCCGTGCACCCGCCAGACGACCACGAAATGCGTGATCCCGGACGGCAACCGCACGACGACGAGGGCGGGCAGCGCCTCCGATTCCTCGATCAGCAGATGATCGACCGGCATCATCACCTGCTCCGCGTCCAGGCCCAGGCTCAGCGCCACGCTTTCCAGCGCATCGATCGACGTGCCGTCGACCGACGTCTGGCACGCTTCGCGCAGGCGGCCGTAGCTGACGCTGACGCCGAAACCTTCGAGCAGGCACTTGAGCGCCGCGGGCCCGCAGTCGAGCGCGGAGGTCTGGATCACCTCGGGCGCGAAGAAGCGGCGACCTCCTGAAACGGACCGGCGCGTGCGCGGCGACATCCCGGTGCGAGACGGTACAATGCCCGCCCGGAGGCAGCCATCCCCCCACATCGTAACGACGCCCGCAGCGACGCCGGTGACGACGACCCGCTGATTCCGGCCATCCGGGCCCACGAGCGGGCGATCGCGCTGCGCGCCGACGGGCGCTTCGCCGCCGCCGAGCGTTCCTGCCGCGCCGCGATCGCCGGCTATCAGGCGATCGAGGGTCCCCGGCACGCGGACGTCGCGAACGCGCTGGTCGAGCTCGGGCTGGTGCTGGAGGCGCGCGATCGCCTGCGCGAGGCGGCCCGCTGCCAGCGGCAGGCGCTGCGCATCCTCACCAGCCGGTCGCACGTGCGTGCGGGCGATCCGGACATCGCGCGGCTCGCGATCCGCGCGCGCACCGCGCTGGCGGGCATCGATCGGACGCTGGGTGCATACGCGGCCGCCGATCGCGGTTACCGGACCGCCTTCGCCGACATCCGCCGTCGCTTCGGCCCGCGCGATCGCTACATCGCTGGCGTGCTCAACGACTTCGGCGTCCTGCGCAAGGCGCAGGGGCGGTATGCCGAGGCGCTCGCCTTCTATCGCCGCGCGCTGCCCCTGGTGCCGCGTACCGATCGTGACGCGCACGCGACGCTGGCCCACAACCTGGGCGGCATCGAGCACGCGCGCGGCAACTACGCGCGCGCCGAGCCGTACGCGCGCCGGTCCGTCCGCCTGCGCACCACGCTGGTCGGGGCGGCCCACCCGGCGGTCGCCGCCGACGTGGCGGCGCTGGCCGCCATCGTCGAGGCGCGGGGCCGCCTGCGCGAGGCCGCCGCCCTTTACCGGCGGGCGCTGGCGGTGTTCGCGCGGGTGCTGGGCCCGCGCAGCCTGGAGGTCGGCCTCAACCTGGCGTGCCTGGCGGCCGTCGAGCAGCGTCGCCACGCGCGCGGACGCGCCCGCGCGCTGTACGCGCGGGCGCTCGCCATCCAGGAACGCGTGCTCGGCCGGCACCACGCCGACGTCGCCATGACCGTCAACAATCTGGCGGTCCTCGAGCGCGACGACGGCAACCTGGACCGCGCCGCCGCCCTGTTCCGCCGCGCCCTCGTCAGCTTCGTCAGGACGCTGGGCGCCCGCCACCCCCACGCCGTGCTCGCGCGGGCCAACCGGCGCGCGGTCGAGCGCGAGCTGGCCGAGCGCGCGGTCCGGCGGGAGCACCGCCCGATCCTCCTCAAGAAACGCGGGCGAATCCGCCGATGAGTTAGGACCGCATGCGCGATCCCCAGCTCGACCTCGTCCTGCGCGGGGGTACGGTGGTTACGGCGGAGGGCCAGCGTCGAGCGGACGTCGGCATCCGGGACGGCCGCGTCGCGATCATCCAGGACGGCGACGAGGCGCTGACAGGCGCGCGCGACATCGACGCGACGGGCCGGCTGCTGCTGCCCGGGGGGGTCGACCCGCATGTGCACCTGCACACCGAGGGCTTCGACCCGGGCGAGCCCGCATGGGTCGACGACTACACCAGCGGATCGCAGGCCGCGCTGGCGGGGGGGATCACCAGCGTCGGCAACATGTCGTACGTGTTGCCGTGGGAGAGCATCGCGGATCGCGTGCGCGCGGAACAGGCAGTCGTCGCGCGGCAGGCGATCGCCGACGTCTTCTTCCACACCGTCATCGTCTCGCCCACCCCGGCCATCGTCGACGAGGTCGCCGGCGCGGTGCGCGGGGGCCAGCCGAGCATGAAGATCTTCATGTGCATGCCGACGTTCGAGGCCAACGTTCCCCAGTTCGCCCGCGTCATGAAGGCCGCGGGCGATGCCGGCGGCATCACGCTGGTGCACTGCGAGGATCTGGCCACCATCGAATGCTGTACGACCATGCTCACCGACCGCGCGCACGGCGATCTCGGCCACTTCGCTGACAGCCGCCCGGTCGAGGCGGAGACGGTCGCCACCGACCGCGCGATCGCGATGTGCCGGGCGACCGGCGCGGCGACCTACATCGTTCACCTGTCGTCGGCGCGGGCGCTCGCCGCCTGCGCGGCGGCGCGCGCGGAGGGGCTGCCCGTGTTCGTCGAGACGCGGCCGCTCTACCTGCACATGACCGCCGAGCGCTACCGCGGGCACGAGGGCGCGCTCTACGTCGCGCAGCCGCCGCTGCGCGAGCGCGCCGATCAGGAGGCGCTGTGGCGCGGGCTGGCCAACGGCTCCATCGATACGATCGCCAGCGACCACGCCCCGTGGACGCGCGAGCTGAAGCTCGATCCCAAGCTCAACGTGGTGCACTGCCGGTCCGGGGTCGCCGAGCTCGACACCATGCTGCCCCTGCTGTACACGGAGGGCGTCGCGACCGGCCGGCTGTCGGTGGAACGGTTCGTCGCGCTGACCTCGACCAATGCCGCCCGGCTGTTCGGCATGTACCCGCGCAAGGGGACGATCGCGGTCGGGTCCGACGCCGACATCGTCATCTGGGAGACGCGCGAGCGGCGGGTGGTGCGCGACGGCGACCTGTTTTCCCGCGCTCGTCACAGCGTCTATGCGGGCCGCGAGCTACGCGCCTGGCCCCACGCCACCATCCGGCGCGGCGAGCTGGTGTTCGAGAACGGCAAGATCCTGGGGCAGGCGGGCAGCGGCCGTCCGATCGACCGGGGCGCGACGGCGCCGCCAGCCACGACGGCGCCGCCGGCCACCACGACGGCGCCGCCAGCCGCGACGGCGCCGCCAGCCGCCACGATGCCCGGGACGTCCGCGAAGCCAAGCCCAACGTCAGCCGGCGCCTGAGTTCGCCGCCACCGGGCGGGATCGGCCCACGAGGTGGCCCGGTTGGTATACATTGGCGCGGACAGGGACTGTCTCCCCCGCTTTTGCCATGTCCGCCAGTGACGACGAAAACGAGGTCAGTCGAACAGTTCCGCGCCGTGGGCTGGCGCGCGAGACGCCGCGCGTCGGCATCGTCATCGTGGTCGGCAGCGGCACCGCGCCGGACGGGCTGCGCACGCCGCGCATCGTCCCGATGGAGCAACTGACACTGCAGATCGGCCGACGGCCGTACACGACGCCAACGCCGACCGTGAGCGTCCCGGCGTCGCTGACGATCCCGGACCCGACCGTCTCCAGCGTGCACGCGCGCATCCAGCGCGCCTCGAGCGGAGCCGACCTGTTCATCGTGCAGGATCTCGAGAGCACGAACGGCACCTACGTCGATGGCAAGCGGTCGCAGGGGCCGGCGCCTCTGCGAGACGGCGCCGTGCTGTTCCTGGGCTCGCAGGTGCTGGTGTTTCGCATCGTCACCGCGGCGGAGCTCGAGGCGATGCAGGAAGACGCGGCGACACCGTTCGCGCCGCTCGCGACCTGCGCGCCCGATCTGGCCGTCACCTGCGGCAAGCTGCGGCGGCTCGCGCGCACGCAATCCGAGATCCTGCTGGTCGGTGAAACCGGCGTCGGCAAGGATGTGTTCGCGAACGCGATCCACGCCCACAGCGGCCGCACCGGCAAGCTGGTCGCCATCAACTGCGCGGCGATCCCCCGCGAGCTGGTCGAGAGCGAGCTCTTCGGCTACGAAAAAGGGGCGCATTCGACCGCCCAGGGACGCAAGGTCGGCCTCGTCGAGCTGGCCGACAAGGGCACGCTGTTCCTCGACGAGATCGGCGACATGCCGTCCGAGCTGCAATCGAAGCTGCTGCGCTTCCTGCAGGATCGCCGCTTCACACCGCTGGGATCCACGCGCGTCGTCGAGGCCGACGTGCGCATCGTCGCCGCCACCAGCCGCATCGGTCTGGAGACGGGCCCCAAGGTGCAGGAGGCGGTGCTGGGCCGGCTGGGGGCGCAACCGATCGTGCTGCCGCCGCTGCGTGATCGGATCGAGGACATCGGCCGGCTGGTCGCGCATTTCCTCCGCAACATGCGCGACGGCCGCGCGTTCGAACCGGAGGCGTTCCACGCGCTCTGCCTGCACGGGTGGCCGTTGAACGTGCGCGAGCTGTCGAAGGTGATCGAGGAAGCGGAGGCGCTGAGCCGGGGCGCGGCCACCATCGGCCTCGAACACCTGCCCGACGCGGTGACCGCGACGCTGCAACTGGACGTGGAAGACGACTTCGAGACGACGGACGTCGATCCGGCCCCGCCGCCGGTCGATGGCGCCGACGACGCCAGCCTGACGCGCGCCGCGGCGCCGGCGACGCGCACGCGCAGGCCCGCCCCCACGCGGGAGGAGCTGACGTCGCTGCTGGCGCAGGCGAACGGCAGCGTCGCCGAAGTTGCGCGTCGGCTCAACCGGCAATACGCGGTAATCTGGCGCTGCGTGCAACGCTACGGGATCGACACCAGCCGCTTTCGCGCGGGGAGCGAATGACCGCCCCCGCGCACAACCCCGCAGGCGAGGCCCGCGTGATCCTCCGCAAGGGACGGGCCCGGCCGCTCTGGTACGGCCATCCCTGGGTTTACGCGAACGCGATCGGCTCGATCGAGGGCAAGCCGGCGCCGGGCGACGTCGTGTCGCTTACCGATCACGACGGGCGTTTCATCGGCAAGGGCTTCTACAACGCGCGCTCGCAGATTCCGGTGCGCCTGTGCACGCGTAGCGACGAGGCGATCGACGCCGCCTTCCTGCGCCGGCGGATCGAACGCGCGCGCGCGACGCGGGCCCGCCTCGGGCTGCCGTCCGCGGAGACCAACGCGTATCGCCTGGTGAACAGCGAGGGCGACGATCTGCCGGGGCTGGTGATCGACATCTACGCCGACGCCGCGGTGGTTCAGATCACGACGCTCGCGATGTCGATGCGGCGCAACGACATCTACGACGCGCTGGAGGCGGAGCTGGGCGTGAAGACGATCTTCGAGCTCGCGCCCGCCTCCTACGCGGAGCTGGAGGGGTACGCGGCCGGCTCGCGGGTGGCGCGCGGCGCCTCGCGCGCGGCGGTGTCGGTGCTCGAAAACGGCGTCGCGCTTGAGGTCGAGCCGCTGTCCGGGCAGAAGACCGGCATGTTCATCGATCAGCGCGAGACGCGGGCGCGCGTCGCGCAGCTGGCGCGCGGCGCGCGGGTGCTGGACGTCTACGCGTACGCGGGCGGGTTCGGGCTCGCGGCGGCGCGCGCGGGCGCGAAGGCCGTCACGGCGGTCGACAGCTCGGCGCGCGCCGTCGCGCGCATCACCGCCCACGCCGCGGCCAACGGCGTCGCCGTCGAGGCGATCGAAGCCGACGCGTTCCGCTACCTGGAGACGGCGACACCGCGCGCGTTCGATCTGGTCGTGATCGATCCGCCGAAGTTCGCGCGCGCGCGCAAGGACCTGGAAGCCGCCCGCAAGGGCTACGAGCGCCTCAACGCGCTCGCGCTGCAGGCCGTCGCCGCCGGGGGAATCCTGGTGACCTGCTCGTGTTCGCAGAACGTCGACGCCGAGACCTTCGAACGGATCGTCGCCGCCGGCGCCAAGCAGGCCGGGCGCGAGGTGCGCGTGTTCGAGCGCCGCGGCCCCGCCGCCGATCACCTACTGCCGCCCGGGTTCACCGAGGGCCAGTATCTGAAGGTCCTCCTCTGCTACGTGGCGTAGCGTTCGGTCAAACGCCCAGGGGCGGCGGCGGCGCGGGCGGACTGCACCCGGCGCGGCAAGCGGCGGTGTGATCCTCGACGGATGACGGGCAGACCGGATCGCTCCCCGCATCCCGGGCGTTCCCGCATACGGCCGCGTACTGGGTGGCGGCCGTTTCGCACTGCGTGAAGCAGAGCGCCTGGTCGACGCACCTCGGGATGCAACGCAGCTCGTAGCAGCTCTGCGACAGGTCGCCCGCGTCCGCGGGCGCTTCCCCGCGGGACAGCAGGAAATAGCGTGTCGTATCCTCCAGCGCGTCGCAGTAGTTCCGGCACATCCTCTCGTAGTCGATCGCGGGATCCGGAGTGACCGCGCGGCACGGCGGGGCCGGCGGCAGGTCCGCGGAGGCGTCCTGGGCCACCGACGCGTCGTGCGACGTCACGGGCGGCACCTCCTGGAGCTGCCGCTCGGTATCGAAAAACGCGTCGCAACCGGTCCCGAGCAAGGACAGGGCGGCGAAGATGGAAACGCGGGTCGGCGTGTTCATGTCATCCCGGGCGTTCAGCAAAGTGTATGCCCGGGCCCAGCCCCGGGGAAGGCCGCCAGCACCCGGTCGGCGGCGCCGCCCGGCGTCGAAAAGCTAACGCCCCGTCAGGGCGTCGGGCGCAGGCCGCCCGGCGACCCGTGCATCATCGCGATGTAGTAGACGAGCATCGCGATGATGGTCCCCAGCGACACCCACTCGAACGGGATCCGCCCGAACAGCTTCCAGCGCGGCCTGAAGAACCGCCCGCGCGAGCGCTTGTAGATCTGCTGCTTGATGTCGA
>Ga0111538_10005079_pt1 | contig 18050 bp, 16 predicted proteins | sample SoiMethybrSBSTD1_FD_79669 | JGI IMG/M metagenome (GOLD analysis project Ga0111538, IMG submission 79669) | Bulk soil microbial communities from a Populus tree surrounding site in Tennessee, USA - Soil MetaG P. TD hybrid SBSTD1 (version 2)... | ecosystem: Environmental > Terrestrial > Soil >...
CCGTGGCCACCAGCGTGAGGACGGCGGCCAGCGTCTGCACCCGGCGGGGCAGCCCGGGGATGGTGAAGCGCCCGCGCGCGGCGGCCCGGCCGGCGCGCACCGCGGCCGCGGCCGCGCGCTCGGCCAGGCCGGGCGGCGGCTCCAGGAGCCGCTGCGCGAGCGGGTCCCGCGCCGCCCGCAGCAGGGCCAGCACGTCGGTGAGGGCGTCGGCCAGGGCGCGGCAGGCCTCGCACGTGCGGAGGTGCGCCTCCAGCTCGCCGCGCAGCGGGCCCTGCAGGTCGCCCGCGCAGTAATCGGCCAGCAGCTCCTCGGCGCGGGTGCAGTTCACGAGCGCCCGCCCTGCAGCTCCTGGCGCCGGGCCAGGAGCCGCTTGGCCAGCTCCAGGCGGCCGCGGTTGATGCGGCTCTTCACGGTGCCCAGGGGGATGCCCAGGATCTGGGCCGCCTCCTCGTAGGCCAGGCCCTGGAGGTCGCAGAGGAGGATGGGCCGGCGCAGGTCGGCGGGCAGCGCGCGCAGGCCCGTGTGCAGCGCCTCCACCCGCTCCTTGCGCTCCAGCCCGGCCAGGGCACCCTCCTCGCCCGACGGCACGCGCTCCAGACCCTCAGCCGCCTCGTCCACCTGGCGCAGCCGCTCCTGGCGCCGCCGCCGGTAGTTGTCGATGGCCTGGTTGCGGGCCACCGTGGCCAGCCAGGTCTCGAAGCGTCCATGTCCGGCGTCGTAGCGGTCCAGGCTCTGGTACACCTTCACGAAGATCTCCTGGGTGAGGTCTTCGGCCTCGTCCACCCGTCCCACGAAGCGGTAGGCCACGTTGAAGACGCGCCGCGTGTGCCGGGCCACGAGGTCGTTCCAGGCCACTTCGTCGCCGGCCCGGCACCTCGCGAGCAGCTCGGTATCGGTGTCAGGTTGCAGTCGCCTCTGCCTCCGGCGCCGGGCCGCTCATCCATCCAAACGCCGGGTGGCCCGGGTCTGGTTCACTTTTCAGCGGGTTTGACCATGGACGCGGCAGTGTAGTAGAGTGCCGATTCGCCAACAAGTCAATGAACCGGAAGGCTTTAGTCCGATGAGCGCGCGAGCGAAGCGACTGGCTTTGAGCCTGCTCGCGGGCGCCATCCTGCTCTTCATCTTCCTTAGGGGCATGGACTGGGCAGCGGTGGGGGCGGCGTTCCGGCGCGCCGATCCCCTCTATATGGTGGGCGTCGTCCTGGCCACACTAGTCGTCTACCTGCTGCGGTCGTGGCGGTGGGGCTACCTGTTGAGCCCGCTGGCGCGCGTGCCGCTGCCACGCTTGTTCTCGATCACGCTGCTCGGTTTCGCGGCCGGGCTGGTGGTGCCACGCGCGGGCGAGGTGCTGCGTCCCTACCTGGTTGCCCGGCACCACGCGCTGCGCACGTCCGCCGCCTTCGCCTCCATCATTCTCGAGCGCCTGCTGGACCTGATCACGGTGCTGCTGCTGTTCGGCCTCTACCTCTACGCCCTGCCGCTGCCGGCCGCGCAGCAGCGCGGGCCGTTCCTGATCGGATTGCGCACCGCGGGCGCGCTGGCCGGCCTGGGCGCGCTGGTGGTGCTGGCCCTGCTGGTGATGCTGCACCTGTGGCAGGAGCGCGTGCTCTCCCTGTTCGACCGCGTGCTGGCCCGGCTGCCCCAGCGGCTGGCCGGCCCGCTGGGCCGCGGCCTGCGCGCCTTCACCGGCGGCCTGGCCGTGCTGCGGGCTCCGGCCCCACACCTGCTGGCCATCGCCGGCCAGTCGCTCCTGCTGTGGTTCACCATCGGCCTCGGCATCCACTGGACCAACCGCGCCTTCGGCATGGAGCTGCCCTACCACTCGGTGTTCCTGATGCTGGGCTTCCTCACCGTGGGCGTGGCCGTGCCCACGCCGGGCATGGTGGGGGGCTTCCACGTGGCCTACCTGCAGGCCCTGACGCAGTCGTTCGGCATCGACGCCGCCACGGCGGCCGCGGCCGGCATCGCCTGTCACGCGCTCAGCAACCTGCCCGTGCTCGTGCTGGGCATCATCTTCCTCTGGCGTGAAGGGCTCACCTTCGGGGGCGTGGCCCGCCTGGCCGAGGGCCAGCAGGCCCAGGAGCCCGAGACGGCAGGTCCCCTCACCATGGGAGTGCGCGGCTGATGAAGTGTCCATTTTGCGCCCACCTCGAGGACAAGGTCGTGGACTCGCGCGAGAGCAAGGAGGGCGAGGTCATCCGCCGCCGGCGCGAGTGCCTGGGCTGCGGCAAGCGCTTCACGTCCTACGAGCGCATCGACCAGATCCCGCACCTGGTGGTGAAGAAGGACGGCCGCCGCGAGCGCTTCGACCGCGAGAAGGTGATGGCCGGCCTGCTCAAGGCCTGCGAGAAGCGGCCGGTGCCCATCCGCAACCTGGAGACGATCTGCGACGGCGTGGAGGCCATCGTCCAGGAGAGCCCCGACCGCGAGGTGTCGACCACCCGCGTGGGCGAATACCTGATGGAGCAGCTGCGCGACCTGGACAAGGTCGCCTTCGTGCGCTTCGCCTCCGTCTACCGCGACTTCAAGGACGTGGACCAGTTCATGGCCACGCTGAAGGGCCTGCTGGAGCGATAGTCGAGCCGGGCTCCGCCCGGATCGCATAGCACCAAGCCGAATCTGGCTGGCACGCTACAATCGCAGCCAGCCTCCGGGCTCCATGCCTACCCGTCCGCCGTTCCGGAACAACGCCCGCCTGGTCCTGCTCTGCACCGTCCTGGCCGTGGCCCTGCTGCTGGGCGTCCAGGTGCTGGTGCGGAAGAGCCGCGACTTCTCGCCCGACTTCCTGGCCTCCGTCCTCCTCTACGGCCTCACCGTCCTCAACATCGGCCTGCTGGTGGTGCTGGTGCTGGTGCTGGGCCGGAACCTGGTGCGCATGGTCATGGAGCGCCGGCGCAAGGTGCTGGGCGCCCGCCTCCGCATGCGGCTGCTGCTGGTCTTCCTGCTGATGGCGGTGGGCCCGTCCGTGCTGCTGGTGCTGGTGGGCAGCGACCTCATCCGCCAGACCGTGGACCGCTGGTTCAGCGTGGACGTGGAGCGCATCCTCACCTCCTCGCAGGCCATCGGCGTGGGCCTGCGCCAGTCGGTGGCCGAGCGCAGCCGCCTGCACGCGGGATTCCTGGCCCGCGAGCTGCAGGCGCGGGGGCTGCTCTCCACGCCCGGCCAGGTGGGGCTGCGGCGCACGGTGGAGCTGCGCGCGCGCGAGCTGGGCATGGACCTCGTGAACGTGTTCGGGCCCGAGGGGGAGCTGCTGGCGGTCATGGACCCGCGCCTGCCCCCGCCGCCCTTCGCCGGCGCCTCCAGCGAGCCCATGGCGGAGGCGGCCCTGCAGGGGCGCGAGGTGGAGACCACGGTGCCGGTGCCGGAGGGCGAGCTCATGCGGGCGGCGGTGCCGGTGCGCGACGCCAGCGGGGCCGTGCGGGGCGCGGTCATCGTGTCCACGCTGCTGCCGGGCACGGCCGCGGCCGAGGCCCGCGAGGTGCACGACCACTACACGAAGTTCATCAAGGCCAAGGCCTCGCGCGAGCCCATCAAGGCCCTGTACCTCTCCCTGCTGCTGCTGCCGGCCCTGGTGGCGCTGTTCGGGGCCGTGTGGCTGGCCCTCTACCTCTCGCGCCGCATCACCACCCCGCTGCGCCTGGTGGCCGAGGGAGCCGAGCGCATCGCGGCCGGCGAGCGCGGCGTGCGCGTGGACTTCCCGGCCGGCGACGAGGAATTCACCGCCCTCATCGCCTCCTTCAACCGCATGTCGGAGCGGCTGGCCCGCAGCGAGGAGGAGGTGGAGCGCGGGCGCGCCTTCCTCACCCGGCAGAACGAGGAGCTGGACCAGCGCCGCCAGCTCATGGAGACGGTGCTGGAGACGGTGGGGGCGGGGGTGGCGGTGGTGGACGCGGGCGGCACCGTCACGGCCGTGAACGCCGCCGCCTGCCGCCTGCTCGACCTGCAGGCGGGGGCGGTGGCCGGCCACCGCGTGGAGGAGGCGCTGGCCGGCGCCGGCCGCTCCGAGATCGTGACCATGCTGCGCCGGGTGCAGGAGGGCGGCGTCCGCCAGCAGCGCGAGATCACGCTGCCCGGGCCCGGGCGCGACCGCTACCTCTCGGCCACGGTGGCGCCCCTGGCCGCCCCGGGCGCGGCCCCGGCGGGGGTGGTGCTGGTGGTGGACGACCTCACCCCGCTCATGCGCGCCCAGAAGGTGGCGGCCTGGGGCGAGGTGGCGCGCAAGCTGGCCCACGAGGTCAAGAACCCGCTCACGCCCATCCAGCTCTCGGCCCAGCGCGTGCGCAAGGCCTACCTGAAGGGGGCCCCCGACTTCGAGCGCGTGGTCATGGAGAGCACGCAGTCGATCGTGGACGAGGTGGAGGCGCTCAAGAACCTGGTGGACGAGTTCGCGCAGTTCGCGCGCCTGCCCGCGCCCAACCTGGAGCCGGGCTCCCTGCACGAGGTGATCGACCAGGCCCTGTCGCTCTACGACGGCCTCTTCGGCAGCGTGCACATCGACCGCCGCTTCGCGCCGGACCTGCCCGCCGTGCGCCTGGACGCCGACCAGATGAAGCGCGTGCTCATCAACCTGGTGGACAACGCCATCGAGGCCACCGAGAAGCAGGGCCGGGTCACCATCTCCACCGAGTTCGATCCCGGCCAGGGCCGCGTGCGCCTGGGCGTGGCCGACGACGGCCCCGGCATCCCGCCCGACGTGCGGGAGAAGCTCTTCGTCCCCCACTTCTCGACCAAGAAGCGCGGCAGCGGCCTGGGCCTGGCCATCGTGAGCCGCATCGTCCAGGACCACCAGGGAACCATCCGCGTGGAGGAAAACCCTCCTCATGGTTCAATCTTCGTAGTGGAGCTGCCAGCGTGAAGCAACGTCTTGGCCGTTGCCGTGGCCGTCTAGGAGGCGTGTGAGAGAGAGCATCTTGATCGTGGACGACGAGGCGGGGGTGCGCAGCTCGCTCTCCGGCATCCTCTCCGACGAGGGGTACGTCGTGGAGGCGGTGGACAGCGGGGAAGCCTGCCTGCAGGCGCTGGACGGGAAGCGCTTCGACCTGCTCCTGCTCGACGTGTGGCTGCCGGGCATCGACGGCCTGGAGACGCTGTCCCGCGTGCGCACGCTCGACCCCGAGGTGCCGGTGGTGGTGATCTCCGGCCACGGCACCATCGAGACGGCGGTGAAGGCCGTGCGCATGGGGGCCCAGGACTTCGTGGAGAAGCCGCTGGCCCTGGAGAAGACGCTGCTGGCCGTGCGCAACGCGCTGCGCCAGCGGCGGCTGGAGGCCGAGAACCGCGCCCTCAAGGCCCAGGTCGAGCACCGCTGGGTGATGGTGGGCGAAAGCACGGCCATCGACGCCCTGCGCGCCGACATCGCCCGCGCCGCCCCCACCAACGGCCGCGTGCTGGTGTTCGGCGAAAACGGCACCGGCAAGGAGCTGGTGGCGCGCAACATCCACCACCTCAGCCTGCGCGCGGGCGGCCCCTTCGTGGAGGTGAACTGCGCGGCCATCCCCGAGGAGCTGATCGAGAGCGAGCTGTTCGGCCACACCCGGGGCGCCTTCACCGGGGCCCTGGCCGCGCGCAAGGGCAAGTTCGAGCTGGCCGACGGGGGCACGCTGTTCCTCGACGAAGTGGGCGACATGACGCTGAAGACGCAGGCCAAGGTGCTGCGCGCCCTGCAGGAGCAGCGGGTGGAGCCGGTGGGCGGGGCCAGCAGCGTGGCCGTGGACGTGCGCGTCATCGCCGCCACCAACAAGGACCTGGAGCTGGAGATCCGCCGCGGGAACTTCCGCGAGGACCTGTTCTTCAGGCTGAACGTGATCCCCTTCCACGTGCCCTCGCTGCGCGAGCGGCGCGAGGACATCCCGCTGCTGGCCCGCCACTTCATGGCCGAGGTGGCGGCCGAATACGGCCGGCGGGCCAAGCAGATCACCCCCGAGGCCATGGACCTGCTGCGCCTCTACGGCTGGCCGGGCAACGTGCGCGAGCTGCGCAACACCATCGAGCGCCTGGTGATCATGACCGCCGGCGAGCGCATCGAGGCCGGGCACCTGCCGGCGCCGGTGCTGAGCGCCTCGCCCGGCGGCCACGCCGCCGCCGCGGCCGCGCCGCTCCCCCTGGCCGACTTCGGCTCCCTGGCCGAGGCCCGGGACGACTTCGAGAAGCGCTACATCATGAAGAAGTACCAGGAGTGCGCGGGCAACATGAGCCGCACGGCGGAGGCCCTGGGCGTGGAGCGCTCCAACCTCTACCGCAAGATGAAGTCCTTCGGCCTGCTGCCCGGCCGCAAGCGCGACACGCCGGGCGGGGACGAGGCCTCCGAAGGCATGTGAACTTTTTCCCCGCCCTTGCCAGCCCGTGCGCCGCCGCATCATGCTGGAGAGGACGACTGGGGAAGGGGGTCATCCATGTTCGGGAAGTCCGATCCGGAAGACGGGCCGCGCCGGGGCAACGGCCGCACGCCGGGCCTGTCGGGGCTGGATGCCGACCGCGAGGCCTCGATGGCCGACGAGGGCGGCGCCTCCGGCATGGCCGCTGAGCGCGAGCGGCCCGAGGTCTACGTGGACGAGATGCTGGAGCCGGGCCTGGCCTTCGACCTGATGGTCGTGGGCGGGGTCTTCGTGCTGGGCGCCCTCACCGGCTTCCTGGCCGGGCGGCTGCTCGATCGCGACTGAGGGCCGGCGCGGGCGGGGCTAGCCCTGCTCGCGCAGCCGGCGCTCCAGCACCTGCGTGGGATCGAACTTCTCCAGGCGCAGGAAGTGGTCGGCGGCGTCGATGAGGGCCTCGGCCGGGACCAGGCCCACGATCTCGCTCCCGATCACGTTCACGCCGTAGCGCGCGGCCTCCGCGCGCACGGTCTCGAACACGCGGAAGAGGGGCGTCTTCTTGAAGTCGGTCATGTTGATCGACACCTGCGCCACCTGGCGGGCCTCGAGCATGATGCCCATGGCCTTCACGAAGCGGAAGCCGCCGCTGCTGTGGCGGATGGCCTTGGCGATGCGCTTGGCCACCTCCACGTCGGACGTGCCCAGGTTCACGTTGTAGGCGATGAGGGGCATGCGCGCGCCGATGACGCTGGCGCCGGCCGAGGGGTGCGGGCGGGTGGGACCGAAGTCGGGCTGCCACTGCGCGCCCTTCATCTTCTCGGCCAGGCCCTCGAACTCGCCCCGGCGGATGTCCTCCAGGTTGCGGCGGTGGGGCGCGCTGCCCGCCTCCTCGTAGAGGAAGACGGGCACGCCGAAGCGCTCCGCGACCTGCTGGCCCACGCCGCGGGCCAGGGCCACGCAATCGGCCATGGTGGCCCCCTCGATGGGGATGAAGGGCACCACGTCCACCGCGCCCAGGCGGGGGTGCTCGCCCTTGTGCTGGCGCAGGTCGATGCGGGCGGTGGCCACCTCGAAGAGGGCCAGCAGGGCGGCGGCGAGCTGCGCCTCGTCGCCGGCCAGGCTGAGCACGCTGCGGTTGTGGTCGGCGTCGGACTGCACGTCGAGCACGCGGGCCCCGGTGGCGCGCACGGCGGCCACCGCCGCCTCGACCACCTCCGGCCGCCGGCCCTCGCTGATGTTGGGCACCGACTCGATGAGACGTGGCATGCACCGAATTATGCCGCCAGACCCCCAAGGCCCTCCAAGCCCCGAGAAATCTTGAAATTGCGGGCGTGCTTTCTCCATAATGGGCGCACATGGACGCCTCTTCCCGCGAGCGCCTCGAGAGCCCGGTGAGCGAAGGCTGGGCCCTCCTCGACGGCGCGCGGCCCCGCGAGGCGGCGCTCCTCTTCGGGCGCGTGCTGCTCGAGGATCCGCAGCACGCGGAAGCGCGCCGCGGGCTGCTGGCCGCGCAGGCCCTGTCGGGCGAGCTGGAGCGCGAGCTGGAGGCGCGGCTCGACGAGGCGCGCCAGGCCGCCAAGGGCGGCGACCTCGAGACCGCGCGCACGCTGCTGGAAGACGTCATCCGCCGCGGCGGCGACCGCGACGGTGCACACGACCTGCTCGACCGCCTCGATCTGCGCGAGGGCCGGGTGGCCGTCTCCGGCTCCACGCCCCGGCCCGTTCCCGCCGGGGCCGCCGCGCCGTCACCCGACCCCGCGTCCGGCGCCCGCTGGTCGCGCACCGCCTTCGCCGCCGCCTGTGGCGTGGCCCTCGTGGCCCTGGCCACGACGGTGGCCGCCAGCTGGGGCCACCTGATCGGGCGGCTGGAGGAGCGCCCGCTGCCCGCGGGCTACACGCCGGTCACCCAGCCGCTGCCGGCGGCGCCGGCCGGCGAACGTGCGCTCGGCGAAGCGCGCCGCCTGCTGGAGCGGGGCGACGTGGCCGGTGCGCTCAACGCGCTGCGCGACGTGGGGCCCGACGACCCCGTCTACCCGTTCGCGCAGCAGCTGCGGCAGCGGGCCGAGGCCGCGCGCGGCCGCGCCGACCAGGGAGAGCACGTCCAGTGAACTGTCCGTCCTGCCGCCACGGCCTGCCCGCCGGACCGAACGACCGCTGCCCGTTCTGCGGCGCCCGCCTCTCCGGACCCGTCGATGGCGCGCTGGCCGCGGAGCCGGCCTTCGTCACGCCCCAGCCGCCGCTGCGCGAGCTGCCGGGGGCGCGCAAGCGGGAGCGCACCTGGAAGGACGAGGTCCGCGATCGCGTGCGCGACCGCCGCGAGCAGCGCTCGGCCGACCTGCCCCTCTTCCGCGACGTGGTGGAGGAGGCGCCCGGCGTGGAGGACCCGGCGGCCGGCGTGCCCGAAGCCGCGGACCAAGAGCCCGACGACCCGCTGGACGCGCTGGTGCCCGACCCCGATCCCACGGTGCCCGTCCCGGAGCGCCGCCCGCCCGCGCTGGAGCTGGACGACGACGACGCCCCCGGCGGCGGACCCAGCGAGCTGGGCAGCGTGGACGACGCCGACGACGTGGACGAAGTGCACGACGTGCTGGCGGACGAGATCGACGACCGCCTGGTGCTGAACGAGCGCCTGGCCGCGGAGGACGCCGAGGCCGACGCGCACGTGCTGGAGGAAGCGCCGCCGGTGGAGCGGGCCGCGCGGCCCATGGAGCGCCTGCTGGCGGCCGTGATCGACATGGCCGTGCTGGCCGGCCTCTGGTCCGCCGTCGTCTACTTCGCCAGCAAGGTGGCCCACGTGCCCCTGGCCGGGCTGCGGCCGGCCTGGCCCTGGCTGGCCGGCTACCTGGGCGCGCTGGGCCTGATGTACGCCGGCTACTTCACCGGCACCACGGGCCAGACGCTGGGCAAGATGGTGCACCGCCTGCACGTGCTCGACCTGGGCGGCGGCCCGCCCGGGCACGCCCGCGCGGCCCTGCGCGCCCTGGTGGGGACGGCCGGCGTGCTGCTGGCCGGAGGCGGGCTGCTGCCCATGTTCTACGACCCGGCCCGCCGCGCGCTGCACGACCGCCTCCTGAAGACCCGCGTCGTCCGGCTCTAGACGGCGGGCGTGGACGCCCTCTTCCTCGACCACCTCCTGGCCGAGCTCCGTCCCCAGCTCCTGCAGCGCCACCTGGGCCGGCCGCGCGAGGCGGGCCGGCACGGGCTGGTGTTCGAGCTGCCGCGGTCCCGGCGCCTCCTCTGGGACGCGGCGCGCGAGACGGCCGGCCTGTACCTGCTGGAGCGCGACGCCGAGCGCGCTCTCCGCACGGAGGCGGGGGAGCCGGCGGCCGCGTCGCGCCGAGCGGCCCTGCTGGCCCGCAAGCACCTCGAAGGGGCGCGCGTGGACGCGCTGGAGCGGGTCCCGGGCACGCGCGTGGTGGTGATGCGCACGGGCCGCGGCGCGCTGGCGCTGCGGCCGGGCGGGCCGGCGCCCGCCTTCACGCTGGTGGTGGACGGCGCGGCCGTGGCCACGGTGGGCGAAGGCCCGCCGGCCTGGCCGCTTCCGGAGGCCGATCCCGCGCGCGATATCGCGGCCCTCGACGCCGTGAGCGTGGAGGCCGAGGTGGACGCGCTGGCGGCCCGCGGATGGCCGGCGGCGCGGGCGCTGCTCGCCGCCTGTCCCGCCCTGGGCCCCGTGCTGGCCCGGGCCGTGGCCACGGGGGTGCTGGAGCTGCGCGCGCTGGCGTCCCGCGCGGCCGCGCCGGTGCCGACGGTCGTCACGGCGCGGCCGCTGGAGGAGTGCGCGGACGTGGACTTCGTGGGCCGCGACGCGGTGCAGGCGTGGCCGTTCACCCCCCCTCCCGGGAAGGGCGTCGCCACGCCGTTCCCATCGTGGGCGGCCGCCGCCTCCGCCGCCCTGGTGGCGCGCGTCCGCGGCCTGCACTTCGACGCGCGCCGCCGCCAGGCGGCCGAGCAGGCGCACGTCCGCGCCTCCCGCCTGGCGCGGCTGGAGGTGCACCTGGCCGAAGACCTGAAGGGGCTGCCCGCGCCGGACGTGCTGCGCCATCGCGCCGAGGCGCTGCTGGCCGCCGGCCGGGCGGAGGGACTGCACACGGGCACCGTGCGCGTCCCCGATCCCTACGACGCCGGGCGCGTGCTGGAGGTGGCGGTGGACCCGCGCCTCGGCCTGCCCCAGAACGCCGACCGCCTCTTCGACAAGGCCCGCCGCGCGGAGCGGGCGGCGCGGCGGGTGGAGGAGCGGCTGCGCCAGGTGCGCGACGACCACGCGGCCGCGCGGCGCGACGAGGAGGCGGTGGCCGGCGCGCGCAACGCGTCCGACCTCCCGGAGCCCGCGGCGCCGCCGCCGGGCCGGGAGCGCGAGCGCGCGGCCGGCCCCCGTGTCTACCTCACCTCCCGGGGCCTGTCGCTGCTGGTGGGGCGGGGCGCGCGCGAGAACCAGCAGCTCACGTTCTCCACCGCGCGGCCGGACGACTGGTGGCTGCACGCGCGCGACGTGCCCGGCGCCCACGTGGTGGTGCGCGATCCCGAGGGCCGCGCGGACGAGGCCGACCGGCGGGAGGCGGCGGAGGTGGCCGCGTTCTTCAGCGGCCACCGTATGGAGGCGCAGGTGGACGTGCACGTGACGCGGCGGCGCAACGTGCGCCCGGGCGGCGCCCCCGGCCGCGTGCGCGTGCTGCAGTCGGAGACCCTGCGCGTCCACCCCCGCGACCCGGACGGCCGCCTGCGCCGCCGCTAGCGCGCCGCATGAATTCGGCGCGCATCACTTGGGGGTTTGGGGGCGAAGCGGCGCAGCCGCGGGAAGCCCCCAATGCGGCGGGCCGGGCTCTGCCCGGCCCGCATAGCACTAATATCCCTCCTATGGATCCCAGCGCGGCTCCACCGCGGCACGCCCTCCTCGACCCGCTGTCCACCCTCATCGCCACCGGGCTGGGCACCGGCTACTCGCCCATCGCCCCCGGCACGTTCGGCTCCGCCCTGGGTGTGGCCCTCTTCTGGTCCGCGCACCGCCTGCCTTCGTGGGCCCTGGCCGTGGCCGCGGTGGCCATCGCCCTGGTGGGCGTCGCCGCCGGTGACCGCCTGGCCCGCCGCATGGGCATGGAAGACCCGGGCCGGGTGGTGGTGGACGAGGTGGCGGGGATGTGGGTCTCCCTCCTCTTCCTGCCCTGGAGCTGGAAGGTGGCGCTCATCGCCTTCCTGGCCTTCCGGGTGATGGACATCGTCAAGCCGTGGCCGGCCCGCCAGCTCGAGGACCTGCACGGCGGCTGGGGCATCATGGCCGACGACCTCATGGCCGGCGTCTACGCGAACCTGCTGGTCCGGGTCGTGCTCATGGTGTGGCCGGCGTGAGGGCCGAGATCCTGGCCGTGGGCAGCGAGCTCCTGGACCCGCTGCGCCAGGAGACGAACGGCAGCTACATCACCGGCAAGCTCCTCGAGATCGGCATCGAGGTGGGGGCGCGCATCACGGTGGCCGACGACGCCGCGCTGCTGGAGTCCGCGTTCCGCAACGCGCTGGGCCGGGCCGAGGTGGTGATCGCCACCGGCGGCCTGGGCCCCACCGCCGACGACCTCACGCGCGAGGCGGCCGCGGCCGCGCTGGGGCGCCGGCTGCTGCGCGACCCCGGGCTGCTGGAAGACCTGAAGGCGCGCTTCGCGCGCTTCAAGCGGGTCATGGCGCCCGTGAACGAGCAGCAGGCCGATCTCATCGAGGGCGGCGTGTCGCTGCCCAACCCGCGCGGCTCCGCGCCCGGCCAGCGCGCGGAGCAGGACGGGCGGCTCGTCTTCCTGCTCCCCGGCCCGCCGGGCGAGATGGCGCCCATGTTCGAGGAGCACGTGCTCCCGCTCCTGCGCCAGCACGCGGGCTCCACCGTGGTGCGCAAGCGCATCCTGCGCCTGGCCGGCGTGGGCGAGAGCGACATCGAGCAGGTGGCGGCGCCCGTCTACAAGACGTTCGCCAACCCCAGGACGACCATCCTGGGCGGCGCCTCGGAGGTGGAGCTGCAGCTCGTGGCCACCGGCGCCGGAGAGGCGGCGGCCCTGGAGCTCATCGAGGCCCTGAACGCGGCCCTGCGCGCGGTGCTGCCCGGCCGCATCTACTCCGAGGACGGCCGCGCGCTGCACGAGGTGGTGGCGGAGCTCCTGCTGGAGCGCAAGCTCACCCTCGCCCTGGCCGAGTCGTGCACGGGCGGCCTCCTGGCCGCGCGGCTGACCGAGGTGGCCGGGGCCAGCGCCTTCCTCGAGCGCGGCTGCGTCACCTACAGCAACCGCTCGAAGGTGGACCTGCTGGGGGTGGACACGGCCCTGATCGAGACGCACGGCGCCGTCTCGGAGGAGGTGGCGCGGGCCATGGCCGAGGGTGTCCGCCGCCGGGCCGGCACCGACGTCGGGCTCTCCATCACCGGCGTCGCCGGCCCCGGCGGGGCCACGCCCGACAAGCCGGTGGGCCTCGTGTTCGTGGGCCTCTCCGGCGCGGCCGGCGACCGCGTGCGCCGGCTGCAGCTCTTCGGCGACCGCGACCGCATCCGCCGCCAGTCCTGCACCATCGCCCTGGAGATGCTGAGGCGGGGGGTCCTCGGCCTCAGCGCATCGTGACCGGCCCCCGGCTGCGCGCGTTCCTGGCCCTGGACCTCGACCCCTCGGCCCACGAGCGCCTGCGGAAGCTGATCGAGTCGCTGCGGGGGACGGTGGCCGGCATCCGCTGGGTGCGCCCCGAGGGCCTGCACCTGACGCTGCGCTTCCTGGGCGCCACCGAGGAGGAGCGCGCGCGGCGCGTGGCCGGGCGCGTGGAGGCGGCGGCCGCGGCCACGCCCGCCGCCACCCTGGAGCTGGGCGGCCTGGGGATGTTCCCGGAGCGCGGCGCGCCGCGGGTGCTCTGGGTCGGCCTGGCCCTGCCGCCCCCCCTGCGCGCCTTGCAGGAGGCCTGCGAGCAGGGGGCGCGGGCCGAGGGCTTCGCGGCCGAGGAGCGCGCGTACGCCCCCCATCTCACCCTGGGGCGCTGGAGCGAGCGGGCGCGGCGGCCGGCGCTGCCCGAGGCCGCGCTCGGCCCCGTGCGGCTGGAGCGCCTCGTCCTCTATCGCAGCCAGCCGCAGGCGGGGGGGTCGGTGTACACGCCGCTGCGCACGCTGGCCCTGGGCGGGCTGGGCTAGACTCGCGCCACGATGGGCCCCATCCCCACCCGCGCGCTCGTGCTGCTGGCCGCCTACCTCCTGGGCGCTCTGCCGTTCAGCTACCTGGTGGCGCGCAGCCGGGGCGTGGACGTGCGGCGGGTGGGCAGCGGCAACGTGGGAGCCACCAACGTCCTGCGCAGCGTGAGCGTGGCCGCCGGCCTGCTGGCCTTCGTGCTCGACGCGGGCAAGGGCGCGGTGGCCGTGATCCTGGCCCGCCTGGTGGAGCCGGGCCTGGCCCTGCCGGTGGCGGCGGGCGTGGTGGCCGTGCTGGGCCACATGTACCCGGTGTGGCTGCGCTTCCGCGGCGGCAAGGGCGTGGCCACCGGAGCCGGCATCTTCCTGCCCCTGGTGCCGTGGTGCACGGTGGGCGCGCTGGCCACGTTCGGCGTGGTGCTGGCGCTGACGCGCTACGTGTCCCTGGCCTCGATGGTGGGCGCGGCCAGCCTCTCCGTGTACGCCGCCCTGGCCGGCGCCCCCGCGGTGGTCATCGGCGCCGCCGCGCTGCTGGCCGCGGTGATCGCCTGGAAGCACCGCGCCAACGTGCGCCGGCTGCTGCGCGGCACGGAGAACCGGATGGGGCGCAAGGTGGCCGCGCCGCCGGAGGCGTCGTGATGCGGCTGGCCGTCCTGGGTGGCGGCTCCTGGGGCACGGCGCTGGCCGCGCACCTGGCCCGGTCCGGCCACGACGTGCGGCTGTGGCTGCGCGACGCCGCGGTGGCGCGGGCGATCAACGAGCGGCACGAGAACCCGCGCTACTTCCCCGGTCTGCCGCTGCCGCCCGGCATCGACGCCGGCACCGCGCTGGCCCCGGCCGTCTCCGGCGCGGAGGCGGTGTTCGTGGTGGTGCCGTCCCAGGCCGGCCGCGCCGTCTACCGCGAGCTGGGCGCGCTGGCCGCGCCCGACGCGCTGCTGGTGTCGGCCACCAAGGGGTTCGACACCGAGACGCTCCAGCGCATGAGCGAGGTGGCGGCCGAGGAGGCCCCCGGGCGGCCCCTGGCCGTGCTCTCCGGCCCGTCGTTCGCGGCCGAGGTCCTGGCCGGCCAGCCCACGGCCGTGGTGGTGGCGTCGGCCGACCTGGCCGTGGCGGAGCGCGTCCAGCGGGCCCTCTCCACCGCCGCCTTCCGCGCCTACTCGAGCGACGACGTGGCCGGCGTGGAGCTGGCCGGCGCGCTCAAGAACATCATCGCCATCGCGGCCGGCATCCTCGACGGCCTGGGCCTGGGCCAGAACACGCTGGCCGCCCTCATCACCCGCGGCCTGGCCGAGATCGCGCGCCTGTCGGTGGCCTGCGGGGCCCGGGCCGACACCCTGTCCGGCCTGGCCGGCCTGGGCGACCTGGTGCTGACCTGCACCGGCGCCCTGTCGCGGAACCGTCACGTGGGCCAGGCGCTTGGCCGGGGGCTGACGCTGGAGCAGGCCCTGGAGGAGACGGCCATGGTCGCCGAGGGGGTCCGGACCACCCCCGCCGCCTGCGCCCTGGCCCTGCGCCAGGGGGTGGACATGCCCATCGCGACCCAGATGCGCGAGGTGCTCACGCGGGGCAAGTCTCCCCGTACAGCACTGGAGGAGTTGATGTTGCGGAGCCTGAAAAGGGAGTAGACTGGCTCGGCCCCTAGATGTACCGGCTCATCTATCAGGACGGGGACGCGACGCAAACCCACACCTTCGGCTCGGGAGAGGTGTTCATCGGCCGCTCTCCCGAGTGCCAGGTGGTCCTCAAGGATTTCGGCATCTCCCGCCAGCACGCCAAGGTCTCGGTCGACGAAGACGGCGTCCGGATCGTGGATCTGCGCTCCAAGAACGGCACCCAGGTGAACGGGGTGCCGGTCATGGAGGCGCCCCTCCGCGACGGCGACCGCATCCTGCTGGGCAAGTTCCAGATCACCTTCAGCAAGAGCCTCGAGACCAAGGTCCACCTCGACGAGGCCAAGCCGCTCTCCGACGAGGCCGGCACCATCATCCGCAGCGTGGGCGAGCTGTCGCGCCTGCTCACCCCCGAGCCGCCCGCGGCCCAGCGCGCGCCCGACGTCTCCGAGATGGAGAAGTCGAACCGGATCCTGAAGGTGTTGACGCGGGTGGCCGAGACCCTGATCGCCGTGCGGCCGGTGCAGGAGGTGCTGCAGCAGGTCATGGACATCGTGTTCGAGCACGTGCCCGCCGACCGCGGCTTCCTCATGCTGTACGAGGGCGGCCAGCTGGTGCCCATGGTGGTGAAGCACCGCTCGGGCGGGGGGGGAGACGCGCCGCCCATCACCGTGTCCAAGACCATCGCCGACCGGGTGACGCAGGACCGCGTCTCCATCCTGACCTCGGACGCCATGGTGGACCCGCGCTTCGGGGCCGGCGACTCCATCCGCTTCCACGGCATCCGCTCCGCCATGTGTGCGCCCCTGTGGAACACCGACCAGGTCATCGGCATCATCCACGTGGACTCGCCCATGTTGACCAACTGCTTCACCCTGAACGACCTCGACCTGCTGACGGCGCTGGCCAGCTACTCGGCGGTGGCCATCGAGCGGGCCCGCCTCAACGACAAGATCGTGGCCGAGGAGAAGAAGAGGGTGCACCTGGGCCGCTTCCTCTCGCCCCAGGTCACGAACCGCATCCTCAACACGGCCGAGTCGCAGTGGGCGGCGCTGGGGGCGGCCGAGGTCCGCGAGGTCACCGTGCTCTTCGCGGACATCGTGGGCTTCACGTCCATGGCCGAGAAGATGACCCCCTCGGCCGTCTCGCTGCTGCTGAACGACTACCTCTCGCGCATGACCGAGGTGATCTTCAAGTACGAGGGCACGCTCGACAAGTACATCGGCGACGCCATCATGGCCGTGTTCGGGGCCCCGCTCGACATGGCCGACCACCAGGCCCGGGCCATCCGGGCCGCGCTGGAGATGCGGGACCGGCTGGAGGAGTGGAACTCCGAGCGCCGGGAGGGGCCCACCGTGCGCTTCCGCATCGGCATCAACAGCGGCAAGGTGGTGGCGGGCGAGGTGGGCAGCGAAAACAAGAAGGAGTACACCGTGCTGGGCGACACCGTGAACACGGCCAGCCGCCTGGAGAGCTCGGTGGCCCGGCCCATGAGCATCGTCATCGGCGAGAACACGTTCGAGGCCGTGCGCGACGAGTTCGAGTGCCGCCCGCTGGGCCCGGTCATGCTCAAGGGCAAGGAGAACGAGGTGGCCGTGTTCGAAGTGCTGGGCGCGCTGGACGCGAGCGGCGACTCCACCGGAACGGCCGGGCCGGCGTGACCCCCAAGCCCACGCGGCCGCCGGCGGCCGTGCGCCGTCCCCGCGGGCGCATCCTGTTCACGCTGCTGCTCCTGCTCTTCGGCCTGGGCGTGGTGCCGCTGGTGGGCACCGCCTACCGCCTGGTCTCGCGCAGCCGCGAGATCCTGGAGATCGACCAGCAGGCCCTGCAGCTGGACAAGTCGCGCAGCCTCTCCCAGCAGGTGGCGGTCTACGTGGGCAACCTGCGCGACCAGATCGACACCATCGCCCGCACGCTGGAGGTGGAGGCGGCGGTGGGCCCCTTCAAGGACCGCCTGGCCCGCATCCGCGACGCCAAGGCCCTGGAGCGCTACGTGGGCGGCTCCAGCGCCTTCAACTCCATCAGCATCGTCGACGCCAGCGGCTCCGGGGCCACGTCGGGCATCCAGCTCAACGAGCCCTCCATCGAGCCCCTGCTGCAGGAGGGGGTCGTGCGCGGCCTGCAGGGCCGGCCCATGGTCAGCCATCCCATCTTCTCGCGCTCGCTCCAGGAGCCGGTCCTGGTGCTGGCCCAGCCGGTGCGGGCCGAGGAGAAGGTGGTGGGCGTGGTGCTGGCCGTGGCCAGCCTGGGCCAGCTCTGGAACATGACCCGCGAGATGGGGCAGGGCGGCCTGTTCGAGGTGTACGTGGTGGACGGCCGCGGGCACCTGGTGGCCCACTCGGACCCCAGCCGCCTGGAGGACGACCTCGACGTCTCCAAGGTGGAGATCGTGGAGCAGTTCATGGCCTCCCAGGGCCGCACCGGGGCCACCGTGCCCTTCACCATGACCACGCCCGCCGGCACCCGGCGCATGCTGGGCACCTACACCGGCATCGCCGACACCGGCTGGGGCGTCATCGTGCAGGTGGACGAGGACAAGGCCTACTACAGCGCGCTCAGCATGCGCAACGAGTCGCTCCTGCTGGTGACGCTGGTGGCCGCCCTGGCCCTGGTGCTGGGCACGCTGTCCGCGGGCGAGATCAGCCGGCCCATCCAGGAGCTGGCCAAGGGCGCGCGCAAGCTGGCCGGCGGCGACTACGGCACGCGCGTCTCCGTGCGGGCCAGCAACGAGGTGGGCGTGCTGGCCGACTCCTTCAACCAGATGGGCGAGGAGATCCAGAAGGCGGTGGAGCAGATCCGCCAGGCCGCCGCCCGCAACAAGGAGCTGTTCCTGGGCTCCATCCGCATGTTGGCCAACGCCATCGACGAGAAGGACCCCTACACCCGCGGCCACTCGGAGCGGGTGGCCTTCTACTCGGCCCTGGTGGCCAAATACATGGGCATGCCCGCCGACGAGGTGGAGCGCGTGCACCTCTCGGGGATCATCCACGA
>Ga0111538_10005081_pt1 | contig 18046 bp, 12 predicted proteins | sample SoiMethybrSBSTD1_FD_79669 | JGI IMG/M metagenome (GOLD analysis project Ga0111538, IMG submission 79669) | Bulk soil microbial communities from a Populus tree surrounding site in Tennessee, USA - Soil MetaG P. TD hybrid SBSTD1 (version 2)... | ecosystem: Environmental > Terrestrial > Soil >...
CGACGCGTTCTTGCGGCGCTGCGTGTTCCATTTCATCGATTTCCCCGAGCCCGAGTTGATGAAGCGCATCGTGCGCGTTCACCATCCTCAGATCGACGAAGCCATCGTCGATCAGGCGATCGGCGCCTTCTACGACGTCAGGGGCGTGCCCAGGGTGCGCAAGCGCCCGAGCACGAGCGAGCTCATCGACTGGATCTTCGTCTTGGCCAAGGCCGGCGTCGGCAGCGATCGGATTCGGAGCGAGCTACCGTTCGGCGGAGTCTTGATCAAAAAAGAGCAGGACCAGGCGGTCGTGGGCGAGCATCGCTCGGGTCGCGCACGCCGCTGGTGACGCGCAGAGCGACGCACCAGGCCGCTCCGGTTGGGGTCGGGGCCCCAACCCGACAACGAGACCGGCGGCGGCATTCGTCGCAAGCCGCAGCCGGAATGTGACCTAGTGGAGCGAGTCATGCTAGGGAGTGCCTCGCCGTGACCCCGATTTGGCCCTTCCCCCGCGCTGAAGCGCTCCCAACGTATGCATTTTTGGTGACCGACGAAGTCAAGGCGCGGGTGCGTGCCACTGGCGCCGACATCATCGACCTCGGCCTCGGAAACCCCGATCGGCCGACGCCGCACCCGATCGTCGAGCGCCTGCACGCCGAGGCGGAGATCGGGGCAAATCACCGTTATCACCCCGGGCGCGGGCTGTTCGCGCTGCGCCAGGCGGTCTGCCGCTGGTACGCGCGGCGCTACAAGACGGACTTCGATCCCGAGCGCGAAGTGATCATCACGATGGGTGCGAAGGAGGGGATCAGCCATCTTTGTCTGGCCGTGCTCGATCGCGGCGACGTCGCGCTGGTCCCCGACCCTTGCTATCCGATTCATCGCGGCGCGCCGCTGATCGCCGGGGCCGGCGTAGTGGCCTACCCGGTCCGCGCCGCGGGTGATCCGGCGCGCGACGTGGCCGACGCCTTGCAGCAGATCCGCGCTAGCGGTGCGCGCGCGAAACTCGTGGTGCTGAACTACCCGCAGAACCCGACCGGCGTCACGGTGTCGCGCGAGCAGCTGGGTGAGCTGCTCCGCGTCGTGCACGAAGACGGCGCGCTCTTGCTCCACGATCTGGCTTACGCCGATCTGGATTTTTCGACACGGCTCGCGCCCAGCATCTTCGACGCAGGCATCGATGCTTCCGAGGTGAAGAAGTTCGCGGTCGAAGTTTTCTCGATGTCGAAGAGCTACAACATGCCGGGCTGGCGCATCGCGACCATGGTCGGGAACGAGCGCCTGATCGGCGCGCTCTCGCATCTCAAGACCTACATGGACTACGGGACGTTCATCCCCCTTCAGCACGCGTCGGCCTGGGCGCTCGACAACGGCGACCAACTGGTCGACGAGATCCGCGAGCTCTACCAGCGGCGCGCGGAGGTCCTGGTGCGAGAGCTCACGAACGCCGGTTGGGGCGGCGTGGCGCCGCCGAGCGGCACGATGTTCGTCTGGGCGCGGCTGCCCGCCCGCTGGAGCGGGTCGAGCTCGCTGGACGCGACCCATCGCCTGATCGAGGAGGCCCACGTCGGGGTGGCGCCGGGAAGCGGCTTCGGACCGGGAGGTGAAGGCTACGTCAGGTTCGCCCTGATCGAGGATCCGCCCCGGGTTTCCGAAGCTTGCCGGCGAATCGCCCGCCTCCTCCAGGGCTGAAAACATCGGCCCGGCACGGGCCTTGGGAGAAGGATTGGGGGTGGCGGCGGGTGTGCGCTATTCTGCTAGCGGGCAAAAAACTGCGCCCAGGCCAAAAGATGCGAAAGGCGCCCGAGGAGAATCGCCGTTGACCGACTGGAGCCATGGGGGTGGCCGCTCCCGCGTCGGCAACTACGAGGTCATCGCCCACGTTGCCGAAACCGCGCTCGGGACGCTGAGCGTGGGCCGGGCCCTCGTCGGCGACGAGCGCGGACGTCTGGCGTTGCTGCGGCGTCTCCAGCGCGGGCATCCCCTCGGCGACTCCGATCTGGCAGGCGTTCGCGAGGCGGCGATCCGCGCGCTGCGCATCCACGACGGCGGCGTGCTGGCGGTGCTCGAGCTTTTGCCGGTCGAAGACGGTCTGGTGATCGTCAGCGAGTACATCGAGGGCCTGCCGCTGCGCGCCGTGCTCGAGGCGGCCCGCAAACGCGGAGCACCGCTACCAGGGCCGGTGGCGGTGCGGCTCGGGACCGATCTCGTGCGTGCGGTGCTCGGGGCCAAGCGGGCGCTCGCCGAAGCCACCGTGCTCGAGCCCCTGGTCGGCCTCACGCCTGACGGCGTGCTGCTGGCGAGCTCCGGCGACGTGATGATCTCGGGGCTGGGTCTGGCGATGCTGGCACGCCCGATCGACCTGCCGGCGCTGCTCGCCTACCGCTCGCCCGAGCACTTCTCCGGGGCGGTACCCGACGAGCGCAGCGAGGTCTACTCGGTCGGGGTTTTGTTGTGGGAGCTCCTCGCCGGTAAAAATCCGCTGGCGGAAACCCCGGTCCACGATCGCGCCACGCTGCTGCACCGGATCCGCACCGTGGGTTTGCCGCGGCTCGATCGCGCCGCCTCGTCATCGCTTTCGCCGGCCGTGGCCGAGCTCGTGATGCAGGCCGTGGCACGCGATCCCGCGCATCGGATTCCGAACCTCGCGACGCTCTCGAACGCGCTGACCGCCCTGGGCAAATCGAACAGCGCTCGCACGGTCGAGCTGCTGAAAGCGGTCGAACCGCTGATGGCTCCGCGGCTCGAGCAGCTTCGCGGCGCGCTCGATGCCGCGCAGCAGCTCAGCAAGGCGCCTGAAAGCGGTCCCAACGAGTCGGTGCGGCCGACGTTCCGCCCGCCCGCGCCGGTCGCGCCCAAGGCCGCGCGTGCGATCGGCCTGGCGGCATTTCCGCGCGCACCAGCGGCTCCGGTCGTTCCACGGGTCGATACGGGGAATCTCAGCGTCGAATCGGCGCGCCAGGTCGACAGCTTGATGGCTGCTCCCGCGTCCGCCGCGCAGGGCGCGCCGCCTCAAGTCGCTCATTCGCCGACGACCGGCCTCACGCGCACCGGGCTCGGACCGCAAGGGGAAGCGGATCGCCGACAGGTCGAAGCGGCGGTCGCCGGGCTGCGTGACCTCGCGGTGCGTCCAGCGCCTGATCCGGAACCTCCGGCGTCCGTGTCGCAGCCGGCCTGGTCGCACCCGGCAGGCCGCACATCCCCTTTGCCCGCCGACGACGTCTCCGCGCTCAACGCCGACGCCATGCGTCCGCGCTCGGGGCGCAGGCTCGTGCTCGCGTTCGTCGTGCTTTTGGTGCTCGGAGGATCGGCGGCGATCGGGATGGTCGCGCTCAAGCGCATGCAGCAACAGACCGCGTCGAATCCGGATCCGCTTCCCGGGCTCCCCACGCCCAGCCTCGGCGTTGGCGACCCAGCAGCGGCCGGCGGTGGCAGTGGGCCCGCCGCGACGCCAGAGGGCGAGGGGCAGCGGGCCGCGGCCGCAGCGCGACAACGCTACCGCCCTCAGTACCGGCCGCGGTTCCCCGTCGGCGCGGTCGGGGGCCGGGGAGCCGATGCCGCTCCGCCTCCCGCAGCCGAACCGGCTCCGAGCGCGGCGCCGCCCCCGCCGGTTGCTCCGGGCAGCGCGCTCCCCCCTCCGCCTGCGACCGACCAACCGACCAAAGCGCTGGACGAAAATCCTTACTGAGAGCCCGGGCACTCGAAGGCCGCGAACTCGCGGATCGAGATCCAGGACGGGCTATCGAGGAACGTGACGCGGAGGTACCGGGCGTCGATCGGCTTCGGCAGCGAGTGAATCCAGGGCGCGTGGCCGCTCATCGGTTGCGACCCGCTCCACGCGGTTTGCCAGGTTCTGCCATCGCTGCCGTACTCGATGCGCAAGCTCACCGTTCCCGGCGGTGTCATCGCCAGCCATAGCGTCCACGCCGCGATCTTGCGCGAGTTTTGGAGGTCGACCTGCCACCAGGTCTCGATCGCGGCACCGGTGTCCGGGTTGACCGCGTAGTCGCCGGACGCCCAGACGTTGCAAACGTTGCCGTCGATCGCCAGCTCGGGGGCGTAGCTCGGAGCGGCCTCGTCCGGGGGGCGCGTACGACTTGCCGTCGCCATCCCCCAGACCGCGCAGTTCATGCACACCGGCCCCGGCGCCGGCACGCTGCCGCACGCCACGCACGCTCCGTCGTTGCACGAAAGCGTCGCGGAATTCTCGCACGCGTCGCGCTGTCCGCCGCAGCACGATTGAAACTCCTTGCCGCAGGGTTCGGGTTCATGCGCAGCGTCGTGCGTAGCGCCGCTGCCGGCGCTCCCAGCGCTGCTGCCGGCGTCGCCTCCGCCGCCCATGCCGGCGCCAGCGCTGCCCCCGCTGCCCGCGAGACCACCGCTGCCGGGCCCGGCATCTTTGTCGAGCGTCTGCGGCTGATTGCCGCCTTCGTTGGTGCCACAGGCGGGCGGGGCAAGCGCGCTGGCCGCGAGCAGCGCCAGAGCGCGATTTCGGTGACGTGCGCAGAGCAGCATGGACTCGACCTTTCCCGAAACGAGCCGGACCGCTTCCGACTCCGGGTAGAGGCAAGCCACTGCCGACGCGTTGTCAACGCGGGAAATTCGCGCACGCCGCGCAAAATCGCTTCAGCGAAATACGCTGCCGAGCGTCGTCGATCCGACCTTGTCGGGCGGCTCCGAGCTGCCCGCTGCTACTCCGCGGCTGCCGCTGCCCGTGCAGGCGCCGTCCTTGGCGATGCAGCGTTTGACGCGTGCGCACACCGTCGACTGCGCGCAATCGCCGTTCGAGCCGGCGATACACGCGCCGTCCTTGAACGAGCACGTGCCCTCGAGCTTGCAGCGGCCCGCGCGCCGGCAGTCCGCGCTGGAGACCGCCGCGCACTTGCCGTCTTTGACGCCGCATTTCCCGTCGCTGGTGCAAATAGCGGAAATCTTACAGTCCTCTTCACTGGCCACGCAGGCGCCGTCTTTTTCCGTGCAGGCAGCGCTGTCTTTGCAGGCTTTCGACTTCGCGCAGTCCTCGCTCGACGAAGCGACGCATTTGCCGCTTTTGGCGCTACACAACCCGAGCGTCGCGCACGGGCTCGTGGGCTCCGGCTTGGCTTCGAGTGTGCCGGCGCAGTGCTGGCGCGAAAGCGCGACGCAGCTACTGCCCTTCATCACGCATTGTCCCTCGCTCTCGCAGGTCTTGGTGCATTCGGCGTGGATCGCCTTTGCGAGATCGACGCAAGCGCCCTGATACGCGTCGCAGCTGGCAAGCTTCTGGCAGTCTTCCGAGGCCTTGCAGTCTTCGTCGCGCGTCGCCACGCACGCGCCTTTTTGCGCGCTGCATTTGCCGTGGAGCTTGCAGGCTTCGCTGCCTTTGCAGTCCTGATCGGCGCTCGCCGTGCACACGCCGCGTTGGTCGGGGGTGCACTTTCCGTCGCGCTTGCACTCGGATTTGGCCTTGCACGCCTCGCTGTCGTCACAGCCAGAGAGAGCGCTCGAAGCGATGGCGGCAAACAGCACGCTGAACAGCCAAAGTTTCGGCATCGTCGTACCTCACTGCTCGCGCTCGAGCACGCGGTGGATTTCGTCGGGGACCAGACCATACCCTTCAGCGGCCGCGAGCAAACCGGCATTGTGAGGCAGCTCGGTGAGAAATAGACGCGCGTACGCGGTGCCGACCAGGCCGTGGACTCGCCGCAGCAGGGCGGGAATACCGCGGGCCACGGCCTGGCGCGCGGCCTCGCGATCGCCGAGCTCGATGTAGGCGTCGTGGAGCGCGAGGTAGACGCTCGACTCGTTGAGCAAGCTCGGAGCCCCCGCTTCCAGCAGATCCGCCGCTTCGCGCGCCAGTTCCGCGGCGCGCGCCGGATTGCCGCAGCGGCGCTCGGCTTCGGCCCAGACGCCGAGCGCTACGGGAAGCACGTCACGATTGCCGGTCGCGCGGTAGCCGCGCGCGCTGAGCTCGAGCAACGAGCGCGCGCGCCGCAGCACGGCTTCGGTCTGCGAGCGCAGGTGCTCCCAGCCGCGATAGAAGAGGACGCCCAGATTCGCGCGATCGGGCGCCGCCCACACGCCGCTGGCCGTGGTGTCGGCGTCGGCGCGCGCCTCGGCCAGGTGTGCCTCGAGCTGCTTGTCGTTGCCGAACGTGGCGGACCAGCCGAGCAGGTTCATCTGCGCGTGGCGCACGGCGCCGGAGCTGCCGATCGCGTCGGCGAGCGCGAGCCCGGTCTCGAGCGCGGCGCGAGCCTCCTGGCGGGCGCCGATCGTGGTCAGCGCGAAGCCGAGGTTGGTCATCAGCATCGCTTCGCGCTCCTTCAGACCGGCCGCGCGCGCCGCGCCGGCGGCGCTGCGCCGGGCATCGAGCGCGGCGCTCAGCGAACCCTGGGTCTGGCGGATGATCGCCAGCGTTTGCCAGGCGTCCACGGCCGCCGCGCTGATTCCGCGCTTTTCCGCGAGCTCGAGCAGCCGCGCGGCGCCCGCCTCGGCTTCGGCGAAGCGGCCGGCGAAGGCCAGCCTGAGCGCCAGCGCCGCCGAGGAGCGCGCTTCTTCGTCGTGCAGGCCGAGCGCCGCCGCTTCGTCGCGGGTCTGGGCCAGGCGCTCGCTGATGCCTTCCCCGGTGCCGCGCGCGTCGTCGAAGCGCGCACGCGCGCCCCGGCTGCGCACGGCGCTCGCTTCGTCGTAGACGTTCTCCTCGAGCGAGCGGATCGCGGTTTCGCGCTCCGCCGCCCGCGGATCGATCCGGCTCCAGGCTTCGTCGAGGCACCAGGCGCGCACGAAACCGGAAGGCTTGTCCTCTGCGAAAGCCAGCGCGCGCTCCGCCATCGACACGGCGTCGGCGAGCGCGTTGGTGGCGAGCGCGCGCTGCGCCGCGCGCGACCAGTGCGCGGCGGCGGCGCCGTGCTGGCCGCCCAGGTCGTAGTGCCGGGCGATCGTCGCGGCGTCTTCGCCCATCGAGTCCAGCCACTCGGCGGCCAGCGCGTGCAACTCGTTGCATTCACGCTCCCCGAGCGAGGCGTAGGCGACCTCGCGCACGAGCGCGTGCTTGAACAACCATTCGCGCGTTTCCGGGAAGCGCGAGACGTTCTGCTCGACCAGCACTTCCGCCGCGGCCAGTGCCTTCATCACGCTCTCGGCTCGGGGCAAGCCCAGCGCTTCCAGGGCCGAGTCCCAGCAGCTCAAGCCGAGCACGCTCAGGCGGCCGACCGCGTCGCGGCACTCGTCGTCGAGCGCGTCCAGGCTGGCCTGGATCGCGGCTTCGATCGTGGGCGCGAAGGCCGCGTCGCGGCCGAGCGCGGTCAAACGCGCCAGCTCTTCCGCGAACAGCGGCAGCCCCGCGGCCTTTTCGGCGATCTGCTCGATCACGCTGTCCGAGGCGTCGTCGCCCAGCAACGCGCGGGCGATGGTGCGGGACGCGCGCTGCGAGATCGGGCGCAGCTCGACCCGCAGGTGATCGCGGCCGGCGAAGCGATTCGGATGATCCGCCCAGAAGTTGGGCCGCACCAGCGCCATCACCAACAGCGGCAGCCGCGCTGCGCGGCCCAGCATGTGGTCGATGAAGCCGATGCTCTCGGGGTCGGCCCACTGCAGGTCCTCCAAGATGATCGCCGTGGGCTGATTCACCGTGACCTGAATCAAGAGGTCGGTCATTGCCAGCCACAGCACGTCGCGCGCGCCGCGCGGGTCGAGGCCTTGAGGGAGAGGCTCGTTGGCGAGCAGCCGCGCCAGCACCTCGCGGTTGTTCGCGGTGAGCTCGTTGCGCGTCGCGGGTCCGAGCCGCGCCACGATCGCGCTCTCCGCTTCGGCGGCGGTCGCGCCCTTGGGCAAGCCGATGATGGCGCGCAAGACGTCGGCGGCCGCGCCGAGCGCGTGGCCGCGGCCGTAAGCTTCGCTGCGCTGGAGCACCACGTGCGGCGCGTCGGCATGGGCGGAGATGCGAGCCAGCACCTCGCGGCGCAGCCGGCTCTTGCCGATCCCGGGCGGTCCGGTCACCGTGACCAGAATCGGCGTCGAGTCGGCTCGGGTGCGCGCGAACGCGCTCAGGAGCTGCGCCAGCTCGGGTTCCCGGCCCACGAACGGCGCACCGCCCGCGCGCTCGCCGCGGCGCCCGCGGATCTGCTCGCCGACCACCGCCGAGCCGTCGCTCTTGGCGCGAAACTCGTAACGGCCACGGCCGAGCTCGCTGGTGGTCGCGTCCGCCAGCACCTGGCCGGCTTCCGCGTCCCGCGCCAGGGCTGCCGCGCGATCGACCACCTCTCCGACCGGGGCGACCTCGCCCGGGCTGAGCACGCTGAGCCGCGCACGGCCGCTGGCGATGCCCACGCGCGCCCCGGCCCGGGCCAGCCGCCGCCCGAGGTCGAGCGCTGCTGCGGCCTCGCTGCCGACGGCGCGCCGTGCCCCGAGGTGGGCGACGATCGCATCTTTCCCGAGGGGAACCGCGTCCGAGCCGCGAGCCCGCAGGTGCTCGAGCGCGCGCTCGCGGGCCGAGCCCTGGGCGAAGCGGATCGCCACGATCGAGGTCACGAGCCGGGATGCGCTGGATCCGAGCCGCGTCGACAGCGCGGGCTCGCTCGAGCTCGGATCGACGCCGCTCGCGGGCGCGTCGCGCCGGGCCTCGCGCAAGAGTTCGACCACTTCGCGCGCCGACCCGGGCCGGCCCTCGGGCTCGGTTTCGAGCATGTGATGGACCAGATCGTCGAGCCGCGGCGGAGTTTCGCGGCGCAGGTCGCGCAAACGCGGCGGCGGCGTCGTGACGAGGCGCGCCAGAGTCGCGATCACCGTTGGACCGACGTGCGGCGGCCTGCCCGCGACCAGCTCGAACAGCGTCGCGCCGAGCGAGTAGATGTCGCACCTGACGTCGATCGGTGCGTCGCCGCGGGCCTGCTCGGGCGCCATGTAGGCCGGCGTACCGACCACGTCACTGCTGCGGCCGACCCGGAAATCGATCCCGGCCGCGACCCCGAAGTCGACGAGCTTCGGCAGACAGTCGAGCTCGATGTCCGGCGGCGGGCGCGCGCTGCACAGGAAGATGTTTCCCGGCTTGATGTCGCGGTGAATCACGCCGGCGTCGTGCGCCGCGTCGAGCGCCTGGCCGACGCAGATCGCCAGATCGATCGACTCCGCGATGCTGAGCGGCTCGCGGCGCTGGCGGGCGGCGACGTCCTCGCCGTCGAGCCACTCCATCGCGACGTAGGGCAGCCCGGACTCTTCGAGCACGCCGTAGGCCACGGTCTTGACGATGCCGGGGTGGTCGAGCGTGCTGAGCAGCTTGCCTTCGCGGGTCAGGCGCGCCTCTTCCTCGGGGGCCACGCCCGCGTCCGCGGCGATCACCTTGAGTGCCACGGGCTGCTCGGTCACGAGGTCCCAAGCGCGGTACACCACGCCGACACCTCCGCGCCCTACCTCGCGCTCGACCACGAAGCGCCCCCCCATTCTACGCCGTTCGTTCGCGGGAGAGGTCACCTGTGGCTCGAGGCTAGCGTTCCTGTCAGGGCGCGTCGACGGGATCGGCGCGAACGGCAGCTTTCTTACAGATCTTATAGAATCCCCATCATGCTCGAGCGTGTCGCGCTTCACCAGACGCGGCTCCGCGTGCCCGGCGTCGGGCTCGACGCGCGCGGCGTCGTGCTCGGCGCCCGCGGGCTCGTGCTCTTGCCCTCGCTCGATCGGCTGGTGGCGTGGCTCGCGGTTTACACCGAGACGCAGCCGCTCGACGCCTTGACGGCGCTCCGGATCGAAGTCCTGAAATCCAAGCTCGGGACGCGCGAGCTCGCGCTGAGCTTCGACGCGGGTTCGAGCGATCGCATGGATCGCATCGCCGAGGTCGCGCGCCTGACCGGCGGCTTCACCTTCACCGGCACCAGCCGTCACTTCGTCCAGTACCGCGACGCCGCAGCGCCCTTCGGCTACGACGCGTTCGAGATCACGCCGAGCGACGCCGCGATCGCCGTCTATCACTCGAGCTTCTCCCAGACCTACGAGATCGAGCGCGTGGTCGCGCTACGCGATCTGCTGTTTCGGCTGCGCCCGCATCCGGACCCCAAGGCGGCGATCGGCGACGAGCCGATCTGGCTGGTGGCGGAGCCGGGGCTCGGTCCGAGCCTGACGTCGTACCTCTTGCGCTCGGGGGTCGAAGCGCGGGCCACGCTGGCCGAGTGGGCGACCGACAGCAGCTTCGACCAGAGCCCGCGCCGGCGCTGGCTCGTGCACGTGCCGCGGCTGCCCAAGCGCATGCGGCCGAGCCTGGGATCGACGCCGGGCATCGACGTGTTTCTGCCCGCGGGTTCCGGCGTCGCGGTCGAGCATCGCTTCCGGCATCCGATCACGCTGCACGGCTGCCCCGTGTTCGACAGCGCCTCGCTGGTGCTGATCTTCGGCCAGAAGCCGCCGCTGTCGATCGCGCCGCTGCCGGTGCTGGCCGACGTGCGCTCGCTCGCCAGGGCCGAGGTTTCGAGCGTCGCCGTCGAGCCGCAGGTCGGCAGGTCGGGTGGTGAAGTGCCGTCGATCCGCGTCAAGCTCCGGCTCGTGCCCAGCCTTTCCCCGCCGAGCTCGATCGCGGCCACGCTGATTCCCCGCGAGGAGCTCGACCTGCTCAGGCGCCTGGTCTACGGGCTCGGCAGCGGCGTGATCCGCTCGATGCGAATCGCGCTGACCGAGCTCGGGGCGTTCTTGTTACGCGAACGCGGAGTCGAGCTTCTGCCGCTCGGCAACTTTTTTCGCCGGATCCACCCACGGATCTACGTGCCGAGCGGCTTCGACGTCGCTCCGCTGGTCGATCCGAACGTGCTGTTCGGAGCGCTCGGATCGCCGGCGCAGAAGATCGTGTTCTTGATGGCGGACTCGCGCGTGCTGGCCCTGGACGAGAGCGCCTTCGTGCCGCTCGACAGCGCGCTGGTCTCACCCGAGCCGCTGACGGCCTTACCCGCCAGCGAGCTCGAGGCCGTGCTCGAGACCGAAGTCCCGACACTGTGGCTCGAGCCGCTCGGGCTCGCGCCGCTGCGCGGGGCAGAGCCGGTCCGATGAGCCGCGAAGACACCGATACCGTCATGCGGTACTCGGAGCAGCTAGCCGAGCGGGTGCTGGTGCCGCTCGTGCTCGGCGGCGAGCTCCGGCCGCTGCCGCCTTTCGGCGCCCGCCGCGCGCGAGCGCTCTCCTCACGCCTCTACCTCGTCGAGAGTGATCTCAAGGATCGACTGTGGAGCGCCCGGCTCGCCTTCGCGCGCGGTCTGTGTCCGCTCGACGCGCTGCCGGACATGTCACCGGAGCACTGGAGCCTGGTGCTGGCGCTGAACGATCTGCTCCAGGTCACCCACCCGCACTTGAATCGAAGCTTCGGCAAAGATCCGCAGTTTCGCCTCTTGAAGATGGTGGATCAGACGATCGATTTCGGTGGGGCGCCGGCGACCCTGGCCGAAGCGCTCGAGCGGCACACCACGTTCGCGCGCATTTTCGAGCTCGTGCGCTGCGACGAGCACGTCACCTGGTGGACCGGCAGCCGTAGCTTCAGGGGCGAGCGCGCACCCGCGCGGCTCTCGGCCTGGCCCCGACTGCGGCGCGTCGAAGTGCGCCGTGAAACCGTGACGCTGGGCGAGCTCGCGTCACCCGAGCCCTGGGCAGGGCGCTGGCTCGAAAGCGTGGCGCGCTGGGTGAAGGCGTCCCCGCTGACCGATCTGGCGACGGCATCGCGCAAGCTTCCCGAGTTCGGCTGGAGCGGTGCGACGCTCGGTCTGGTGAGCGCAGCGCCGGGACGCACGCTCGCGCTGCGTGCCCTCGACCGGCAGGGCGATCTCGCCGGCGCCGTCAGCGCGCTGCGGCGCGGCGCTCAGGAAATCGAGGAGCCGATCGCCGCGCGACGCTGCGCAAGCGCCTTCGCCGACGAGCTCGAAGAGCTGCATCGCGTGCGCCAGAACGCGAGCTGAGGGGTGGAGCGTCGATGATTCACGCATTTGGGGACTTGGAGTGGGACGACGACCTGTTCGAGCTTCGCCGCGGGGGTGAGGTGATAGCTGCGACGCCGCGCGTCCTGGATTCGATCGCGTACCTGATCAAGCACCGCGGGCGCGTCGTCTCCAAAGACGAGCTCTTGGAAACGCTCTGGAAAGGCGTCGTCGTGAGCGAAGCCTCGCTCAGTCAGACCATCATGCTCGCGCGCAGGGCGCTCGGCGACGAGGGCGACCAGCAGCGAATGATCAAAACCGTGCGCGGGCGCGGTTTTCGCTTCGTGATGCCGATCGCGGAGCGCTCGAGCGCGCAATCCAGCTCGCCGGCGCTAGAGCAGCCGGTCCTTGCGGGCGCTGCGAAGGCGCTGGAGCGGCCCGCCGAAAGCGCCAGGCTCTGGGCGCGCTTCGAGGCTGCTCGGCGCGGCGAGGGCAGCCTGATCTTGGTCGAGGGCGAGCCCGGGATCGGGAAGACGACGTTCGTCGAGCAGTTCGCGGGTCGGGCACGCGCTGTCGAAGCGAGAGTCTTCTGGGGCAGGGCCTGGGAAGCGGGAGGAGCGCCGCCGTTCTGGCCGTGGGTCCAGGTGTTGCGGGCGATGGCGCGGCAATGGGGGTCCGTGAAGTTGCGCGCCGCGATGGGGCCACACGAACGCGAGCTGTTGCCGCTGGTTTCGGGTTCGATCGATCTGGAACCCGGGGCACCACCGCTCGAAGCCTTGTACGTCGGGCGGGCGCAGCGCTTCCGCGTCTTCGACGGGATGGCCTCCCTACTGCGGCGCGCTGCGCCATCGGGTCAGCCGCCGCTCGTGGTCGTGCTCGAAGATCTGCACGCCGCGGACGACGCGTCGATCGAGCTTTTGCGCTTCGTCAGCCAGGACCTCGCCGACGCGGCGTTGTTGATGCTCGGAACTTTCCGCGATCTGGCAGTGGCCCGAGAATCGACCCTGGGACTCGTGTTGGGCGGCCCGCTTCACAACGCGGAGCGCATCACGCTCCGCGGCTTTTCCGCGCCCGAGGTGCGAAGCTTGTTCGAATCGGAGACGAAGACGACGCTCGCCGAACGGGTGGCGCTCAAGATTCACGAGCTCTCGGGCGGTAACCCATTTCTGGTGAGCGAGCTCGCGCGCGTCCACCCCGCGCTGGACAGCGAAGATTCCGAAGAGCTCGCCACGCTGACGTCGATCCGAGTACCGGAGCGCGTGGCGCGAGCGGTGCGGCTGCGCGTACAGGCGCTGCCCGAGCCGGCGCGGGAGCTCCTTTCGATCGCGTCCGTACTCGGCAAACAGCTCGCTCTGTCTCAACTTTGCGCGCTGGGCGGCCTTTCCGAAGCCGAAACGCTCGAACGCCTCACACCCGCGCTGAAGCTCGGCCTGGTCGGGATTTCCGGCACCGACCTCGCTTTCGCGCACGCCATGGTGCATGGCACGCTGTACGGCGACCTCGCACTTTCCCGCCGCGTCGAGCTGCACCGTCGAGCAGGGGAATTGCTCGAAGCTTACGGCGCGAAGTCGTACCCGATGCTCTACGAGCTCGCGCGGCACTTCTTCCACGCCACCGGTGCCGGCTTGCAGAAAAAGGCGCGAGCTTACGCGTGCGAGGCCGCGCGTGCGGCGGAGCAGCGCCTCGCGTTCGCGACCGCGGCGAGCTTGTACGACCAGAGCGCGCGCCTCGCCGAGCTCGATCCGCGCGATCACGAGGCGCTCTACGAAAGTTTGATCGCCGCCGGACAGGCGTTCTACCGGGCCGGAGAATTCGAGGCGGCGGTGCGCCGCTATCAGCATGCCGCCGGGCTGGCGCGTGCGGCGAACGACGCGGAAAAATTCGCCTGGGCCGTCTTCTGGCACATGCTCGCGCGTTCGGCTTCCATGCTGTTCGACGCGCCGCTGCTCGAGCTGGTCCGTGAAGCATTGCAGCGTTTGCCGGAAACGGATTCCGCGCTGCGCGCGATGCTGCTCGGGCACAGCGCGCTCGGCTACAACTCGCTGGGCGATCCGGAGCTGCGCCTGACCACGACCGAAGCTGGTGTCGGTATGGCCCGCCGCAGCGGCAATGATTTCGCGCTGACGATCGCGCTCTCCGCGCAGCTCTGGCAGCTGAGTGGCGTGGTCGCTCCGCAGCGCGAGCTCGAAATCGCAGACGAGCTGGTGCTCGTCGCGCGGCGTGCGGGCAGGGACGTCATGTTGCTGAACGGCCTGCAGCAGCGGATGGCCGTCCGGCTCACGCTCGCGGATTTTCCGGCGGCGCGCGCGGATTTTGCCGAGTTTTCCGCGGTGGCTCAGGGCCGCGGGCTCCTGTCACACCTGTACTGGGTGGAGCTCTGGCGCGCCACCTGGGCGACCTGGTCGGGAAAGCTCGACGATGCCCGGCAGCTTTCGGACCATGCGGCGCGGCTTGGTGCGCGAATTCAAGAGCCGCTTTCTCCGGTGCTGCACGCCCTGCAGACGTTCTACATCCTGGCCGAGCAGGGCCGAGCACACGAGCTGTCCGACGAAGCGCTCTCGGTGCTGCCTCGTGACGACGCGGCGAGCACACGCGCCATGTGGCTGGCGCTGTGCTTGTGGCGCGCCGACGTGCAGCGCGCCCAAGCGCTCTATTCCGAGCTTTGCGCGGATGATTTTCGAAGCGTTCCGCGCGACCTGCACCGGCTGTGGGTGCTCGCTACGCTCTCGGGGCTGGCAGCGATGCTAGGCGATCGCCCGCGCGCGGAACGGTTGTACGACCTGCTCGCGCCGCACGCGGACCTGGCGGTGGTCGCTCCCGGTACGCTCCACTACATCGGTCCGACGGAGCGCTTCTTGGGGCTCCTGGCTTCGAGTCTCGGCGCGCACGAGCGCGCGTACCAGCACTTCGACGGCGCCGTCGAGCAATGCCGGCGCGCCGGAGCTCAGGCGCGGCTCGCCCAGGTCGAAGCCGAGTCCGCGCGGGCCAGGTCAGCGGCGGGCGCCGGTTAGAAATAACGAAACTCTCATCCAACTCTCAAGCTCGGGTGGGGCGGGAACGGCTACTCGTGGGGAGGAGGTCGCATGACGACGAGAGGCAGGGTCGGTGGGCTGTTTTTGACGCTGGCGGTCGTGGGCTGCGGTGGGGAGCCGGACCAAGCTCCCGCGACGCCCCCGCCTTCGCCCGACGAGATCGCGACTTCCACAGTCGCCGTCGGCGGGCTCACGTTCGAGCTCCGGACAGCGGGCCCGCCGCAGGGCGAGGCGGTGATCCTGCTGCACGGCTTTCCCGAGACGTCTCACGAATGGCGGCATCAACTGAAGGCGCTCGGGCGCGCCGGTTACCGAGCCATCGCGCCGGACCAGCGCGGATACTCGCCAGGTGCGCGGCCCGGCGACGTCGATGCCTACGCCGCCGGACTGCTCGAGAACGACGTGCTGGCGATCGCCGACGCGCTGGGCGTGCAGCGCTTCCACGTCGTCGGACACGACATGGGCGCCTTGATCGCCTGGCAACTCGCGGCGCATGCCAAAGAGCGGGTCATCTCCAACGTCGCGATTTCGGTCCCGCACCCGGATGCGTTCTCCGCGCAGCTCCGCGACAAGAGCTCGTGCCAGTGGAAAGCATCGGCGTACTTCGACTTTTTCCTCACGCCGGCGGCGACCGACTTTTTCTTGAATGAGGACGCGAGCCAGCTGCGGAAAAACTATGTCGGGGTGCCACCCGAAGACGCCGACGTCTACGTTTCGGCACTGGCGAACCGCGAGGCGATGGACGCGATCTTGAACTGGTACCGCGCCAACATCGAAAGCCGCGTGTTCACGATGCCGGCGCTCGGTCCGGTCGGCGTGCCGACGCTCTACGTCTGGAGCGACGGCGATCTTTACCTGTGCCGGCAAGGCGGCGAGCTCTCGGAGGCGCTGGTCGACGCCCCCTACCGCTTCGAGGTGCTGCCCGGGGTCGACCATCTCGTGCCCGAGAACGCGCCGGAAGCCGTTTCGGCGCTCTTGCTCGAGCACCTTGAAAGCGCGCGCTAGGAACGGCTGCGCGCTCCGGCGAGCTCAGCCCGCACTTCGCGCAGCCGGCGCTCGAGGAAGCGTCGCTCGCTGTCGTTGCCGACGAGCTCGAGCGCCCGGAGATAACTCTGTTCTGCCACGTCGAAGGCGCCGAGGCGCCGCGAAAAGTCGGCGCGCGCGGCGTGGAGCAAGTGATAGTCGTCGAGCGCGCCGTCGCTCGCGAGCCGGTCGACGATCCGTGACCCCGCGGCCGGACCGTCGACCATCGCGACCGCGACCGCGCGGTTCAAAGTGACGATCGGCGACGGATCGATTCCCGCTAGCCGTGCGTAGAGCCGCACGATTTCGGGCCAATCGGTGTCCTCTTTGCGGGCGGCGCGGGCGTGCACCGCGGCGATCGCCGCCTGGAGGGCGAACGCTCCGGGATCGCCGGCCAGCGCCTCCTCGACGAGCGGTAGGGCTTCCTGGATCTGTGCCTGATTCCAGCGGCTGCGATCCTGCTCGTCGAGCACGACCAGATCGCCGGCTTCGTCGAGGCGCGCTTCGCGGCGAGCGTCGTGCAACAGCATCAGCGCTAGCAGGCCGGTCGCCTCGGCGGGCGGCTCCGGCCCCATCAATGCGCGGACGACGCGAGCGAGCCGGATCGCTTCCGTCGAAAGATCGGTTCTGAGCAGCGAAGCGCCGCGCGTCGCGGCGTAGCCCTCGGTGAACACGAGGTACAGGACCGTGAGCACGGCGTGCAGCCGTTCGGGCATCTGGCTCGTTTCCGGAACGACGTAGGGTATTTTTGCTTCCAGGATCTTGCGCTTGGCCCGGACCAACCGCTGCGCGATGGTCGCGGTCGGCGCGAGGAAGACCCGGGCGATCTCTTCCGTCTCGAGGCCTCCCAGCGTGCGGAGCGTGAGCGCGACCTGGGCCTCGAGCGCCAGCGCGGGGTGGCAGCACGTGAAGATCAGGCGCAGGCGATCGTCCGGGATCTCGGAGGGGAGGGCGGGCTCGGCGCTGAGAGCGTCGACGTCGGCCGCGTAAACGTCGAGCTTGCCTTGCAAGACCCGTTTGCGGCGGATGCGATCGATCGCGAGGTGCCGTGCGGTTTGAATCAGCCAGGCGCGAGGGTGCTCGGGTACGCCCCGCTCGCGCCATTGGCCGACCGCCGCCGCGAAGGCCTCCTGGGTGGCCTCCTCGGCGATGCTGAAGTCGTTGGTCATCCGGATGATCGTCGCCAGAACGCGCCCCCATTCGGCGTCGTAAGTGGCTGAAATTACATCATCAATTCCGGAAGACATGCCCGATGTTAAGAAAAATCCAAAGCGCTGTCGATCCGCGCTCGGCCCGTTCGATTCGAAAGCAGGAGGTCACGAAAACCATGAAATACATGCTCCTCACCTACCTGGACGAGAAGGCCTGGCTCGCGCTCAGCCCCGCGGAACAGAAGCGCCTGATGGACGAATGCGGTCCGCACGTCCAGAAGCTGCTCGCGACCAAGAAGCTGCTCGCCGGCGCGCCGCTCCATCCGACGTCCACCGCCACCACGATCCGCTATCGCGAAGGCAAGCGCCTGCTCACCGACGGCCCCTTCGCGGAAACGCGCGAGCAGCTCGGCGGCTACACCATCATCGAGGCCGACAACCTCGACGACGCGATCGCGATCGCGAGCGGGTTCATCGGAACCAGCGACATCGCGACGATCGAGGTCCGACCGATCGTCGAGTTCGAGGGCATACCGGCGTCGCCGGAAACGAGGTAGTCGCCGTGAGCAAGGTCTTCGTCAATCTGGGGGGACCACGTTCTACTTCGTGAACGAAGGGATCCAGCGTGTCCTCGAGCGTGCGCGCGAGGCCGCCGGCACGAAGGACGTGTGGATCTCCGGCGGCAGAAACGCGGTCTTGCAGTATCTGAACGCGGGTCTGGTCGACGCGCTCGAAATCGCGCTCGCGCCGATATTCATGGGCGATGGTGTGCGGCTCTTCGACGGGATCGACCCGCGCAAGGTAGAGCTCGAGATCGCGACGACGATCGCTTCGCCTTCGGTGACCCACCTGCGTTACCGCGTGAAGAAGCGTGGAGCTCAATGACGGCGGCCGCGGCCCGCCGCGCGGCGGCGCATCGACGTCGGCAGCGGCGTCGCCGTGGCCTCGCCGGCGTTGGACGGCTCGCTGCGAAAACCGATCGCCTCGAGATCCGCCG
>Ga0111538_10005083_pt1 | contig 18043 bp, 15 predicted proteins | sample SoiMethybrSBSTD1_FD_79669 | JGI IMG/M metagenome (GOLD analysis project Ga0111538, IMG submission 79669) | Bulk soil microbial communities from a Populus tree surrounding site in Tennessee, USA - Soil MetaG P. TD hybrid SBSTD1 (version 2)... | ecosystem: Environmental > Terrestrial > Soil >...
CGGCTGAGGATGACGAAGTCGTCGGCATAGGAGACGACATGGGCACGGAACGCTTCACCCCATCCGCTTCGACGCCAGTGCTTCAGGAATCGGTTCATGTAGATGTTGGCGAGCAACGGGCTCTGACTCCGCCCTGAGGCGTGCCACGCTTATTCCTTTTGCCGCCAACGATCCGCCGCTTCCCGTCGCCATCCCGTTCCTCGATCGGCGCTTTCAACCACAGCTTGATCAACCGCAGCTGCTGCTTCGCACCCACCAATGGGCAGTCTGGCGTCTGCGGCCGGCTGGGAGACTCTCTCTGGTGCTTCGGTGCTGAATGGCGCAATTCTTGTTCTAAACTAAGGGGGTAGGATGGGCAGCCGCATCGTCACCGGCGGCATCGGTGACGAGGTTCCCTTGCCGTGTTGCAGGGAGCTTGGCGCAGATCGAGAGGTTGCTGCCCCAGCCCTGACGACTGGTCGCCGCCATGGTGGTAGGATTGGTGCTCGCCGGGGCTGGTGCGTTGTGTAATGCGTGAAGCTACGTGCCCATGCCGGCGCGCACTGCCCAGCGCCGTGAGCTCAAGATGTCCGCGATCACATCCTCTATCATCGACACGCGACGGCACCAGATGTTTCCCACACTGGAGGCCGCGGAAATCGAACGGCTTCGCCGTTTCGGAAACGTCCGTACCTTCGCTGGCGGCAATGCTCTGGCGAGGGTTGGAGAGGTTGGCCACGGCCTCATCATCATCCTTTCCGGTAATGTCGACATCACGCAGCGCAATCAGTCGGGTCCGAGCACGCCAATCGTCACTCACGGGCCAGGTGCCTTCATGGGCGAACTGGCGCAGCTTGCTGGCCGGCCGGCGCTCGTCGATGCCCATGCGCTCGAACCCGTAGAGGCCTTGATCATCCCGCCTGAGCGCCTTCAGGCAATGTTCGTCGCCGAGGCCGAAGTCGGCGAGCGCATCATGCGCGCCCTCATCCTGCGCAGGGTCGGCTTGCTGGAAACGGGGGCCGGCGGGCCCGTGATTGTCGGCCGTGCAGAAAATGGCGATGTGCTTCGGCTCGAAAGCTTTCTGTCTCGGAACGGCCATCCCCGTCAGAGTCTTGATCCGGAGACGGATCCCGAGGCAAAGGCGCTCATCGAACGCTTCCAGGTCGATCCGGGGCAGCTGCCCATCGTCCTGTGTCCGGACGGACAACTGCTGCGCAATCCCAGCGAAGTCGAGCTGGCGCGCTGCATCGGCATGGTCGGCCCGATCGATCCCGAGCGGCTCTATGACGTGGCCGTGGTCGGCGCCGGGCCTGCCGGCCTCGCCACCGCCGTTTATGCCGCGTCCGAAGGGCTTTCGGTCTTGGTCCTCGACTGCCGCGCGTTCGGGGGACAGGCCGGAGCCTCGGCACGCATTGAGAATTATCTAGGGTTCCCCACGGGTATCACGGGCATGGCGCTGATGGCGCGCGCCTACAATCAGGCTCAGAAATTCGGGGTCGAAATGGCAATACCAGATGAAGCCTTCGGCCTCGAGGCCATGAACGGGTCTACTGGCGAGTTCGTTCTCCGCCTTTTCAATGCCGAGCGAGCACGTGCTCGCGCAGTCGTCATCGCCAGTGGTGCTCGCTACAGGCGGCTCAACGTGCCAAACCTCGAAGAGTTCGAGGCCTCGAGCGTGCACTACTGGGCGTCTCCGCTCGAAGGCAAACTCGTTGCGGGCCAGGAGATCGCCCTCGTGGGCGCCGGAAATTCCGCCGGGCAGGCGACGGTCTACCTTGCCTCGCAGGCCGCCAAGGTGTGGCTCCTCATGCGCGGCAAAGATCTCCAATCCAGCATGTCACGCTACCTGGTCGATCGCATCAACGGCCTCGCCAACGTGGAGGTGGTTACGCAGGCACAGGTCAGCGGCCTTGCGGGTACCGGCGGGATGCTTGAGACGCTACGGTGGCGCGCCCCATCAGGCGAAGCAGTCCGGCAAATCCGCCACCTGTTCTTGTTCATTGGCGCGGATCCCAATAGCGATTGGCTGGCCGGCGCGCTCAAGCTGGACGCGAAGGGCTTCGTGTTGACGGGGGCAGAGGCTGGCGCCTCGCGGCAACTGCTTGAAACCAGTCGCCACGGCGTCTTCGCCATCGGCGATGTCAGAGCGGGCTCGGTCAAGCGCGTTGCCGCAGCCGTCGGCGAAGGCGCCCAGGTTGTGGCGATGCTGCACTCGTATCTGGCCGGGCGAAGTTCGGAAAAGATCGTGCAATGACGGAACGCTACCTGGAGGACTATGCGGTTGGGCAGAAATTCGGGTCGGGGCAAATCCGCGTCGACAAGGAGCGGATCAAGGCCTTTGCCGCCGAATTCGACCCGCAGCCCTTTCATCTTGATGAGACGCTCGCATCGGACACGATCTTCCGTGGGTTGGCGGCAAGCGGATGGCACACCGCCGCGATGACCATGCGGCTTCTGGTGGAGGGCGATCTCAAGCCGGCGGGCGGCATCGTCGGGACAGGATTTGACGAGTTCCGGTGGCCACGGCCAGTGCGGCCCGGCGACGAGCTGCATATCGAGTGCGAAATAATCGACGTGCGGCCGTCGAAATCGCGGGCAGATCAAGGCCTCATCAAAGTGCGCACGACCACCTTTAACCACAACAACGAGGTCGTTCAGATTCAGGTCGGCAATCTCCTTGTTCCGCGGAGGCCCAAGTGAGGCGGAACTCCATCAACGGCGCGTTCGCGCGCTGATTAGATGCGTCACAACAGGCGCTTGATCGCCGATCTGAAAGCTCCTCAACTCATCTTCCAGGGCGCGATCGGCCACGGTGACGCGCTCATGTTGCCGCAAATGCTCCAACCAATTCTCCGCGATGAACACCTCGATGTGGCGAGCCGGATCAGCGGTGTCCCCGAAGTGCTCCCAAAACAACGCGCCATCCCGCCGACGGACATGCCCCATACGCTCGATAGTTTCCGCGAACGCAGGCCCTTGCGCCGGATCGATACGATACTCGATCATGACCATGACAGGCCCACGGTTGTCGGGGATTGGTCCGGCGACAACCGGGGCCGGCCAGTGGCCCGATGGCCCATAATCGTCGGGGCCAAGTGCGGCCAACGGCCAGCGCAACGTCACAATGCTCGCTCCTGCAAGTCCGACCGCAGCGATGACGAGGGTCACCGGTATGCCGACCCTATCCGCGAGGGCGCCCCAGAGAAGGCTGCCGACGGTGAGCGCCCCGCTGAAAACCATCTGCACGACGGCAAGGCCTCGTGCCTTGACCCATGGCGGGAGAGCCACCTGCGCCGACAGCATCAGTGTTGACATGATCGCGAGCGAGCCAGCTCCCGTGACCAGCATGATGGGAATCGCCACCGCGAGGTGATGAGAGATTGCAAGCAAAGCGGTCATGGCGCCTGCCAGGATGCCGCCCCCGAGCACCAGTTGATCCCCACTCACTCGTTCGCGCACGTAGGGCAACAACAAAGCGCCCAGCACCGCCCCGGCACCATGGCAAGCAAACAGGATACCGAAGCCGCTTGCTCCCGCACCAAGCTGATTCCGCGCAATCAAGGGCAAGAGAGCCAGGTACGCGCTGGCGAACAGAAAGAAAGCGGTGGCACGCACGAGCGTCGCCTTGAGCTCGGCCGACTCGCGCGTAAACCGCCACCCGGTGCGTATCGCCACCCAGAAGCGTTCCGCCGGCAAACAGGTTTCCGGCCGCGTAGCCGGCAGTCGGGCATAGGCGAAGATGACGGCGGCGAAGGTCGCCGCGTTAATCACGAGCGCGACCGCGACACCCGCCGCTCCAACCACGAGGCCTCCCACGGCCGGGCCGACGATGCGCGAGATGTTGATGCCCACCCCATTCAGAGCTAGCGCGGGCTGCAGCAGCGCTTTGGGAACGAGTTCCGGCAGCAACGCCAGGAAAGCAGGGGTTTCGAACGCCGTCCCCATTTCGATCAGGAAAATTAGAATGAGCAATGTCCAAGGGGTGATCAGCCCGACCATAGTCAGCCCAAGCAACACGACGACAAGGCCCAACATGAAGAACTGAGCGATAATCAGTAACTGGCGGCGATCGACGATATCCGCCAACGCGCCGGCCGGTAGCGCGAACAGAAAGAGCGGCAAGCTCGTGGCAGCACTCACCAGAGAGACCATCAACGGCGAGGGGTCCAGGCTGGTCATGAGCCACGCCGTGGCGACGCTCGCCATCCATCCACCGATGTTGGTAATTAGGACGGCAATCCAAACGGTCCGAAATACAGGTACCGCAAGGGGGCTCCAGGCAGGCATGACAGCCCTGGGCTCTTGGGGCTTGGTATCAGCCACTGCGCACTCAACCTCTTGATGGCGCTACCACTGGTCTCCAGCAGCACACACTAACTGGCTCACCGAAGAGGAAACCGCAATGGCCAATATCGAATCCAGATGGGTTATGAGGTGCTTGTCTCCGACGTGGACAGGCCCTTTGGCGCGGTGCGCCAGGTCTCGCCCCATGGCAGGCCGAGCTGGTCGTTTATCGGCGCGAAACAGGCGGCGGCCAGCCGTCCTTCATGGTGGAGTTTGAGAAGAAAGTCGCCGGCACAAACCGCCGTGGCGGGATAGCTTCCACGCAACGCGCGCCGACCGAAGGGCTCTTCGCTGCCAGGCTGCGCTGCTGGTCCCAAGCCTTAAAAGAGTCGTCGACCCGCGCAAGGTACCGTCCTACACCATCCGGGTTGCCTTTGGCACCGGCCGGCTAACTTCCCCTGCGAGTCCCCGCGACAGCCGTTGCCAGGCAGCACATTTCGCTTCAGCTGCACTGGAGATCATTATGCACGCCTTCGAATTCCCGCCAGAATTCCGCACGAAGGACATAGCCACCAACGGCACCACCATCCATGTGCGCGTCGGCGGAAGCGGCCCTGCCGTCGTCCTGCTGCATGGCTATGGCGAGACCGGCGACATGTGGATGCCCATGGCGGTGGATCTTGCTCGCGATCATACCCTTGTCGTGCCTGACCTCCGGGGGATGGGCCTTTCCGCCAAGCCGCCCAGTGGCTTCGACAAGAAGACGCAAGCCGGCGACGTCGCTGGCGTGCTCGACGCGCTAAGAATCGACAGCGCCGATCTCGTTACGCACGATATCGGCAACATGGTCGGCTATGCTTTTGCCGCGCAGTATCCGAAGCGGGTCACGCGCTTCATCCTGATCGACGCGCCGGTGCCCGGCATTGGGCCGTGGGAAGAAATCCTGAAAAATCCCCTACTCTGGCACTTCCGCTTTGGCGGGCCGGACATGGAGCGGCTCGTCGCCGGACGCGAGCGCATCTATCTCGATCGCTTCTGGAACGAGTTTTCTGCCACACCCAGTCGCTTCAGCGAGGCCGCCCGTACTCACTACGCCAAGCTCTACGCGCTCCCAGGCGCGATGCATTCAGGCTTCCTACAGTTCGCTGCCTTCGATCAGGATGCCAAAGAGAACCAGGCGCTCCTTGCGAAAGGCAAGCTTGCCATGCCGGTGCTGGCGATTGGCGGCGAGAAGTCGTTTGGAAAGACCATGGCAGAGATCATGCGCTTTGCTGCCAGCAATGTGTGCGAAGGCGTGATCCCGGACTCCGGTCACTGGATCATGGAAGAGAATCCCACAGCCACGATCGCCATGGTGCGATCCTTCCTCGACACCAAAGTATGAATGCGTTGAACGAACCGAAACCGCTCCGTTAGGCATACGCCGCATAGCGCTTCCCCAGGCCGCAAATAGGAAGTCATGATGGCCGCCTTCGCGCTCCCGCTTGAATTCCGTATATCCCTACCAACAACAACGATCTGAAGGAGCGCGAAGCGCCGCAACCACCGGGACCGGCAGGAACGAGGGCGCTGGACGCGGCGGAAAGCTACTGCCGCACGGCCGTCGATGGCCCGCCGATCTCGATACCTTCCCGAGTTGGCTAATGACGGGCCGACCGCCCCCTGGTTTTCCATGACGCCGGAAATCGGCCGCTATGGGGATCTAAATCCAAGAGCTTCAGGATTTGACAGGCGTCTGAATGAGTTTCCTATCGACGTCGCTGGGCACTTTGGTTGGGCAAGTTCGCGGATGGTTGAATAGGTCACCATCATCGAGCCCGCCAGCGACATCAGTCCCCATCGAGCGGGCGCGAAGGCGCAAGCATCCTAATCAGCAGCAGCCAACCCTCTGGTCCGTCAAGAGCAGCGACGCGCGCAAGAAGATGTGGTGTGGGCCGGTGGCGGTGGCAGCCATTATTGGGGTCGACGTCGCGTCAGTGAGCGGGGTGATAAAGCGGTGCCGAAATGGCAGTCAAAGTTACCCGAGCCAATGAACCGCAGGTCGCGTTCCGTCATTTTGGGTATGAAATGACCCTCCTCGCAGACTTGCGCTGCAATGCCCAGACCCTCGCCGCCTGGGAGCGCGAGCGCACAAATCTGGACGCGGCATATGTTGTGATGGTTACCGGCCATTGGGTGGCCATTCGCGGAAAGTGGTTCTGCGATACATTCACCCATGGCGTGCCCGTTAGGATCAAGGATGCACCTCGGCGCCGAAAGTGGGTGCAGTTTGTTTATCAGATCACGGTGGGGCGTTGACACTGCGCCTCCTCAGGCACTAAGGGCGGCGGCGGGCACGCGCATGAAGGGTGACGAAATCGACCAAAGAACACCACCCTGGGGCCGAGTTCGACCTCCTTCGATCGCAGGCAATGCGTCTGCCGTAAGTGCAGGACCAGCCCGTATCGAGCTCGCGCCGATCCAGCACACCTGCTTATCACCGAGCACGCGCCCACCCTCGAGCTACGGCTGAGCGAATTGGAAATCGCTCAGCAAAGCCGGGACACCTAACTCCTGCGAGACGCGACGAATGCTTCGCCGAAGTTGCGGAACTTGAATATGCGCTTAATCTGATGCGCGTTGTCGCGAAGCTCCCAGCCGGGTACTTGGCGGTGAAAGCCTTCGGCCTGCTGTGGCGTGAGGGGCGGGATGCCTCCCTTGCACGGGGCGCACGTCTTTGCTGCGAGCGTGGCGGCCATGACTTCATTCTACGCTCGTGTGAATTTGCGCAACCTTGTCAATCGGGCGCCATTCCTTTGTCAGCCAACTCCTTGATGGCCTGAGGGGTCTTTGCGAGATCTGCCAGGCCCATGCCGCGGAGGACATGCGGCGCCTTGGTGAACTGGATGTTGTCGTAGCCGACGATCTCGATGCGGTTGCCCCACGGGTCGAGGAAGTCCAGAAAGCGTCCTGGCAGGATCTGGACCCCGTTTGCGGTCAGCGCCGCGCGTACGGCTTCCTTGTCATCGACCACGAGCCCGAAGTGACGCCCATCGTCACTGGGCTGCCTGCGGCCTTTTTGAAGGGCAAGAAACTGGTCGCCCAGATCGATGAAAGCCGCATGCTCGCTCTTGCCGCGCAGAGTGAATTCGAAGAGGCACCCGTAGAAGGCCAGAGCCTCCTCGATGTCGCCCACTTCGAGGGCGATGTGGTTCAATCCAACAGCGCGGGCTTTGCTGGTCTTGGGCATGGTGGTGGTCTCCAGATGTCTCTTGTAGAGAATGTGGTGCCCAGCCGGCCGCCCGGCAATGTGGACATGCGAACGACGTGAGGAAGCGTCAGGTCGGCCCAAGGACGGTCCACAAGCCGTGCTAAGTTGCACCTGATCAAGCAAGCGCGCATGGCTGGTGCCGGATGCGGGCTACAAGCAGATGATGAAGACAGCATGAACCTGCTCACCGCCTGCCGGCAGACCGCGCGCCGCACCTTCCGCATCCAAACCCTGCGTCCCGAGCAGGAATCGGCGATGCTGGCTGTCCTCAACGGGCGCGATGCGCTCGTGTCGTTGCCCACCGGCTTTGGCAAGTCGCTGATCTACCAGGTTCCAGCGATGATCTTTGAGCGGCCGACCATCGTTATTTCACCCCTCATTGCCCTCATGACGGATCAGGAGCACGCTCTTAAGAGGCGTGGAGTTCCTGTGATCGCGCTTCACAGCCGGCTACGGGCCGCCGAGCGACGCGCCGCGCTTGAGCGACTTAAAAAGGGTGGCCGGCTCGTCGTTCTCACGACGCCCGAGACACTCGAGTCGGCTGCGACCGCTCCCTTGTTCGAACGCGCGCGGCCTGCGCTTCTGTGCGTCGACGAGGCCCACTGCATCTCGGAATGGGGGCACGACTTCCGGCCCTCCTACCTGCGTCTCGGCAACGCGCGAAAGCGCCTTGGGAATCCGCCGGTGCTTGCCCTCACGGCGACAGCAACGCCACGAGTCCGGGAGGACATCTCCGAACGGCTTCGGCTGGACAACCCGAGGGTGCTCGTGGCACCGGCGCACCGCGAGAACCTTGGCCTCACCGTCGATATTGTGCCTGGCGCGGCGAAGTTCCCCGCTGCTGCCCGGCGTATCAAACGCCTGCAGCGCCCCGGCATCATCTATTGCGCCACCACAACGGCGGTGGACGAAGTCTCGGGCGCCCTCGGGCGCGCGCGCATCCCGGTCACCCGCTATCACGGGAAGATGCGGGCTGCCGATCGTGACGCAGCACAACGCCAGTTTATGAATCCATCCCGGCGCCTCATCATGGTCGCAACAACCGCCTTCGGCATGGGCATCGACAAACCGAACATCCGCTACATCCTCCATTACCAGGCTCCCGGATCGCTGGAGCAATATATTCAGGAGATCGGTCGCGCTGGTCGCGACGAGCGCCCCGCACAATGCATTCTTCTGTTCGACCCTGCGGACCTTGAAATCCACGAGCACCTCCAGGCGCAAAGTCGCCCAAGCGTGCGGCATTTGGAGCGGCTTGAGGCCGCACTCACCGCCTGGACGGGCGAGGAACGCGCCCCGACCGCCGAGACGCTTGCCTACTCCGCCGGCGTACCGAAACGGATCTGCGAGGTGTTGCTGTCGGATCTTGAAGAGGCGGGATCTGTTGAACGGGACCAGGACGGCAGCATCGCAGTGGTCGTCCGGCCGGAGGCGTTCAAGACCGGCGTCCGCGACCTGGTGACGAAACTCAAGACCCTCCACTATGAGGGCGAGCGGCGTCTCCGCCTGATTGCCAACTATGCCCACTCCGAGGAGTGCCGCAGCGTGTTCCTCCGGCGCTACTTTGGAGAGGACCATCCACCGCGTTGTGGGACCTGCGACCGCTGCCGAGCCGATGGAGTCGGTCTTAGAAAGCCGGACACTTCACAGAGGGGGCTCTCGCAGAGAAAATCAGTCGAGAATCGGGCCAGTCATCTTTCCCCTCAATTCCAAGCCCCTTCTGACACCATTTCCCAATCGAGCCGCCGGCTCGCAGTAGAAGTGGCATCCCCACCGCGACTGCCACAACCAGCAGCTCCCAGGCCGCCGGGCTGCACAGCACGCCCAAGGCGGCAGTCGCTCAAACGGAGGCCGCCGTCGTAAGGCTATCGACGCGATGCAGCATCGTGCGCTGATCGTGGGCGGTGGCGGGGTGGCTGGTGATTGCGGGTCAGGGTAAGGCATCGCTTTTGAGAAGCACGGTAGGCCCGACTTCTGAAATTTGTGCGAGGCGGTTCAGAATCACCAAGAGAATCTTAGCAGCGCCCGCGTTTTGACACAGAGTCACCAACGGCTGTCGCGGAGGGTCGCGCAGAACCATTGCACGGGGTCTGATGTATGTCAGATTCCTGACCAGGTTGCATCGTCGGTCAAGAGCTGAACAAGTGTGATGGGAATAGACGATGCCTCCCGACACCAATCTGGCGCCCAGGAAAGATTGACGATACGGTTGCGGCCGGTCTAGCCGTGGCGCTCTAGCAATGGCGGCTTCCCGGAGTGAAGGTCTCGGCATCGAGCGATACCCGCGGGTGGTCATCGCTCTACGCATCGCAACAGCTAGAAATACCTTTCGAGCAGAGCTTCGATGCCGTGGACGATCAATTGATCGTCCTCCATCTCGACGGCCCCGTCACGGTCCATCGCAGGGTTCAGAAGGGAGAGAGCAGCCGCGTAATCCCACCCGGGGGCATGTTCATGATGCCAGGTGGGATGGATTTCAGCGTCCGCGTCGATGGAACTTTGCAGAGCCTCCACCTCTATCTGCGGCGGGCGGTTCTCGAAGAGGTCGCCGGCGACCTGGTGGCCGGGGACCCAGGACATGTCGAGATTCTCCCGAGGTTCGGGGACAGCGATCCGCTGATTGAGCGATTGATGCTGGGAGTGCGTGACGTGCTCCACGATGATGATCCCTCCACCGCCCTCTTTACCGACTATCTTGCGCGAGCCATCGTTGCTCGCCTTATCCGACGGCACTCCTCTGCCTCCTTGGTGCCGAGCCCAGCAGCAGCGTCGCAACAAAAGGGGGGTCGCCAGATCGGCAAGGCGATCGACTTCATGGAGGCGCACCTCGAACGCTCGCTTGACCTGGCGACGATCGCAGAAGCCGCGGGTATCAGCCCCAGCCATTTCGCGCGACGGTTCCGCGCCATGGTTGGAAAGGCTCCACATCAATACTTGATACAAATCAGAATTGATCGCGCCAAAAGGCTCTTGAGCGAAAGCGACAAAGGCATTGCCGAAATCGCGTTTGCCTGCGGCTTCGCCAGCCAAGAGCACCTGACGCGACTTTTCAAGCGAACCTGCGGTCTCACGCCAGCGGGCTTTCGCAAGGCTCGGTGCGATTAGACGTCCCTCGGGCCCTGCGTCGGGCCATCAGCATGATCAGTCTGTGCAAAACAATCGCGTGATTGTGCAGGACTGTACCTGCGATCTCGCTATCTCCTACTCCAGAATTGCAACAGCGGTTCCGGAGGGAGGCACCCGATGAACCAGCAGGTCACTTACGATCGGATCATGCAGACCGCGATGGGTTTCTGGGGATCGAAGACACTCATGAGTGCGGTTGAGCTTGGCATCTTCGACACACTGGCGGGCGGACCCTTGGATGCAAAGGCGCTCCGGCTGCGCGTTGGTGTCCATGAGCGCAGCGCCCGGGACTTTTTCGGCGCGCTTCCTGCCTGGTGCAGCATTTGGGTCGCAGCGGGCAGACGTCGCAGTCGCGTTTCGAGGCACGATAAAGTCGAGTGCGTCCGTCGTGCACGGTGCCACTGGTCCTGAGTAGCTTGCCATTCGGGCAGATGTACACTCCGCGTCGTTTGTCCCATCTAGTGGGTTTCGAGCAGGGTCGCGAATGCGCTTGCGCACCCTGCAGCGGCCTTCGAGACGAGCTCGCGATCGACCGGATCCTTCACTTGCGCCGCCCCAATCCAACCGTAGCGTCCCTTGGGACGCCAGAGATTGGGCGTTCCTTTGGTGGATCACGAGAACGTGATCCTACTCACCAGTTGGACCCGTCGTGCCGGTGATCAGCGCCAATATGCCAGCCAACCGTAACCATGAAGAAACTCCAGGACGTAGGCGACCGCCACGTGCCAGCCGTTGCAAAGCCATTGCACAATGGATTTGGCCAAGCGGAAATGCCGCAGGGACTAGGGGCGGCTGCATGTCCGAGTTGGTCAAGGGCCGACAAACCACCGTCCTGTCGGCGGTCACAGCGCGCGACAGCTCTGCCCCCAGCAACGGATCAAGCTTGAAAATTCTCAGTGATCGGCGCTTGGTGACAAGACCGTCCACTCGCATTACGACAGTCTGCCAATAAGCTCGCCGATCCGCTGCGTCGCTTTGAGCCCGCTGCCGGTCAAAATAATTACAGTGGTTTCCGCAGATCGGATGACGCCAGCATCGAGGAGCTTGCTGAGTGCTGCCACGCCGCTGGCTGAGGTTGGCTCGACGTAGAGGCCCATCTGGGCGAGCTCGCCATGTGCGGTCACGATCTCGCTTTCCGAGACAGTGACGGTTGTCCCGCCGGACCTACGCACGGCTGCGAGAACTTCCCGCGTGCGCGCTGGCTTTGCGATAGACGTCCCCTCGGCGATGGTGGGCTTGGCCTCGATAGCAACCAGATCGCTTCCGCCGGTCAGGAAGGTTGCATGAAGAGGCGCGCAATTTTCCGGTTGAACAGCGAAGAGTCGCGGCAGGCCTCTGATCTCACCGCGGCGCAGCAGCTCGCAGAAGCCAATATCGCAGCCAAGGACATTGCTGCCCGCGCCCGTTGGGATGAGAATATTATCGGGTGCCCGGAAGCCGAGGTCCTCCCAGAGCTCATACGCCAGCGTCTTCGTGCCTTGGAGAAAGAAGGCTTGCCAGTTGTGGCTCGCGTAGAAGACGTCCGCAGCCTGCCGCTCAGCTGCGTCGGCCGTGTCTTGCCTCGTTCCCGGTATCAGCTCTACCTCGGCGCCGTGAGCGCGGATCTGTACAGTCTTTCCCGGTTGGGTGTAACCGGGAACCAATATCTTGGCGCGCATACCGGCTGCTGTCGCATAGGCCGCAATGGCCGCGCCCCCGTTGCCAGAGCTGTCCTCGAGCACACGATCGATCCCTTGCTCGCGAAGCGTCGAGATCATCACTGTCGCGCCGCGATCCTTAAAGCTGCCGGTCGGCGCGAACCATTCAAGCTTGAAATGCGGCCGTGCATCGCGCCAGGCAAGCTCCACTAAGGGCGTTACTCCCTCGCCCAAAGAGATCGGCATTTTGACCTGAACAGGTAACGCCGCCGAGTAGCGCCAGAGCGAGCGGCGCGTCGTCTCGATGTCGTCGCGGCCGATCCCCGGCAGCGCGGTGATCATGAGTGGCCCTCCCGTGTCCGAGCACCATCGTGGCCGGTTGAGTGGGTAGGTCTGCCTGGTCGAAGGATCGATGTAAGCTGGCGGGGATGTGAGCTGTTCCGATTGCATGCCAAGCCTTCCTACAAAACGGTGCGTTCGAGGATTCTGACCGGGCGTAGCACAGTCGCAGCAATAATTCTCTTTCAGGGCATCGCGCCATTGCAAAGCGGAGCTTCGCTGCATTAGGAAAGTTTTTGCGCAGCCAGGGTCACGAACGGCTGCCAACCACAGCGAAATCCAGGGCAATCAACGTGCATGGGATTATCTCCGCCATGCGTCTGGCAATGCCATTTGCTTGGGGAATGTCGAGCTGCAGAGGCCAGCTTCTGCATCTGGGGAGGATCTCGCCGCGCCACGAGCAGGCAACCTCACAAAGGGTTTCGCCACGGCATGGCGTCGACTGACATCCAAACGTCGATGAAATCCACGACGCTACAAGCGATCGGCGCTGACCGCACCGCAGGGCGATCTCGTTACCCAGCCTCGATCTGCCACTTGAGCTTGTGCACCGTGCCGGTGCCTAGCCCAGTCAGCTTTGCCGTCTTGCAGATGCCCGTCCCATTGGCCAGTTCCCGCCGTGCCAAATCCAGCTTGTCGGCCTCAGCGACTCTTCGAGTTAGGCGCATTCCGGGCTTTTCTACCGGCGGTTTCGGTGGGGTTTGCTGTATGGGGTTGGCAGTGGGGGGCAGTGCGTTTCCCGCCCCCCACATCGATGCCGGCAATCACTCGACGATGCGGGTGATGATGCCAGCGCCGACGGTCTTGTTTCCTTCGCGGATGGCAAAGCGGGATTTCTCCTCAATCGCGATCGGCTTGTGCAGCTCGATCGTGAGCTCGGCGTTGTCGCCCGGCAGCACCATCTCCGCGCCCTCCTTGAGCCCAACCGTTCCGGTGACATCCGTCGTCCGGAAGTAGAACTGCGGGCGGTAGTTCCCGAAAAAGGGCGTGTGGCGCCCACCTTCCTCCTTGGTCAGTACATAGACCTCGGCCTCGAACTTCCGGTGTGACTTCACGGTGCCGGGGCGCGTCAGCACCTGGCCGCGTTGGACGGCGTCCCTATCGATCCCGCGCAGCAGACAGCCGACGTTGTCGCCTGCCTCGCCCCGGTCGAGGATCTTCTGGTAAGTCTCGACACTGATCACGACTGTGCTCCTCGTGTCACCAAGGCCGACGATTTCGACCGGATCGCCGATCTTGACGATGCCGTGCTCGATGAGGCCGGTCACGACCGTGCCGCGGCCCGAGATCGAATGGACACCTTCAATCGGCATCAGGAACGGCCGGTCCTTGGCCCGCTCCGGCAGCTCGATGTAGCCGTCGAGCGCCGCAAAGAGCTTTAGGATCGCCTCATCCGCCAGCGCGCCCTTCTCACCGTTGAGCGCCTTGATCGCAGCACCGCGTATGATGGGCACGTTGTCACCATCAAATTGGTGCTTCGACATGAGCTCGCGCACCTCGAGCTCAATGAGGTCGAGGAGGTCGGCGTCGTCCACGACGTCGCACTTGTTCAGGAACACGACGATGCGCGGTACGCCGACTTGGCGCGCGAGCAGGATATGCTCGCGCGTCTGCGGCATCACCCCATCGACTGCGGACACGAGTAGGATCGCGCCGTCCATCTGGGCGGCACCCGTGATCATGTTCTTCACATAGTCCGCGTGCCCTGGACAGTCGACGTGGGAGTAGTGCCGCTCCGCCGTGGAATACTCCACGTGGCTCGCCGCAATCGTCAGGATCTTGGTGGGGTCACGCGTGCCCTGCGCTGCCGACGCCTTGGCGACATCATGATACGAGACGAACGTGCCCCAACCATTGTCGGCCGAGACCTTCGTCATCGCTGCCGTCAGCGCCGTCTTGCCATGGTCCACGTGGCCGATTGTGCCCACATTGCAGTGAGGTTTGGTGCGAATGAACTTCTCCTTGGCCATGGGACTACCCTAAGTGGCTCGAGCTCTCGTGCTTTGGGGTTGCACGGATCGAGGCACCACGAGAGCTGGCCGGTGCCCGGAGCCGCGTTTGCGTCTGGGCCGGCAATCGAGTGTCAGGTGAGACGTTCGGTCAGGCCCGGGGCAAAGCTAGAGCGGTCAGGGGCATTAGATCCCCCGCCATCGGTTTCAGAGATGACCATGACCGCAGCATAAAGAATCGCTTCCGGGACAGCTCACGAGGAGCGAAGACGCGATTAAATAGCGATGCTTGGCGCCAATTGCAAGCAGTCGTCGGCTACGGCCGGGACCGCCATCTTCACGACGCCACGCAAAAGTCCGGCCGAACCTTTGTGTACTCCAAGCGCTTGGTGTGGCGGCGACGTTTCCAATACCAATCGCCAAAATGGCAACGCAGCATACAGCGTTGATCGTGAAGTGCGCCGCCAGCTCCAGGTCAGAGCGATTGATGATTGCTACCATGGGCCAGGCGTCCTGGGCATTCTTGAGCGCGCTCGCTCAGGATGAACGCGAGCGGATTGGACAATCCATCTCTCAAAGGTTGGATAGTCCAGGGGGCCGCGGGGTTAGGGAGGCGCGGCCCCCGTTTAATGGATAAAGGGCCGCGCTCACGATGCCACCCCGCCCCCCGGCCGGCGTCGGTCGCATTGGGGGGTCAAATGTCAGCCTCCAAGTTTCCCGTCGGCACGCCGGCCTCGTACCAGGCGCGGGCCGCCATGAGCTCGTTGACGGCGCTCGCTCACGTGTTGGCATCCCTTGTACCATCGAGACACGCCGCCGGCCGTGGTGAGTGCGCGCCCATCAGGGATGACGATGGCGTGGGCGTCCCTGTTGAAGTCGAAGCCGGCCGCGATCGGTCGTCAACAAGAGACGGATGTTGAACGATTCCATCAACGGTCGGTAAGCAGCAGACTTCAACCGTCAATCGGGTACACTGTGAGGCGGTCATTAGCTCCGGGTCATGCCGAACTCCCAAGCACCTTCGCGTCCAGCGGCCAGCGCACAGTCGGTTCAACAGCGGCGGCATAGCCAATCCTGGCGAGCATCTGGACGCGGGCTGGCGCGACGATGCCGAGACGACGATGGAGATCGTCGAGCTCACCTGCCATCTCCGGAAACTCCTGCAGCGCCTGGCTGACCGGATGGACCGCAATGCCTTCGGCGGTCGCCGCGAGATTCAAGCGCACGTATGCCCGCCCGGCGGCGACCTGGTCCGCACGCGTATTCGCTGGCGTCGAGATCCAGAGATAGGACGACGTCCGTTCCAGCATCGACCGATACCTGTCCACGCCCATCTTGAACGCAGAGGCGTTCGGGTCGGCGAGTTTGACGCGCGTCACCTGACCGGTCACGGCGAGCGCCTCGATGATGGCGCCGCCGAGCGCGATCCCGTCGGGGTTGGCCTCGATCTCGGCGCGGCCAATGCGCATGAGATCGACGCTCTCCATCCAGGTGTGCGCCGTCCCGGCCTCGATCATCCACGCGCGCCACGTCAGGCTGCGAAGGTCGGAGACAAGCGCGGGGTCGGACGTTGCTTGGCTCAATGCACCGGCGATACCGACGTTCGTCAGCCCGGCGAGGACAGCAGGATCGACTGAGCGCTGCTGCTCGAAGGCAACCTTGGACGATCGCCGCCTCACGATGGCGCTAAAGAGCGGGTCCTTCGGCACGCTCGCATCCGCGACGAACTTCAGACGCGCGATCGGAGTGCTGTTCAGTCTGGGCTGAGGCTCCCCATCGGGGAACACGGTCATGTCCATCCGGTAGCCCCGTTCGGCGGCCGCGATGCGCGCGAGCTCGAGAAAGCAGCCGAAGCCGATGGTGATCTGGCGATCGAACGGGTCGGTCTGCGGCAGGCGACGCTCCAGATCACACGTGATGATCGCCGTATCGTCGCCGACGAGGCGGATCTGCCACGGCTGGCGATTGTGCGGGTTCGGAGCGAGGATGGCGCGCCGGAAGGCGTCGAGGCGGACATCGCTGGTCGTTGTTTCGGCCTGCGCCCAGGCCCGCAATCCCCGCGACGGTCGGCGTGTGGCGACGAAGGCTCCCCCAACGCCGACGAGCGCCAATCCGGCGCCACCAGCTGCGATCAGAAACTTGCGCCTGTTCCCGGACATGTGTGCCTCCGTGGTTGAACCCCGCGGTATTGCCAGCAGGAACGACAAACGAAAATTGACGGAATGCGTATTGTTGCCATACAAAATCGCATGCCAAAGCCCTCTGCCTCCTGGGATCTCTATCGCACCTTTCTCGACGTCGTGCGCGACGGCAGCCTGACGGCCGCCGCGCGCCGTCTCGGCCTCACGCAACCGACTGCTGGCCGCCATATCGCAGCACTCGAAGCCGCCGTCGGCACCGCTCTCTTCACGCGCTCCCCGCGCGGGCTCCTTCCGACACAGGCCGCCCTCGAACTGGTGCCTCATGCCGAGTCGATGGCCGCGGCAGAGGCCGCCTTCCGCCGGTCCATGACCGGAGAAGCCGTCGTCGAGCGCGGCGTCGTCCGCCTCACCGCGAGCGATATCGTGGCGTGCGAAATCCTGCCGCCGATCCTCGCGCAGTTCTGCGACGCCTATCGCGCGATCGAAGTAGAACTCTCGGCCAGCAACCGGGTCCAGGATCTGCTCCGGCGGGATGCCGACATCGCGGTGCGCACCGGACGGCAGACGCAAAAGGCGCTGATCGCGCGAAGGCTCGGGGCCGCGTCGATCGGCCTGTTCGCCCATCCCCGCTATCTCGCGAGGCACGGCACTCCTAAAAGCAGGCAAGACCTCGTGGGTCATCGGCTGATCGGTTTCGACCGCGACGACACGTCATTCCGAGCCGCGAGGGGCTCCGGCACGCCGATCACGCGGGACACATTCACGTTTCGCACGGACAACGACCTTGCGCAGATCGCCGCCATTCGTGCCGGACTCGGGATTGGTGGCATGCAGGTGCGCCTCGCCGCACGCGACAACCTTGTCCCGATATTGCGGGACTTGCTGCGGGTCCAGGTCGAACACTGGCTGACCATGCACGAGGACCTGAAAACGATGAAGCGCGTGCGTCTGTTGTTCGATTTTCTGGCTGGAGCGCTCACGGCGTTTTGGTCAGCCCCTACCAAGGCGCGATAAGACCGCCAAGGTCCATCATGTCGGCTCACCAGTGGCGCCGAGCAGTTGCCTGAACACCGGAATGGTGCACGTGCTTGCGAGCATCACGCGGGTATCCGGTCGGTGGCAACTTGAGTACCGCGAGGGCGCTACACTCGATCATCAAGGGTCTACCGAGTAGGTGGCGACCTCGACAAGGTTGCCGTCGGGATCTTCGCAGTAGATTGAGGTCATGCGCCCGAGAGCGCCTGTGCGCGGTGCGGGGCCCGCCGTAATGGGGATGCCGAGGCTCTTCCAGCGCTCGATGATCGGTTTGAGGCTGCCCTCGGTGATGAAGCACAGGTC
>Ga0111538_10005085_pt1 | contig 18040 bp, 16 predicted proteins | sample SoiMethybrSBSTD1_FD_79669 | JGI IMG/M metagenome (GOLD analysis project Ga0111538, IMG submission 79669) | Bulk soil microbial communities from a Populus tree surrounding site in Tennessee, USA - Soil MetaG P. TD hybrid SBSTD1 (version 2)... | ecosystem: Environmental > Terrestrial > Soil >...
GCGGACGACGTGGTAGCGGACGCCCGGCAGGTCCTTGACGCGGCCGCCGCGGATCAGCACCAGCGAATGCTCCTGCAGGTTGTGGCCGACGCCGGGGATGTAGGTCGTCACCTCGATGCCGTTGGTGAGCCGGACGCGCGCGACCTTGCGCAGCGCCGAGTTGGGCTTCTTCGGCGTCTGGGTGAAGACGCGGACGCAGACGCCGCGCTTCTGCGGGCTGTCCTGCAGTGCCGGGCTCTTCGTCTTGGTGACGATCTTCTTGCGGCCGGCGCGTACGAGCTGGCTGATAGTCGGCATTTTTCATCTCGGATTGCGGATTGCGGATTGCGGATTGGCGTGGATTGGGGATCGAACGATCGCTGTCGCAATCGGCCAATCAATCCGCAATCCGCAATCCGCGATCCGCAATGTCGCGATCGCAACTGCTTCAGGCCTAGAAGCCTTGCGGCTTGGCGCCTGAAAACCCTATAGCCCTCACAAGTTAATTGGTCGCGACGGACAGCTCGTCCCCGGCCGGTCGTTGCAGCGGGGATGCCATGCCAAGCGGCGGCGCTAGATAGGGTGTCCTAGCGCCGTCAGAACCTGACGAATATAGCACGGCGCTTCTCGGCGGTGCAACACGTGTGGGGATGGGGGGCCGAGCAAGCTCGGCCCCCACAGATGCGGCTGAATAAACCTGTGCGGTCGAGCTTGTTCGTGTCGTCTGTGGGGGCCGAGCTCGCCTCGGCCCCCGTCATTTCATGGGCCTTATTTCGTCCCGCCCGCCGCCGCCGGCCGCTGCGGTCCGGTTGGGGCGGCGCCGGTGGCAGCCGCCGCGGGGGCCGGCTGAGCCGGCTGGGCGGGATCGAAGCCGAACTTCTTGAGCGCGGTGGCAATCGTCGGCTTGTCGACCGCCTTGGCGTACGCCTCCTCCGGCAACACCAGCTTCTTGTTGACCAGGTCCATCAGCGCGTCGTTCAGCGTCACCATCCCGACGGCGCGCCCGACCTGCATCATCGACTGGATCTGGAAGGTCTTCCCTTCGCGAATAAGGTTGCTGACGGCCGGCGTCACGATCAGCACCTCGAGCGCGGCGACGCGGCCGCCGCCGATCTTCCGGCAGAGGGTCTGCGAGATCACGCCGCGCAGCGACTCCGACAGCATCACCCGGATCTGCGCCTGCCGATCCGAGGGGAACTGATCGATCACGCGGTCGACGGTCGACGCCGCGGTCGTCGTATGGAGCGTGCCGAACACCAGGTGGCCGGTTTCCGCCGTCTCGATGGCGATCGCGATCGTCTCGAGGTCGCGCATCTCGCCGACCAGCAGGATGTCCGGATCCTCGCGCAGCGCCGCGCGCAGCGCGTGCTTGAAGCTCGAAGTGTGGGTGTGCACCTCGCGCTGGTTGATCACGCACTGCTGGTTCTCGTGCACGAACTCGATCGGATCCTCGATGGTGATGATGTGATCCTGACGGGTCTTGTTGATGTGATCGACCATCGCGCAGAGCGTCGTCGACTTGCCCGATCCGGTCGGACCGGTGACCAGCACCAGCCCCTTGTTCAACCTGCAGAGGCCGAGGATCGCCTGCGACAACCCGAGCTGCTCGGCGGTGAGGATGTTCGACGGAATCACCCGGAACACTGCTCCTGGGCCCTTGCGGTCCATGAAGCGGTTGGCGCGGAAGCGGGCGAGGCCGGGAATCTCGTAGGCGAAGTCGGTGTCGTGCTTCTCCTCGAACTCCTTGCGGTTCTTTTCCGGCGTGATCGGATCCAGCAGGTGCGACATCATCGTCGCGTCGAGTACCGGCGCCGCCGGATCGAGCGGCTGCATGTGGCCGTCCTTGCGCACCATCGGCGTCAGGCCGACGGTGAGGTGGAGATCCGACGCCTTCTGCTGGCACATCAGCCTGAAGAGGCCGTCGATGTAGGCGGTCGCAGCGCGTCCCGCGGTCACTGGCTCGGTCATGATGCTTGGCTCGACTCCCGGAGCTCTACGATATGGGCGGTGTTGACGATGACGGTGCCGTCCACCGTTTCGATGTAGCGAAACGCCTCCGGAATCCTCGCGTAGTCGCTCAGACGATCACGGCCGGTCGGTCGATACACACGTACGCGCCCCTCCACGAATCGCCCATTGGAGAGGAGCACGCGCACGTCACGTTCGGTTGCCACGGCGTATCCCGGATCGAGCTGCGCCTCGATCGTGTCTTCGAGCAGCGTGACCACGACCACCTGCGACCGGTTGTAGAGCGCGGTGTGCGCGGCGATCTCGCCCGGCAGCTCGAAGGGGAAGAACCCGCCTTCGGCGTTCAGCAGATCGGCCACCCGCTCGGGCCCGGGATGAATCGCGTGCGATCCCGACAGGAAGAAGCAGCCCCGCACCGTAGCGCCCGTGGTCAGCGTCAGCGCCGCCAGCGCGCGGCGCTTCTCGATTCGAAACTGGGACACGTCACAGCGAATATCGGCCTCATCCGCTGTGAACGATATATAGTCAGCCGATGCGGACCGGCGCACGCTTTACACAATGGCCCGCTTTGGACACGTGCCGGACGGGAGTTGCGTATGGGATACACGCCAACGGAGAAGATCTGGTTCAACGGCAGGCTGGTCGCGTGGGACGACGCGAAAGTGCACGTGCTGGCACACGGCCTTCAGTACGGCACCGGCGTGTTCGAGGGGATGAAGTCGTATCCGACCTCTGACGGACCGGCCATCTTCCGGCTCGACGCCCACCTCGAACGCTTCTACAAGTCGGCTGAGCTCTACGATCTGACGATCCCCTACTCGATGCAGGCGCTCACCGACGCCAGCCTCGAGGTGATTCGCGTCAACAAGCTCGAGGCCGCCTACATGCGCCCGGTCGCGTTCTTCGACGCCGGCACGCTCAGCGTGTGGACGAAGGAATGCCCGGTCACCGTCGCGATCGCTGCCGTGCCGACGGCGAAGTACCTGGCCAACGCGGATGCCGGCGTGAAGGTGACCGTCTCACCGGTGCGCAAGTTCGACAGCAGCGCGATGCCGGCGTGGGCGAAAGCCTGCGGCCAGTACATCAACTCGGCGCGGGCGGTGAACGAGGCGCAGCGCCGCGGCTTCGACGAAGCGCTGCTGCTCAACTCGAAGGGGATGGTCGCCGAGGGCTCGGGCGAGAATCTCTTCCTCGTCAAGAACGGCGCGATTCAAACCAACGACCGGGATGCGAGCATCCTGATGGGCGTCACCCGCGCGTCGGTGCTCGAGATCGCGCGCGACCTCGGCATCTCGTCGCGCGTCGCCGACATCTCGGTCGACGACCTGAAGATCGCCGACGAGCTCTTCTTCTCCGGCACGGCGGTCGAAGTGACCGCCATCCGTGAAGTCGACGGGCACGTGGTCGGCGACGGCAAGCCGGGCCCGATCACGCGGCGGATTCAGGAGACCTTCAACCAGGCGGTGCGCGGCGAGCTGCCGCAGTACCGCCGGTGGCTCGCGTTCGTCCGCGAGGAAGTTCGCGCGTGATCGGTCGGCCGGCTGTCGTTCTCGGGATGCTCGTGAGCGCCAGCGGCTGGGCGATCGCGCAGACGCCGGCGGCCGGCGCGCAGACGGCGCCGCCGCCGATGACCAACCTGCAAATCATCCCGAAGGACACGCCGCGGCCGCAGGTGCTGCAGCAGATGCAGAACATTGCCGCCGCGCTCGGCGTGCAGTGCAGCTACTGCCACGTGATGGACGGCCGCGGCCGCAACGACATGGCCGCCGACGACAAACCGGCGAAGAAAGCGGCGCGCGGCATGATGCTGCTGACGCGCGACATCAACGCCCGGCTGCCCGACGCGATCGCCAAGTCGCCGGAAGCGACGACGCGCGTCGGCTGCGCGACCTGCCATCGCGGCGTGCCGATTCCGAAGCAGATCACCGACGTGGTCACCGACGCGGCGGCCAGCGGCGGCGCCGCCGCCGGCCTGTCGAAGTACCGCGAGCTGCGCGAGAAGTTCTACGGCGGCCAGAGCTACGACTTCAGCGAGAACGGCCTGATCGCCACCGCGCAGCGGGCGATCGCCGCCAACCGGCCCGACGATGCCCTCGCCTATCTGCAGGCCAACGTCGAGTACTACCCGAAATCGGCGCGCAGCTACCTGGTGATGTCGCAGGCGCACTTGTCGAAGCAGGACAAGGCGGCCGCAATGAAGGACCTCGAGCGGGCGATCGACATCGACCCGAACAACGCGCAGGCCAGGGCGCAGCTCGAGACGCTCAGGAAGTAGGGAGCAGGGATTAGGGATTAGGGATTAGGGATTAGTCGGCAAACGGATCAAGAGGGAGCAAGAGTCATGCGTCGCCTGATCTTCACCATTCCATTACTCGCGCTCCTGGCTGCCACGGCGTTCGCACAGACGCCGAAGCCGGCCGCCAGGAAAGAGCTCGTCGAATTCGAGATGATGACCTGGCCGGAAGTGAAAGCGGCGCTTGCCGCCGGCAAGACCACGGCGCTGTTCTACACCGGCGGCACCGAACAGCGCGGGCCGCAGAACGTCAACGGCGGCCACACGCTGATGGGGCGCGAGATCGTGCGGACGATCGCGCTGCGCCTCGGCAACGCCATCGCGATGCCGGTGCTGCCCTACACGCCCAACAACGCCAGCGCCGATCTCCCCGGCACCATCGGCCTCACGCCGGAGATCCTCGCCGCGATTCTCGAGCGCGTCAGCGAGCAGGCGATCGCCACGGGGTTCAAGAACGTCGTCATCATGGGCGACCATGGCGGCGGACAGCCGCAGACCTACGCGACGGTCGCGAAGAAACTCGAGGAGAAGTACGCGCCCCAGGGCAAGCACGTCTTCTTCTGCGACGAGGTCTACGCCAAGGCGCAGGGCGACTTCGACAAGTGGCTGCAGGAGAAGGGCTACCCGTCGAGCTCGCACGCCGGCATTCCCGACACGTCGACGATGCTGTATCTCGGCGGCGACAAGGGCTGGGTGCGCAAGGAACTGATCGCCACGGCTGAAGGCGATCCGGTGCCGCCGCCCGGCGCGCGCGGCCAGGGACGCGGACAGGCGGATCCGAACGGGCCGCCGCGCAAGAACAACGGCATCACCGGCGACGCACGCAAGTCGACCGCCGCGCTCGGCAAGATGGCCTTCGACATCAAGATCGATTACGCGGTGAAGCAGATCCAGGGCTTCCTCGCGAACCAGACCAAGACGACCGCGCCGCATTAGGCCGGGCGGGCAACGTGCACCTGCTGATTCTGGGCGGCACGCCGGAGGCTCGCCGGCGCGCCGCTCAGGCCCGCGTTCCGGCCGGGCACACGCCTCTCGTTCTCGACCCTGTCAGTCTGCCGTTCGTGCGCGCGCGCGATATCCCGCTCCCATCGGCTCCGCGCGTCATCCTCGTTCACGACATCGAGCGTGCGTTCGCGGCCGCGCAAATAAACGGCATCCGGCTGGTGCTCACCCAGTCGACGTATCTGCTCCAAACCTGGCTCGATCGCCTCGAGAACGACGCTCTGATCGTCGTCACCGCCGACGAAGCGGCGCTCGAGGCGAACGCGCCGGAGGCATTCCGCCATCGCGGGCCGTGGCGCGCCTTTGAATTGCGGCGGCTCGATGACTTGCGGCAGGTCTTAACCACGGAGCGCACAGAGGACACAGAGAAAAACGGTTCCTCCGTGTTCTCCGTGCGCTCCGTGGTTAATACCCGTTCGAATCAGCTCCTCGCCGCAGCCTATTCGCTGGGTGATGCGGCGGAGCGTACCCGGCTGTGCCGCGAGGCGATCGCCCTCGAGCGTGACTCCCCCATCGCCCATCTCGCCCTCGCCAGCGCCTGCCGCGAAATCAACGACGCGCCCGCCGCCCGCGAAGCGCTGGATCGCGCGATCGCCCTCGCCCCCGACTTCGAAGCGGCGCACTACGAAAGCGCGAAGCTGTGGCTCGCCTGGGACGATCTGCCGCGCGCCCGCGATGGCTTCCATCGCGCCGCCGAGCTGATGCCGGGCTTTGCCGCCGCCTTCACCAATCTCGGCGCGACGCTCGGCGAGCTCGACGATCCGGCATCGGCGCTCGACGCCTTCGAGCACGCGCTCGCCGGCGATCCGGACAGCCACACGCTGCTGAACAACATCGGCGTCGTCAGCCGCGAGACCGGGCAGCTCGCTCGATCCGAAGCGGCGCTGCGCCGCGTCGTCGAGCTCGCGCCAGACTTCGTGTTCGGCCACTACAACCTCGGTCACACCCTGTTTCTCGCCGGCCGCTATGACGAGGCCCTCCGCGCCTACGAAGCAGGCTACCGCCGCGACCCGCAGAAGAACCGGCGCCAGGCGTGCCGGATGGCGTTGGCGCGCCTCGCCTGCGGCGACACGGCGGGCGCTGAGCGCGAGCTGTGGGACGCGGCGAACGGCGCTCAGCCGGAGGAGCGCGAGGATCTGCTTCTCGAAGCGTTCGAAATCGCACAGGCCTGGCAGCAGCAGCACCCCGATCGGGCCAGCGCCGGGCACGAGGCGTTCCTCAATCGCATCGGCTCGGAAATAATCAAATCCGAGTAAGCTTGAGGCGATGGACGCCACGGACCCCGCCGCCACCGGCCGAGGCGTCGGCCCCTCGTTTTTCGGGCATCTGTTTCGGGATCGCAGCCTGCGGCTCGCGGGCACCCTGGCCATCGCGGTAACCATTCCGGTTGCCGTGCTCTTCTACTTCCAGTTCCGTTCGATCCGCGATCTCGGGCGCTCGTCGGCGGTCGTCCTCCGTCAGCTCAGCCAGGAGACGGCGGAGGGGGTCACCGGCGAGATCGAGGACGCGCTCAAGAAGCCCTACATCAACGTGCTCCTCCGCACGCCGCAGCAGCAGTCCGATCCGCTGAACCTGGCCGCGATCGAGCCGACCTTCGAGCAGGCGCTGGCGACGATGCCGTTCGTCGGCCGCTTCTACGTCTGGTCCGACGTCTCGGCCGAACATCAGGGGGAGCTGCTCGCCTACGATCGCGAGAACGAAGGCTTCCATTCGAACCTGCCCGAGGCGGCGATGGTCGTGCAGCGGCTGCGCGAGCTGGCGCCGCAGAAGCGCGCGATCAGCGTCTTCGAGGCGAACCTGGACGGCCGCCGCACCTATTTTCAGGCGCAGCTGCGCTTCGTGTTCCCGATGCGCGACAAGCTCACCAGCTTCGTCGCCTTTCGCGTCGACGCCGAGCGCCTGCGCAACGAGTTCTTCCCGTCGCTGGTCGGCGAGAAGCTGAAGAGCGTCGAGGGGCCGACCGGCTTCCCGCCGCTGCAGGTGACGCTCTTCGACGAAGAAGATCGCGTCGTCTTTCCGCCCGGCGGATCGATCCCCGCGGTGTACGTCGATGAGCGGACCTTCCCGCTCGTCTTCTTCGATCCCGAGCTGGTGTCGCTGTCGGCGCCGGAGGGGCGCAAGCTCGAACGCTGGCGCGTCCGGACCGGCTACGGCAACCAGACCATCCCGGCGATCATCGACTCGAGGGCGCGGCCGCAGCAGGCGCTGATGGGGCTGCTGGCGATGGTGATGGGCCTGAGCGTGTTCTTCGTCGCCCGGGCAGCGGCGCGCGAAGTCCGCGTCGCCGAGCTGAAGTCGAACTTCGTGTCGAGCGTCTCGCACGACCTGAAGACGCCGCTGGCGCTGATCCAGCTGTTCGCCGAGACGCTGGAGCTGGGGCGGCTGAAGAACACCGACCGGGCGCAGGAGTACTACCGGATCATCAACAGCGAGGCGCGCAAGCTGACGCGCCTGATCAACAACCTGCTCGACTTCTCGAAAATCGAGGCGGGGCTGCGCAAGTACACCAGGAAGCCGGTCAACCTCACCGAGCTGACGCGCGGCGTGCTCGAGTCGCTCGAGAGCCAGTTCCGCCACAACCAGTTCACGGTCACCTCGCGGCTCGACGGCGACGTGCCGGTCCTGATCGACCCCGAGGCGGCGGTGCAGGCGCTCGAAAACCTGATCTCGAACGCGATGAAGTATTCGCCCGAGCACCGCGAGATCGTCGTCTCGGTCGACCGGGCCGACGGCTACGGCGTCGTCCGGGTCGCCGACCGCGGCATCGGCGTCGCACCGCGGCTTCAGCGTAAGATCTTCCGCAAGTTCTATCGCGTCCAGCACGACGCCGGGTCGGGCCCGCAGGGGACCGGCCTCGGCCTCGCGATTGTCGACCACGTGATGCGCGGCCACGACGGCTTCGTGCGGGTCGAGAGCGAGGCAGGACGCGGCAGCACGTTCACGCTCCATTTCCCGCTCTACGCAGGAGAGATCCGCGGTGACGAAACGCATCCTGGTGATCGAGGACGAGCCCCAGATGTTGCTCGGTCTGCGTGACAACCTCGAGCTCGAAGGCTACGAAGTGGTCACGGCGTCGGACGGCGAGGACGGCCTGGCCAAGGCGATCTCGACCGCGCCCGATCTGGTGATTCTCGACGTCACCCTGCCGCGGAAGAACGGCTTCGAGGTGTGCCGCGAGCTGCGAGCCCGCGCCAACCCGACGCCGGTGGTGATGCTGACGGCGCGATCGCAGGAGACCGAGAAGGTGCTCGGGCTCGAGCTCGGCGCCGACGACTACGTCACCAAGCCGTTCAGCATCAGCGAGCTGCTGGCGCGGGTCCGCGCCGTGATGCGCCGCTCCGGCGCGCGTCCCTCCGGCCTGGAGACGTGCCGCATCGGCGACATCGAGATCGATTTCCGCACCCACCAGGCGCACCGCGCCGGCCAGCGGATCGATTTCACCGCCCGCGAGTTCGACCTCCTCCGTTATCTGGTCGCGCACACCGGCCAGGTGGTCACGCGCGAGCAGATTCTCAACCAGGTCTGGGGCTACGAGGAGTCGCCGACCACGCGCACGATCGACAACTTCGTGGCGAAGCTGCGGCAAAAGATCGAGAAAGCGCCGCACGAACCCGAGCACATCCTCACCGTGCACGGCGCCGGATACAAATTCGTGGGATAAAAGACAAAGTATTACCCGGCCCGGTCGTCCCGCCCACGTACCATGAACACGATGAATGACGAGATTCTGAAGAGGCTCGAGAGGCGTCTGGACCGCCGCAGCTTCCTTCGCGGGTCGTCGCTGGCCACGGCCGCGCTCCTCGGCGTTGCCGCGGCGTCGCCGCTGGTCGCGTTCGCGCAGGAACCGCAGCAGACCGACCGGAAGGCCGACGAACCGAAGAAAGAGGAGCCGAAAGACAAGGACAAGGAGAAGGACTCGAACGAGTCCGAGGACTCGACCAGGGCGACCAAGGTCGACGCCGACGGCAACGAGTACCGCGAGTGCCCGCAGTGCGGCTCGAACATGTACCGCCAGGGCCGCACCTGGACCTGCGAGAACTGCGGCTACAGCTACATCGAGTAGGGGCTGGGGCTCCCAGCATCCAGCCCCCAGCATCTAGCATCCAGCCCCTAGCATCCAGCCCCCAGCCCCGACTCGCTTCAGGGAAACTTGAACACCACGCCGGCGGAGAACTCCGCCTGCCAGGCCACATTCACGTGCAGCGCGATCAGGCACGCGCCGGGCGTGCACGCGAACGCGTTGCCGCTGGCATCGACGAAAGTGGCGATCACCCGGCCGTCGAGCCTCAGGCCGACGTGAGACGACGGAAACAGCTTCACGCCGCCGCCGGCGCTCAACGCAAACCTGACCTCGCTGTCGAAGTCGGCCGCATAACGGGTGAGCCCGAACGTGCTGGTCAGAAAGGGGCGGACCGGGCCGTCGATGAATTCCTGCAGCGCGCCGCCATGCCACTGGTCGACCGAGATGCGCCGCCGCGCCAGCAAACCGGAGGGCAGGAGCGGGACGAGAACCTCCGACTCCTGGCGGCTCACGAGTCCCTCGATCTGAAAGCCGCTCCACAGCGGGAAGTCGAACACGACGCCGAGCGCGGGCGCGCCGTCGGCATCCAGCGCCTGTCCCGCCGCGAGCTCGAACAGGTCGCCGCCGAACCGGTAGCCGCCGAACGGCGCGATCTCCACACCCTGGGCGGAAGCGGGCGCCGTCCACGCGAGCAGCGCGATCACGATCGTCGTGCCGGCAAGTCGTCCTCGCGCACTCGGCACGCGTCGCTCCTCGGCACAAGCTGGGAGGGGAGCTGTCCGAGACCGATTCTTGCGCCTGGCGATCGGCGAGGCTATGCGGTATCGGCAATCGAGGCGTGGAGCCCGGCGGACGGTTGCGGGAGGGCGAAGCGCGGCGCGTGCCGCGCCTACTTGGATTCGAGCGCGCTCAGATCGTAGGAGGTGCTTTCGATCTGCAACGCCTTCAGCTTCGTCCCCTCCGGAACGCGGAAGGGGAAGGTGCAGGAGAACTCGGGCACCGAGCCGACGTCCACGAACGTCGCCGCGGTGTTGAACTTCTTGTCGCCGCTGTCGGTGATCGTCGGCCGCTTCATCGGCGCCGGCTTGAACGACGGCGCGACCTTGAAGGAGACGGTGACGAGCGCGAACTGCTCGCCCGGCCGGGTAATCGCCGTCACCGTGTTCGAGCCCGGCGGGCAATCGCGCAGCGACGCCGTCGCTGCGCGCTCCACCTTGGTCACCGTGACGTCGAGGCCGGGCATCGCCGGCTTGCCGGCGCCCTGGGCCGTGACCACGACCGCGGTCAGCGCGCTGACCGCGATACCTGACAGCAGGGTCTTCGTCACAGATCCCTAGAGCGGCGAATCGGGCCGCGCCAGCGTCCGCCACATGTGCGCGCTCGGGCTGTTGTCGAAGCCGAGCCCTTCCTTCGGCTGCTTGAAGTGGCGCCCGACGATGTCCTGGAACGGCTCGAACGAGACCTTCGCGTTCGGATCGAACGCGTAGAGATCGTTGACCGTCACCAGCCGCGGCTCCATGTACCACTTGTGGTTCTTGAGCATCTTGTAGGTCTGCTCGATGTACGCCGGCGGCGTGTAGTCGTGGCCGAAGATCCGGTAGTACTGGTCCGGATACTCGTAGCCGGCGTCCTCGTCGGGATAGAACCGCAGCGTCTGGTGGTAGCGGATGGCGAACGCGCTCTTCTCCGGGATGTAGGGCTCGAACAGCTGCGCGCCCCACCAGCCGTGATCCGGCTTGATCAGGGACAGCACGCAGTCGTGCAACAGGCACGCGAGGATCACTTCCTCGGACATCCCCGTCTTCATCGCGCGGGTCGCGCTCTGCAGCACGTGGTTGGCCGGGTTGAAGCGCAGCTCGAAGAAGTCTTTCAGGGTCGGCTTCGCCGGCATCGGCGGCAGCTTCTGCATGTTGCCGCGTCCGCTCGCGAACAGGCCGCCGGCGCCGCGGCGGAAGTTGCGCGTCTCGATCTGCGCCTCGATCTCGGCGACGGTCGGGAACTTTTCAGGCTGCTGGGCGGCGACCATCTCGTCCAGCTTCTCTTCCATGTAATGTTCGAGGGCTTCGGCCTTGGCCTCGTGATCCATGAGGTTGACAGCAGCCGCGCCGCCAAGACTCGCGATGAAGGCTCTCCGATCGATCTCCATGTGACCTCCTGTGCGGACAGCGCAAAGAGTACGTCCAACCCGGCCGGGATTCAACCGTAAAAGATCCGCTAAAACCGGCCTGCGAACCATTCGGCCGCGGCGCCCGTCTAAGCCGATACCTTGATTATCTAGGCGTCGGCGCCCATGACGAATTCGTCACCCGAACTGCTGCACGGCACGCTCGATACGCTCGTCCTCAAGACCCTCGCCGCGGGCCGCCTGCACGGCTACGGCATCGCCCGGGCGATCGAGGATGGCACTGATCGCGTCGTCGACGTCGAGGAGGGGTCGCTCTACCCCGCCCTCTACCGGATGGAAAAGAAAGGGTGGATCGAGGCCGAGTGGGGCCTCTCCGAGCTCGGGCGGCGGGCGAAGTTCTACCGGCTGACGGCGAGAGGCCGCAAGCAGCTCGCCGCGCAGACGGCTGAGTGGGCCCGCTTCGCCGGCGCGGTGTCGCGGCTCCTGGCGGCCACCTGATTGCCATGAGCTTCTTCAATCGCGTGGCGTGGCGCCCGAAGGTCGAGCAGGAAGTCGACGAGGAGCTCGCGTTCCACCTCGAGATGCGGACGCGCGAGTACATCGAGCGCGGCATGGATCCCGCCGCCGCGCGCCGCGAAGCCGCCAGGCGTCTCAGCCACCCGCGCGGGATGCGCGCGGCGCTCGAGGCGATTGGCCGTGGAAGGAACCGTCAGATGCAGCGCACCGAATACCTCGGCGAGCTCCGGCAGGACATCGCGTTTGCGTGGCGCCAGCTGGTCAAGAACCCCGGCTTCACGGCGGTCGCGGTGCTGACGCTCGCGCTCGGCATCGGCGGCACCACCGCGATCTTCAGCGCCGTCTACGCCGTCGTGCTGCAGCGGCTGCCGCTCGCCGATCCCGCGCGCCTCCTGGTCGTCGCCGAAACCTACCAGGCGGCGCCGTCCGAGGTCTCGGCCGGCAACTACATCGACGCCGCGGCCGGCGTGCCGGCCTTCGCGGGCATGAGCGCGCTGCGCTTCTCGAGCTTCAACCTCTCGGAGGGCGCGACGCCTGAACGCGTCATCGGCGCGCGGGTCACGGCCAACTATTTCGAGGTGATGGGCGTTGCCCCGCTCGCCGGCCGCACCTTCACCGCCGACGAGGATCAACCCGGACAAGAGCAGGTCGTCGTCCTCAGCCATCGTCTATGGACGCGGCGGTTCGGCGCCAGCCCGTCGATCGTCGGCAGCGCCATCAGGCTGAGCGGGAGGAGTTACACCGTCGTCGGCGTGATGTCGGAGTCGTTCGACCTCACCACCGACAGCGAAGAATTGTGGGCGCCGATCGCGTTCACGCCGGCGCAGAAAGTGCTGCACGACGAGCACTACCTCACCGTCTACGGACGGCTGCGCCCGGGCGCGACGGCGGCGCAGGCCGAGCAGCAGCTCGAGGCGGTCGCCGTGCGCCTGCGCCGCGAGTTCCCGCGCGACGCGAGCGAGCTGAAATACACGCTGACGCCGTTCCGCGAGCGCTTCGTCGGCGACTACGAGACGCGTCTCTTCGTCCTGCTCGCGGCCGTCGGCGTGGTGCTGCTGATCGCGTGCGGCAACGTCGCCAACCTGCTGCTCGCGCGCGGCGCGGCCCGCGCCCGCGAGATCGCGGTTCGCGCCGCGCTCGGCGCCGGCCCATGGCGCATCGTCCGCCAGCTGCTGACCGAGAGCATCGTGCTGGCGCTGGCCGCCGCCGGCGCCGGCGTGCTGCTGGCGCGCTGGTTCATCGCCGCGGTGCTGGCGTGGAGCCCGGCAGGGGTGCCGCGCCTCGAACAGGCGCGCATCGATCCCATTGCGCTCGCCGTCGCCGTCGCGCTCGCGCTCTTCAGCAGCGTCGTCTGCGGCCTCGCGCCGGCGCTGCGCCTGGCGCGCACCGACGTGCACACGGGCCTTCGCGACGGCGGCCGCGGCGCGACCGGTGGAAGCTTCCGCGACCGGTTGCGCGGCGGTCTCATCGCCGGCGAGGTGGCGCTGTCGCTGCTGCTGTTGTTCGGCGCGGGGCTCCTCGTCCGCAGCGCCGTGGCGCTGCAGCGGGTCGATCCCGGCTTCGATCCGCGGGGCGTGATCAGCGGACGCATCGCGCTGCCCCAGGCCTCCTACGGCGATCCGACGCGCATCGTCGAGACGTTCGAGCGCATGGCGCGGGAAGCGGCAACGATCCCGGGCGTGTCGCATGCCGCGCTCACCTCGTTCGCGGCGATGAGCCCCGGCGGCAATACCAACGGCCTGCTGCCCGACGATGGCCGCACGTTCGAGCTGAAGAACCTGATTCCGAGCCGGCTGCGGATGATCACCCCCGACTTCTTCCAGACGATGCGCGTTCCCATCGTCCGCGGCCGCGGCTTCGACGCCGGCGATCGCCGCGGCAGCCAGCGCGTGATGATCATCAGCGAGGCGCTGGCGGCGCGCGCGTTCCCCGGGCAGGACCCGATCGGCAAGCGGATCGGCTGCTGCGAACAGACCACCGACAATCAGCCGCTGTGGAAGGTGGTCGTCGGCGTCGCCGGCGACGTGCGGTCGTACGGCCCGGCCGTCGCGCCGCAGCCCGAGTTCTATCTGCCGGTCACCCAGGTGCCCGACGATGCGTGGAACTGGACGCAGCGGGTGATGTACATCGTCGCGCGGACGGAGAACGATCCCGCCGCGCTGACCTCGCCGCTGCGGGCGATGGTCGGGCGGATCGATTCCGAGCTGCCGCTCTACGACGTGCGGCCGATGACGCAGCGGCTGGCCGGGACGCTCGAGACCGCCCGGTTCAACACGCTGCTGTTGTCGCTGCTCGGCGGCATCGGCCTGCTGCTCGCGGCGAGCGGCATCTACGGCGTGATCGCCTACTTCGTCAGCCAGCGGACTCAGGAGATCGGCGTGCGCATCGCGCTCGGCGCATCGACCGCGAGCGTCGTCCGGCTGATTCTCGTGCAGGCGATGCGGCCGGTGGCGATCGGCGCCGTGGTGGGCCTGGTTGGGGCATTGGCGGCGAGCCGGGTCATCGCCAGCCAGCTGTTCAACGTCAGCCGCACCGACCCGCTGACGATCGCAGCCGTCGTCGCCGCGCTGATGGGCGTCGCCCTCGTCGCCAGCGCAGTGCCCGCGAGGAGAGCGGCCGCAGTGGATCCGACGCGCGCGCTGCAATCCGAGTAGAGAGCTGCGTGCGTTGCTGAACTCGCGGCGGCGGTAAACCACGAAGGTCACGAAGATCACGAAGGGCACGAAGAAGACAAGTGGACCGCGAGCGCGACGGGCCCGCGTAGCGGGCCTTGCGAAACGAAAAGCGTCATGGAAACGCAAACGGTAAATCAGCAGCAATCGTTTGTGTTTCCATGACGCTTTTCGTTTCGCAAGCGGACCGGCTTCGCCGGCCGCCGTCGCGCGGCGTCTCCGCGAGTTCTGCGGGCTCTGCGTTTTCGTCGTGGTCTTTTTCGTGATCTTCGTGGGCTTTTTGCTTCGTGACCTTCGTGGTCCGCAGGCCTGTCGGTTCTGCAACAGCGTCAATCCAAGCAGGGACGGGACGGCGCCGGTTGGCTGCTTAACGGTGGGCTTGCAGCGTCGGAAGAAACCGTTGCTGCTACCATACGCGGGGTGAGACCACTCATCTCCGCAGTCATCCTCCTTATCTCGGCGTCCTCGGTGATCGCCCAGCAGTCGGACGTCGAGCGCTTCGTCCGCGAGCATCAGCCGGCGATCCTCGAGGAGTTCCTCGCGCTGCTGGCGATCCCGAACGTGCGCACCGATCTACCCAACATCAAGCGCAACGCCGACCTGCTGAAGCAGATGCTCGACAAGCGCGGCATGACCGGCGAGGTGTGGGAGACGCCGTCGACGCCGCTGGTCTACGGCGAACGGCTGGCGCCCGGCTCGACGCGCACCGTCCTCTTCTACATTCACTTCGACGGCCAGCCGGTGAACAAGGCGGGCTGGAAGCAGGCGGATCCGTTTCAGCCGATCGTGCGCGCCGGCACGCTCGAGGAGGGCGCCGAGGAAGTGCGCGACTTCAGCGGGCGCACGACCTTCCCCGACTCGTGGCGGGTTTACGCGCGCTCGGCCGGTGACGACAAGGGGCCGATCCAGATGTTCGTCTCGGCGATGGACGCAATCGGCGGCCGGCCGGCGCACAACGTCAAGGTGATCCTGCACGGCGAGGAAGAAGGCGGCGGCCCGGCGCTCGATCACGTCGTCAAGGCGCACGCCGACAAGCTGCGATCGGATGTCCTCGTCATCGTCGACGGCCCGCAGCATCCGAGCGGCAACCCGACGGTCTACTACGGCGCGCGCGGCGGCGCCGGGCTCGAGGTCACCGTCTACACCGCGAAGAGCGCGATGCACAGCGGCAACTACGGCAACTGGCTGCCGGACGCGAATGTCCGCCTGGCGCAGCTCGTTTCGTCGATGGTCGCGCCGAGCGGCAAGATCGCGATCGACGGGTTCTACGACGATGTGCTGCCGTTTCCGCCCGACGCGGTGAAGATGATGAACGAGGTGCCGGACGACAGCGCCGGCATGCGCAAGCTCTACGGCCTGGGCTCGACCGACGGCGCCGCCTCGTCGCTGCAGGAAGGGTTGAACCTGCCGGCGTTCAGCGTCCACATGATGAAGGGCGGCGAGGTCGGCGGCGTCATCGCCGCGAGCGCAACCGCCGAGATCGCGCTGCGGCTGGTGAAGGAGAACTCGCCGCGCACGATGGTCGACCGCGTCGTCGCTCACATCAGGAAGCAGGGCTATTTCATCGTCGACAAGGAGCCGGATGTGGCGGCGCTCGCGGCCCATCCCCGCATCGCCAGGGTGACGACGCGGGCGGTGTCGGCACCGGGCGCGGGCGCATGGCGCACCGATCCGGACGACCCGCAGGTGCGCTTCATCACCGATCGGCTGCGCGCGAAGTACGGCAACGCCGTCGTCCGCATCCGCACGCTCGGCGGCGGCGTGCCGGCCGGGCCGTTCATTAACACGTTTCACGTGCCGACGCTCGGCGTGTCGCTGGCGAACTACGACGACAACCAGCACACCGACAACGAGAACCTGCGGCTCGGGAACCTGTGGAACGGCATCGCCACGCTGGCGGCGCTGATGAAGTAAGGAGCCGAAGCAAGGGGGGCGTGATGTTTGGAGCAGTGCTCGTAGCCGCCGCGTTCACCATCTCGAGCCCGGCGTTCACCAACGGCGGAAACATCCCGTCGAAGTACACCTGCGATGCCGGGATGACCAACCCGTCGCCTGAGCTGACGTGGAGCGACGCGCCGGCCGGAACGAAATCGTTCGTGCTGATCATGGACGACCCCGACGTGCCGCTGCCCAATGGCTTCACCCACTGGGTGCTCGCCGACATCCCGGCTTCCGCGAAGGGGCTGCCCGAGAACTTCCAGGTCGGATCGCTCGGCGTGTCGGGGAACAGCGGCTTCCGCCGCGCGGGCTACGGCGGCCCCTGCCCGCCGACCGGCGTGCATCACTACCACTTCAAGCTGATGGCGCTCGACCTCGAGACGATCGGCGTGCAGCAGGGCGCAACGCGGCCGGATGTCGAAAAAGCGATGGCCGGGCATGTGATCGGCACCGCCGAGACGATCGGGCTCTATCAGAAGCAACCGAAGTAACGCTGTCGGCAGAAAATTGAGAATTAAGGAATCAGGAATTGAGAATTCGTGAGCGCACCTGACCATCTTTGCGTTCAAGGCACGGTACGAACTCCTAATTCCTAATTCCCCTGATTCCGAATTTCAGTAACGCTCCGCGTCAGTTTTCGGCAGGAGCGGCCAGACGATCGACTTCTCTCCATTCACCGTTGCGCCGGCGTGCATGAACATGTTGGCCGACTTGAGGAACGCGGCCGGGAAGTTCAGGGTCGGCTGCGAGAGCTTGTCGAGCGACGCGATCTCATCGCCGCTCAGGGTGACGTCGAGCGCGGCGAGGTTCTGCTCGAGCTGATCGAGGCGCCGGGCACCGATGATCGTCGAGGCGACGCCCGGCCTGCCCTGCACCCATGCGAGCGCGATCGCGGCCGGCGTGGCGTTGTGCGCGCGGGCGATGCGGGCGAGCTCGTCGATGATCGCGAAGGCGCGCTCGTCGAGGAACTGGGTCACCCGCTCGCCGCGATCGGCCTTGACCGTGGCGGCGTTCTCGCGCGTGTATTTGCCCGACAGCACGCCCGACCGCAGCGGCGACCAGGGCGTGACGCCGAGCCCGAGCTCCAGCGCCATCGGGATCAGCTCGCCCTCGACCGTCCGCTCGATCAGGGAGTATTCGATCTGCAGCGCGACCAGCGGCGTCCAGCCGCGGAACTGCGCGATGGTCTGCGCCTGCGCCACCTTCCACGCCGGCGTGTCGGAGAAGCCGATGTAGCGCACCTTCCCCGCCCGCACCAGGTCGTCGAGCGCCCGCATTGTCTCGTCGATCGGCGTGAACTTGTCCCAGCCGTGCAACCAGTAGAGATCGATGTAGTCGGTCTGCAGCCGCCGCAGCGACTGCTCGCACGCGGCGGCAATCGCCTTGCGCCCGGCGCCGCCGCCGTTCGGATCCCCTTCGAAGAGGTTGCCGAAAAACTTGGTGGCGATGACGATGCGGTCGCGGCGGGCGGCGTCGCGGCCGATGAAGTCGCCGATGATTTTCTCGGAGTGTCCCTTGGTGTAGAC
>Ga0111538_10005086_pt1 | contig 18040 bp, 15 predicted proteins | sample SoiMethybrSBSTD1_FD_79669 | JGI IMG/M metagenome (GOLD analysis project Ga0111538, IMG submission 79669) | Bulk soil microbial communities from a Populus tree surrounding site in Tennessee, USA - Soil MetaG P. TD hybrid SBSTD1 (version 2)... | ecosystem: Environmental > Terrestrial > Soil >...
GAGGTCTGCGAGGTCTGCGAGGTCTGCGAGGTCTGCGAGGTCTGCGAGGTCTGCGAGGTCTGCGAGGTCTGCGAGGTCTGCGCAAGCTACCGAGTGCCGCGGCGGAGCCAATCGGCGCGCCTCTACCTCCTGGTGCCCCCCAAGGCTGCCCCGCCTGGCGCCGCCGTCGCCGGTCTCACCCGAACGCGCGCGCGAGCGCAGGCGCCGTGCCACCGCCCTACGGGCTCAGCGTCCTACGTAGGTGGCGCGGCGCGTGCGCGTGGCGCGGAGGGTGACCGGCGACGGGGGCGCCGCGGCCGAAGGAGCCACGTGTCGCGCGGAGGGGACCGGTGCTGCCGGCGCCGCGGCCGAAGGAGCCAGGCCCCGCCGACCACGTGGTACTAGTTGCCGTACTTGACCGAGCAGCCGTACGCCTTGGTCTCGGCGACGTCGACCGGACGGCCGGCGGCGACGGCGGCCAGGGCGTCGTTCAGGTAGATGGTGTGGCCCTCCGCGGGCACCTTGCCGAGCGGCGCGTTGTCGAGCGCGCCGCGGTAGACCAGAGCTCCGCGGGGGTCGATGACGAACATGTGCGGCGTGTTGGTGGCGCCGTAGGCGCGCCCGACCTCGCCCTTGTCGTCGAGCAGGACCGGGTATTCCATGTTCCACTTGGCGCGCCACTCGCGGTTGATGTCGAGGCCGTGGCCCTGCTTGCCGCGCGCGCCCGAGTTGATGGCCAGCCAGACGACGCCGCTGGCCATGTGGCGGGCGGCGAGGTCGCGCAGCGGGCCATCGGAGTGGGCGTAGCGGACGAACGGGCAGCCGGGATTGAACCACTCGAGGACGACGACCTTTCCGCGCAGCGACGAGAGGCTGACCGTGTTGCCGTCGAGGTCGGGCAAGCTGAAGTCGGGGGCGGCATTGGCCACCGGCCGATCGGCGGCCGCGGGGGACGCCGGGCGCGCCGCGCCGCCGGCGCCGACCGGAGCGGGGGCCGGCGCCGCTCCGGCGCCGGCCGAGTCGTCGGCTTGCGAGGCGCCGCAGGCGGTGGTGGCCAGGAGAGCGAGCAGGGGAAGGCGGGACATCCGACTCATCGGGGGGACTCCTCGAGATCCACTGCGTAGTAGCGCACCGCGTGCGCCTTTGTCACGGCGAGAACGCCGCCCAGGCGGAGCGGGCGGGTCGCCGGCCGGTAGGAGAGCTCGATTCGCAGGCCCGCGCTGGTGGGGACGGAGGCCTGTCCGGTGAGCCCGAGGTCCTCTCCGCTGGCGGGAAAATACTCGAGCCGCTCGGCGCCGGCCACCTCGAGCGCGACGGTGACCTGGCGCTCGTCGCGCCGCCAGCGGGGGGCAGCGGCCCCGAGCTCGGCGAGCGGGCGGGGCAGGGCGCTGGCCTGGCGGGCGAACAGCTCGGCGTGGGCCGGCAGGGACGGCTCGCCTGCGCGCGCCGTCTCGAGCTCCATCTCCGACTCGCCGCGGCCGGGGACGCAGACGTCGCGGCAGGCCAGCCAGCTGGCCTGGACAGAAAAGCGGACCCGCTCGCTGTCGAGCGAAGCCGGCGCGGCGACCCGGCTGGTCAGCATGACCAGCTCCTGGTAGCCGTAGCTGGTGATGTCGCCGGGCGACTCGAAGCGGACCGGGCCGGGGAAGCGAGTCGGGCCCACCTTGAAGCCGGTCGGCGCCGTGAAGGTCGCCTCGGAGGCCAGCCCGCTCTCGCCCGGGTTCGCCCAGTAGATGTGCCAGCCGGGTGCGATGTCGAGGCGCGCTCCCAGCGTCACCTCCTGGCCGGGGGCGACGCGGGCGACGTCGGCGAGCAGCGTGAGCCGCACCAGCTCGGACGCGCGGCGCGGCGGCCGCGGCGCGCGCGGCGCCTCGGGCGAGGTCGCCGGCTCGCCGGCCGATCCGCAGGCCGATCCGGCGCACACCAGCGCCAGGACCAGCGCGCGCACCTCAGCTCCAGCCGTACGAGTAGACCAGGAAGGCGCGGTTGAGGCAGCGCTTGTGCGCGCTCTCCAGCGTGGCCGGCAGCGGCGCGATGCGCCCCATCCCCGGCCAGGGGTCGACGCCGACCAGCGCCTCGCGACCGCGGCCGCGGGCGCGCGGATCCCAGGCGATGGCGAGCGCGTGCGGCGCGCTGATGGCGGAGCCCGGATAGAGGAGCGCACCGGAGGTCATCAGCACCGCGCCGCGGTGTCCCTGGCCGCCCGACACCCAGTCGAGGATGGTGCCGGTGCGGAAGGCGACCAGGCGAGCGCCGTACCGGTGGCCCAGGCGGGCCAGCTCGCCGGCGCGTTCGGCGAACCAGCGGGCGACCCGCGCCAGGTCGGCGCCCTGGCTCTCGGTGCCCAGCTCGAACAGCACCCGATCGACGATGCCGGGCGTCTGCGGGCTGTAGGCGCCTGCGCTCTTGCCGAGCTTGCGCAGGAGGAACGCGGTCGCCGCCCCGGCGCACGCGGTCCGCGTGATCTCCATCTCCACGGTCGGCACTTGCCCGAGCACTGGCTGCAAATGTACACGAAGTGCCTCCGTGCTACACAGGGTGGGTGGACGCTGCCGCGCACTGTGAGCATCCCGACGTGGTCGAGGGACGCTGCTCCCACTGCGGCATCTGCCTTCACGAAGTGGTCCTGAACCGCGTCTGCTACTTCTGCGGCGCCGTCGATCCGGTCGTCACCGTCCGCCCCGCCGAGCCGGCGCCGGTCGTCCCCGCCGGCCGCCTGCGCCGCCGGACTTGACCCACCACGGCGCGCGCGGGCGAGGTACCATCGACATGTGTCGGGCCGCGCCATCCTCATCGCGCTCATCGCCGGCTGCGCCGCCCAGCCGCGGGCGCCGGCCTCGCCCCGACCACCCGCCCCTCGCGCCGTCACCGCCGCCGGCGCGACAGGCGCCGAGCCGTCCGTTCACATCAGGGCCGCCGCCGGCCGAGAGTCGCTCATCGACGCCACGTTCGACCAGGAGGCGCGCGGCGCCCGGCCGGTCTGGACTCCGCCCCCCGCCGTCGAGGGCGGGATCGGCGTCAGCCTCGACTCCCTCGAGGCCGATGCCCGCCGCTGCTTCGCCGGCGCGCTCGCGCCGACCGTCGACGTCACCTTCACAGTGACCGCCGCCGGCCGCGCCGCCGACATCCTTGTGGAGAGCCGGTACCCGACCGGCCGCGCTTGTCTGGCGGCCGCCATCCGCGACGCCGTCTTCCCGCTCTCGGCTCGTGCCTGGCGGGTCGCCTACGTGTTTCGGCCCTGACCGCTCACTTCTTGGGGCGCTTGGCGAGGGGGACGTAGGGGCGCACGGTGTGGCCGACGTAGACCTGGCGAGGCCGGCCGATCTTGCGGTCGGGGTCCTCGTTCATCTCCTTCCAGTGGGCGATCCAGCCGGGGATGCGGCCGAGCGCGAACATGACGGTGAACATGTCGAGCGGGATGCCGATGGCCCGGTAGAGGATGCCGCTGTAGAAGTCGACGTTGGGATAGAGGTTGCGCTCGATGAAGTAGTTGTCGCTGAGCGCCACCTCCTCGAGCCGCTTGGCGATGTCGAGCAGCGGGTCGTTGATCTTGAGGTGGGGGAGCAGCTTGTCGGCCAGCTTCTTGAGGATCTTGGCGCGCGGGTCGTAGCTCTTGTACACGCGGTGGCCGAAGCCCATGAGGCGGACGCCGGAGGTCTTGTCCTTGACCTGCGCCATGAAGGTCTTGTAGTCGCCGCCGGCCGCCTGGATGCGCTGGAGCATCTCGATGACCGCCTGGTTGGCGCCGCCGTGCAGCGGTCCCCACAGGGCCAGGATGCCGGCCGACACCGCGGCGTAGAGGTTGGCCTGGCTGGAGCCGACCAGCCGCACGGTCGAGGTCGAGCAGTTCTGCTCGTGGTCGGCGTGCAGGATGAGGAGCTTGTTGAGCGCGTCGCAGACGATCGGGTCCGGCTCGTACGGCTCGGACGGAACCGCGAACATCATGTAGAGGAAGTTCGCGACGTAGCGGAGGTCGTTGCGCGGATACATGATCGGGTGGCCGATCGACTTCTTGTAGCCGAACGCCGCGATGGTCCGGATCTTCGACAGGACCCGCGTGTAGTGGATGTTGCGGTCGGAGGTGGGGTCGAGGCAGTCCGGGTAATAGGCCGACAGCGCGCAGATCATCGACGACAGGATGGACATCGGGTGTCCGGTGGACGGGAAGCCCTCGTAGAAGTGCTTCATGTCCTCGTGGATGATGCTGTGCCGGGTGAGCAGCGTGCCGAAGCGCTCGAGCTCGCTCTCGGTCGGCAGCTCGCCGTAGATGAGCAGGTAGCTGGTCTCGACGAAGCTCGAGTGCTCGGCCAGCTCCTCGATCGGGATCCCGCGGTAGCGCAGGATCCCCTTCTCGCCGTCGAGGTAGGTGATCGCGCTCGGCGTCGCCCCGGTGTTCATGTAGCCGGAGTCGAGCGTGATGTGCTTGGTCGTCGCCCGCAGCTTGCGGATGTCGATGGCGTGCTCGTCCTCTGTCCCCACGATCACCGGCAGCTCGTACTCGACTCCGTCGAGCGTCAACTTTGCGGTTCCACCCATGGGACGGCACGATATCAGATCGGACCGGAGAGCGTTCAGCGGCACGCTCCCTGCAAATTCACCCGCGCGACCCCTTTTCTGCCTTGAATCTCCTCGTGATGACGCCCGTCGGAGCAACAGTGACACATGGCAGCGCGGCTCGGCGGCGCAATTTGGTCCTGGTGTGCGCGCTCGCCTCGAGCTGCGCTCTCGCCTGCACCACGACCATGCAGGGCGGCGCTCCGGCCGGCGCTCCGACCATCAAGAAGGTCGAGATTGCCGACAATCACGGAGTTGGCGACGACGACATCGTCGATGGCCTGGCGACCCAGCCGCCGCGCCGGGAGGGCTTCCTCTGGCTCCGCAAGGTCTTCCGCAAGCTCGACCGCCTGGCCATGGAGCAGGACGTCTCGCGCATCGAGTCCTACTACCAGCGGCGCGGCTATTTCTCCGCCGAGGTCGCCGGAACCCGGGTCGAGCCGCTCGGCAGCGACGCGGTCGGGGTCAAGTTCACCGTCCGCGAGGGCCAGCCGACCCGGGTGGCGGACCTGTCCATCGCCGGACTCCCGAAGGACCTCGCCGACGCCGAGCCGCTCGAGGAGAAGGAGCGCCCGCTCGCGGTCGGCAGCGTCTTCCGCCACGACCGCTATGAGGAGCTCAAGATCTGGCTGGCCGCCTGGCTGGCCAATCGCGGCTACCCGCACGCCATCGTCAAGGGTGAGGTCGCCGTCGATCGCGACGCCCGCACCGCCGCGGTCCAGATCGAGGTGGACGTCGGGCCGCGCGCGGTCTTCGGCGACACCGCGATCAAGGGCCTCGGCAACGTGCCGCCGAGCGCGATCGAGAACCGGCTCGCCTACGACAAGGGCGACCCCTTCGATCCCAGCCGACTCGAGCTCACCCAGGGCCGCCTCTACCAGCTGAACCTCTTCAGCGCGGTCCGCCTCGACTACGACCGCGAGGGGCGCCCGCAGGAGACCGGCATCACCGTCTCGGTCACCGAGGCCAAGCGCCACGAGTGGCGCCTGGGCGGCGGCGTCGCGCTCGAGGGCGGCTTCGACCCCAGCCAGGTCCGCCTCGAGGTGCGCGGCCGCAGCGACTACCTGATGCGGAACTTCTTCCACCCGCTGGCCACCCTGCGGCTCGATTTCCGGCCCGCGTGGCAGTTCCTCCTGGCCGAGAACCGGAACGGTCCGGCCGGCGAGGCCACCGCCACCGTCGAGCGCGCGGACCTGTTCGTCCCGCGCCTGTCGGGCAAGGCAGTGGTGGGATACGACGCCGACGAGTACGAGGCCTACACCCAGCGCGGCCCGCTGGCCCGCCTCGGCCTGTCGCGGCCGTTCATCGGCGACCGGCTGCTCGCCGGCCTGACCTGGCGCTTCCGCTCGCTCACCTTCGCCGAAAAGAGCCCCGCGCTCGACGACGCGACCCAGATGGAGATCGGGATGACCGATCCCTACCGGATCGGCGCGGTCGACCAGAACCTGGCCTTCGACTTCCGCGATCACCCGCTCGACCCGCGCCGGGGCTTCTACACCCAGGTGGTCGCGAGCGAGGGCGGAAGCGGCCTCGGGGGCACCTCGAACTTCGTCCGCGGCACCGGCGACGTCCGCGGCTACCTGCCGATCGGCGAGCGCCTGGTCCTCGCCGCCCGCGCCATGTACGGCCGCGCGCTCGCCAGCGACCTGCCGATCACCGAGCGCTTCTTCGACGGCGGGGCCAACGGCCACCGCGGCTTCACCTTCCGCAAGCTGTCCCCCTTCCGCCTCGGGCCGGAGGGCGAGTACGCCCCGATCGGCGGCGAGGAGGTGGTGCTGACCAGCGGCGAGGTGCGGCTCGACCTGATGAACATCAAGGGCTACCCGTTCGGCATCGTCGGCTTCGCCGACGGCGGCGACGTGGTGGAACAGCCGGGCGGCCTCGACATGAGCCACCTGCACTGGGCCGGCGGCTTCGGCCTGCGCTGGAACCCGGTCGTCTCGCTTCGACTCGATCTCGGCTATCGCCTGAACCGCTACGGACCCGGCGAGCCGGCCTCGGGCGATCGCTTCGCGTTCCACTTCAGCCTCGGACAGGCGTTTTGACCATGGCGCCGCGCCCCCGCACGCGCAGACGACGCATCCTCCGCTGGGTGCTCGCCACCGTCGGCGTGCTGGCGGCGCTGGTGCTGGCCGCCTTCGCCATCCTCCACACCGACTGGGCGCGCGACAAGGTGCGCGTGAAGATCCAGGCGGAGCTGCAGAAGCGGGTCCGCGGCACCGTGACGATCGGCAGCCTCGAGGGCGACATGCTCGACGACATCGTCCTCAAGAACATCGTCGTGCGCGACAAGCTCGGCCAGGAGGCGGTCAAGATCGGCCGCCTGCGCCTCGACTACAAGCTGCGGCCGCTGCTCGACCGCCACTTTCACGCCGAGAAGCTCGAGATCGACAAGCTCGAGATCGCCGCCCGGCGTGGTCCAGACGGAAGGCCCATCCTGGCCGACCTGTGGATCCAGCAGCCCAAGACCGACGAGCCGAGCTGGACCGCCACCCTCGAGGACGTGCGCATCCGCGGCAGCCTCGACCTCGAGCAGGCCGGCGGCGCGGTCGAGCGCTTCACCCAGGTCGCGATCGACGGCGCGCTGCGCGTGAGCGACGAGGCGACCGAGCTCGAGCTCCAGGGAGTCAAGGCGCACTGGGTGAACCGCCGCCTCGACATCGGCGCCAGCGGCACCTTCGAGATGGGCTCCGCCGGCGGCCTCGTCGTCCGCGAGACCCAGGTGGTGGCCGGGACGACCATCGTCCACGTGCCCTTCGCCCAGCGCGACAAGAACGGCGCCTTCGGCTCCTTCGAGGCAGCGGTCACCGCCGCCGACGTCCGCGCCCTGGTGCCCGGCGCCCGCCTGACCGGCAGCGGGACGCTCGCGGGTTTCGCCTCGCAGCCCGGGCCTGACGCGCCGCTGCGGCTCGTCGCCTTCGGCGCGGTCGGCGGCGCTGCGCTCGGCGCGGTGGTCGATGCGGCGCTGCCGCCGGCCAGGGCCCACGCCGAAGGGACTGCCCTGTTCGCCGGAGCCGAGCCGCACCTCATCTGGGGCGGTGCCCCGGCCGGCAGGCTCTCCGGCTGGGCGACCGGCAGCTACGCCGGCGCCGACCTGGCCAGCGCCACCGCCCGCCTCGAGCTCGGTGGCAAGGGCGTCCTGCGCCGGGCCGAGGTCGACGCGCTGCGTCTGTCGGCCAGCCTCGACGCCGGCCGCGCCGAGGCCAGCGCCCGGGTCGAGTCGCCGCTTGGGCGGGTCAGCGCCGACGCGGCGGTGCGCCTGCCCCGCCAGGGGGAGAGCTGGGACGCGCTGGCCATCGAATCGGCCCACGCGCGCGGCCTGGTCGCCAACGTCGCGCGCCTCGAGCGGGTGCTGGGACGCCGGCCGGATGCCTCGGGCGCGCTGGCCTTCCGCGCCGCCGGGCACGGACGGCCGCGGGACTTTGCGGTCGAGCTCCACACCTCCACCCCGCGCCTGTCGCGGCAGGACCTCCACCTCCTCAGCCTCGACGTCGGCGTCGACCTCGCCCACCTGCCGGACCGGCCCGAGGGGACCATCGAAGTCCGCGCCCGCGACGTGGTCAAGGGCGCGCGGAGCCACGGCCCGGCGCGGGTCGCCGCCCGCCTCGCGCCGGGTGGCGAGCGGGCGACCGCCTCCTTCGCCGCCGGCGGCAAGGGTGGCCTGGCCGCCAGCGGCACCGCGCGGATCGCGGGCCTGACCAGCGGCGCGCCGCGCATCGAGTTCCCGACCCTCGCGCTCGAGACCCGCCGCCTCGACTGGAAGGGCAGCGGCCGGCTGGCCATCGCCGAGGGCGGGGCGCACCTGGCCGGCGGCGTCGACCTGGCGTCGCAGGCCGGCACCGTCGAGCTCGACGCGACCATCGACCGGCGCGGCGCCACCCTGCGCGGCCCGGTCGACCTCGTGGCCGACGTCGATATCGGCCAGCTGGCCGACGCGCTCGGCGCGCCGCGCAAGGCCGGCCAGCCGGGCGCCAAGGGCAAGGCCAAACTCCGCGCCCACGTCGTCCTGCCCGCCGGCCCCGGCACGGTCGACGCCGACCTCACCGCCGCCAGCTGGGACGGCATGAAGAATGCGAGCGCCACGCTGCACGCGACCATGGCCCGCCGCCGCCTCGACGCGGAGGTCGAGGGCAAGGTCGACACGATCGGCGCCGTCCGCGCCGTCGCGCACGTCGACACGCCGCGCGCCCTGACCGACGCGCGCGCCTGGAAGCGCATGCGCGCCAACGCGATCGAGTCGGTCACGGTGGACGCCGACAAGGTCGATCTCCGCGCCCTGGCCGAGGCGCTCGGCGAGAAGCGGCTCGAGTCCGGCACCGCGCGGGTCCACGCCGAGGTCGGGCGCGGCCTGGCCACCGGCAAGCTGGCGCTCTCCGTCGAAAAGACCCGCGTCCGCCCACGCAGCGACCTGGCGATCGCCTTCGACGGGCGCGCCGGCGTCGAGCTGGCCGCCGACACCATCCGCCTCGAGCTACGGGTCGACGGCGACCGCCGCGGCCAGGTCTCGCTCGACGCCACGGTCGACCGGCCGGCCCATCCATTCGATCCGGCCGCCTGGCGCCAGGCCGGCACCCAGGCGATCCGCGACCTCCAGCTCACCGCCACCCGCATCGACCTGGCGCAGTTCGAGGCCGCCGCGCCGGGCGCGCGCGCGCGCATCCAGAAGAAGCCGAAGGTCGGCCGCCTGCCGCGCGAGGTCATGCAGAGGCCGCGCCTCGACCTGGCCGGCACCGTCGACCTCGAGCTCTCGGTCGGCCCGCACGGCGAGCTCATCGCCGGGCGCATCGGCCTCGACGGCGTGCGCGCCCGCCGCTTCGCGGTCCCGATCTCGGGCGAGCTGCGCCTGGTCGCCGACCCGCGGCGCACCGGCGCCACCCTCCGCCTGGAGACCGGCGGCGCCCCGCTCGTGCGCGGCACGCTGCGCACCGCGCTGGGCACCCGCGCGCTCCTCGCCGCTCGCGATCCGGACGCGCTGGCCGAGCGCCTGCGCACCGCCTCGCTGCTGGTCGATCTCGAGATCCCTCCACAGTCGGTCAGCCGCCTGGCCAGCCTGGCCGGCAAGTGGGAGGCCAGCGGCACCTTGTCGGGAAGCGTCCAGGTGCGCGGCACCCCGGCCGCCCCGGTGGTGAAGGCCCAGCTGCGCGCCCCCGGCCTCTCGGCCGAGGGCATCCGCTTCTCCAGCCTGGAGCTCGACGGCCGCTACCAGCCGGGCGGCTGGTACGCCCGAGTCCTGGCCGAGCAGGACGGTGGCGGCAAGCTCAGGCTCGAAGCGCGCCACGGCAGCGACGCGGTGGCCGCCGGCGCACAGCCGGGCGATCGCCTGTTCCTGCGCGTCAACGCCAGCCACTTTCGCATCGCCTTCCTCTCGCCGCTGTGGAAGAAGCCGGGCGGCGCGCTCAGCCACCTCGACGGCCAGCTGAGCGCCAAGCTGTCAGGCGGCGGCACGCTCGAGCGGCCCCGGGTCGACGGCTGGATCAAGCTGCGCGACGGTGAGGCGCGGGTGCCGAGCATGCTGCGTCCGCTCGACCGGATGTCCCTCGACGTCACCGTCGAGAGGAGTGCGGCCCGCTACGTGCTGCGCGCCCGCTCGAGCCCCGGCTCGGTCAAGGTCGAGGGCAGCTTCGCCTTCGAGCGCCCCACCGCGTCGCGCTTCGACGCCCGCCTGCGCGCCCGCGACCTGCCGATCCTGGCGGGAAGCCAGCTCTTGTCGGTCGACGGCAAGGTCACCACCGAAGGCCGCCTGCACAGCCGCCTCTGGACGGTGAAGACGACCATCGAGAAGGGCGTCATCGTCCGCCTGCCGGGCGGACAGACCGCGAAGCTGCACCCGACCGGGCCGCTCGAGGACGTCACCTTCGTCGATCCGGCCGGGCTCGCCGAGGCGGAGGGCCGCCGCAAGGCCAAGCAGTCGACCGGCGCCATCGGCCTCAGGATGAAGATCCGCTCGGCCGACCGCATCATCGTGCGCGGCGACATCATCCGCACCGACCTCCGGGTCAAGCTCGACGTCACCATGATCGAAGGCAAGACCGCCGTGGTCGGCACGGTGGACGCGGTGCGCGGCTGGGTCGAGATCGTCGGGCGCCGCTACGACATCGAGCGCTCGTGGGTCGTGTTCGAGGGCGAGATGCCGCCCGACCCGCGCCTCGACATCCGGGTCGCCCACCGCTTCCAGGCGACCACCCTCTACATCGACGTGGTCGGCCCGCTGTCGAAGCCCAGCGTGACCTTCGCCTCCGACTCGGGGCAGTACGACCAGGCGCAGCTGCTCGCCATGGTGCTCGGCAGCGAGCCGGGTGAGAAGCGGAGCGACACCGATACCAGCCACCAGGCGGCGGGCGCCGCGGCCGCTCTCATCGCCGGCCAGGTCGGCACGGCGCTCCGCCGCTCCGGGTTGCCGGTCGACTCCCTCAAGGTCGGCACCGAGGCCGGCAGCGAGAAGCAAGTCACCTACGTCACCGTCGGCAAGTGGCTCACCGACCGGGTGTTCGTCGCCTATCGCCGCCGCTTCGAAGCCGACGTCAACGAGAACGCCAACGAAGGTGTGTTCCAGCACTTCTTCGCGCGCGACTGGATGTGGGAGGGAGCGGCCGGCGACCGGGGCACCGCCAGCATCGATCTCCTGTGGGTCGTCCCCTTCTGACCGGGCCCATCGTCGCAAGAGCGCCCGTGCGCTCGTGGAGAAATGACACACCGGTACACAAGTGACACGGCCGGCGGCTGTAGGTTGCGGTATGGAGCCATCGCGCCGTGGCATGTCCGATGCCTCCCCTTCATGGCAGGGAAGGAGGTCGAAGATGGGACTTGCCGTGGTGACCTGCTACCTGGTGGCGCTGGCGGTGGCCCTGTTCGCGGGCGGCGTCGAATCGTTCGCCAGCCTGCTCGTCTTCGGGATGGTCTGCCTGGTCGGCGTGGTGGTCATCGTCGCCCTGGGCCGGATCGTGAAGGGCTGAGGACCTCCGGCCAGGGCCGACAGTCATGTCCCGAAGCCGTAGAGATCGTCGATCCCGCGCATGGCGATGACCGCCATCGTGACCAGGATGGCCATGTCGGCCACCGCCCGACGGGTCAGGTTCTTCGGGATGACGAGCCCGTAGGTCTCGGCGACGAAGCGGAAGTTGCCGAGCAGCTTGGCCACCCGCTCGCGGTCGATGTCCCCGTGCCAGTAGGTCACCCGCGAGAGGATGAGCTCCTGGTTGCGCCGCAGGAACTCGCCCATCGAGAGCGGGTTCTCCTGCAGGGCCGAGCGCGGGCGGCAGATCTCCAGCAGGTCCTCGAGGTACTCGTTCCAGTGGAGCGACAGGAGCCGGTTCTCCGGCCGCCGGAGGTAGCGGAGCCGCGCGATCGACAGGTCCGCCTTGACCGTGACGCGGAAGCGCGGCCTCACCGGGTGCAGGTCGTAGATGGTCGGCGGGTCCTGCTCGTCGTACTCGTGGTCGAGGTAGGCCCAGCGCTTGTCGAGCTGCGCCCAGGACAGGAGGTTCAAGACCGGGTCGAGGTTGGAGTCGATGACCACGAAGCGCGAGCCCTCGTAGCGGACCGCGGTGATCCAGTGGCTCCAGTCATCGACGCAGAGCAGGACCGGGATGCGGCGCCGCAGGTGGTCGAGCAGCATGCGGCGGGCGCGCCGGCCGTCGCGCGTGCGCAGGATCGGCAGGTCGCAGTCGAAGGCGCGGGCGGCGCGGGCGAGCTTGATCTCGTCGGTGCCGGACCACCAGTGGGTCTTCGCGATGGTGGCGATCTTGTCCTCGTCCACCAGACGGCCGAGCGTCACCAGCGCGTGCTTGAGCGCGAAGGGGCCGCAGACGTAGTCGTTGGGCTGCGGGTAGAAGCCCATCGCTACGGCTCCTCATCGGGCGGCGGCAGCACGGCGCGCATCATCTGGGACCGCCGGATCTCGCGGCGGTCGACGAAGAAGGAGGTGGCCACCCCGATGCCGACCACGCCCACCACCACCGCCAGCGAGATCAGGTTGGGCACCTGGTAGACGTCGTGCGCCAGCATCTTGCCGCCGATGACGACCAGGAGGATCGACAGGGCGGTCTTGAGGTAGCGGAACTTGCTCATCATGCCGGCCAGCACGAAGTAGAGCGAGCGCAGGCCGAGGATGGCGAAGACGTTCGAGGTGATGACGATGAACGGCTCGGTGGTGACCGCCAGGATGGCCGGTACCGAGTCGACCGCGAACACGATGTCGGTGAGCTCGATGGCGAGGAGCGCGACCGCCAGGTAGGTGAAGACGATCTTGCCGTTCTCGCGGGCGAGGAAGCGACTGCCGTGCTGCTGCTTGGCGATCGGAATGACCTTCTGGATCATCCGGAAGAACCAGCTGGCCTCCGGCTCGGGCTCGGCGTCGTCGCCGGCGAACAGCATGCGGACCCCGGAGATCACCAGGAAGCCGCCGAAGATGTAGAAGGTCCAGGTGAAGCGGTTCACCAGCCAGACGCCGCCGGTGATCATCGTGCCGCGGAAGACGAGCGCGCCGAGGATGCCCCAGAAGAGGAGGCGGTGCTGGTACTTGCCGGGCACCCGCATCGACGTCATCAGGAGCGAGATGACGAACAAGTTGTCGACGCTGAGCGACTCCTCGAGCAGGTAGCCGGTCAGGTAGAGCACCATCGCGTCGAGGCCGTGCAGGTGCGGCGTCCCCTGTTTGGGGCCGCTGGTGAATTCGCCGGCGCCGCCCCAGTGGTGCTCGTACATGAGATAGACGAGCCCGCTGAACGAGAGGCCGAGGACGACCCAGAAGGTGGTCCAGCCGAGCGCCTCTCGCAGGCTTATCTCGTGCGCTTTGCGATGAAAGACGCCGAGATCGAGCGCCAGCATGATGAACACCAGCGCGAAGAATCCGAGCCACAGCCAGGTCATGGACGGACCGGGACCACCGGACCGCCAATCTAGCTTGTAATGCGGTGCGCGTCATGTGGGCGACCGCCCGAGTGCGGCGCGGGCGCACGGGGTGAGCGTCTGCGCGCGGGGCTCTGCGCCGCTCGCGCGGTGAGCCGGTCCCACAGGCCTGGACTCCCGCGGCCAATCCCTTGGCACCGGGCGTGCATTGCAGTTCATCCGACCCGCGCCCAACTCCAGACCTTTCGAGCCCTCCATGCCCGTACCTCGCCTCGACAGCAACAGCGCCCTGACCGACGGACTGGACCGGTACTACCGAGACATGGCCGCACACGACCTCCTGTCTCCCGAGGAGGAGGTCTCGCTCGCCCAGGAGATCGAACGGCGCGAGATGGCAGCCTGGTCGGAGCTGTTCCGCTTCCGGCCTGCCCTGGATCAGGTCCTCGGCCTCCTCGAGGGCAGCCTCGAGGAGGCGGTGAACGGCCTGGACCCGCTCAAGGAGCGCCTGGCGGGCCAGCCCGACATCGCCGATCGGGCCCTCGAGGAGCTGACCACGGCCCTGGCGCAGGAGCTGGCCCTGCTCGACCGCCAGCGCAAGGTCCGCGGCCTCATCCTGGCCGACCTCGACCTGGCCGGGCCGCCGTCGACCCGCAACCAGCCGGCCATCGTCCGGCCGGTCGCCCCCCGGCGGACCCGCCGGCGCGACCTGTCCCCCGAGGGGCTGTGGCGAAGCTGGCTGGAGCGCGTCCGGCGCGCCGAGCACGGAGCCAACCGCGCCCGCGAGGCATTCATCACGGCAAACCTGCGCCTGGTGGTGACCATCGCCCGCCGGTTCCGCGGCCGCGGCCTCCCCCTGGCCGACCTCATCCAGGAGGGCAACCTCGGCCTCATGCGGGCGGTCGACCGGTTCGATCACCGCAAGGGCTTCCGGTTCTCGACCTTTGCCAGCTGGTGGATCATGGCCTCCATCCGGCGGGCCGTGCTCGACAAGGGCCAGACCGTGCGGGTACCGATCCATCTCATCGAGACCCAGCGGCAGGTCCGCAAGATCCGCCGCGACCTCACCCAGCAGCTCGGACGGATGCCGACCACCGGCGAGATCGCCGAGCTGGCCAAGTTGCCGGTCGAGAAGGTGGAGGAGGTCGAGAGCGGCCTCCTGGTCCATGCGGTCTCGCTCGATCGGCCCCAGGGCGACGACGACGACGCCAATCCGCTCGAGGTCTTCATCGATCCGGAGGCCGAGAGCCAGTCGCCGCGCGAGCAGCTCCTGTCACACGACGAGAAGCGGGAGCTCGAGCTCCTGGTCGGCAGCCTGTCGCCGGTCGAGGCGGACGTGATCCGCCGCCGCTACGGGCTCGACGACGAGCCGGAGCAGACGCTGCAGGAGATCGGCAACGAATATCAGCGATCGCGCGAGCGGATCCGGCAGATCGAGGCACGCGCGCTGGCAAAGTTGCGCCGGGCACTCCGCCGCCGGAGCGGACCCGAGATCCCGCTCGAGCGCGCCAGCTAGGTCAGACGCGCTCCCCTGCTCAGGGAGTCTTTTGGACGCGGAAGGTGAATTTTCCCCTTCCGTGTCATTTTTTTGGCAGGCAATCGATCACGAGGACGCGTCAGGGTGAGCCATGCGCTCCGTCCCTGCCGCCGTCGCTGCCGCCGCCGGTTTCCTCCTCGTCGCCGCGCCGGCCGCGCAGGCCGGTCCGCTGTCGCAGACCGCCCACGGGATCGACAACAAGGTCGATAGCCACACCTCGCACGATTCGGCCCCGCCGCCGCCGTCGCACCCGGAGCCGTTGCCGCCGCCGCACCACGACCCGGACGATTGCCGCGGCTGCAGCAGCACTGCCGTGGTGGTCGGCACCAGCTCGACCTACGCCGGCTCCACCACCTACACGGCGGTCGGGGACGGCGGCGGACCGAGCGAGCCGATCCTGACCGGGCCCGGGCGGGTCGACCTCTACCTCGGCGCCCACCGGGTGATCGACTCGGACGGCGCGATGCTCGGCGAGCTCCGCGCCTCGAAGGACTGGATCGGGCTGGGGGTGTCCGGCATCCGCTATGTCGAGCACGTCGACGACGGCAAGCGCGAGGACAATGTGAGTCTCTACCTCACCGCGTTCACCATCAGCGGCCGTGTCTTCCGCCACGACGCCACCGAGCTGTGGCTCGACGGCGGCATGGCGATCACGGGATCGAGCGAGTACGACACGATCCTCGGCACCGCCTGGTCGCTGCGCGCCGAGCAGGGCATCAACCCGGATCTCGGCCTGCGCGGCCAGGTGCGCTATTACGCCCTCGAGCACGACGTGTCGGCCTGGGAGGGCTGGGCCGGCGTGCGCGCCTGGTTCCTCCAGGCCGGCTATCGCGCGCTCCAGTTCAACGTCGGGCCGCCGCTGCACGGGCCCGAGGCCGGCGTCGCGCTGCGCTTCTAGAACTGGACCGCTTCCCCGCCAGGCATCTAGAGTAGCTCGGGGGAGGACAGCATGAAGACTAGCCTGGTGGCCGCCGGTCTGGCGGCCGTGCTCGCCGGCTGCGGCGGCGACGATGACGGCGGCAGCCTCGACTGCAGCGAGTTCAGCGCCTGCGGCGGCAACCCGGTGGGCGAGTGGTCGGTCATCGACGCCTGCTTCGATGAGTTGCCGATGCCGGAGATCGACAACTGCCCGGAGGCGACCGCGTCGGTCGAGGACGTGGTGGTGACCGGCAGCGTGAACATCAGGGAGGACGGCAGCTACGCCACCCAGGTCGACTCCTCGGGGACGGTCGTCATCACCGTGCCGCTCAGCTGCCTCAACGGCGGGACCTGCGCCCAGCTGTCGCAGGCGGCCGGCGTCCCGTGCGCGGACAACGGGGACGACGGCTGCGATTGCCAGGACGAGGTCTCCGACCAGGGGCAGGAGACCGGCAGCTGGGAGGCCGACGGCTCGACCATCACCCTCACCGACAGCGAGGGGAACGTGGACGATGCCGACTACTGCGTGCAGGGCGACGTCCTCAAGGCGCAGGCGCAGGAAGACGCCGACTCGCCGATCATCACCTACGTCATGACCCGCTGAGGCGCGCGCGTCAGCGGGCGACCGCGGCGGCGGCGCTGGTGGTCTCGCCCGCCAGGCCGGCCGCCAGGTCGATGAGGCGCAGCATGTCGGACCGCCGCCGGTCACCGGCAGCGGCGCCGGCGGCCAGCGCGCGCGCCGAGCTCCAGGTGACCGAGCCCTTTGCCTCGCTCTTCCTCAGCAGCATGCCGAAGGCGGCGGCCGCGGCGGCGAAGCGGAAGTCGTCGGAGGTGCCGGCCAGGGCGAGGTCGCGATCGGCGACCGCCAGCGCCAGCTCCTTGCCGGCCTGGGCGCCGGGCAGCTTGTAGCGCAGCCGGACGGTGGCGAGCTCGCCGCTCTTCGACGCCTGGGTCAGGGCGCGGCCCGACTGGTACTTGAGGCCGCGCTGGCCGGCGGCGGCCGTGGCAGGGACGACCTCGTAGATGGCCGTCACCGAGTGACCGGCGCCGAGCTCGCCGGCGTCCTTGTGGTCGTCCTCGAAGTCGCGGTCGGCGAGCAGGCGGTTCTCGTAGCCGATGAGCCGGTAGGACTCGACCGCGGTCGGGTTGAACTCGATCTGCACCTTCACGTCGTTGGCGACGGTCACCATGGTGCCGTCCATCTCGTCGACCAGGACCTTGTTTGCCTCCGCCTTCGAGTCGACGTAGCCGTAGTTGCCGTTGCCGTACTGGGCCAGCGCCTCCATGGTCGAGTCCTTGAGGTTGCCGGTGCCGAAGCCGAGGACGGTGAGGTAGATGCCGGTCTCGCGCTTGGACTCGATGAGCCGGACGAGCGATCCTTGATCGGTGACGCCGACGTTGAAGTCGCCGTCGCTGCACAGGACGACCCGGTTGATGCCGTGCGGGTCGAGGTTCACCGCCGCGAGCGCGTAGGCCGCCTCGATTCCCTGGCCGCCGTTGGTCGACCCGCCCGACTGCAGCCGCCCGAGCGCGGCGCGCACCTTCTCCTTGTCGGCGGTCGGCTCGAGCACCACCCCGGCCGAGCCGGCGTAGACCACGATGCCCACCCGGTCTTGTGATCGCAGCCGCGCCGCCAGGAGCGAGAGGCCTTCCACCACCAGCGGCAACTTGTTGGCGTCGCTCATCGAGCCAGAGGTGTCGATGAGGAAGACCAGATTGAGCGGCGGCCGCTCGCCGCGCGGCCGGCGGCCCTGGATGCCGATGTGCACCAGGCGGCGGCCGTCGTGGAAGGGAGACGGCCCGACCTCGGTGACGACTCCGACCGGCCCGTCGGTGGGATCCGGGTAGCGGTAGTCGAAGTAGTTGATCATCTCCTCGATGCGCACGGCATCGGCCGGCGGCAGCGCGCCGTCCTCGAGGAACCGGCGGAGGTTGGCGTAGGAGGCGGTGTCGACGTCGATCGAGAAGGTCGACACCGGGCTATCGGCGACGGCGATCTCCGGGTTGTCCTGCCGGTGCTGGTAGGACTCGGTGTTGAACGCCGGATCGTCCTGCGCCACCATCTCGCCGCCCAGGGGGCCGGCGGCGACCGGCTCGCGGCCGAGCTCCATGAGGGCCGACCCACCGCCGCAGCTGGCGGCGAGGGACGAGAGGAGGAACAGGGAGATGGCGCGCTTCATCGGGAACCTCGGCTTTCCCGATCAACGC
>Ga0111538_10005087_pt1 | contig 18039 bp, 15 predicted proteins | sample SoiMethybrSBSTD1_FD_79669 | JGI IMG/M metagenome (GOLD analysis project Ga0111538, IMG submission 79669) | Bulk soil microbial communities from a Populus tree surrounding site in Tennessee, USA - Soil MetaG P. TD hybrid SBSTD1 (version 2)... | ecosystem: Environmental > Terrestrial > Soil >...
AATGCGCGCCGCCGCGCACCTGGCGAACGAATGCCCCTGCGAGCAGCACGACCGCACCGATCGCCACGCGGATGAACGCGAGCGTGAAAGGCTGCACTTGATCGTTGACGCTCTTGGTCACAGCGAAAGTGCTGCCCCAGATCACCATCGTGACCAGCAGCATGAGGATGGAAGCCAGGTGAGACTGCATCGCGTGTCCGCGTGTTTCCGAAAGGCGGCATTGTAAAGTACGATGCGCCGCCGCACCTCAAGTGTCCGGAGCTCTTCGAATGGCGAGCAAGCGCAAATCTCCCCGTCGCAGCGTTCGCAAGCAGGCGACGACGAACAAGCAGCGCAGCCACGCGCGGCACGCCGTGCTCTCCAAGCGCAAGCGCCTCGCCAAGGGCGGCGCCGCCGGCGGACGCCGTTCCCTGTACCCCGCGATCGAGCCCTACAACAGCGGCATGCTGAAGGTCTCGCCGGTTCACGAGATCTACTACGAGGAGTGCGGCAATCCCAAGGGCAAGCCAGCGCTCTTCGTGCACGGCGGCCCCGGCGCCGGCTGCGACAATCGCGCCCGTCGCTTCTTCGATCCGGACGCTTATCGCATCGTGCTGTTCGATCAGCGCGGCTGCGGCCGGAGCAAGCCGCACGCCAGTCTGGTCGACAACACCACGTGGCATCTGGTCGCGGACATGGAGCAGCTGCGCGAGCATCTCGGCATCGAGAGCTGGCTGGTGTTCGGCGGCTCGTGGGGCTCGACCCTCGCCCTCGCCTACGCGCAAACGCATCCGCGGCGGGTCACGGAGATGGTCCTGCGCGGCATCTTCATGCTGTCGCAGTTCGAATTGCACTGGTTCTACCAGGAAGGCGCGAGCGCGCTGTTCCCGGATCACTTCGCGAACTACATCGCAGCGATTCCGCCCGCGGAGCGCAAGGACCTGATCCCGGCCTTCTACAAACGCCTCACCAGCGACGATCGCGCGACACGAGTCGCGGCGGCGCGCGCGTGGTCGATCTGGGAAGCCGCGACCAGCTACCTGCACATCAACGAAGAGAACCTGCACAAGTGGGGGGAAGAGGACTTTGCGATCGCGGTCGCACGCATCGAATGCCACTACTTCGTGAACCGCGGCTTCCTCGATTCCGAGGACCAGCTGCTGCGCAACGTGACACGGCTGCGGCAGATCCCCGCTGTGATCGTGCAGGGTCGTTACGACGTGGTGTGCCCGATGCAGACGGCCTGGGCGCTGCATCGCGCCTGGCCGGAAGCGGAGTTGCACATCGTGCCCGACGCCGGACATTCGGCGTTCGAGGTCGGCAACACGCACGAGCTGATCCGAGCAACGGATAAGTTTCGGTAGGTTGGGCTTTAGCCCAACAAAGACGTCCGGCTGAAGCCCGACCTACAAAGGCTACAGCCGGCGTCTTCCAGTTGCACGGCCACCCTCATCGATGATCCGGTGCGCCTGCAGCCAGCGGCGCGCATCGTCGGCATCCTGCTCGAACCACACCTGCGCAGATCCGAGGCGGAACGTGTAGCCCCAGGCGTCCATGTCGCGACACATCTGGTTGGAGCTCGTCCCCTCGAACTCGTTCGCGAGCAGGATCTGCAGATAGCAGACCGCGTTCTCCTCATCGAAGTCGCCGCCCGCGTCGCGTTCCAGCAGCTCGCGACGAGCATCGTCCATGCAGATGAAGTGACACGCCTCGTGCAACACCGAATGCAGCGGTGTGTCGAGACGGAAGTAGATGCGATTGCCGATCAGACCCGCTTCGCTCTCGCCCCAGTACGAGCCCGGGATCGTGTCACCTAGTGCAACCGCGACCGGCTCGAGTCGATAGCGGGACAGGAGCGGGGTCAGAGCGTCGAGATGCGCTTCGACTCGCGTCACGGCAGCCCCCGCGCGCGCAACGCGGCCTGCACCTGTTGCTCCAGCCTGTCGGCATGCTCTTGCAAGTTGTCGACCATCCCCGGGTCCGTCACATCCTTCGCAGCGAGCTCGAGCGCACGCGCGTGCTCGCTCACGGCCTCGAAGCCGAACATCGCGCCGCTGCCGTAGATCTTGTGCGCGAGATGCTCGATGTCCTTGCGGGCAGCGGCATTGCCCGCCCGCACCTTCGCGATCAGGTCCCGCAGACCCGCAATCTCACCGGCGGTGCGCTGGATGTAGCGCCCGCCGATGTCGGCAATCTTTTGTTGTAGCTCGTCACGCTCGTCCATGATCGAGTCCTTCTCACAGAGAGGCGAGTCGTCTCAGGACCAGCGACGCCAGGTCCTGGGCCAGGGCTTCGCGCAGGATCGCCTGCTCGCGCTGCTTCGCCAGCACGGCGGTCGTGTCATAACTATAGTCGCGAGTGACTTCGAGGGGTTGTGCCGCGATCAGCTCCGTGCTGCCGCTCGCGACGGAGTACTCGACGGTGTAGAACACTTCGTACTCCTCGGGCGTGTTGCGAGCCGAAACCGACAATACGCGCTGGCCGCTTTGATCCTTGCTGATCCGTACGACCGCCGTTGCATCCGCCCTGCGCTCCGTGACTTTCGCGCCCGAGGCGCGCAGCCGGTCGCGCAGCGCGCGATTGAAATCGGTGTAGCGATCGTCGGCGTCGACGTAGATCACCGACAACGTCGGCGACAGCCTCTCCGCGCCCTGCAGGCGCCACCCGCAAGCGCTGAGCGTCAGAGCGACGCACGCCAGAACGACAACCGATCGACTCGCGATATAGGGCACAGCGGACCCCCGGCAAATGGCCGCCAATGTTCGCGGCGCAAGACCGGCGGGTCAACAGGATCGAGCTTGAGCGGAGTGGGGTTTATCAGCCGACCAGGGCCGCCCCGGCGTCGGAGCCGCGGCGGGCGACCGGTCGCGCCTTGAGGCTGCATTCGTTATCGACCACGTAGCCATGGCGGCAGACGATCGAAACGTGGCAGGCCACGCTGCGCTGGACCGCGCCCAGCTGCTCCGGACCGGTGCGGCCCGGGCAATTGCGGCACAGCCCTGCGATCTCCAGCATCTCCGCGGTATCGACGGCCGGGCTCTGCTGGCCCGCATCCTCGAGCGCGGCCACGCCGAACGCGAAGCTCAACTGCAGCGTATCGAGGTCCTCGGCATGGCGGCGCAGCGCGTCGAGCAGTCGCTCCTTGATCCGCGGCGCCTCGCTGATGCTGGACTCCGGCAGAACGACGGCGAACGCGGCGCCCTGCTGGCTGTCGAGTCGTCCGGTCCAGTCGATCTGCAGCCGCACCACGCTCTCGAGCGTCTGCACGATTCCGCGCAGCATCTCCGGCGTGAGCGCAACGTTGACCGCCGTCGCGCGCTCTGCTGCGGACACGGCCAGTGTCAGCAGCGTCAGTTTGCGCCCGTAACGCTGGGCGCGCCTGATTTCCCCATGCAACCGGGTGTACAGCTCGCGCAGCGCGAAGGCGCCGGACTCGGTGTCGACGGCAGCGGCCTGCTCGAGGGCAGCCTGCGCTTCCTTCAGCGAGCGGCGCAGGGCGAGCGTATTGAAGGCGGCGGTGATGCGAGCGAACAGCTCCGCGTCCGGCACGCGCTTCGAAAGATAATCGTCGACGCCGGCGACGTAGCCGCGTTCGTAGTCGACGCTGGCTTCGCGCATCGTGAGCATGATGATGTAGGTGTCGGTCGCGCCGCGGCTGCGCAGCGCTTCGGTGAACGCGATGCCGTCCATGACCGGCATCAGCCAATCCGTGATGACCAGCGGATACCACTGCTGCTCGATGAGCTGCAGCGCGGCTTCGCCGTTCTGAGCGCAGGCCACCTCGAACCCCGCCGCTGCGAGCCGATCCGCCATCAGCTCCAGCTCCAGCTCATCGTCGTCGACCAGCAGCACCCGTGAGGGCAGCGCGCGGCCCAGGACCGACATCCGGGTCGCCATTCGCTCCGCCTTCATCCGAACTCTCCTTCCGCGCTCATCCTTCCTACGATTTGCGCCGCGGAGTTTGCAGGACATCGCGCTGCGGTGAATATCAGTCAGCCCGGCGGCTGAACATCAGGTAATTCCCTAGAGAAATGCGGCAAGGTGCCCCAGGACCGGGGCCGGCGCCCCAGTCGCGTTGCACAAGTCACTCGGGGAGCGTGCTGGGGGTCAGTTTCGGAAGCCGGGGTCGAGCCGGTCCATCTTGCGCAGGAGCGCCGGCCAGACGAGCCCGGCGCCCGCCCCGCGCATCACCATGCGCGAGAACTCCGGCACCGTGTCGAGCACCGACTGCGGGATCGCGATCAGCTCGGCCCCGTGGCCCTGCGCCAGCAGCTGCACCTCGCAGGCACGCTGCAGAGTAAACATATTGAGGAAGGCGTCGGCGACGGTGCGACCGATGGTGAGCAACCCGTGATTGCGCAGGATCAGGTTACGCGTGTCGCCGAGGTCTTTTTGCAGACGCCCCTTCTCGTCCGGATTGAGCGCGAGGCCCTCATAGTCGTGGTACGAGAGGCTCAGCAGCACGAGCGTCGACTGCTGCGAGATCGGCAGCAGCCCACCCTTCTGCGCGGAGACCGCCACGCCTTCCATCGTGTGCAAATGAAGTACGCAGCCTGCGTCCTCGCGCGCGGCATGAATCGCGCTGTGAATCGTGTAGCCGGCCGGGTTGATGTCGTACGGACTCTCGAACGTCTTCTTGCCTTCGAGGTCGACCCGCACCAGGCTCGACGCCGTGATTTCCTCGAACATGAAGCCGTACGGATTGATCAGGAAGTCGTGCGTGCCGGGCACCCGCGCCGAGATGTGCGTGAACACCAGGTCGTCCCAGCCGAAGTGCGCGACGAGCCGGTAGCACGCCGCGAGGTCGACGCGCGTCGCCCACTCTTCCGCTGAAACCTGGTTGCGAACGTTGCTGACCGCGTTGTCGACGACCCGCATCTGCATAAAGCACCTGTGAAGTAGGGCGAAAGCTCAAGGAAACGCCTCAGAGCGTACGACCCCGGCCCGGCGGGGACAAGTTGCAGGTTCTTAGCCGCCCGCAGAGCAGGAGGGAAATGACATACACAGGGCGGTTTGGGGGCCAAGGTGGGTTGCGGAGGCGGAACAAGAAGCAAGAAATCTCTCTATTCTCCTCCGCGAACACCCTCTCCTCAGCGCAGGATTCCGACCCTCCGGAGGGCTTGTTCGGCGCCTTCGATGCCGCTGACGACGGCGCCCTGCATGCCGATGGCGCGGGCGGCGTCGACGTTCATCAGGTTGTCGTCCAGGAAGAAGACGCTGCCGGCGTCGCAGCCGAGCGAGCTGACGACGTGCTCGAACGCGTCGGGGTCCGGCTTGATCCTGCCGGTGAGGTGCGAAACGAAGCGATGCTCGAATAGAGCGCCGAGGCCGAAGTCGTCGACGACGCGACCCCAGTGCAGCGCGTTGCTGTTCGAAAGCAGCGCGCGCGTGATGTGGCTGGGGATGCGCGCGACCAGCTCGTGCGCGCCGGGATAAAGACCCGACGGCCAGCCGGCGAACGATTCGAGGAACAGGGCGGGCTCGACGCCGAGCTCGAGCTCCGCAACGAGGTCCGCTGCAAACTTGTCGGCGTCGCAGCGTCCGGTCTCAAACGCACGCACGGCCGGCGATTGCAGCCACCGGTGCCACAGCTCTGCCGGCGTCCAACGATCCGCGACCCAGCCGAGCACGGTCGCGACGCCGCTCAATTGAACGAGCACGCCGCCGACATCGAACAGGACGACGCGAATGGGCTGCGTCGCCTTGCTCACACGACCACGTTGACGAGCTTGTTGCCCGGCGGAACGATCACTTTGCGCACCGGCTTGCCCTCGATCCACTTCTGAATCGTGGCATCGGCAAGCGCGGCGGCGCTGATCTCGTCCTTGCTCGCACTCGCGCCCACTTCGACCTTCGAGCGCAACTTGCCGTTCACCTGCACGACGACTTCGATGCGGTCCTGCACGAGCGCCTCGGGATCCGGCTGCGGCCAGCGGTGATCGATCAGCGGCGGGCTCGGATGCCCGAGCTCCTGCCACAAGATATGACAGACGTGCGGAGCGATCGGCGCGAGCATCTGCACGATCAGCTCGAGCGTCTCGTGACGCACGGCGCGGCCCTGCTCGCTCGCGTCGTCGAACTTCTGCAGTGCATTCATCAGCTCCATGATCGCCGCGATCGCAGTGTTGAACACGCGGCGACGGCCGTAGTCGTCCGTCACTTTCGTGAGCGTCGCATGCGCCAGGCGCCGCATTTCACGCTGCGCCGGAGAAAGCGCGACCAGGCCCTGGATCGGCCCCTGGGCAGGCCGGCCCTTCTCGACGTGCTCCCATACCATGCGCCACAGCCGGCGCACGAAGCGCGCGGAGCCTTCGACGCCATCGTCGGACCATTCGAGCGTGTCCTCCGGCGGCGCCTTGAACATCATGAACACGCGCACGCTGTCCGCGCCGAAGCGCTCGACCAGATCGGTCGGATCGACGCCGTTGCCTTTCGACTTCGACATCGTCCGCATGCCTTCCCAATCGACCGGCTTGCCGTCGCTGCGCAGCGTCGCGCTCACCGGCACACCGTGCGCATCGACCTGCACGTCCACATCGTCCGGATGGAAGTACTCGGCTACGCCTTCGGCGGTCTTCCGCGAGAAGATGTGATTGAGCACCATGCCCTGCGTCAGCAGGCGCGCGAACGGCTCCTTGTCCTTGATCAGGCCCATGTCGCGCATCACGCGCATCCAGAATCGCGAATACAGCAAGTGCAGGATCGCGTGCTCGATGCCGCCGATGTACTGATCGACCGCCATCCAGTAGTCGGCGCGCTCGTCGACCATCGCCTGCCTGTCGTCGACGCACGCGAAGCGCAGGAAGTACCACGACGAATCCACGAAGGTATCCATCGTGTCCGTCTCGCGCCGCGCGTCGCCGCCGCACTTCGGACACTTCACCTGGTAGAAGGCGGGTGTCTTGTTGAGCGGATTGCCGGTGCCATCCGGCACCAGGTTTTCCGGCAGCACGACCGGCAGATCCTCGTCGGGCACCGGCACGTCGCCGCACGTCGGGCACAAGATGAGCGGGATCGGGCAGCCCCAGTAGCGCTGCCGCGAAATGCCCCAGTCGCGCAGACGCCATTGCACCTGTTTCTCGCCGAGCCCTTTCGCCTGCAGGTCTGCAGCGATCGCGTCGACGGCCGCCTGATAGTCGAGACCATCGTACTTGCCGGAGTTGATGCAGACGCCGTAGTCCGCGTAGTCGGCACGCCACTCGCTCGTCGAGAACGCTGCGACGTTCGCACCGGGCGGGCGAATCACGAACTGGATCGGCAGGCCGTACTTCAACGCGAAGTGGAAGTCGCGCTCGTCATGACCCGGCACGCCCATAACCGCGCCTTCGCCGTAAGTCATCAGCACGTAGTTGCCGACCCAGACCGGAATCTTCTTGCCCGACAACGGATGCGTGACGAACTGTCCCGTCGGCATGCCGCGCTTCTCCAGCAGCGCGATCTCCGCCTCCTGCGCGGTGCCGCGCTTGCACTCCTCGACGAATGCCGCGAGCTGCGCATTGTTACGCGCCGCGTAGGTCGCGAGCGGATGCTCGGCCGCGACCGCGCAGAACGTCGTGCCCATCAACGTGTCGGCACGCGTAGTGAACACGCTCAGCACGCGCTTCTCGCCTTCCAGCTCGTACGGAAATCCGATGCGCACGCCTTCGCTGCGGCCAATCCAGTTCGCCTGCATCGCACGCACGCGCTCCGGCCACTCGGTCATGCGGTCGAGCTCGTCGAGCAGATCCTGCGCGTACTCGGTGATGCGCAGGTAGTACATGGGAATCTCGCGCTTCTCGACCGGCGCACCGGTGCGCCAGCCGCGGCCGTCGATCACCTGCTCATTCGCGAGCACGGTCTGATCGACCGGATCCCAATTGACGACGCCGGTCTTCTTATAGGCGATGCCACGCTCGAGCATCCGCAGGAACAGCCACTGGTTCCACTTGTAGTACTCGGGCTGACAGGTCGCGAGCTCGCGGTTCCAATCGAGGGCGAAGCCGAGCTGCTGCAGCTGCCCCTTCATGTACGAGATGTTGTCGTAGGTCCACTTCGCGGGCGGCACGCCGTTCTTCATCGCAGCGTTCTCGGCCGGCAGCCCGAACGCGTCCCAGCCCATCGGCTGCAGAACGTTGTAGCCCTGCATGCGCATGTAGCGCGTCAGCACGTCGCCCATCGTGTAGTTGCGCACGTGGCCCATGTGCAACCGTCCGCTCGGGTACGGAAACATGCACAGGCAGTAGTACTTGCGGCGGGCGGGGTCTTCGGCGACGGCAAAGGCGCGCGACTCGGCCCAGGAGCTCTGGGCTGCGCGCTCGATAGCGGCGTGGTCGTATCGTTCCTGCATCGAGGAAGGATAAGGGAGAAAGGAGTCGGGCTAAAGCCCGACCTACAGACCGGCGAGGGTGAAGCGGAACTCGGCGCCCTGACCCAGGCGGGATTCGGCCCAGATCCGGCCGCTGTGACGCTCGATGATGCGGCTCACCGTCGCCAGCCCGATGCCCGTGCCCTCGAACTCGTCCTGGCGATGCAGCCGCTGGAAAACGCCGAACAGCTTGCGCGCGTAGCGCATGTCGAAGCCCACGCCGTTGTCCCGGATGAAGACGTACTTGGCGCCCTCGGCGCTGCCGACTCCGATTTCTATGACAGCATGCGCGCGCGGCCGCGAGTATTTGACAGCGTTGTCGATGAGGTTGGCGAACACCTGCAGCATCAGATCCGGATCGCACTCCACCGAAGGGAGCGAGGCGAGCCGCCACTCGACGACGCGATCGCCCCCGCTCTCCTGACGGACCTGGTTGACCGCACGCTTGACCAGCTCATCCAGCGACGTCATCTCACGCCGCATCTCCATGTGACTGATCCTCGACAGCGCCAGCAGCCCGTCGATCAGCGCACTCATCTCGCGCGCGCCGCGCTGAATCTGGTCGAGATGAATCAGTGGCTCGCGCGCCGTCGGCGAGCCGCGATAGTCGCGCAGCATTTGCACGTGCGCGTGAATCAGTCGCAGCGGTGCGCGCAAGTCGTGCGCGACCGAATATGAGAATGCTTCGAGCTCCCGATTCGCAACTTCGAGCTCCGCCGTACGTTCGGCAACGCGCTGCTCGAGATCGTAGTAACGGCGCGCGTTCTCGTAAGCGACGGCGACCTGCGCCGCGATCGCGCGAGCGACGGCGAGATCCTCATCGGTGAACCCCGGCAGACCGATGCGATTGATGACGCACAGGTAGCCATAGTGATGACTGACGGACGCGACCGGCACGCCGAGCATCGAGACGAAATCGCCGGGCTGATTCGCGCCGCCGCTCGCCGAGGTGTCGGCCGGCACCATCGGAAAGAGCGCGCAACCGCCCTTCTCCAGCGACTGCAACATCTCCGTATACATGCGCGTGCGCAGGAGCCGCTCGACCTGCTCAGGCGAAAGACCGCTGGCCGTGCAGGTGTGACGCGTACCTTCGTCGTCGGCGAGCACGAGCTGCGCGCACTGCGCGAGCAGAATGTCGCGGGCCGCATGACAGGTCGATTCCACCATCGCTTCGGCCTCGGTATGACCGAACAGGCGCCGACTGAACGCGACCAGCGCGCTCAGCCGTTCCTGCGCGTTGCCGATGACTTGCACCGCCGGCGTCGAGACCGTATCGGCGAGCGACGAGCGTGCGGCGAGCGTGGCATCGACGACCGTGCGCACGGTCTGGTGATCGAAAGGCTTGGCCAGCGTGCTCTGCACGCCGAGCGAGCGCGCCATCTCGCGCACTTCGCGCTCGTGATAGGACGCCGAACAGAAGATGACGGAGGTGTGCGCGGTGCGATCGTCTTCGCGCAGCCGGCGGACGAGCTCGTAGCCGTCCATGCGCGGCATGACGATATCGGTGATCAGGAGGTCGGGTTGCTCGGCGCGGAGCAGGTCGAGCGCTTCCATGCCGTCTGCTGCTTCGAGCAGGCTGTATTCGCCGCCTTCGAGCAATAGCAGCAGCAGCTCACGTGCTTCCGGATCGTCCTCTGCGACGAGAATCTTGCCCACCATGCCCGGATGCTGCCCGTCCACTGAGTCTGTGCAATCAGTACGTTTCCACCTGTACTTGGTTCCTAATGGAATCCGGGTGGGCCGACATAAGGCATTCCCTGTCTAGTCGCCCAGCGCACTTCGCAGTGCCGAGATCTCGTCGCCGCAGTTCTGCATGATGTCGGCGCACTTGGCGTTGTCCAGGCGCAGTCGGCTGAAGGCCTTCACGCCCTGCATGTTCAGCTCGAAGTCCACTTCGTGGCCCATGAAGCCGGCGGCCATCACGGCAACCGTCAGCACGTCCGCGACGTCGGCCTTCTCGACCATGCGATCGATGTTCTCGTGCTCGCCGATCGCCTCGGCAATGTGCTCGGGAAAGCCCCAGTTCTCGACGATCGCTTTGCCGACGTTGGCGTGCCAGTCGCGCATCACCTGCGCCAGCACCGCCGGATCGCGGAACAGATTCCCGTGGCGGTTGGCGCGCGCCAGGATGTAGAGCTTGCCGACGTTGTGCAGCAGACCGGCGAGCATCGACTCGTCGGCATTGATCTGGCAGCGAGTGCCGATCGAGTAAGCGAGTGCAGCGACCAGCGTGGCTTCCTGCCAGACGCGTTCCAGGTCCTGCGCGATGTTGCGCAGCTCGCTGGCGCGACGCAGCTGGGCGATGGCGAACGACACGGCAGCTGTACGCACGTTGTTGTGCCCGATGCGGTTGATCGCGGTTTTCAGGTCCCCGACGGCGCGGCCGGTGCGATTCAACGCCGCCGAGTTAGCGAGGGACATCACGCGGGCCGCGAGGCCGGCGTCCGAACCGACGATGCGGGCGATCTGCTCGTTCGCGACGGCTTCGTCGGCGAGCACCTTGCGGACCCGCACGGCGACGTCCGGAAAAGAAGGCAGCTCCACCTTGCCGCTCGAAACTTCCTTGGCCAGCTCGCTCACGAACGCAAATGCGGCCGTGGAGTCCCCTGGCAGCGTCGTTTCCTCGTGTTTTGTCGCCTTCGATGTCGTCATGATGCGGCTATCGGCCTTCTGTGGTCGGACTTGAGTGTCGAGTTATGTCATGCGGCGGCGGCCGCGGCGGCCAGGTTCAGCACCTGGACTGCGATGTGTTGCAGCGGCAGCACGTGCATGGCGGCGCCGAGGCGGACGGCGGTGCCGGGCATGCCCCAGACCACCGAGGTGGCCTCGTCCTGGGCGATGGTGCCCGCGCCCCGCTCCATCATTTCCTTGAGGCCGCGCGCACCGTCGTCGCCCATACCCGTGAGCAGGACGCCGACCGCGTTCGGACCGACGTGCTGCGCCACCGACCGGAACATCACATCGACGCTCGGACGGTGCCGATTGACGTGCGGGCCATCGCTCAGGCGGCACAGATACCGTGCGCCATCGCGTTCGATCAGCAGATGTCGATCGCCCGGAGCGATGTACGCGTGGCCCGGCAGGATCTGCTGTCCGTTCTGCGCTTCGCAGACTGCCATCGCCGAGCAGCGATTCATGCGCTCGGCGAACGATCTGCTGAAAGCTGCGGGGATGTGCTGCGAGATGACGATCGCCGGCGCGTCGGGAGGCATCTCCGCGAGCAGCTCGCGGATCGCTTCGGTGCCGCCGGTCGACGCGCCGACGGCGATGATGCGTTCGCTCGTCCGCAGCATTGCCTGCACCTTCATAGCCGGCAGCACTGCGGATGTAGTGTGACGCTCTTCCACGGTCCGTGCAGACCTGGGCGTCAGACGCGGCACGACGTGTGCGGCCGCGGCGGCCCTCACTTTCGCGACGAGCTCTGCCTCGTAATCCTCGAGCGTGCCCGCGATGTCGATGCGCGGCTTGGCGACGAAGTCGACCGCGCCGAGCTCGAGCGCGCGCAGCGTGACATCGGCGCCCTTCTGGGTCAGCGACGACACCATGACCACCGGCATCGGCCGCAGCCGCATGAGGTTCTCCAGGAACGTGAGCCCGTCCATGCGCGGCATTTCGATGTCGAGCGTGATCACGTCCGGGTTGAGCCGCTTGATCTTCTCGCGCGCGGCGTACGGATCGTTCGCCGTGCCGACGACCTGGATGCCGGCCGCACGGTCGAGCATCACGCTCAGGAGCTTGCGCACCAGCGCTGAGTCGTCGACCACTAGCACTTTGATGGTCATGCTAAGCGCCTAGAAGAGATCGATCTCGCCCGCCACCGGAGTCCGCTCCAGGCGGTCCAGGTAGCGTTGCTCGTGCGAGCCGACGTCGAGCGTGCGCGGGCTCAGATGACGCACGCGGACCCGGCCGGTGCGCGGAAAGTAGTGCACGTGACGCGAGCACGTGTCGCCAATGTCCTCGGAGAGGATCTTCAACCCTTCCTTGCGCAGGAACTCGCGCACGAAGGTGATGTTGTGAGCACCGATGTCGGAGAGGCTCGACAGCACGCGACCGCCGCCGAAGATCTTCACTTCGAGATCCTTGCGCTCGCCGCCGGCGCTCAGCACGCGATTGATCAGCTGCTCCATCGAAGCGGAGCCATAGCGCGTCGCGCGGCCCGATACGTTCTCCCACGTGTCGCCGCCCAGGCCGCTCGGTCGCGGCAGCATGAAGTGATTCATGCCGCCGATGCCGAGCCGCGGGTTGCGGATGCAGGCCGCGACGCACGAGCCGAGCACCGTGTCGATCACCTCGTCTTCGCGAGTCACGTAGTACTCGCCGGGGAGGATGCGCGCAGTCGGCATGCCCGTCGCGTTGTACCAGCGGCGGATGGATTCGAAGCCGGGGAGCGCGCGCGGCAACGGCGATTTGGCGGTGCGCTCAGCCGCCATGACCGTCATCTCCGTGCTTGCGATAGATCGTCCGTCCGACCGGCCGCACCAGCGCGCCCATGTTGTGGATCGACTCGGAATGACCGATGCACAGATAGCCGCCGGGCACGAGCATCTGCGCGAAGCGCTCGACCAGGCGTTCACGCGTCGTCTGGTCGAAATAGATCATCACATTGCGGCACAGGATGACGTCGAACGGCCCCTGCATCGGCCACGCATGCAACAGATTCAAAACGCGGAAGGTCACCGCCGCGCGCACCTGCGCCTTGACGATCGCCTTGCCGACCTGCAGCCCGACGCCCCTCTGAAAGGACTGGCGCAGCCGCTCCGGCGTCAGCGACGCAATGCGATCGAGCGGATAGATGCCCTGCTGCGCGAAGCCGATCACTTCGCTGTCGATGTCGGTCGCGAGGATCTTGAAGTCCCAGCCCATCGGCAGGACGTCAGCTGCAACCATCGCAGCGCTGTACGGCTCCTCGCCCGTCGAGCACCCGGCGGACCAGACGCGGATCCGGCGCGAGCCGGCATTGCGCTCCAGTGCCTCCGGCAGCATGAAATCCGCGAGCGCATCGAAGTGATGGTTCTCGCGGAAGAACGAGGTGACGTTGGTCGTCAGCGCATTGATCAGCCCGACCAGCTCCTCGGGCCCCGAGCGCCGCAAATGCTCGCAGTAGTCCTGGTAGGAGCGCAGCCCGAGATCGCGCAACCGCCGGGCGAGCCGCCCCTGCACCAGCTGACGCTTGGTCGGGCCGAGCACGATGCCCGCGTTCTCGCCGACGACGTGGCGGATGAACTCGAACTCGGCATCTCCCAAGATCGGGCCGTAGGCGCCGGTATCAGAGAAGGTGGTCGGGTTGAGGGCTGGAGGTTGCATGGCGACAGAAGCGGTTGGCGGTTGGCGGTTGGCGGTTAGTGGCCAACCGCTTCCCTCCTTCCTCACCCATTGGCCGCGACGGGCAACGAAGTCGCAGCCGCGACTTCCCCGCCGATGAGCCGATCGATATCGAGCAGCATAACCATGCGTCCCGACACCGCGGCCAATCCCGCGATGAACTCTGTATTGGTCTGCGCGCCGAGGTCCGGCGCCGGCTTGACCTCGGCGAGCGCGACGTCGACCACGTCCGAGACGCCGTCGACGACTACACCGAAGTCGCGTCGCCCCTGGGGCGACTCGACCGAAAGAACGATGATGACCGTCAGCGGCGTGTACTCAGCGCGCGGCAGGCTGAAGCGCATGCGCATGTCCACGATCGGCACGATCGAGCCGCGCAGATTCAGAACGCCGAGCACGTGCGCCTGCGACTGCGGAATACGCGTCACCGGCGACCAGCCGCGAATTTCCTGCACGCGCAGGATGTCAACGCCGTACGTTTCATCGCCTAGCGTAAACGTCAGCACCTGCTTCGAGCCCGCAGCACCCGCCGATCCATTTGTCTGCGTCACTTTCGTCACTCCGTCACTCCGTCACTCCGTCACTTTGCTTAGAAATCATCCCAGGAACTCTCGTCACCGCTCGCTCGCTGCATCTTCGGAGCCGCAGCAGGCGCCGGGACGGATGCGACCGCCGGCGCGCCCACTCGTCGCGTCATCGGATTACTCGTGACAGGCGAACGCGTCAGCGGTCGTGAACTGGAATTGGCGAACGCGATCGCGTTAGCGATGGGATTGGTGCCGGCGGCGCGTTTATCGAGGCGGAAGTAGCCGATCTGCGCGACCAGCGTCGAGGACTGCTGCTCCATCGCCTTGCTCGCCGACGACGCCTGCTCCACGACAGCGGCGTTCTGCTGCGTGACGTTATCCATCTGCGTGACGGCGTTGTTCACCTGCTCGATGCCCGCCGACTGCTCCTCGCTCGCGGCCGCAATCTCCGCGACGATGTCGGTCACTTTCCGCACGCTCTCCATGATCTGCGACAGCGTCTTGCCGGACTCGTCGACCAGCTCCGAGCCGACCTTGACCTTGTCGACGGAGTCGTTGATCAGGCCTTTGATCTCCTTCGCCGCGCTCGCACTGCGCTGCGCGAGGTTGCGCACTTCGGTCGCGACGACCGCGAAGCCGCGGCCCTGCTCGCCGGCGCGCGCCGCTTCGACCGCGGCGTTCAACGCCAGCAGGTTGGTCTGGAACGCGATCTCGTCGATGACACTGATGATGTCCGCGATCTTGCGGCTGGAGGCGTTGATCTCGCCCATCGCGCCGATCGCGCGCTGCACGACCGCACCGCCCCGCTCCGCCTGCTCGCGTGCACCGACGGCGAGCTGATTGGCCTGACGCGCGTTGTCGGCGTTCTGTTTCACCGTCGCGGTCATCTCTTCCATGCTCGACGCGGTCTCTTCGAGCGATGCGGCCTGTTCCTGCGTCCGCTGCGACAGGTCATCATTGCCGTGCGACAGCTGGCGCGCCGTCGAGCCGACTGCATCGGCGCTGCTGCGAACTTCGCCCACGATCTCCACCAGCTTGGCATCCATGCGCTGCAACGAGTTCAGCAACTGTCCGAGCTCGTCGCCGCTCTCGATGCGAATGTGATTGCCGAGCTCGCCGTGCGCGATTCGGTCCGCGATGCTGACAGCCGCCGACAAGGCGCCGAGGATCGAGCGCAGCAAGAGGAAGCTGAGGACTGCGGCCAGGCCGAGCCCGACCACGATCGCGCCGACGATGATCGCGCTGTTGCGCTTGAACGCCTTCTCGGCGTCGTTGCGCATCTGCTGCGCGACGCCGATCTGCGTCTCCAGCAGAGTATCGCCGGCCCCATTCAGCTTCTCGTACGTCGGACGCGCGCGTTCGATCAGCGCACTCTCCGCCTTGTCGAACGTACCGGCCTGCGCAGCCCGCAGAGCCTCCTGCACGTGAATGAGCACGTCGTTGCTGTTGTGCACGAATTCGTCGACAAGGGCGCGCTCCTTGTCGGTGAGCTCGGTCGCCTCCAACTGACGCATGAGCTCCTGCGCCTTTGCGGTGCGGTCTGCGAGCATGCCGAGTGCGACGCCGACGGCGGCTACATCCTGACGGATGACTGCGTCCTCGGCCTTCTCCAGGACTTCGCGCTCGTGCGACTCGATCGTGCCGACCCAGCCGGTCGGCATGAAACGGTTCGCGAACAACGCGTCCAGGTGACCGTTGCTGCTCTTGGTGCCGGACAAGCCGAGCACACCGACCGCGACCATCACGACGCCGGCGAGCGCCAGGGTCGCGAACAGCTTGGCCTTCACTGAAATGCTGAAACTGTTCATGCTGCCTCCAATTCCTCTTGCGGCCCTGACTCGTCAGGCCGCCGCGCGCAGCGAAGCTGCGCGGATCAATCCGGGTATGTCGAGAATGAGCGCGACGGCGCCGTCGCCGAGGATCGTGGCCCCCGAGACGCCGTCGACGCGACGGAAATTCGTTTCCAGCGACTTGATGACCACCTGCTGCTGGCCGAGCAGATCGTCCACGAACAGGCCGACGCGGCGGCCGTCGCCTTCCACGACCATGATCAGGCCTTCGTGCAGCTCGCACGCGTGCGACTGCACGCCGAACACCTCGTGCAGCCGCACGACCGGCACATAGCCGTCGCGGAACCAGAACACTTCCGAGTGGCCGCCGATGCGATTCACGCCACCGGGCTTGAGCTGCAGCGATTCGATGATCGTGATCAGCGGCACGATGTAAGTCTCGCTGCCGACGGAGACCGACTGGCCGTCGACGATCGCGAGCGTCAACGGCAGCGTGATGACGAAGCGCGAGCCGCGGCCGGGCGTCGAGTCGACCTCGATGCTGCCGCCGAGCTCCTTGATATTCCGCCGCACGACGTCCATGCCGACGCCGCGACCGGAGATATCGGTCGCCTGATCGGCGGTGGAGAAGCCGGGCATGAAGATGAGATGGAGAATCTGCTCGTCGGACAGCGCTTCATTCGCGCCGACCAGATTGCGCTCGCGCGCCTTCGCCAGGATGCGCTCGCGCTGCAAGCCGCCGCCGTCGTCGCACACTTCCACGACGATGTTGCCGCCCTTGTGATACGCCTCCAGCGAGATGACGCCGACCGACGGCTTGCCGGCCGCAACGCGCGCCTGCGGCAGCTCGATGCCGTGATCGATACTGTTGCGGACCAGGTGCACGAGCGGGTCGCCGATCTTCTCCAGCACCGTCTTGTCGAGCTCGGTCTGATCGCCGGTGACCTTCAGCTCGACCTGCTTGCCGAGCCGCTGGCTCAGATCGCGCACCATGCGCGGGAAGCGGCTGAAGACGAAACTGATCGGCAGCATGCGCACGCGCATGACGCTTTCCTGGAGCTCGCGCACATTGCGCTCGAGTTGCGCCAGTCCCGCGCGCAGCTGATCGGACAGAGGGCCGCTGACCTTGGTGCCGAGCTGCGTGAGCATCGACTGCGTGATGACGAGCTCGCCGACGGTGTTCATCAGCTCGTCGATCTTCTCCGTGCTGACGCGGATCGAGCTGCCGTCGCCCAGACCCTGCTTCGGCGCTTCCACTGCTTCAGCCATCGCAACAGCACGCGGTTCCCCCTCCCTGCCCTCCCCCGTCGGACGGTGGAGGGTTGGGGTGGGGGCGGCAACCGCGGCATTCTCGTCGTGAATCCGCAGCTCGCAATCGCCCTCGGCCCAATCGAAGACCTGGTCGATCACTTCGCGCGTCGCGTCCGTGTCGACGGTCAGATCCCAGGCGAGATAGCACGACTCCGGATCGAGCTCGCGCAGCGCGGGAAGATTCTGAGCAGCAACGACGACGTCGAGGTCGCCGAGATCCGCCAGCTCGCGCAGCATGCGCAGCGGATCGTTGCCGTGCACGAAGAGCTGCGGATAGGGGCGGAAGTGGATGCGCCAGCGATGCGCCCCCGTGGACGCGGCCCCCTCCCTACCCTCCCCCGCAAGGCGGGGGAGGGACTGGGTGGGGGCATTCTTCTGCGCGATCGCCAGCTCCAGATCGAATTGCACGTCCGCCACTCGCTGCGCATCGATCGGCGTCTTGTGCTGCACGGCGCGCAGCATCTCGCGCATGATGTCGACCGACTTCAGCAGCAGGTCGGTGATATAGCGAGTCACCTGCATCCGGTTGCCACGCAGCTCGTCGAGCATCGTCTCGCACGTATGAGTGAACGACGCGACTTCGGCGAAGCCGAAGGTGGCGCTGCCGCCCTTGATCGAGTGCGCGACGCGGAAGATCGTGTTGACCGTCTCCGCATCCGGCGCGCCGACGTTCAGCTTCAGCAGCGCGGCCTCCATCGTGTCGAGCGCTTCGAAGCTCTCGTCGAAGAAGGCGTCGTGGAATTGTGCGAGGTCGAGCGCCATGGCT
>Ga0111538_10005088_pt1 | contig 18037 bp, 13 predicted proteins | sample SoiMethybrSBSTD1_FD_79669 | JGI IMG/M metagenome (GOLD analysis project Ga0111538, IMG submission 79669) | Bulk soil microbial communities from a Populus tree surrounding site in Tennessee, USA - Soil MetaG P. TD hybrid SBSTD1 (version 2)... | ecosystem: Environmental > Terrestrial > Soil >...
ACCTCCGCATTGCGAACGCGCTTGGACCGTCAATGCATGCCTTGTCATGCAATGACATTCAGTAACATTAACTCACAATTCTTCAACAGGTTGCAGCCGTCACGCGAGCGTTTTTATTTTACATCCTTCGACATCCATTTTCATTGAATTGCAGAGAGTCGAGTGACGAATCGGTGACTTTTTTACAAGATCTATCTCCGCGTTCTTCTCGTCGGACTCGCTCTATTCTGACCCCGAGAAGCTCACAAATAATCTTACCAAGACCAGGCTCTTGGCTAAGACTAAACCCGCAGGCGTCGGTTCTAAACGAATCTAATCTGTTTCAACTCCTATTTGGACCAAAGGCAGGTATTGCTAGCTGTGCTCACGATAATTGCGCAACATTGATGAACCACCCTTTATGGTAGACTAGGTCTGAAGATGTTGGACTTAGAATTTGATTTAACGTAACGCCTCATAATGCCCGATCCTCTTGTTCTCTACTCAACTAACACAGTTCTGGCGTATCACATAAATCACACATACTATGCAGATTTTCACTATGTATGGTGTTCGCCGTTTTTTGGAGTTGATAATATTCCATCCCCTTTTTATCCAAATCCTCCGTCGTCAAGTCCGCAGGAGATATACCAAACGCTACGGAAGGATGTTGAGAATAGCGATGAGCACAGCACAAAAATCAAACTAAACAAGAACGGCTTGAGGCACGGCGCGGACGTAACTCACGGCCTCAGTATCATTAATGATTTCCAGCGACTGGAGATCCTTGCAAAGATTAAGCGAGCACGGTTTGCGGAGTTTAAACCTCTTCTGTACGTAATTCCATTTCCATTGGTTAGCGGTATTGTGAAGCTCGTTCCGGTAAACCAACGAGCGAATCCGCTAGCCGATGAGTTCATCATCGAGCGACTTCCCAGAGCTAGTTTTGATATCATAAATCCGTGAGAGAACTATCGTGGAAGCAATAACAGCAGCCGCCGAACTCAACGGTACCTTTTACGCGATGCGCATTCTCTCGGAGGGCTTAAGCCTATCTGAGATTGACGTAGTGACCACTGCAGACGAATACCCGGGAACAGAGTTTTCGGTTGATGAGCAGTCGTTCGCTTTGCAATTGCTTAGGCGTATTCAATCGTCGGAAAAATCGCCCCTTCACTCGCTTAGCCAGACCGTACGAAGTGACCATATTTCACGCTTAGCTTCGCGGTTGGATAGGATAACATCCGAAGAGCTTTTCAATGCTGGGCTAATCGAATCTGATGAGTTGTCCGAGGAAGCCTTGTTGGCAACTGCCCCACCCGCAACTGCAGTTAGTTTTCGATTTGACCGTCCGAGCAACAAACCTCATATCATGCCTCTTTTTCAATTTCATAATGTCTCGTCGCTGGTTAAAATTGGCGATACCTCACGGCCTTGGGAATTGTCACAACACGTTGCGGAATCAAGTCTGGACTCTGCGGATTCGATCTTACTTTGTGTCTTCATGACGCCTCACCAAGAAGATTTTTTGGTTTGCAAATTCCCTGGTATGAGGGCGCTCGATGACACCGAGTTGAATGTAAAAGGATTTCACACGTCATCTCAGTCCGAAAGTTTGATGATTCGAGAAAGCGGTATAAGCGCTATAGAATGGGATAGGGGATACTTTAGCGGTTATCAACCTTTTGTGGATCGGCATCATGATCTTTTTATAACGTTTCTTCGCAAGGCTCGTGAGAAACATAATAGTTATGTTATAGGGCATCCTGCGTACCCAGAAGCAAACCCGTTGGCTGCTTACTCTCCGTATCCTCTTCCCATCACTATTCAGAAGTTTAATGAGATGTTTGGATGGTTTAGCTTTCCTTCGCATTGGTCGCCCGGGTCAGCTGAATTTCAGATGTGGATGATTACGCAGCTCGTTGAGCATATTTTAGAAACGGCAAAGAAATTAGGTGTGAGTCCTGGCACCCTCCTGCGATATCTTCAGAGCCGGTAATGGATCCTGACGATGCGAAGCGAATTGGGAACCTTCCATCGTATATAGGAGACTATCCGCACTGGTGATTGATGAATTAGTTAGAAGATAAGCGCCTCGGCAATGTTTAAGATTTAAGTTCACTGTCCGACGGCTTTATAAGAAGTTTTACACAGTTTACGATGTACGCTGCAGAAACCGACCTCCGTTGGAGATCTCGCCCGATCTTCCTGGTTCTCAATTTGCATAGAGAGACGCTCAGTTCAATCGGACCTCTACTCGAGACCTGTTTGACCACTGGTCCGGTTCATAACAGGTCAACCCCCCAGGCCTGCCATTGCCCAACATGCTTGTCATAGCGGGAAGCTGGAAGAGCAACCAAGAGCAGATGGCGAGCCCTGGTCATTGCGACGTAAGCAAGCGTTCGGTCTTCGGAGTCGGCGGAACTTGGTCAGACACTTCGCCTTGAGCAGATACTTTCTTTTAGCAATAAAAATCCCGAACAAGACGCTAACTTGCTCGGGATTACAGGGCATCGTATGTCTTCAGGTCTTCAACTATCTGTAATAAGAAGAAGCCCTGCCCATGCTGGGGTGGGTGATGTAATGTGTGGTTTTTGGGGTGCCATTGATTGTCCCGACTTCGAAATAGTCCCAGAACGTACGAATGGAATTCGCGCAATCGTAATTCTGTTCAGAAACCTGGACATTGTACCGACTCCAGCCCCCATCGTAGTAAGCATAAACCGCAACGATGATTGCAGTATGCTTTCCGCTCCATTGCAACTGATCGCCAACCCTAGGTGCATAGCTGGTTGTGAACGTGCTGTAACCGCCGTACGCCGAGGGCGATGGCGCCAGGCCAAGTGTCTTGCGCTTGTAAGCCACATGATGTGTGCACTGGCCAAAGACCCGTGACTTTATAGCCGGCACGACAGAAACGGGATAATTGACAGTTCCATTCACGGTACTAATTGTAAGGTACGTGCTCATCGGCCCCACATTGTAAGGCAGATATGGATAGGCAACGATTTGCGTTGATGACCATGAGGTAATGCGGGCAGCCCTACCGGCAAGGGTAACCGTGCCGGTTGTGGTGCCGAAGTTTCCACCTACGATGGTCCAACTGTAAGTGTCAGTTGTGTCGTTGACCGCTCGCCCGCCGTTGTACTTCTTTCCACAATCCATATTGACGATCCCGTTTTTGATCCAAGGCACGCCGGTAATAGGGTCGTAAACATTAACACCGTTGATATAGCTAACGTAGGGTGCGGCTAGTAGCGTCGCTGCGCCAACTGGCTGCATTTCAGATGTCAACGCCATAGACATAAGAACCAGTCCAGCGACAGCTACAAGATGTCCGATGGTTCGAGTAAAACTTTTCATATTCTCTCCTATCTCTTTGGTGGTCCATTAGGACCACAAGGTTTCAGTTGATTCTCGGATCTTTCGGAGATTCGGTCAGCACCGATTGCCTCGAGTGCGGCAATCATTTCGGCTAAGTGCGTTTTTTCTGCTTGAAGTTCTGTTGTGAGTTGGAATACTTGGGATCGAAGCGTATCCAGTTTTAGTTGTTCACGCTCGATCTCCTTCTTTGCGTCGTCGACCTCTGCGCGAACACGTTGCTGTTCAGTCTCATCTGAAGCGGACAGGTCGTTCGATTCAAGTTTCCTGACGCGATCCCGAATTTGCGTCAGACCGTCTTCAGTTACCTGAACCTCAGATTTCAGCGAATCAAGTCGAACTTCTTTATTAGTCACGACATCCTGTTGAAGGCGAATGCGAATGGCGACAACTTGAAGTTGCTTAAGCTCGCTCTGAAGTTGTTGGATCACCTGCCGGGTTAGGCGGAGTTCAGCGATCACGTCGGTTAAGTTCTTATCTTTGCCTTCAGTAATGGTTGACGTGCTCTGCGCTAGAGTTGCAACGGCCGTCAGTGTCATGAACAAGAGGGCCGCAACAACACGCTTGTTAATTTGGGGCATCTATTCTGTTTCTCCTTTCGTTGAACCTTCCTTTTTAATTGAGCGATCACTAGCTGTCGGTGCACACTCTGAATCGTTGTGTAGTGTTCGCAACTCGCGAAATCTATTGACATCTCTGTACTTCCTTCTGCTAAAGTGAGCGCGCTTTACGTTCATCACCGCTGCTTGCGCGAATCTCTACCTACTCGCGCTTCGCAGCGATCGAGTTGATTAAGAGAACCTCAGCCCTTCGCCGTTTCGTATAGAAGAGCTGCCGTCACTCCGATTCGTCGGACATCAGGCTCAAATTCGAAGGCCAAATTCAGAACAGTGCGCCGCGCTCCTGACGCGGCGAGCGGCGTCACTCGATGCAAGCACTTATCTGCTCTCAGCAGATAGGCATCACCTGTCGAATGACTTTTTGAGCTTACGAGGTGTGCTGCGTAGCAATGCTCTACCAGCTTTTCAACATTGTGTTCTGGATCGTGACCGAGTTCTGAGCACAGTCGACTCCATTCGTTGATGAATTCGAGTAAGCCGCCATGCTCAGCAGGAGGAGCTTCGATGAAGATGACGAGCGCCAGAGGAGGATCGTCTAAATGCCATCCGTGGGTTTGGCCTGACCCTTCAAGCCAATTGACCACCTGCCACTCATTCGGATCGTTGCATGTGAAGACCTGTCGGCCGGAGATCTTACTGACGAGAGATCTCAGTTCTGTATCCTCGTAAAGATTTGTGAGAAGAGTTGATTCCTTGCGAATCTCTTTGCCGCCGAGCGTTGACATGCGTCGAAGCGTTTCAAAGCCCGGCATCGTAAAGTTTTTGTTATTCGCATACTTCCGCAGTCGTGCAACTTCTGACTGCAGCGTGTTGAACCCTGCAGTCGAGAACATCCGCGGAATGTGGACGTACCCATCGCGCTCGAAGCGCGAGCGGTAATCCGTCTGGTCTAGTAGCGAACTCTCCAACAAGAGAGAGCTTTCTTCGCTAGCTTTAGTAGGGAATTTTGTACTCATGATATTTCTCCGCTTCTCCGTTAGTGCTTGCTTGAGCTGCGGTTGACTCCCGCTCACACGGTTATTCGCTTCAGCTCGATCCTTGTGGGATCGACATCTTGATGTCAGGTTTTCTTGGAAAGATCTTTAGCAACAGGAAGTTCTTTTCTTAGCGAATTCCTAGTTGAACTATGAACAATAGAATCAGACATTTATATGAATTCGGACCCTACGTGATGGACCCGGACGAATGGACTCTCAGGAGGGACGGCACGCCGATCAAGCTTGAGCACAAGGAGTTTGAGGTACTCCTTTACTTAGTCGACAGTGCACGGAATGGGAAAAAGCTTTCGAGGAAGGATGAATTAAAAGAAAGGTTCTGGCGGGAAACACTCAGCAGTGCAGAGGCGAATCTTTCCAGCTACATAAGGGAAATCAGAAGAAAGATTGGCCTGCCTGGCGCTGATTACATTCAAACCGAGCCAAAAGAAGGGTACCGATTCGAAGTCGTTGTCACCGATCGGGCCCACATTTCCGATGGGGATTGCCCTTGGGTAGGCCTACCACCGATTGACGAACGGCACGGAGAATTTTTTTGCGGTCGTGAAAAGCAGGTAAATGAGGTAGTTGCCAAGTTGGAGCAAAGTAACTTCCTTGTCGTGATTGGTGGATCAGGACTTGGAAAGTCGTCATTGATTCGAGCAGGCTTGGTGCCGCTGTTAGAGAAAGATGTATCGACCGGGACTCGCTGGAATTGCCGAGTGTTTGAACCAACAATCTCGCCCCTGACAAAACTAGCTTCTGAATTGATTGAGCTAACAGGGAAGTCACCAGCTAAGGACCAGGTTGAATCACTAGCAAACACACTGAATTCCACTTGCACCGGTGTGCAGGATTATCTCGAAGCTACCCCTTGGATCAGAGCTCGAGTGCTATTAGTTGTTGACCAATTTGAGAATTTCATCCGTCGTTATGAGGGAACTAATGAACAAAACGCATTTATCGACAATCTATTGCATGCAGCTTCCACTCCCGATCACAAAACATCAGTCATCTTCGTAGTGCGCACTGATTTTTACCATCGGCTCGAGCAATATCCAAAACTCTGGCCTCAAGTGGTGCAGCACCAGTGGACCATACTAAAAATTTCCTCCGAGGGGCTTCGAGAAGCGATTGAATGTCCGGCTCAACGTGTCGGTCTGCAATTGGATGATGGATTGGTTGATGCAATCCTGGACGATTTGCAGGAAGCGCCAGGGGCCTTGAGCATGGTTTCCCAAACAATGGTGGAACTTTTTAAGCGGAGGCAAGGGACCCGATTAACCTCCAAGGCCTACAGAGAAATTGGACGAGTACAGGAAATAATTAACAACAAAGCTGAGCAAGTGTTCGCTACCTTCGATGCTGCCGAACAAGAGCGTGTTCGCCAAATCTTAATAAACATTACCTATGTAGGAGAACAGCCCGAGAACGATTTAAAAGGCAGAGTCGATCTGGACGATTTGGTAACTGATCTTGACGACTACGATCAGATTATGAAGGTGATAGGAAGACTGACCGATGAAAGACTGCTCGTTACCTCAACGGACTATGAGACGAGCAGCGTCCACGAGGATAGACCACGCGTCTGGGTAGAGGCTTCTCATGATGCCCTCATCAGGTATTGGCCACGTGCCAGGAATTGGCTGAATGAGAAACGCGGTGCCAAGCTAATGTTCGACACCTTAGATACCGCCGTTAAGGAATGGCAACAAGGAAAGGATTCTGCAAATCTCTTTCGCGGTTCCAAACTTGATACCTTTTTGGATTCCCAGTCAACATTCATAGAGTTTGTTAGACCAATTCACAGCGAATTTCTGGATGCAAGTCGAAGGCTACGTGATCAAGAGCGCGTAGAGGAGGATCAGCGCCGAAGAGCCAATGAGCAGAGAAGAAAATGGAAGAGGATCGCAGTCGTTGCTGGAATTGCAGTTCTTATATCGATGACCACTGTATTCTTTTTTAAACGGCAACGTGACTTGGCTAATTCGCTTCGATGGGCCGCAAATGCGAACGCCCAACTTCAGTCTGATCCTGAACTAAGCTTGTTACTAGCTACTGAAGCAGCGAATCTTGCTCCTACTACGGAGAGTACAACAGCTTTGAGAGGAGCGTTGGCAGCTTTTCGTTTGAGAGCTGTTTATGTTGGTCACCGAGCCCAAGTCATCAGCGTTGCATTGAGTCCTAACGGCAAGTATTTACTCACAGGTGGCGCTGATAATGAGGCGAGGCTTTGGGATCTCTTCACTGGCAACACTATTCAGACGTTCATCGGGCATACTGATTGGGTTAACTGGGCCGACTTCAGCCCAGATGGAAAACTCATTGTCACTGCCAGCCGTGATGCAACGATCCGAATTTGGGATATCGAAACTGGTCACGTAATTAAGGAGTTGCACGGTCACGATAAGTCTGTCAACGATGCGCGTTTCAGCCATGATGGTTCCAAAATATTAACGGCGGGAGAAGATGGCACTGCAAAGGTGTGGGATTCTCACACGGGTAATATTGTTTTGACTCTGGAGGGTCACAAAAAATATATCAATACGGCAATTTATAGCGTGGACGGAAATTTCATAGCGACTGCGAGCGGAGACGGTACGGTAAAAGTCTTGAACTCGAATACCGGGGCTTCCATCGCTACAGTCAGCAGCCCTGTAGGAACCGTAATTGCAGTAGCGTTCAGCCCTGACGGAAAGAGAATCGCTACTGGTGGCTCGGATAAAACGACTTATATTTGGAGCACTGAAACGTGGCAAAAGATCCTTGAACTCCGCGGACACTCTCAACAGGTTAATAGCGTCCAATTCAGTGCGGATGGCCATCTGATTCTGACAGCGAGCAAAGATGGTACGGCACATATCTGGGATTCAAGGACCGGAGCCGATCTATTTGATTTCAGAGGACACACCAGCGGTATCAACAACGCCATTTTCAATCCAGACAGCCGCTTTGTTTTTACTACCAGCGGAGATAAAACAGCCCGAATGTGGTCTTCCCAATTGGAGCTGCCAAAGCTTTCCTTAGAAGGGCATTCCGATTCAGTCTTTAGCGCCATATTTAGCCCAGACGGAAAGAAGATTGTAACGGCGAGCAAGGATAGAACAGCCCGAATCTGGGATGCTGTCAGCGGTCGTCAATTAATGGTCTTGCGTCATTCAGATTCTGTTCAGAACGCGATCTTTAGCCCTGACGGTAGGTTGATAGCGACTGCCAGTCATGATGGTAAAGCAAGACTGTTCGACAGTTCTACTGGCGAGTTAAAGCGCGAGCTATCAGCACATTCGGAGATGGTGCATTCGATCGGGTTTAGCCCTGACGGTACTAAGTTGATCACGGCTAGCAAAGATCTGACAGCACGAGTTCGGGATGTCAACACCGGCAGTCTCATCAGAGTTTTGGGTGGACATACAAAGCAGATTTATCACGTGGGTTACAGTCCTGATGCGAAATGGATTGCAACTGCTGGCCATGATAACCAGGTAATCCTTTGGAATAGCAAAACCTATGAACCAACGGTCAAGTTCAATGTGGGAACAGGAGTATTTAACAGCGTAAACTTCAGTCGCGATTCAAATTTTCTACTCGCGGCGTGCGGTGATCAGACGGCCCGGATATGGAACCTGAACGATTTCCAAAGTGTCGCAGTTCTACGAGGACACGAAGGATGGGTGAATTACGCGGAATTCAGCCCAGACGGTCAACTTGCACTTACCGCGAGCAGTGATGGCATAGCGCGTCTTTGGGAAATTGGGCATAAACACCTACTGTATACATTCGCAGACCAGTTTTCATCGCTCCAAACTGCGGCTTTCAGCCCGGATGGTAAAATGATCGTCCTCGCGGATTTCGATGGTGGTGTAAAGCTATATGATTGTGAACTCTGCAGTAGTACGAATTCAGAGTTAATAAGCCGAGCAGAACATCTTAAGATTAGGGGTTTGACTTCAGAGGAGAAAGCCTTGTATTTGGAATTGCCGTCAGCCAAGTAACAAGACCAACGGACGTCATAAACGACCACGGCCGAGGTCTACTAGGCCCTTGTCAAGAACAATTAATCTCTGGAGCCTTCATTGAACCTTATCCATTTTTCTGCGCTGAGCCTATTAGACGTATGGCGCGTTACTACCCCGTGCAAAGATTATCTTGCAAATGTGACCCCACTGGACTGCCGTGAATGATCCGCTTAAGGCTTGGTTAATCAGTTCACAGTTTTTAACTCCGCTGCGCTGGCCCACAGGAAGACGAAAAGCCCTATGCTGGTCGTATGAGACAGATTGTGGTCGCATACGACGAAAGGTCGCATCGCGTCCTATTGCCTGAGAAACGACCAGCCTAACGTGTTCATAAGAGTTTTATAGACCCCAATTGAAATCAAAAGAAGGTGCTGCGCACCTGACTAAGAGAGACACGTCACCCGCTTCCGGAGTTGTCGCGTTTACGTTGTTAACGCGTGCGCTTACATTGTTACTTCTCGAAGTGAGTACTGACGGAATCGCATTCTTATCTGGCGTTTCTCGGCTGCGAGAGCGCAAGATCTAGCCTCACGAGCCAGAGGGCTTGTCCAACAAAGCAGTCAATAAGGACGGTCGTCTGATAAAACTGGATTGAACAAAACCGCTACGCGGTAAGCTCGCGAGAGTAGTGGTATATCTCGGATCGATTTCAAGGCAAGAGAAAGCTCCTTCCGGCAGAGCATAATGTTTGTAACCAAACGAACATTCTGCCGTGAAAGGAGCTTTCGCATGACCACTCTTCGTCAACGCCTGATCGATGATCTGAAAGTACGCAATCGATCCGCGCACACCATCAAAGCTTACGTCGCCTGCATTGCTAATTTCGCCCGCTACTTCGGCAAATCGCCGGAGTTGCTGGGGCCAGAAGAGATTCGTCAGTACCAAGTATATCTGGTCAACGAGCGCCGCGTCTCTTTGAGTTATCTCATTCAAATAGTCAGCGCTTTGCGGTTTCTCTATAGCGTTACGCTCAAGCGCGACTGGGCCATCAGTCAGATTGCTTATCCGCGGCACGCTAAGCGGCTCCCAGTGGTGCTCAGTCAAGCGGAAGTCAAGCGACTCTTTGACGCGGTGCGCAGGCCGAAGTATCTGGCACTCTTGATGACTGCTTACGCTGCCGGTCTGCGCGTATCGGAAGTCACACAACTGCAAGTCTCGGATATTGACTCCAGCCGCATGGTCATCCGGGTACGCCAGGGCAAAGGTAGGAAAGATCGCTACGTGATGCTCGCGCCTACCTTGCTGACTATCTTGCGTCGCTATTGGCAGAGCGAACGACCGCAGACCTGGCTCTTCCCCGGCAAGCATCCGGAACAACCGATCAGTAATCACGCCGCGGTAGAAGCTTGTCGCAAGGCCGGTAAAGCCGCTGGTCTGAAGAAGCCAGTCACGATACGCGCTTTGCGCCACTGTTTCGCCACGCATCTACTGGAAAACGGAAGCGACATTCGCATCATTCAGACGCTGCTGGGCCATCGCAATGTGCGCACTACCGAGGTCTACACGCACGTCTCTACCGGCACCGTCAGCGCAGCGGTCAGTCCACTTGAAGCTCTGGCTTATCAAGTTGACGCTGACCGCCTCTGAGGATGCGACCACCGTTGGAGGTGGCCGACATCTTCCGCCAGTGCGGAAACGACTTCAGACTCACACATACGCTGTCGCCAGAGCAGCGTCGAGTCATGCGCGCCATCGAGCGTTGTCGGACCGCAGCCTTGGGCGGACATGTTGAGCAGTGCGATACGTGCGGCCACCAACGTATCTCATATAACTCGTGTCGCAATCGCCATTGCCCCAAGTGTCAGTCGCTGGCGAAAGCGCGTTGGCTCGAGGCGCGCCTCGCGGATCTGTTGCCCGTAGAATACTTCCATGTGGTGTTCACGCTGCCGGAGCAACTCGCGTCCCTAGCCTTACAGAATAAGCGCGTCGTTTACAACCTGCTGTTCGCCAGCACCGCCGAGACGTTGCGCACCATCGCGGCTGATCCGCGACACCTTGGCGCGGAGATCGGTTTTCTGGCCGTGCTGCACACCTGGGGCCAAACTCTTTGCCATCATCCGCATCTCCATTGCGTCATTCCCGGTGGTGGTCTAACAGCTGACGGAGCGCGCTGGATCAGTTGTCGTCCCGGATTCTTTCTATCCGTCAACGTGCTCGCGCGTTTGTTTCGGCGGTTGTTCCTGCAAGGTCTCGAACGCGCTTACGAGAATGACAAACTCACCTTTAATGGCGCGCTTGAGTATCTCGGCCAAGCGCGCGCTTTCCGGCAATTGCTTGCCAGCCTGCGCGCACGCGAGTGGTGGGTTTATGCCAAACCTCCGTTCGGTGGGCCAGAGCAAGTGCTGGCTTACCTCGGTCGTTATACACATCGCGTGGCGATCTCAAACCATCGGTTACTGTCTTTGAAAGATGGCAACGTTGCCTTCAAATGGCGGGACTACCGGCACGGCAAGCAACAATCGCTGATGACCCTCAAGGCCGACGAGTTCATACGTCGCTTCCTGTTGCACGTATTGCCGCGCGGCTTTCAACGCATTCGCCAATTCGGATGGCTGGCCAATCGCCGCCGCCACGATCGACTAGCACGTTGTCGCCAATTGCTCGGCGCCGCAGTTCCCAATACAGCGCCGCTTCCCGGCGACTATAAGTCTCTCTATGAAACCGTTACCGGCGAATCGCTGGATCATTGTCGCGTTTGTCGCAACGGCTACATGAAGTTCGCTCGGCTGCTTGTCCCGTTGGTTAGCTATGCTGGTAGCCAACGCATCACCGTAGTTGCGGTTCAGAGCTTCGATTCATCATAAAGAGAAGAGTTTGCGCAGAGCTTCACAGCTATATATTTGCAAACCGGCGTGCCTCGAGACGGGTGTGTCTAACTTCAGGCACGAGCGCCGAACTTCGCGCTTTTGCCCGCAAGCTAATCATCCCCCAGGCCGGATCTTCGACCGCTGAAGGACCACTCTTCATGCGCTTTCTCTCGTCATCGCCAATGACAATCATCGCATGCTCTTCCCACGGCTTTACCGTTAGGGGCTTAATTCATTCAATCGCCATAGCCCCCACCGCGGTTTCGTCCAATCCGATTCTTTCCAAAGTGTTCGCCGCGCGTTCGTGCTAACGACGAAGCTTCAGTCTTCTCAACACTCACTACTCTCGCGGCGAAACTTCGAAAACCGGCATCGGTGAACCGGGAGCTCGCGATTCTGTCTGGTATTTTCAGGATGGCGGTTGACTAAGATGAGATAACGGACAACCCGTGCCGGAAGGTACAAAAGCTACCGGAAAACAATCAGAGAACCAGGCATTTGTCTTTCGAAGAGGAAGACAGATTGTTTGCGAAGCTGACCGGGAATCGGGAGTATCTGAGGTCGATCGTTACTGTGGCTATCTACGCCGGACCACGACGCGGAGAGTTGTTAAAACTGCGATGGTCGGACGTGGACTTCGCTCTAAACATCATAAATTTCAAGCAGACAAAGACTAACAAAGATCGCTCTGTACCAATGGAGCCTATTGTACGGTCAATCCTGTTGGAACTGCGCGAAGTTGCTGGTGATTTGGAGTATGTCTTTGTGAATCCTGATACGGGAACGCGATATACCGAGGTTAAGAAATCCTTCGCCTCCGCATGCCGCGAAGCAGGAATCAATGATTTCAGGTTTCACGACTTACGCCATACGTTCGGCACTCGTTTAGCCGATGCCGGCGTTGATGTAGTGAAGATCAAAGAGTTGATGGGACACGCCTCGATTGTGACGACGATGCGCTACATTCACGCGACCGATCATGGGAAGCGTGGCGCGATTGTGGTGTTGTCAGAGTATAGGCAACAGCATTGTCGCAAGTCTGTCACAAGCGAACCGCGCCAGTCTCTTCCATCCTCTTTAAGTCGTTGAAATGATTGGTGGAGCCGAGGGGGATCGAACCCCTGACCTCATGACTGCCAGTCATGCGCTCTCCCAGCTGAGCTACGGCCCCAAGGTAGGTTTGAGCAGACTAGCCTAGCGGTTTGGTTCAGTCAAGCAACGGCGTGATTTTGAGTGATTGCTATTGCTGATCCTGCCCTAGTATCGACGTACGCGACGCCTAATTGCCCCGGCAACTCCGAGTAAACCAATTCCTAAAGCCAATGTATCGACGGCTGCCGGCGAAGTTTTGATGTTCTCATTCATACGAATAGAGATATTTCCATTACCCTGCAAAGTGAAGGCGGCCCAGTAATACGGATGTTGCCAACGCGGATCTTTTAACATTTCTATTTGAGCCTGCCGCAGGGCCTCCGCCGGAGTCATTCCTTTCCTCCACATCCCTTCATAGAAGCGCGCCATTAAATCTGCCGTCGCTTTATCCTCCACGGCCCACAAACTTGTCATAACGCTTTGCGAACCAGCGTAAAAGAAGCTGCTGGTCATGGCGCTTATGCCTTCACCGTTCCCGGTTTCACAGGCACTTAGAACTACCAAATCGGCCGATAGATCGATATTCGCTATATCGCGACCAAGTAGAATCCCGTTTTGCGCGTTGCCATGACTGTCAACCAATGACAGCACAATACTCGAGAGGGCCGGATCGGCGTCAATCACGCCATGCGTTGCGAAATGCACAATTTGATAATTCTCGAGAGATCCATTAATGACTGCATTCCGATTTGCATCAAACCCGACAAGCATCTCACTTGTTGCCGGCGACATTGCAAGAATTTGTTCGGCTTCCAATTTTGAACCATAAAGTCGTTGAAATGACCCGCGCGGTTTCGTGTCATAGTTTGGTTCGTCGCGAGATACACGAGGATCACCGGAGTCGAAAACTGGGTCAGCCAGGATGGCGACGGAGCCAGCAATTGGTTTACGTCGAAGTGCGGCTTCCTTCAACTTGATCAGAATTGAAGCTGAGGGAAGATTTACAATCTCATGCCGGAAAACCAAGGGCTGTTGTCCGACATTTGGTGACGGTATTGGCAGCGCCCCAAACGGAATATTTTGCAACGCACCATCACTCACAATTAAGAGTCGTTTTCCGGCCATTTGACTCACAACTGGTCCGAGCAAAGTTTGACTCAAAGCTAAAGCTTCTTTCCAATAGCGCTCCTGTGACGAGGCAAGTCTTTGTTCAGATGATGGTTCAAAGCGTTCTGACATCGCCTTCGGTGCAATTAATAATTCATGGACAGTTCTTGCCAACTGTTCAATCCTGGCTCTTTCGGGTAGTTCATAGCTGTTAATGGACTGGCGAGTAACTGCAAATAAATAACTTCGTTCCTCTCCAAGTACGTATTCGAGGAGCAATGTATTGTCATCTTCCAATTGATCTTGAAGATCTTTCAGGACAAGCCTCTTGTCCTGTGTCAATGTCCTGTAGCCCGGAGTCTGCAGCTTGATCTGGACCTGTGTCTGTTCATATTCCACCATGAGCTGTTGAATGTCAGTATCGAGAGAGTTCTTCGAATCGTTCTTTTTCTCGAGAGTTCGCAATTGATCGGATATCTTTGCACTCAGTTGCGCGCGCAGCTCTTGCTCACGCTCGAGCAGCGTCGGGTTGACATGCTTGCGGTCGAGACTTGCTTCTGAAAGTAACTCGAGCAAACTCTGACCATGGGCGCGTTCGCTGGCAAGGAATGCGATGGCATCGAAGCCATTTTGGGGATTCTGTTTGTTAAGCTCCATCAATAGATCAATATAGAATTCATAGTGACTGCGAACGGAAGTAAAATACGAGGATCGAAGATCGCTGCTAACTATGTTATCGCGTTGTAAGTCAATCAACTCTAGAGATTTCTCAATAAGGTGCTTTGAACCAACAAGTTCTCCTTGTTTGCGTTTAACTTTTGCCAGCGAATAGAGAATATTCGGCTCGTAAGCAAAATCTTTAGCAGCCTGAGCAAGAGCCCACGCCGAACCCAAAGCATTTTCGGCAGAATCAAGGCGGCCCTCCGAATAGTAAAGCAATCCCAAACTGTTGAGGATGCGATACTCCAGTCTTTGATTGTTACTCTGCCGGGCAATCATCAAGGCATCTGAATAGAATTCTAAGGCTTTTGTCAGCTCGCCCAGTTCAGCATAGACCATACCAAGTCGATGCAGGGTTAAAGCCTTCATTCGATTGTGTCCGACATTTCGTGCTTTCTGCTGTGCAGTACTCAGGAAATCAAGGGCTTCGGCTCGGTGTCCTAGCGACAAATGGTTTTCTGCGATTAAAACGAGCGCAGAAAGATCTACAAGACTATCGTTGCGTACCTCGTCGCGAGCTTGTAAAAGAAATGTGAGGGCGGTTTGATGCTGACCTAATGAGCTATAGACTTCGGCCGTCTCAAGGAGAACTGGCCCAACGAGTTGCGGATCATTGATATCGCTGCTAATTGCAAGCGATTGCTGAAGCAAAGACAAAGCAGACTGCAAATCGCCAAGACGTTCATGAACGGTGCCCAGCCTTTGGAGAGTCATGGCTTCCGCCTGGTAATCATCCACACTCCTGCTCAATTCCAATGCCTGATTGAGAGTCTCCAATGCCAGATTGGTTCGCCCCAATTCGCAATGAAGTGAGCCGAGATTAATTAATGTCCGGGCTTCCTCAAAACGTGCCGAAGCGAGTCGAAATAATACGAGCGCTTCCTTAAAAGTTTCCTGCGATTTTAGGGTGTCTCCGAGGAACGATTGTGTTTCACCAAGTCTGTACAAGCTTAGGCCTTGCTCGAGCGGATCGTTGACCGTCTGCCACAACTTCCGCGCACTTTCAAATTGACGCATGGCAGTCAACAGTTCGCGTCGGGCCAGTTTGTTTTCGCCGAGCTGTTGAGCGTGTTGAGCTGATAAGCGAACGGCATCCTGCGTGTTGATTGGTCGTTTATCAACCGAAAGGCTGAAACTTCCGGATGCACGCTTTTTATTATTTGAGGTGACACGTATAGAATAAACTTGGCCGTGTCGGCCCACCAAATACGTATGCAGTGGTCCATACATCACCCCTCTACTCTGTTTTGAAATGAGAACTTTTCCATCAGAGTTAAGTAATGTAATAGTAAGGTCAATACCGTATCGAATGACGGTGATGTTGAGATACTGCTGCGAATCGACTCGGATCACTTGCGAGAAAGTCTCGCCACCGGCAAGTTGAATTAGTTCGCCTACCCGTTCAGCACTTACCTTCTGCGAAGCCGGTTGTTGGTTGCGGAAGGAAGAAATAATATCCGTATCAGCCGCTGTCCTTGAGAATAACCAGGGTAAACACAAAGCGAGCACCCAGAAAACCCGAACTGGAGCGGATCGAAGATTAGTTAAGTTTTTGACCTTCGGAACCATTCGTTCAATCAAGAGTCAGGTTAACGATCGATAACAAACAAATAAAACTCCAACACTTGAGTGTCGCGCGACAAAATCAAGCGATATTGGCCTTCCGGAAGCAATCCCTGATTTAGAGCAAAAGATATGGCTTCATCACGTGCCTCGATGCCCGCCAATTTAAGCAGCGTGGCGTCGCTGCGTTCGTCTATTAAGCTGACATCATAAATTCCAGAAACTCGCGTTTCCGGTCTTCTTAGTTCTAAATGGATACGGTCCGGTGATGATGGCAGTACGATCAGATCACTATGAGCTTCTCCTCTTGTGCTAAGAAATGGAGTAAGAATGATTCTTGGCAGGTCCGAATCAACATCCTTCTCAATGATTCCAGCGAGGTGTTCACGCTCACGAGGCAACTTTGAGTTTAAGCGCCAGACCACGCCACCAGCGGCAATGAAGAGCAGCATGGTGACGGCTAAGGCTGAGCTCGAACGTAATCTAAAATAATTACTAAGGGATGTAGGGCTGCTCGGTTGCCGTGGGGGTTTTCTAGAAACTTGCTTGTGTTCCCTGGGTTTTGAAGTCCGGTTAGTAACAGCAGAGCTGGCTGGTTGAATTTCGACCGTTGAAGTCTGTTGTGCTAATACGGGATAGTGGTCCTTAATAAACAGCGCTAGATGTCCAAATAGTTGGTCCTCAAATTCACGGGTGGATTTGAATGTCCACCAGAGACCTTCCTCCGGAAACTCATCACGAAATTTTTTAACTTTGCGATACTGCTTGAGTTCCTCTTTCTTTAGACGAGAAACCGAGACCTCCTTGAAATAGAACATGATATGGGGCCGATTGTTCTTGAGATAGGAATTGTATGCGAGCTTGAATTCGTGTTCAGTACCAGATCGCGCGTCATGAACGGGGGTTCCGAACCTTTTCCATAAGATGGCGATAAAGAGATCCGCTTTTTCAATTTCCAAGGCGTCATCGATCTTGCATTGACGGCCCTTGAGGTGAAAGCCCGGATAGGCCCTTGTTTCCCACCTATACAATTTCAACTGAAGATTTCGGTCCGCGAGCGTAGCGTTGATGCGGTCTATGACGCGAGCGACCAGTTTTCTTTCTGGTCCAACATCATTGGGCGAGGCGAGAATAACCCTTACTATTCCTTCGTAATCCATCTCTTCCTTGAGTTTCGGAGGATATGGTCGAAGTATGGATCAGATCTATGAGATGAACAAGTTTTTCGGAATGTAGAAATTTTTTATTTTCGTGCTTGACCTAGCTACGGCCATTGTAACGGCCTCGTAGTCCGGAGTTAATCAGGCGCTAGTGCTCCCTGTACTGACCCCGGTCCAAGCGTGGAGTCCGACTTTGAGTCAAAGCCGCACAGTCGTTTATAGCTTGCCCGAGGATCGTTTGCAGAGTTGAATAACTAACCGCGGTTTGGTTCAGTCAAGCAAGCACGAGAACTCAACACGATGACGCAGACACTGCGACGGCGGGGTCGCCGGTGAAGGTGTGGGCTGTCTTCTCGAAGGGATTGCCACAGCCCATCGTGTTCAGGTCGTTCCAGTCGCCGCCCTGGGCAGCACCCCAGATTGCACCAACTGTTACGTACGTGAAATAGAAGCCGAGCTCACCCAGTGCCGCGACTGTTCGGCTGTGATATGACTCGTGCCGCGCCAGTGCGTCCGGAACTGTTCCGTCGGGATTGAAACGGCCGCTCTGCGTCCACGCAACTGCGCCTAACGTCAATGCGCCGCCACCCGCTCCGACTTCGATAAACAACATCCCGC
>Ga0111538_10005089_pt1 | contig 18035 bp, 13 predicted proteins | sample SoiMethybrSBSTD1_FD_79669 | JGI IMG/M metagenome (GOLD analysis project Ga0111538, IMG submission 79669) | Bulk soil microbial communities from a Populus tree surrounding site in Tennessee, USA - Soil MetaG P. TD hybrid SBSTD1 (version 2)... | ecosystem: Environmental > Terrestrial > Soil >...
AACGCGAGGATCGCGAAATGATCGGCCGCCGGCTCGCCAACGATCGAGGGCTCACACTGATCCCGCCCTTCGATCATCCCCACATCATCGCCGGCCAGGGAACGGCTGCCCGCGAGCTCCTGGAAGAAGCGGGCGCACTCGATCTACTCCTCGTTCCCTGCGGCGGCGGCGGACTCGTGTCGGGTTCCGCTTTGTCAGCTCACGCGCTCGCACCCGCATGCCGGGTCATCGGCGTCGAGCCCGCCGCCGGTGACGACGCCACGCGCTCGTTCAGATCGCGAACGCTGGAAACCGTGAAGAATCCGGAGACGGTTGCCGACGGTGCCCGCACGCCATCACTCGGACATCTCACCTTTCCGCTCGTCCTCGAGCACGTCGCCGACATGACAACCGTCGATGACCGCATGCTGCTGCGAACGATGTTCTACCTGTGGGAGCGGATGAAGCTGATCGTCGAACCGACCGGTGCCCTGGGAGCCGCAGCGTTGCTCGAAACCGACATCGCCAACGGCGCTGCGCGCATCGGCGTGATTCTCAGCGGCGGCAACGTGGACTTGTCACAGGTCGACGTGTGGCGACGGATGATCGGATCACGGCAGGATTAAAGTCCTGCACGACGAGTACGACGACGAGTACGACCCAAAACGGTTTCGTGTCTTCGTGTTTTCGTGGCAGTGTTTTCGTGGCAGTGTTTTCGTGGCCTGTTTTCGTGGCTACGAACTGGGCGTGATCGCCGGAGCGTGAACCGGTGAAGGCTTTCGCGCACGGCGGCGCGCCCAGACCACGCGAAACAGCAGCAGCACACCGACAATGACCGCGTAGTTCCTCGGACGGCTGATGTCGGCCTTCACGAGCCACCAGTAGTGCACGACGCCAGCGATCGCGGAGGCATACACGAGGCGGTGAAGCGCCTGCCACCGCTTGCCGCCCAGCCGACGGATCATCCCGGCCGTCGACGTCAACGCCAGCGGCAGCATCAGCATCAGCGCAGTAAAACCCACCGTAATGAACGGCCGTTTGTAGATGTCTTCACCGATCGCCGCAGCCCACCGGCGCGCCGTGTCGGACGACAACACACCGTCTGGAAAGTCGATCAGGCTCAACAGCCGATCAGCAATCGAATAGATGAGGAAGTGCAGCGAACCATAGAAGAACGCGAACAGCCCCGTCATCCGGCGAAAACGGATGACCGCATTCCAGCCGGTGAGACGCCGGAGAGGCGTGACGAAAAGCGTGAGGCACAGGAAGCGCAGCGTCCAGACGCCGGTCTCGTTCGTAATATCAGACAGCGGGTTGGGACTGAGGCCTGACGGGGGTTCCCAGTAGCCGAACATGCCGCCGAGGGCCCAGACCAGCCACGCGGCCGGTCCTAGACTCGCGAGGAAGATCGCCGGCTTCAGAATCCAGCGGATGACTTGATTCGAAGACAAGGGACGCTATCAGCCGATAGCTGCTCAGTAGTTCTTGTTCAAGTCCATACCGGTGTACAGGGAACTCACCTGGTCCGCATAGCCGTTGAACAGCAGGGTCCGCCGCTGAATGAACTCGCCGATGCGGCGCTCCACAGACTGGCTCCAGCGCGGATGGTCCTTCTGCGGATTGACGTTGGAATAGAAGCCGTATTCCTGCGGCGCCGACTTGTTCCACGCCGTTTCGGGCTGCCTCTCGGTGAAACGGATTTTCACGATCGACTTGATGCTCTTGAAGCCGTATTTCCACGGCACCACCAGTCGGATGGGCGCCCCGTTCTGATTCGGCAGCACCTCGCCGTAGAGCCCGACCGCCAGAATCGCGAGGGGGTGCATCGCTTCGTCCATCCGGAGGCCTTCGGTATACGGCCAATCGAGCACCGGGCTGCGCACACCGACCATCTGCCCCGCGTCGGCCAACGTCGTGAATTCCACGAACTTCGCCTTCGACGTGGGCTCACAGCGCTTGATGAAATCCGAGAGCGGAAAGCCCACCCACGGGATCACCATCGACCACCGCTCGACGCACCGGAGCCGGTAGATGCGCTCCTCGAGCGCTTGTCCCTTGAGAATGTCCTCGAGGTGGTAGCTCGCCTTCTTGGCGCACTCCCCGTCAACGAGGACGTTCCACGGCGAGGGCTTCAGGCCTTTGGCGAGCATCGAAGGCGAGTCTTTGTCCGTGCCGAACTCGTAGTAATTGTTGTACGTGGTGATGTCCTGCCACGAATTCAGCTTCTCGGTCGTGCTCAAGGGGCTCTTCTTCACGCCCTCGAGTTTCCGGCCATGAGGGGCGGGCTGTGCCGCCTCGATGAGCTGGTTCGACCCCGCAAGGACGCCGAAGCCTGCCGCAGCCGCGGCCGCGGTCGCCACGAACTCGCGGCGATTGAGGTAGACCTTCTTTTCAGTGATTTCTGAGCTGCGGATGTCGGACGGGCGTTTAATGAGCATAGGGCACCGCAGGTGATCATGCCGGACGGCCGGCTTCGGTTACCGGGCGATTATTCCTCATTATAGGGCCGCGGACCGACAATCCAGGAACGGGAGTGATTTCGCACGGTGCCGACGCTCGAGAGCGAGGCAGTTCCGAACGCCATACAATGAAAGCTCACATCGCGTGTGCTAGTCTCCAGATGTGGCGGATTCAGACAGCAGCCCAACTATTCAGGAGGACCGCGGGGACTATGTTCAGCTCCTGTCGTTAGCGGCCCACGAACTCCGGACTCCGGTGTCGGTCGTCGGCGGATACCTTCGGATGCTGCAACGCGATGTGGATACACCGCTCGCCGCGCGTCACAAGAAAATGGTCGATGAGGCGGAGCGATCGTGCGCAAGAATCGTGGCGCTGATCGCCGAGCTCAGCGAAGTCTCCAAGCTCGATGCCGGGGTGGCTGCCGTTTCAGTGGAGCGCTTCGATCTCTTCGAGACACTCTCGACGGTGGCCGCGAGTGTCGATGAAGCCAAGGACCGAGATGTGCATCTCGAGCTGCGCGGCCCCTCCGAGGGCGCACCGATGAAGGGCGATCTCTCACGCCTTCGATCCGCGTTCACGGCGGTCTTCCGTGCCGTGCTGCGGGAGCAGCCGGCGGCGTGCACGGTCGTCGGCGAACGCCGGATCGAGCAGCGCGGCGGCCGGACGACGGCGCTGACCATCGTCGCTGAAGCCGGCGCGGTGCAGCGCGCGCTCGACGCTCCGCCCGCCTCGTTCGAAGAGAAGCGCGGAGGCCTCGGTCTTCTCTTGCCGATTGCCCGTCGCGTCCTGGAGCGACACGGCGGGCGCATCTGGTCTCCGGCGCCGCCGGGACCCACTTCGGCCATCCTTGTCGAGCTGCCAGTCGATCGAAACCGCACCTTGTCCCCGTCGGAGCCACAGCCGTGAAAAAGCCCTACGTTGCGATTGTCGACGATGATTCCGGTTTCGCGAATTACCTTCGCACATTTCTCTCGTTGCGCGGCTATGAGACGCGCGCCTATTCACGCGGCGAGGAGATGGTCATGGCGGTCAAACAGGGCGACCCGCCTGACGTGGTGCTGCTCGACGTGATGATGCCGGGCATGAACGGCCTCGAGACGCTGCGTGCGCTCCGCGCCGCCAAGGGCGATTTGCAGGTCATCATGCTGTCGGGCCGGGAACAGGCAGCGACCATCGTCGAAGCCGTTCGCCTCGGCGCCGCGGACTACGTCGTCAAGCCGGACGACCCTGAAGGCCTGGGCGAGATCGCGCTGGATACGGCGATCAAAAGCGCGATCGAGAAGACTCAGCTCGTGTCGGAGCTCACCGAGCTTCGTCAGCAGCTCACCGACGACCAGGATCTCGCGTTTCTCTTGTGGGGCGACAATCCGGAAATGCGCACGATCGCCACCGTCATCGAACAGGTCGCCGACAGCGACGTGACCGTCCTGATCCGCGGCGAGAGCGGTGTGGGAAAGGAGCTCGTCGCGCGGGCGATTCATCAGCGCTCCTCACGGAAGAAGCTGCCGTTCGTGAAGGTGAACTGCGCCGCTCTGCCGGCCGAGCTGCTCGAGAGCGAGCTGTTCGGCCACGAAAAGGGCGCCTTTACCGGCGCGGCGGCGACGCGCGTCGGAAAATTCGAGCAGGCCGACAGCGGCACGATCTTCATGGATGAAATTGCCGAAATGAAAGCCGCGCTGCAGGCCAAGCTGCTCCATGTCCTTCAGGATGCGCAGTTCACGAAACTCGGCAGCAACAAGACCGTCGACATTGACGTGCGGGTGGTCGCCGCCACCAATCGTGATCTCGAGGCCATGCTGATCAGCGGCGACTTTCGTGAAGATCTGTACTACCGCTTGAAGGTGATCGAGGTCACCGTGCCGCCGCTGCGCGAACGACGATCGGAAATCCCGCACCTCACCGAGTTTTTCATCGATCGATACGCGCGCCGCTACAACCGGCCGGTTCGTCAGCTGTCCGAAGAGCTGCAGGAGCTATTCCGCACGCATGAATGGCCGGGGAACATCCGGGAACTCGAGAACATGATCAAGCGGATTGTGATTCTCCAGGATGAACAGCTCGCAATTCGCGAGATGTCGCGGGCACCGCGGCACGCGCCGGCGTATGCGATGGCCGGAGCAGCAGCCGCCAGTCTCACGTCGCCCGCTCCGGCCGACGATCTGGACGCCGTCGACGACGACGTCGAGCCCGACACTCCGGCGGACGCGGAGCCGCCGAGCTCTCGGCTTGCCGATGTGGCCAAAGCGGCCGCCACGAAGGCCGAGCGCGTCGTCATCGAGGAAACCCTTCGCCAGGTGCACTGGAACCGTCGCCGGGCCGCGGAGCAGCTTGGCGTCAGCTACAAGACGCTTCTCAACAAGATCAAGGAATGCGGGATCAGCAGAAGCGATGGCGTGAGGGATAAGGCCCGGGTCTAGAACGCCGGGTCCGGACTCGACGGCGCTCGTTGGCTCGCCGACTGACGCTGCGGCAGCAGGCTGACGGCGATGATGTCCGGCATGATCCGGGCAACCTCCATCCACGACAACGGGCGGCTTTCCACTCGAACACATCCGGCGGCGATCGCCGCGCAAATCGCGTCGGGATTGGCCTCGGCGTCGACGAGCGAATAGGTCGTCCCGAGTTGTCGGAGCCGGTGCACGTCGCCGTTGCCCACCAGCGGCTTGCCGTGGTGAACCGCCCAGTGTTCCGCGCGCCGGTTGAAATTCACCTGGCTGGTGTACATCGCGTTGATTTCGACGGCGTCGAACAGATCGGCGTGCAGGTCGAGCCGGCCAAGAAGACTGGTGTCCGAAGGAAAGTACGGGTGCGGCGCGACAACCAACCCGTTGCCCCGCTGCTTCAGTCTCGCCAGTCCCTCGAACGTCGTCACATCCTCTGTCTCACGACCAAAGTTGAGCAGAAGGACGTGGCATCCCTCGATCGTCTGCTCAACGCCGGGAATGAGCACGAGCCCGCGCTCCGCTGCGTACGGCATGAGACGACGGAGGTCCAGTTGGTGTTCGTGGAGCGTAATGGCGAGGGCGTTGTAGCCCAGCTCCGCCGCGCGATCGATCAGGTCGGTCGTCGAGTAGGGAATGCGATCAACGGGGTCGTCAGCTGTGTGAGTGTGGAGTTCGACTTTCAACATTCGGATAAATAGCCTTCAGGATCCCTGCCGGACCGGCAAACCCACCCGCCCTCGGGCCGTCGATTCAAGCAAGCAGCGAATCGCTTTATTTGCAGATACTTACAGAGCGCGTCAGGCCATTATAGCCTCACGTGGTCGCGGATTGGTGAGGATGGTCGAGTCGGAAAATCCTCCGATCCTCAGACCTTCTGTCCTATCGGTAATTATCGGACGTCACGCCAGCTGCGGCCTGCCGCGATCTGTCGCTCAAAACAGGCACGCGCGTCCGCGAACGCGTTACCCAGAGAGCCAGGCGACACTGGCTTCAGCAGTTCAAGATCCGTGGGACACGACGAGCGGCTGAGTGTGCCCGGAGCGGACGGCCCATCCGCGAAAAACAACGCCGCTCCTTCCCGCACCCACGCGGGCCGCCGGCTGAGCTCGACGTCGATCATCAGATGAACGACCTGCCGTCTGAGCATCCGCTCGAGGACACCCCGTTCGCGTAGCGCAGCCAAGGGCGGAAGATGAATCTCGGAGCCAAGGACGGCGCCCGAGGTGAACCAGGCACGGCCGGTTGCGCGCGCATACTCGTCGGCGGTGGCGTGGAAGCGCAGGGTCAGGCTGGGTGGAGTGGCGACGCCAAGTGTCTTTGCCAACGAGTCTCGCTCGCGGACAGCGAGTTTCAGCATCGCGTCGCGCTCACCTTCGTCACCTTCGGGCAGCGACACGACGACGCCGTCAACGCCGGCTGCAACCGCCGCCGGGGCTGCGGCCACCGCTCCGGATGATGCTGAGGGAGCCGTGCGCGGAGCCGGCGGCACTGGCGTGGGCGCCATTGGTGCAGCTGTCAGACGAGGCTCGAATGAGCCGAGCTCGAGACCAGGGTAGTAGTGGTCGAGAATCGTCGCCGCACTCTGACCCGCCGAGGCGAGTTTCGCGGATCCGATGACGCACATGCCGACGCCGTGACCCGATCCCCGGCCGTCCATCCGGTAGACATTACCGAGACGCCTCAACTCGAACGCGGTGCTCCGGATGTGCTGCCACCCCAGGGTCCGCCCGACCGCGGCCCGCAAGTCCTGACCGGAGATCTCGGATGGCGTGAGCCCTTCGAGACTCAGCTTCGCGACCCGACCTGATGCGTTGCGCGAGGCCACTGCCAGGCTCTGCAGGCGACCGCGGAAACCCGCCTCGGTAAAAGCCCGCTGCAGGTCGGGCAACGCCAGTTCGGCCGTCCAAACCGGATCGCCGTCACAGCCGTTGTCGGGTCGGGATGGGAGGTACGGTGGGTCGTCAGCGCCGGGCCAGACGGCCGACGGCAGTTCAGTTCGACCTCCGCACGACGCGCTGTAGAAGATCGTCGCGGCGGTGCCGCGGTAGAGCAGCACCTTGCCGCTGGTCGATTGCGCAGCGCGCTCGGTCACCGGACTCGCCGTCCGCATCACCTGACAATGCGTCTGATCGCACAAGTCGAATCCATCGGCGCGGTGCCGGCCGAGATTCGCCTGCGTGTAGGTCCTGATCGCAATCGCGAGCGCCTCCATGGCGGCTGGCGCACTGCCAGGAAGCGCTTCTCCCGTAAGGACCCTGGCCACGTACTCCTCGAGTGGTACGGTGACGATTTCGTAGGTTCCGTTTCGCAGAACGCCAATCCGAACGGAGGAAGCGGTGGCAGCACGGGCAGGACTCAAGTCCTGCGCTACGAGTACGTCCCCACCCGGCCCACCTGCCCTACCTGCCCCAACGTCAGGCCCTGCCGTAAAGATCAGCGCGAAACCAAGCGTGAAGGCAGCCGACCTCACTCGACCAGCCCCAGAAAGGCTTCCATGTCGTTCCAGATTCGCGGGAGGCTCGCGATCAGCTGATGATCGTCGTCCAATAGTGACAGGGTAACATTCGGACGCGCGTGCGCGAAGGCCTCAACCGTCCGGTAATCGACTGACGCATCGCGCAACCCTTGAAAAATCAGTGTCGGCTGGTCGAACGCGGCGCCAAAGGCGTCGTGCTGGAGGCTGTCCTCATAGAACGAATAACTGAGCTGTCGCTCCTCATTGTGACCGTAGTGGAAGAACGACATCTCTCCACGCCGTTTCCACGCGTCAATCCGGTCAGGCGGAAGCAAGTGGTGACCCTCCTTGGCAAACATGACCGCCGGCGCGAATAGTACCAGTCGCTCGACGCGCGCTCTCATTCGAGCCGCGGCGAGAACCGCCAGCGTTCCACCCAGACTCGATCCCACGAGCGTCATCGGTGCCTGCGCGGTGTTGCCCACCTCGGTGGAGAGCTGATCCAGCATCCGCGTCATCGTCAGCGTCGCGAAGTCCGGTTGATTGAAGTCGGGGGCCCGCAGTGTAATCCCATGCTCGCGCAGTCGCCCGGCCAGATAGCCGGCTTTCGTTGATTGAGACGACGAGGCGAAGCCGTGCAGGTAGAGAACGTCGCTCACAGGAGCGTCTGACAGTCGGCGCGACACTGACACCGGATCAGACCCTCACCATCGGTATTGTAGTGGTAGGTCAGCTCTTCGCCTCTCTTGATTGTCCGGGCCGCACGAATCCAGATAGTGCCGTCCTTGATGTCGATGTAGCAGTTTGGCCGACAGGAGTGGTTGATAAAGCGCGCGTCATTGCCGCCGACGCCGGCATCGATGACGGTGCGGTTGGTTAGCTTGAAACACCAGATGTGCCCCTGTCTGATGTACCGGCGTTCGCGTTTGAGGCTCTCTTGATTCGAAATCTTCTCGCCAGCGTAGTGAATGATGCGCGTGTTCTTCGAGATCTGTCGGGTAGCGTACACTCCCCACCCGTGAATGCGCGATCGTCGCTTCTTGATCATTGACTCTAAGATACACGCGGTGCTCTGATAGGACCATGCCCGCAGCCACAGAGATTGTTTCTGCGTGGGGTCGCATCCTCGCCGGGTTCGCGCCGTCCATGTCGATCGAAATCACGCGCGAGTGCCCGCTCCACTGTCCAGGTTGCTATGCGTACGGCGACGATCATTTGGGCGGTGACCTGACGCTCCGGCAGGTTCGCGACTTCAAAGGCCAGGAACTAATCGACGGCGTGCTCGGCCTCGTCGAGAGGCACCGGCCGCTTCACCTGTCGATCATCGGAGGGGAGCCGCTCGTGCGTTACCGCGAGCTGGATACGCTGCTGCCACTGCTGTCGGCGCGAGGGGTCCATACTCAGGTCGTCACCAGCGCGGTGCGCGAGATTCCAGCGGCGTGGGCACAAATCCCTCATGTGTCGATCGTGGTTTCAGTGGATGGCCTCCAGCCCGAGCACGACGTCCGCCGTACGCCAGCCACCTACGATCGGATCCTGAAGCACATTGTCGGACATCGCATCACGGTCCATTGCACGGTGACGCGACAACAGATCAATCGAGCGGGTTATCTCGAGGAATTTCTGCGCCTCTGGTCCGACCAACCGGAGACACGAAAGATCTGGATCAGCCTCTACACACCACAGGTCGGTGAGATCTCCGCGGAGCGGTTGACGCCAGCGGATCGGCAACGGGTGGTGGCCGACCTGATGGCGCTGAGGCTCCGCTATCCCAAACTGGAGGCGCCACGCGGGTTGATCGCCGTCTACGCCAATCCACCAGAGTCGCCGGAGGAGTGCGTGTTTGCGCGGACCACGACGACCATCTCGGCGGATCTGACGACCCGAATCACGCCGTGTCAGTTCGGTGGAAACCCCGACTGCTCCAATTGCGGCTGCGTGGCTTCGGCGGGCCTGGCAGCGGTCGCACGACACCACCTCTGGGGATTCGTTCCCGTGGGTTCGATCTTCGAGGGCTCACTCAAGATCGGCGAACAAATGAAACGCCTTCGCCCCCTCGAGGCCTGAGAATCGCTATCGCCCGCTCCACCGAATCCGCAGTCCGCCGGTGACGAGCCTCGGCGCTCCAATCGTCGTCGGCGCCGTCTGAACGATGTATTCCGTGTCAGTCAGATTCTGGACGCCAAAAAACACATCAAAATTCGGAGTGATGCGGCGCGATGCCGTGAAGTCTAGCGTGGCAAAGCCCGGCAGGCCGGGTTCGGTCTCTCCAGGCACCGTCGCGACATTCGCTTCGTCGTCAAACTGGCGGCCAATAAACTGAACCGCTAGCCCGAGATTGACGTACTTCGGGTCGGTGTAGGCCACCTGAAACGATCCGCGGTTCTTGGGTACCTGGGCCAAGTACTTGCCCACCAGGGTTGGATCGGTCGAATTCTCCGTCACCTTGGCCTGGTTGAAGAGATAGGCCCCCGAGACCGTCAACCATTCCCCGACTCGTGATTCCGCGTCCAGCTGGATACCCTGGATCTTCGTGCGTCCAAGGTTTGTCCGCTGGAGCGTGATGAGAGCTGCGGTTGAGGATTGGACGACGCTCGACACCGGATCCTTCATGCGATTGTCGAACCACGTCGCGCGCGCAATGACGTTGCCGGGAAGTGTCGAACTGAATCCCGCCTCTCCGCCCGTCAGTCGCTCCGGCCCTAGATTACTGTTGGCGAGCGTCAAGCGCCTGGGGTTCGCGCCGATACTGAACTGACGGTAGAGCTCGTTGAGTGTTGGCGCGCGAAATCCCCAGTTCACGTCACCCCATACGCTCACGCGGCTGGTCAGATGGTAGAGCGCCGCCACTCGGGGACTCGCCACCGTGTCGTCCCGTTCCTCAAACGACCCGAGGCCGCCGGTTGTCGGCTGACCGTCGGGGGTCATGAGAATATTGTGGCCGTCGTAATTCCGCCAGCGATCGACCCTCGCGCTGAGGGTGATGGTGGCGCGCGGCGTCGGCGTGAAAATATCCTGCGCGAACGCGCCCAAGCTGGTCTGCCGGCCGCCGGAATCCCGCTTGGTCACGACGGTTGTGCCGGTGACCGTGTCCATGTTGTCTTCGAAGCTATTGCCGCTCACCCACCGCCAGTCGGTGCCGGCGGTGACGTAGTGCTGCGTGTGGACAGCCTTCGACCACTGCACCATGCCGCCGGTATTTTTCGTTGGCACGGTTTGGTTGACCGTGACCCGGCCGGAGGCTCTCGCGACGCCGTTAAGGGTGTTGATCGCCAGGAAGTTCTGGAAGTAATCCTCGTCGTCGTAGAAGACCGTCGCCTGGAGGTCGCTCTGATCGGGAAGCTGGAACCGCGCCCCGCCATTGACCGATTTCCAGATGGTGTCGTTCTTCTCGGGCGTGTGGCTTCCTGCCGGATTGCCGTCGATCGTCGCGATCTTTGCGTTGTCGCGCTTCTCGGAGAAGTAGCCGGTCCGCAGAAAGGCGCTCACTCTTGCCGTCGGGGCATAGTCGAGCTTCAGGTTGAAGTTCTTGAACTCCACGCGCGCCTCTGTGTCGACCGGGCCCTGCTCATTCTCGATGACCTGCTTGAACCCGTCGGTGTCGAAGGCGCTGCCATTGACGGCGATGCCAACCTTGCCCCACACGTCGCTGGCATAGAAATCGAGCTTGGGACTGGTCCGGCTGCCGTACTGCGGTCTGAACTCGATGGTCCGCCTCGTCGGCCGCCGGCTGACGATGTTGATCACGCCGCCCATTGCGTAGTTGCCGTAGAGGCTGGAGCTCGAGCCGTTGACGACCTCGATGCGATCGACGTCTTCGAGTGGCACTTTGGTCCAGAAGACCCAGCCGCCGAACGGGTCGTTCACCGGCACGTTGTCCATCATCACGAGGGTGCGGCTCACCCCGCTCGGACCGATACCACGAAGTGACACGCCCTGAGCCGTCGGGTTCGCGGAGATCGCGCTCGTTCTGCGGAACAGACTGAACGTCGGCACCTGCCTGAGAACATCGTCGACGATGACGGCTGGCGATTGCTGGATGTCCTGGCTGTCGAGCACGTTGACACTCGCGGGAACGTTGCCGAGGGTTTGGTCGGTGCGTGTGGGCGTGACGGTCACTTTCTCGGGGAACGCCGGCAGTTCGAGCACGACCTCCAGACTCTCGGAGTTCGAAACGGGCTGACTCTTTTCCTTGAAGCCCCCGGCCCGCACGATCACCGTGCTTGCCCCATCGGGGGCATTAGGGAACGAGAAACTTCCGTCCGGTCCGGTCACAGTCCGCTGCTCGGTCCCCGAGCTACTTCGCAGCACCACCGTGGCGCCCGATACCGCGCCTCCGGTGGAGTCCTTCACGACACCGGTGACGGCCGGACTGACAAGCGTTAGCGAGAGAAGCACTGCCCACAGCATCTTGGTACTCCGTGATTAAGGACGGTCGAGGTGGATCGATTGGAGCAGATTATACGCAAGGTGGCTGGAATGGTGGAGAGCCCATGGAATAGCCGGGACTAGAAGTCTAAGGAATCCGTTGGGCTGTCCGGAGTTTTGAATCGCCCCTCTCGAAACCGCAGAGCCAATGCCTGGAACGCCTGTGCGGAGTATTCTTGCCGACGACACCATCGATGGCTTTCGAAGCACCACTCCGGCCACGCGGGCAGATCCGCGCCATCCTCTCATCAACGGCACTTCTGTCGTTCACTTCCGTCAGGAAGGCCGCGGCTCTGGCAGTGCCTCAGTTGGGGATGGCGGCATTCTTCATCGCCGGACCCGCTCGATCCGCTCTTGGAGAGTCGGCGGTCTGGTTCGTGGCGGCTGCGACTGTGCTGGCTGGATTCGCGCGCGCCAGCGAGATTGAAGGCTGGGCGCTGTTCATCCCTGGCGGTGCGGTGGGCCGCGTTCGCCAGGCATTCGGCCCCCGGGCCGCGAGAGCCGCCGCTGCGGCGTCTCTCGTGGACCGTCTGCTGTTAACCGCGCTCGCCTGCCTTGTGGTCGGCCACTACGCGGCGAGCGTCGCCATCACGACCATTGTCGGATGGAGTTTCGCGAGCCGCGTTAGCTCGGACGACCTTGCAACGCTCGTCGCCGTCTCGTTGATCGGGCTGTTGTGGATCCGCGCGCGGCTCGGGTTGGACGTCGCTCGCGACGCGATCGCCAAGGGCGTGTGGGTCGGCGTCGTCGTGCTGCTGATCACGCTGATGTGGGGCCTGGGCACGGTCGTGGGCCGCGCGACGCCACTGGAGGTGCTGGCGTCGCTTCCACACCGCGTCGTGGTCACGAACTGGCCCTCGATCGATACGGTGTTGACCTGCCTCTTCGGCCTCGCCCTGGCGCTGCCCGTGCTCGGGAGTGGCGACGCGCTGGCCCAAGCGGCCCACGAGCTTCCGCCACCCCGCGTCCCCGCGCTCCGACGTGCGGGGCGCCTCACCCTGCTCTTCTCGATCCTCGTCACGACCGCGGGTACGTTCCTGTTCGTACTCCTCGTGCCAGGCAGTGAACAGCGTCTTTGGGGCAACGCGCCCCTCGTGGGGCTGGCACAGCACATCGCGGGACCGATTTGGGTCCTGGATCTCGTCGCGCTGGCGATCGTTGGCGCCGCCGCCCTGCTGCTGCTGGCCGCAGCGCATGTCGCTTTTGGCGGCGCGGAACAGCTGCTCGAGCGGTTAGCCGGCGAGGGCATCCTCTCGGAGCGACTCGCCTTTCGGCACCCGCGCTTCGGGACCCCGTCACGCGCACTCGCGGTCGCCGCGGCGGCAACCGTCCTTATCGTGCTCGCGAGCGGGGGACGCGTCGCCTGGCTCTCACGAGCGTACGCGATCGCGATCGCGACGAACCTCGCCTTCAGCGCCGCAGCCCTCACGCGCCTGCGACGCACGCAGCCAGCCGTCAGTCCTTTCAAAGTACCTCTGACGCTGCGGATTGCTGGTTACGAGGTGCCGACCGGTCTTCTGGGCCCAGGACTGCTGGCAATGACGAGCGTGGTGGCGCTGACGGTCGTCGGCGACGTGCCGTCGATTGCGACGATCGGCATGCTCGGCACACTCATGCTCCTGTTCATCCGTGGTGGACACACGGCCGCCGAGCTACCCGCATCGCCTGACGAGCCTGACGCCTTCGACCTCCTCCCGGCCGCGGATCTCTCGCTCGACCACGTGGACGTCAAACCGGGCGGCGTGCTGGTCCCGGTTCGCAACCCGCATTCGCTGGCCCATGTGGTGGCCGCGCTCGATGCCGCACGGGATCGAGACGTGATCGTGATGACCGTTCGCCTGCTTGGTGTTGACGTGGCCGAGGACGCCTCCACCGACACGTCCCCGACCTTGGCCGAGCGGCGCCTGCTGACGGAGGTGGTGGCCGTTGCTGAGCGGTCGGGCCGCCCGGTGCGCCTGCTCGTCGTGCCGGCTCACAACGTCTTCGACGCCATCGTCGCGACGATTCAGCGGGTGCAATCATCCGACGTGCACGTCGGCGAGTCCTCCAGCCTGTCGGCAGACGAGCAAGCGCGGCTCCTCGGCGACGCCTGGGAGCGAACGGCCAGATCTGAACCGCTCGATGTCCGGCTGGTCGTCTATCACCGCAGCGGCCGCAGCGATACCTATCATCTCGGCGCCCACCCGCCGTCCCTTACACACGGCGATCTGGATCTGATTCACCGTATTTGGCTCGATGCCACAAGAGCGATCGGGCCCCATGTGCACCACCACGACGTCGTCAGGGGAGCACTCACCCAAATGGAACAGCAACTGAATGGACCACGGCGCGATGAAGCGCTCTCCGCGATCCGGCAGGTCGCCCGACTGGCCGAGGAGCTCGCGTCCGTGCTTCGCGCGCGCGACTATGCCCGGCTGCGCGACATGATGCGCAATCGGCATGCTGGCGACGTGGCGGCACTCCTGACGGAGCTGGGGCTCGAGGATCAGGCGATCGTGTTCCGCGTGTTGCCTCGCAAGGACGCGGCAGCCGTGTTCGAGTATCTCTCGCAAGATGCGCAGGAAGCGCTGCTCAAAGCCATGGCGCAGGAAGATGTCGCGGCGCTCCTGAACAACATGGCGCCCGACGACCGCACGATATTCCTGGAGGAACTGCCTGCCAACGTCACGCGTCACCTGCTCAGCCTGCTGACCCCTGAAGAGCGCGCCGTCGCGCTGACCCTCCTCGGCTATCCGGAACGCTCCATCGGCCGGCTGATGACGCCGCACTACGTGTCGGTCCGTGAGCATTTCACGGTCCGCGAGGTGCTCGACTATGTCCGCGCGCACGGCCAGGACAGCGAAACGCTCAACGTCATCTACGTCGTCGACGACCAGGGCCTTCTGATTGACGATATTCGAATCCGGGAGTTCTTGCTGTCCGCGCTGGACCGCAAGGTGGCCGACCTCATGGATCGACGGTTCGTCGCCCTCAAGGCGACCGATGATCAGCAGGCAGCTGTCGCGGTCTTCCGCCAGTACGACCGCAGCGCCCTGCCCGTGACCGACAGCGCCGGAATGCTCATCGGTATCGTCACGATCGACGATGTGCTCGATGTGGCGGAAGCCACTGCGACGAGAGAAATCCAGCGGATTGGCGGATCAGAAGCCCTCGACGAGCCGTACATCAGCATCGCCTTCACACGAATGATTCAGAAACGAGCGGGCTGGCTGACCGCGCTGTTCCTCGGGGAAATGCTGACGGCTACCGCCATGGGGTTTTTCGAGGCCGAGATCTCGCGTGCCGTCGTCCTGGCCATGTTCGTGCCGCTCATCATCTCGAGCGGTGGCAACTCCGGGTCGCAGGCGTCGACGCTGGTCATTCGTGCACTGGCCCTTGAAGAGGTCAGGCTCAAAGACTGGTGGCGGGTGATGCGTCGGGAAATCCTCGCTGGGGTGTCACTGGGGGCCATTCTCGGAACGATCGGCTTCCTTCGCATCGCTCTCTGGTCGGCCTTCTCTGACATGTACGGCGCGCATTGGCTGCTGGTGGCGTTGACCGTCGCCATCTCGCTGGTGGGCGTGGTGCTGTGGGGCACATTGACCGGATCGCTCCTGCCCTTCTTGTTACGCCGGTTGGGTTTTGACCCGGCTGTCTCCTCTGCGCCATTCGTCGCCACTCTCGTCGATGTCACCGGCCTCGTCATTTATTTCAGCGTGGCGGCGGTGGTCCTCAGAGGCACGCTGCTCTAAGAAGCAGCGCGCTGCGCTAAGACATGATGGCGGCCGTCGCTGCGTGAGATACCATATGTGGGTCGTGTGCAGATTGCGGTGCTGAAACCCCGTGACCAATCACAGTCCTGCTGACGCGCCTGCCGGCGCTGCTCCCCTACCCAACTCCCGCGACACGACGGGGGACATGTTCGGCTCGAAAATCCTACAGCGGATGCTCGCCGCGTTTTCTTACCGCGATTTCCGTGTGCAATGGTTCGGCGCCTGCACCTCGAGCATCGGCACGTGGATGCAGATCGGTGCCCAGAACTGGCTCGTCTACTCGATCACCAATTCGGGCTTCTTTCTCGGGCTCGACGCATTTCTGCAACAGCTCCCGATCATCCTGTTCACGCTCATCGGCGGCGTGTTCGCCGACCGCTACGATCGCCGGCGGATGCTGATTGCCTCTCAGTACATCCAGATGGCGACGTCCGCCTCGCTGTCACTGCTCATGTATCTGGAGGTCGTGGAGATCTGGCACATCCTGGTCTTGTCCTTCATCACCGGCGTGGCGCAGGCGTTTGGCGGGCCTGCCTATCAGTCGCTCGTCCCGTCGCTCGTCGACAAGAAGGATCTGCCAAACGCCGTCGCCCTGAACTCGATCCAGTTCAACGTCGCACGCGTGCTGGGCCCGCTGTTGTTCGGCGCGACACTGGTCGTGTTCGGCCGGTGGGGTTACACAGAGACGCAGGCGATGAATGCCTGCTTCCTGTTGAACTCGCTATCGTTTCTTGTCGTCATCTCCACGCTCATCTCGCTGCGCGTGAAACACATTCCGCCCACGAGCACCTCGGGCATGCGGAATGAGCTCGGGATCGGCCTCAACTACGTGCGCCACCACGGCAGCCTGGTCTCGCTCATCGTCCTCGCCGCAACCACGACATTTCTCGGCCTCGCGGTGCTGACGTTTCTCCCGGTGTTTGCGCGCGAGGTGTTCGAAGAAGGCGCCAGCACCTACAGCCACCTGATGGCGTTTTCAGGCGCCGGGTCCGTTGTCGGCGCGCTCCTCGTGGCGTGGCTCGGGCAGTTCAGGCGGATGGGGCTCACCACGCTTCTCGTGCAGGCGCTCTACGGCCTCCTGATCATCGCGTTCGCCTGGTCGAGGATTCTCTGGCTGAGCGACGTGCTGCTGTTCTTGACCGGCGCGGCTCTGATGATCGTGTTCTCCACTGTAACGTCGATGGTGCAGCTCATCGCGCCCAACCAAATGCGTGGGCGGGTCATGAGCATCTACATGCTGGCGTTCCGGGGCGGCATGCCGCTCGGAAGCCTGGTCAGCGGCTACCTTGCGACGCTGATCTCGGCGCCGGTGGTGATCGGCATCAATGGCGCGCTGCTCGTGGCCGTGGCGCTGTATTTCCTCGTGCGCAGCCCGATCGTTCGGGAGGCCTGACCGATGCCGGTCCTCGAGATCCTGACGAGTTCCGGTTTTGGATCGCTGCTCGGCATGCGACACGCCCTTGAACCGGATCACCTGGCGGCGGTCTCCACGCTGGTGAGCCACGAGCGCAACGGATTCAGAGCCGCGTGGCTCGGTCTCTGCTGGGGCGCGGGGCACACGCTGGCGCTGCTGACCGTCGGCGCGTCACTCGTCGTGCTCCGATCGGAGCTCTCTGGCAGCGTCACCACTGTTTTTGAGTTTGGCGTCGCGATCATGCTCGTCGGGCTCGGGCTTCGTGCGATCGGCCAGTCGGCTCGACAGGGGGGAACCGGCCCTTCCTGGCTCCATCGACATGGCTGGGTCCTCCACCGCCACTCCGGGGCACAGCCCCACGTTCACGTGGGCTCGTGGACGCTCGCCCGCCGGCCCTTGATCATCGGTGCGATTCACGGCCTCGCGGGAAGTGGAGCCTTGACTGCGCTGGTGCTGGCCACGCTGCCTTCAACATCGGCGCGGCTTACCTATATCGCCCTGTTCGGCCTCGGGTCTGCGGTTGGAATGGCGGTGTTGTCGGGGCTCTTGGGCTGGCCGCTCGCCCGCCTGGGTGCCCACCACACCGTCGCACGCGGTGTCACACTCCTCGTCGGTTGTCTCTCGACCGCGCTCGGCTTTTTCTGGGGATATCGATTGTTGTGAGCCGTGTACTCGTAGCGCAGGACTTCAGCGTACTCGTAGTGCAGGGCTTCAGCCCTGCAAGCTGAAGCCCTGCTCGTCCTTTCGAATTCCTTGTTCCTAATTCCTAATTGGAAATTCTACTTCGTGCTTTCGTAGAGCGTGCTCGCTCCGCCGCCAATCGCCGCGCCAATGAGCGCACCCCTTTTGCCGCCGATCGCGCCGCCAACTCCGGCACCCGCGGCCGTCGATCCGCCGATCACCAGGGCCGTCTTCCTCCAGTCGCGGCGCGGTGCGCGCTCAACCGTCCGCGTCACCACACGTTGTGCGGGCGCTTCAACGATTGTCTGAACCGGCCGGACAGGGAGAGCGACGGTTTGAGGGGGGGCGTAGGCCACGTACTGAGCTTGCGGTGACTCATAGGCCGCGTATTGATAGGTTGGCGCCGGACGGTAGCCATTGGC
>Ga0111538_10005091_pt1 | contig 18030 bp, 20 predicted proteins | sample SoiMethybrSBSTD1_FD_79669 | JGI IMG/M metagenome (GOLD analysis project Ga0111538, IMG submission 79669) | Bulk soil microbial communities from a Populus tree surrounding site in Tennessee, USA - Soil MetaG P. TD hybrid SBSTD1 (version 2)... | ecosystem: Environmental > Terrestrial > Soil >...
CGGCGAGACGCGGGACTACGTCCGCCGCGTGATGGCGCGAGTCGGTCGACAGTAGTCCTTGGGCCTTCGTGCTTGGTCCTTGGTCCGTCCGAGGACGAAGCACCAAGCACCAAGGACGAAGGACCAGCGTTAGCGTGGCTCACCAAGCGATCGCAGGTAAATGTCTCTCACGGTGTCGATCGTGTCCGTCTCGCTCGCCGGCTTGTCCTGCCGGTAGCCCTTCACCCGCGCGAAGCGAAGCGCAAGGCCACCCGGGTAGTGTGGGCTCTCCTGCACGTCGTTGAACGCGATCTCGACGACCAGCTCGGGCTTCACATACACGGTGTGGCGATCGTGTGAGATCTCCAGGGCCCGCAGCTTCTCGGTCTGCCACGCCAGCATCTCGTCGGTCAGTCCCTTGAAGGTCTTGCCCAGCATCACGAACCCGCCGTGCACCGGATCGCGCGCGCCAAGATGCAAGTTGCTCAGCCAGCCAGTTCGTCGGCCATGTCCCCATTCCGCGGCGAGGATGACGAGATCGAGCGTCCGTGCGATTTTGACCTTGAGCCACTGCTGACCGCGACGGCCGGCGGCGTAGGGCGCGGCCAACGACTTCACCATCAAGCCCTCGTGCCCGCGGCGCAACGTGTCATCGAGGAAGCGCGACGCGGAGTCAGCCGTCGGCCGCACGAGCCGGGGGACGATGATCGACGGCGCGACGGTCTCCAGTCTGGCGGCGCGCGCATCCTGCGTGGTGTCGATCAGCGACTCGCCGTTGGCATAGAGACAGTCGAAGAGAAACGGCGTCAGCGGAATCTCGGCGCGCAGTCGTTCCACATCCAGCTTCCGGCCAAACCGCTGCATCGTCACTTGAAATGGATGCGGTGAGCCGTCGCTCCGCAGCGCGATGACCTCGCCGTCCACGATCAGGTCGTGGACGGCGAGCGAGCGCATCGCGTCTACGACCTCAGGAACGGCGGACGTGACGTCGCGAAGGTTTCGTGAGAAGACGCGGACGTCGTTGCCGTTCTTGTGCGCCTGGATCCGCGCGCCATCCAGCTTCCACTCGAGCGAGACGTCGTGATGCAGTTGAACGAGCGCTTCGTTCACGTCTTCAGCCGGCTGCGCGAGCATCGGTTGCACCGGTTGAAAGAGCTGGATGCCGAAACCGCCGAGGCCCGCTTCTCCCGTCACGAGCGCGGCGCGCGCGACCGGCGCCAGCGCGCCGGCCATCATCATCGCCCGCCGAATCGACGCGCTGCCGATGCCGCTGGCCTTGGCGACCGCTTCGACCAGGATGCCCTCGAGCGCGCCCTGACGAAGCTCCCCGAAGAGCAGGCGGGTGATGAAATCCTGCTCGGCGCGCGTCGCGCGGCCCAGCAGATCGCGGAGATGCTGCTGCCGTGCCGCTGCCGCGCCCAATCCCTTCACCGCCGCCAGCTGCGTGAACACCTCGTCCACGTCGTGCAGCGTGAGCGTCGGCGAGTCGGATGCGGCGACATCCTTCATGTTCCAGATCGTCGCGCCGCCGATTCCCATGCGTCCCTGGCGAGGCTCGCCGGACAGGAAACCAATCGCGATCTCGATCTCTTCCGGCGAGAGACGACCAAGCAGATCAGAAAGCAGGCCGATCTTGGCGAGCCTGCCTGTCGCGTCGGCCACGCTGGTGCTCGTGGCGACGAGATCGCGCAGCAGCATGGTTACGAACCGAACTGCCGCAGGTGATGGTCCATGTGGAGATAGGCCCAGCGCAGCCAGTCAGACGAAGTCATCGGGCCGAAGACTGGGTGCTGCAACCCGTTGAGAGCAGTCGGGTCAGTGGTGAACTCGACGAACAGCGTCTCGAGCAGTGCCAGGTCGTCCACGAAGTCGCTCGGCCGTGTGCCGCCGATCGCCTGATCGATCTCGGGTCGCGTCGGATAACCAGGCGGCCATCGCAGTGGCGCATACAACGCCACCCACTTGATGACCGTGCGTTGCAGTGGCCCAGTGGCCATGCTCATGTGCTTACGCCCGGTCACGGCCAGGAACGAATCGCTCAAGTGGCAGATCATCTGATGCGCCGTCATGCGGCCCCATCGCCGTGTGCTGTCGGGGCCGACGGTCTTCAGCCGCCGTTGGATCTCTGCGAGGTCGCTCTCGTTTGCCAGCGTCTTCATCGTCGTCCGAGCAGGCGCTCGCCACCAGCGTCACGGAACGCTGCGAGCGAGCGCGCTCGCCCTCCCTGGGCGTCGGCGAGCAAGGTCTGGAATCTCGGCTGGTCGCGGACGGCATCGAATTGCGTACGCAGTTCCAGCGTCGGGGACACGTAATAGCCTCGAGCAATCGCACGTTCGATGTAGGGCAGTCCGGTCTCGAATTCACCAACGTCGCACAGCAACGATCCGATCTGAAAGAGCGCTTCCGGATCGTTCATGATTTTGAGCGTGCTGAGCGACGCTTGCGCGCCAAGCATGTCGGGAACACGCCGATCGAGCCACGCGTTCAGGTATTCGGTCCAGATGTGGAAGAGCGGGATGCGCGCCATCAGGTTCATGTTGCGCAGTACGACCCGCGCCTCGTCGCGCCGGCCGGCGAGCCCGAGCCCAATCACGCGGATGCCCTGGTCGCCGCCGCCGGGATTGACGGCTCTCGGTTCGAGCGTGAGGAGGCGGTCGAGATCGCCGGTCATCAGCACCGTCTGCTCGATGCTGGTCGGAACGTTCGGATCGAGCCGCCTGGCTTCGGCATGCGCCTCGATCGCCTGCTCGAACAGGCCGCAGTAGCGGCAGGCATGGATCAGACCGGCAAAGAGCTCGGGATCGTTGCCGTGCTGAGTGGCCTGGTGGAGCAGACGGACCATCGCGCTCGTGGACTCACCCATGTCAGCTTCGAGTTGGGCGTAGTACTTATGAGCCACCGAGAGCCTTGGATTGAGCGCAATGGCGCGATCGAGCGCGGTCTTGGCCTTCGCTTCGTCCGAGGACAGGTCGATGAACTTCGCGATGACGCGATGGCAGCGTCCAAGGTGCGCCCACGCCGGCGCGAATGACGGATCGAGATCGAGGCACTGCTCGTACAAATCGCGCGCCTGCAGCATGCCTTCGTACGTGCGAGCCAGCTCGTTGGCACGCAGATAGAGCTCATAGGCACGAGCGTTGTGCGGCGTGTCAGGCGTGTGCGGCGCGGTGCCGGTCAACGGCAATGACATTGCATCGACCACTCGCCGCGCGATGTCATCCTGCATGCGGAACAGATCGCCGAGCGGCGCCTGCACCGTGTGCGACGTCAGCACGGTGCCGCCGGGCACTTCGACGAGCTGCGCCGTGGCGCGGAGCTGATCGCCCGCGCGCAGCAGCGTCCCCGTGACCACACGATCGACGTTGACATCGGCAGCCAGCGCTTTGAGATCCGGCGCATCGCCGGCGAAGCGCGCCGCGACCGCGCTCGAGCGAACCACCAGCGAGCCCGTACCGGACAGCGACGTCGTGATCGCATCCGGCAGGCTGAAGGCGAGGAAGTCGGTCTCCGGATCGGCCTTGAGGATTCGGAAGGGCAGCACAATGAGGCGCGTCATCGCGTGCGCCTGCGCAGTGCCGGCTTCGGTCTCGAGACCGCCGGCCCAGCGGAGTTCCTCGGCCATCACCTCCGCTGATGGCAGACGCTCCGACGGCCGCTTGGCCAGTGCCTGACGAATGACGCGGTCGACGGCAGCCACGATGGAAGATCCGCTCAGCGCCGGAGGCTGTTCGTACACAGTCGCGTGAATGACGTCGGCGACCGTGCGGCCATCGAACGCGGGCCGTCCGGCGAGCATCTCGAACAAAATCGCGCCAGTGGCAAAGAGATCGCTACGTGCATCGACGGTCTCACCGCGAATGGCTTCGGGCGCCATGTAGCGCGGCGTGCCCATGATCGTCCCGGTGCGAGTGATGTCGGCCGCGGTCATCGCGTTCTCGAGCTCGGGTCGCGCCAGGCCGAAGTCGAGCAGCTTGACGCCGTGCGGTGTGCGGAACACGTTCGAGGGCTTCAGATCGCGGTGAATGATGCCGCGCGCATGCAGCGCTGACAGGGCGGAGAGTATCTCGAGGCCGACGGTCACCGCGTCGGCCACGTTCAAGGGTCCGCGCTGCAGCTGATCGGAGAGCGGCTCGCCGTCGAGCAGTTCCATGGCGATGAACAGCCCGCCGGTGTCCTCGCCGATTTCATAGATCTGACAGATGTTCGGATGGTTGACGCTGGCCGCAGCCCGCGCTTCTCGCCACAGCCGTTTGCGCGACGCCTCGTCTCCGGCAACGGTCGGCAACGTCTTCAGCGCGACGGTACGTTCGAGCCGTTCATCGCGCGCTTCGTAGACGACGCCCATGCCACCCTGGCCGAGCTTGCGACTGATCGTGTAGTGGCCGAGACGCGACGGGATGCTCTGCCGCGCGGCGTCGGTGATCTGATCCGGCGCTGCCGGCGGTGTCGCTCCTGTCAGCCATTCGTAAAGCGACCGCAGCGGTCCACGCGACGTTCTGTCCTGCGAGTCAGTCACCGAGCCTCGATCTTACCCTCGGCCGCGGCGTGAGCGAGCAGGGTCCGTCCTGTCGGACGGGGCCAAGTCATGGCAGTTGACCGAGAGAAATAGCGTCACTCTTCGACCATCGCCTTGAGCCGGTCGAGCGCGACGTCCCACTGATCGGAGATGCGATCCAGGCAACGCCGCGCCATCTCGAGGCGACGCGTCTCGAGCTCCCAGATCTGCTCGCGCCCGCTCTTCATGTTTCTCGCCAGGCCGGCCGCCGACAGCGCGTTGAGATGCTTGGTGACCGCCTGACGAGTCACGCCGGCGCCCTCGCTGAGACGCGTGATCGAGAGCGGCCCTTCGGCACAGAGCCGGGCGACGATCTGCAATCGCGTCTCGTCGCCCAGCGCCGCGAAGATTGGCGCGCTCTCGTGCAGCCCCTGACTCGCGGAAAGCGGCCGGCGAACGCGGGCCGCTGCCGCGCTACGACTGCGAGACATAGCGCTGAATGAACTGGGTCTGCTCGTTCCAGCCCTCGTCATTCATCCGGAACGCCTTGGCTCGGCGCGAGAGCGGGATCTTGTCGAAGCCGGATTCGACGATGGTCAGCCGGGTGCCGACGGGGACGTCCTCGAGCGTGAACTCGACGAGTGTCATCGGCTCCGCGCTGTAGTCGTCATTCGGATCGCCGGGATGCCAGCGATAGGAGAACAGCCGTTCCGGCTCGATCCGCTCGACGGCCATCTCCATCTTGTGGCCTTCATAGCCCGGGTACGTGATCGTGCCGCGAATCGTCTGGCCGGCCCTGAACGGGCCGTCCAGCTTGACCTTGAACCATTCGCCGAACTGTTTGGTGTCGCTGATGGCCTGCCACACGCGGCTGCGTGGCGCCTTGATGAGGACGGTTTTTTCGATACGATCTGTCGCGGTCGTCGCTGTCATATATGCAACCTCTTGGTTGCCTAAGTGTAGCGCACGCCGCAGGAGATGTGCAACCTCATGGTTGCACAAGACTGGACCGTCAACCGCGGGTGTTGACGTACACGAGAGAGAATTCTGAACCGTTGCCGCGCGGCTTCACCGACACGATGCGCTGCTGCTCCTCAGTGCCAGTGATCAGCTGAACGTCACGAGCCGAAGAATGTTCCCTGCAGACCGGGCGACGATTGTGCCGCCCGCCCCGGAAATCGACATCGCCGCGGCACTCGGTGACCGGGCCGTAGGTCTTCATCTCGCTGCGGTAGAAGTCGAGGATCTTGTCCTGCGCGTCGCGAGTCTCGTACTTTGCGGCCACCACGCGCACGGCGAACCAGCGGCTCGAGACGTTGACGTTGGCGCTCTCGGGATCGTCCTCGTCCCGGAGCGGCTGTGCCCCTGGATAGACGGGCAGGCCGGTATCCGGATTCTTGACGTCGGTGCGCACGGAGACGGAGCCGAACGGGCTCCTGACGTCAACGTTCTTGCCTGGTCCGGCGTCGTGGACATCGACGCCGCAGGCCGCCAACGGCAGGAGCGCTGAGAAAACCGATGCCAGAGTCAGCGATATTCGAGCGGCTGGTTTCATGCTTTCGGATACGCGATCGACGTTCGGCCGGTTCCTCGGCAGCTCAGATGTAGCGCCACCACCATTCGGTATGACGAGCTTTGAAGTGGCCGTACCACCGGCAGGTTGCGTAGAGGATGACCACAGCGATGGCCCAGACGAGGTACAGCAACGGAAGACTCCAGACGTAGCCTTCGGGTGGTGGCGGAGGCGCCATTGGGTGGTTGGCGAACAGCCATCCGCTGACCTCGCCCATCCGAACCTGCGACACGATCATCGCGAGCACGTGGATCAGCGGGATGTGCAGCACGTAGTAGAAGAACGGCACGCGCCCGAAGACGGTCAGCCACCGCGCGAACACGCCACGAGCGCCTTCGACGAGCGGAATCAGCGCGATCGTCGGGCCCAGCGTCATCAGCAGAAACATCAACGACGGCGGATACTTCGTCGCGTTCAGAAAATCGAGGCCCGATTGCCACGGTCGCGGATCGCCGTAGAGATTCAATCCGCGCAGCACGAGGAAGGCCGCGACCGAACCGAGTCCAATCGCGAAGCAGATCCGATCGCGTCTGTGCGGCTCGAGCATCAGCACTGCGCCAAACGCGTAACCCGCCGCGATGACACCGACCCACGGCACGAGCGAGTACAAGACCCACAGCTGCGGCCCGTCGCTGCCGAGTGAGATCGGTCCCGCCGAGAAGCCGAGATAGAGAATCTTCCACAGCCCCGAGAGGCTGCTCTCCGCCAGGCGCTGTCCGAGGCCCGGGATGAGATCGAGCACGTTGTGTCCGGCGATGACGACGACGCCGAAGGTGGCCAATGCGATGAGCGGCAGCCGGACCTGTCCCGCCGAAGCCGGCAGGCGAAGGCGGACGAGCAGCGCGAGCGCGACCATGCACCAGCCGATCACCCAGATCACACCGGCCATGTTGTAGCCGGAGAACTCGACGTTGAAGGTCCACGCGACGCGCAGGATCGTCAGCTCGAGCAGCACCAGCCACAGTCCCCGCGTGACCAGATAGCGCGCCACATGGTCATGTCGCCGCGCGTACATGAAAGCGCTCGTGCCGGCGAGAAAGACAAACGCCGGTGCACAGAAGTGAGTCACCCAGCGCGTGAAGAAGATCCCGGCCGTTGGTCCGCCCGCGGGCAGGCCCGAGTACACGCGCACATGATCGATGGCCATCAACACCATGACGGCGCCACGCAGGACATCCATGGACGAGATGCGCGCAGGCCCGGCGACGCCGACCCTCACGGTCGTGCTCATGCGCGGCGATTTTATCGCGGCACTCTTCTTGGGTACCCCTTGAATGGAGGGCCAAATCATGAGGACAACTCGACTGTTGCCGGCGTTGATGGGCCTCGTGTTGCTGATCGGCAGCGCCGTGCCTGCCGCCCAGACGCTTGGCGAGAAAGAGCGATTCACGGCCATTGCGATGGTCAACAACACGCGTGCCTCGGGATCCGGCATCGTCCAGATTGACATCAACAGGTGGTCCACGTCTTCCGAACGCGCGACGCTGTTGAATACGCTGCAGAAGCAAGGCGCTGCGAAACTGCTCGACGCGCTGCAGGACATGCGACCGGTTGGCACGATCAAGACCCCTGATTCGCTTGGCTACGACTTGCGCTACGCGAACCAGACACCGTTGCCTGAAGGCGGACGCCGCATCGTGATCGCGACGGATCGGCCGATTGGCTTCTGGGAAGCGGCACATCGGCCGCGGACGATCGACTATCCGTTCACCGTGATTCAGATGGAGATCGACAAGGACGGCAAGGGCAAAGGCACGCTCTCGTACGCCACCAAGATCATCCCGGCCGGAGACACGATCGTGCTCGAGAATTTCGACACCTCGCCGATCATGCTGACGGAGATCAAGGCGGAGGCGCACACATAGCCCTTACCGCGAATGCTCAATGCCCAATGCTCAATGGCCAACGCCCTGCGCTAGACTGTGGCGCGGAGGAGAGCATGAGGACGACTCGGGCATGGGTGCTTGTCATCGCAGGAGTGGCGCTGGCCACAACGGCGCTGGAATCGCAGCAGCCGCAGCAGCCGGCGCCCGGAACGCCAACCGCGCTGCCGTCGGTTCCCGCCAGGGAGCCGTCATGGGCCTTTCCGGTTCAGGCCGGGCAACTTCCGCCCGAGTCTCCTGAGCCGAAATCGGTGCCCGGCAGCACCAAGAAATACACGCCAAAGGAGATTGACGATCTCCTCAACCCGCCTGACTGGTTCCCCGACGAGCACAAGCCAGCGCCGCCGATCGTGCAGAAGGGACACGGCATGGCGCTCGCCTGCGGCTCGTGTCATCTGATGTCGGGACTCGGCCATCCCGAGTCGAGCGACGTCACCGGCTCGACCGCGGATTACATCTATCAGCAGCTGCAGGACTTCAAGTCAGGGAAGCGCAAGGACTACGCGCGCATGAACGGCATCTCGGCCGAGCTGTCTGATACGGAGATGCGTCAGGCGGCCGAATACTTCGCCGCGCTGCCGCGTGCGAAGTGGTCGCGCGTCGTCGAGGCCGCGATGGTGCCGAAGACGTTTGTCGGCCAGGGCCGTATGCGTTTCAAAGATCCGAAAGACACCGGCATGGAGCCGATCGGCAAGCGCATCATCACGCTGCCTGAGGATCAGGAACGGGCGCGGCTGCGCGATCCGAAGATCGGATTCATGTCGTACGTGCCCCCGGGGAGCCTCGCAAAGGGGAAGGCACTCGTCGAGAACGGAGGCGGAGGCAAGACGGTCCAGTGCAGCATCTGCCACGGTGAAGGCATGAAGGGCCTGGGCAACGTGCCGCGCATTGCCGGCGTGCATCCGATCTATCTGGCTCGCCAGCTGTATCTGTTCAAGGAAGGCGATCGCAGCGGCCCGGACGCGCCGCTCATGAAGCGACCGGTGGCGAAGCTGACCGACGATGACATTCTGAACATCGCGGCGTATCTGGGATCGCTGCCGCCGCAGTAGGGAACCGAGCGCGGGGGCGTCACGCCCCCGCGCTATCGCGTGCGAATCGACTACGGCTTGTAGTCCGCCGATGCCTCCGACGTCTTGACGACGTCCTTGCCGCCCGTCGCCTCGAGGATCTCCTCGGCCTTCTTCGCCCACTTGTTGTCGTCGCAATGGACTGAGATGAGATACGCGCCTTCGCGGACGCGACCTGCGTAACGCTTCGCCTCGACCTCCGGAATGCCCGCACCGATCAGGCCGCCCACCAGGCCGCCTGTCGCTCCCGCCGCGCCGGCACCGGCCAGCGCTGCGACGATCGGACCGGCAGCAGCGATCGCGCCAATCCCTGGAATCGCGAGCGCGCCGATACCGACGAGCCAACCAAGAACTCCTCCAATCGTCGCGCCGGTTGCCGCGCCGGTCGCGGCGCCTTCCGGTGCTTTCGAATTGATCTCGTGCGCGAGATCCCTGGTGGTTCGATCGCGCTCGGGAAGAATCGCTGAGATATCGCTGTTGCGGAACCCGGCAGCACGAAGTGATTCCAGCGCGCGCTCGAACGCCATGCGGTCCGGGTAGATGCCATACGCAACCATATCTGTGGCCATGTGTTTCTCTCCTTGATGGGAAATCCGATGCTTCGCGTCCGTGTCAAAGATGAAGGAGCACCAAGCGTGCCGACATGGCTGTTCAGTTCCGGGTGTGCGGACGTTATGACTGCAGAGGTATTTTCGGCATGACGACACCGCTCATCCGCCGGACCCATCTATGGAAGAACTTCGCGTTCTTCGTCGTGCTGACGGTCGGGATGTATCTGATTCTCGCGGCCATCATTGCGGTGCCCGAGCTGCAGGAATCCAACGCGTCGGCCGAGTCCGATATCGCCACGCTGACCGCGACGCTGCAGTCGCCCGAGTACCAGCTGACATCACCGCCTGCAGAGTTTCTCCAGGCCGATCCCTTTGTCTCGCTGCATGCGGCGCTCGACTCGCCGGAGGCCAAGGGCCTCCGCGGCGGGTCGGACATCGAAGACCACATGGACGACACGAAAGCCGAGCGCGAGCGTGTGAATCTCGAATACGAGAACGCGGTCGAGTACTGGAGAGGAAAGCTGATGCAGGCGCGCAGTCAAGCGCTGACGACCTTCGAGCGACACGCCCGCCGCAAAGGCAATTTCGAGCGTAACGATCACTACGAAAAGTTGCTGCACTGGTACGAGCGGCAGCTGCATGAAGCGCATCGCGAATTGAGCGAGTGCGTGCATGCGGCGGGCCTCGCCGACGGCGATACCGCGCGATGGGCGGATGGACTGGTTCGCCGTGTCCGGCGTCACGACGGTGAACTTCTTCGTGCGTCGGAGTCGCCGGCGCGGTGGAAGTTCGCACTCGAGCAGTGCGATGACCGCTGGGAGTTCTCGTCAGTTCCGCTGCGAGAGCGTCTTGGCGGGCGTCTTGGACCCTTCGAGCCGGTTGCTGGATGGCTGCTCAAAACGGAGTCGTTGTCGCTCGCGCTGGTCGTCAGCCTGTTGGGGTTTGGTCTGCTCGGCGCCAGCGCCTCGACGATCATTCGCAGCCATGGCGCGGCGGGACCCGCGCCAGGGCATCCGCTCGTGCCGAACCTGCTCTCGGTGATCGTTCGCGGCCTGAGCGCGGCGATGGTCGTCTTTCTCGTCGTCGAAGGTGGACTCAGCGTGTTCGCATCCAATTCCTCTGAGCCGAACCCGTATGTCTTGATGTTGACGTGTCTGGTGGCGTCGGTATTCAGCGAGCCGGTATGGGCAGGTGCAAAGGGATATCTGGAGGGACTGATCAGTCGGTGGTCAACCGGTGCCGAGGCCGGCAACCCTAGCCGCGGCGACGCAGCGGTTTCTTAGAGCCCCAGGACGACGGCGAAGAGCAGCGGCGCGACGATCGTCGCGTCGGACTCGATCATGAACTTCGGCGTGTCCACACCGAGCTTGCCCCAGCTGATCTTCTCGCTCGGCGGTGCGCCCGAGTACGACCCGTAGCTCGTGGTCGAGTCGCTGATCTGGCAGAAGTAGCTCCACAGCGGCGTGTCCGTGCGGCTGAGATCCTGACGCAGCATCGGCACCACGCAGATGGCAAAGTCGCCGGCGATACCACCGCCGATCTGCAGGAAGCCGAGCGGATGCCGCGGCGCGGTGGCTTCGTAGTAGTCGGCGAGCTTCATCATGTACTCGACGCCGCTGCGGACGGTGTGCACGTTGCGGATCTCGCCGGCCAGGCAGCGTGCCGCGTAGATGTTGCCGAGCGTGCTGTCCTCCCAACCCGGCACGAAGATCGGAACGTCGAGCTCCATCGCCGCATGGACCCAGCTGACGACGGGATCGAGCTGGTAGCGATCGCGCAGCACGCCCGAACGCAGCACATTGAAGACGAACTCGTGCGGGAAGAGCCGCTCGCCCTTCGCGTCGGCGCGCTTCCATTCGGCGACCATCGCGGTTTCCGCGGGGCCGATCGCCACCTGCTCCGGAATGCAGGTATCGGTCACCCGGTTGAGGCCGCGTTCGAGCAGGGCCTGATCGTCGCTGGGCGTGAGGTCGCGATAGTTCGGGACCAGCTGGTAGTCCTTGCGCGCGATCAGACTGAAGATGTCCTCTTCGAGGTTGGCGCCGGTGCAGCACACGGCATGAATGCGCCGTTTGCGGATCATCTCGGCGAGGGAGATGCCCAGCTCGCCGGTGCTCATCGCGCCGGCCATCGCCAGCAGCACATGGCCGCCCTCGTCCACGTGCGCCTTCAGCGCCTTGGCTGCCCGGAGGAGCTCGCCGGCGTTGAAGTGACGGAACGTTCGGGTCAGGAATTCAGTGACGTGAGGGTTCATTGCGCACGTCTGGCGGTCCGGGCGCGCTGCACGAATGAAGCCAGGTACGGCCGATAGCGCTCGTACATCTTGGGCGGCAGGGAGTGGACGGCCTGGATGACGCCCCGGCAGCGTGGCGTGCCGCACTTGCAGGCCATCTTCCAGTTCGGGTCCGCTTCCGTCGTCGAGTAGTCGATCCAGATCTCCTGTCCCTTGGCGATGGCGGTGACGGCGACAAGCGCGCGATCCGCGGTGATCACCGCGTTCGCGTCGCAGGAATGGTTGACGAAGGAGGCGGGGCTTCTGGTCGTGGGCTCGATCCAGAGATTGTCGCCGATGCCGATCCAACGCGGGCCGACGCGATAGTGGCCGTCGTAAGTGGAGCTTCGGCGCTTACCTTTGATGACCAGGATGGTCTGGCCGGCGGCGAAGGGGACGTTGGCGAACAGACCTTTGCCGGTCCGTCCCGTCGGCGCCACAAACACACGCTGCATGGATCGCCATGAAAGGTATCACCAAATCGATGGGATGACGTCCCGCTTTTAGCGGGACGTCACACGATTTGTTTACCGAGCCGAGGCAGCCGCCGTCTGGGGCGTCTCGAAAGGATTCTCGTCGGCACTGGGCCCGTAGATCGACGGCACGGGCACATTCAACTGTCTCAGATACACCGACAGCTGACCGCGATGGTGATACCAGTGGTTCAACATGATCGACCGTACGAAGGCGACCCTCGGCATGACCATCAGTTCGCGATCGCCGTCGAGAACTTTCCACGTCGCGTTCATCGCCGCGTCGTCCATGCCGCCGAGCGCCTTCCGCGCCCGTTTGACGCTGTCTTCGAGCATCGGCACCAGCTCGCTGGCGCTCGAGGGCGACGGCTGCGGAAACATCGGCCGCTGAATCGCCGGCTGGGCGGCGGCCTCGGCGACGCCGCCCGGCACGATCGCCACGTGCATGGCGAGCTGGCCGAGCGTCATCGATTTCGGATGCGGTTTCCAATTGAGATGCGCGTCCGGCACGCGCTCGAGGACGCGCCTGGTCGTCTGCGCCTCCTGTTCCAGTTCCTGAAGAAGTCCATCAATCATGGCCATCGTCGTACTCCCTTCACTCACTCAGCGATTCTGTCGATCTGCCTCGCGCTGGATGCGCGCGAGGATGGCTTTCCATCCGGTGCTGACGCCTTTCCGGTGGTCATCGGAGACAAAGCCGAACGCCGTGTGTCTAAACGCGATTAGCGTTCCGCCCTCGATTTCCGTGAGTCGATACTGCACGTTCGACATCGTCGGGTAGGACATGAACAGCGGTCCGTAGATCTCGAGCAGCGTGGGTCGCTTGATCGCTTGCACGTGTCCCCACAGATGACCGTTATTGCTCCCGAGATCGCGATACCAGCGACCGCCCGGCCACGGCTCGAGCACCATCGGAAACGGCGTGCCGTCCGGGGTCTCGTTCAGCCGTCCGATGTGACTGACGATCGATTCGAAGGTGGCGTCGAGCGACGCGCGGACGTGCACCTGGTCCGTCACGTCGAGCGTGAGATTGTCGAGTGTTGGCGCGGCGAGAGTCATCGTGATTCCTCCATGTCTTACCGTTCGGCTTTGCCCTTCGCCTCAGCGTGATCCTTGATGCGCCGCAGCTGACGGCCCCAGTACTTGGCGAACGTGCCAGTCCACTCGTGCACGGGTCTCAAAGCGTCGGCATTCGTCCGGTAGAGCGTGCGGCGCCCATCGCGCCGCACGTCTACGAGCCCGACGTTGAGGAGCACTTGCAAATGTTTGGACACGGACGGTTGCGCCAGCCCGAGCGCGATCGCGATATCGCCGACCGCGCGCTCTTCAGGACCGAGAAACTCGAGAATCTCGCGCCGCCGTGGTTCGGCGACGGCATTGAACGCATCAGAGGTGGTTGAGGCTCGAGGCACACTCCAATCATATTCCCATACGGGAATATGTCAAGTTGCTCTTCGCCTTCGGCTGGGGCCTTCCTGCGGCCATATACTGGTGGTTGAGCGCGAGGGGGCGCTTCCAGTCCGCGGAGAGGGCCGTGCCCACCCCACGACAATTGAACGCGACGAACCTTCTTTCAGCCTGATGTGGGCGGACTCCAGGCGTTCGTGAAAGGAGATTCGTATGCCCTCCCGACAGCTGCCTGCCCGTCCCAATCTCGATCAGTACAAGAAACAAGCGAAGGAGCTGCTGAAAGGCATTCGCGGCGGCGAGGGCGGTGCGCTCGATCGTCTGCATCGTGCTCACCCGCGATGGAACACGGTCGCATCCGACCGCATTGATTCAACGACTGTCACACTCGCCGATGCGCAACTTGTGATCGCGCGAGAGCATGGCATCGACAGCTGGACGAAGTTCGCCGAGCGGATCGATGCGATGCTCGGTCAGCACTCGCCCAAGGCCGTGTGGCGCCGCGTCGAGCAGGCCGTGCTCACTGGCGACGCTGAGACGCTCGCGGAACTGATCCGCGAGCAGGATGCGGTGCTGCGCCAGACTCCTGGGCAGTCCTGGGTCGGCGATCTGCGGCAGGACGGTCTCGGCAATCGCGGTGAGACAGCGGCGTTCCCGAACGCACGCTCGATCATTGCCGCCAAGCTTCACTTTGACTCCTGGGACAGCTACACAACGTTTGCCCAGGCGATGCGCGATCGGCAGTCACTCGTGGCGCAGTTCGAGGCGGCCGTCGATGCGATCGTCGCCGGCGATGCGGACACTCTCGCACAGCTCCTGCGTCAGCATCCTGAGTTGATTCACACGCGTTCGATGCGCACGCACCACTCGACGCTGCTCCTCTACGTTGGCGCGAATGGCATCGAGTACTACCGGCAGAAGACTCCGAAGAATGCGCGCCGGATTGCCGAGATGCTGCTCGACGCCGGTGCGGACGTCGATGCCGTCGGCGACATGTATCGCGGGACGACGACGCTGGGGCTCGTGGCGACGAGCGTTCACCCGGTTCAAGCCGGAGTACAGGAGGAACTGATCGACCTGCTGGTCGCGCACGGCGCTTCCCTCGATCGAGCGGTCGCCCCCGACTACACACGCGGTCGCGTCGTCAACGCCTGCCTCGCCAACGGCCGCGGCGAGGGCGCGGTGGTGGTTGCCAGACGCGGCGCCTTTCTGGATCTTGAAGGCGCTGCGGGGGTGGGGCGCCTCGACGTCGTCAAGACCTTCTTCACCGACGATGGCAGCCTGACAGCCGGCGCAACGCCGGACACGATGAAGTCAGGGTTCAAGTGGGCGTGCGCGTACGGACATCTGGACGTCGTCAGATTTCTGCTCGACCGCGTGGATGTCACTGAACGGCATCGTGGCGAGACACCGCTTCATCAGGCCGCCTATGGCGGGCATCCGGCGATCGTCACAGTGTTGCTGCAGCGCGGAGCACCCGTGAACGTCGAGGACGACACGTGGGCCGGCACACCGCTGGGATGGGCGCTCCATGCCTGGAGCAACGCGGCTGTCGGCACGACGTCGGATGGACACTATGAAGTTGTCGATCGACTGATTGCCGCTGGAGCCGCCGTGCGTCCCGAATGGTTGGACGACGAGCGCATCAGCGCCGACGCACGCATGCGCGCCGCACTCGCTCGCGAGCGGCCGCGATAAGGCGGAGACACGAACGGTGAACACATTCGATAGACTTACTGCGCGGAGGCTCAGTGAAGTCAGCGATTGCTGCGGTCATCGTGTTTGCATGGGTTGCGGTCGTGTCGCCCACGCTCGTCGCCCAGTGGCCCTCGTACCAGACGAAGAACGTGCCGCGCACCGCAGATGGTAAACCCAACCTGACTGGCGCGCCTCCTCGTACGGCCGATGGCGTGCCGGATCTGTCCGGCATCTGGAACTACGCCGGGGTGCTCGGCTTCCGCGGCGGGCCGCCACCTCCGCCCCCGGGAACTCCCGTGCAGGCGACCTTCTGGAACATCGAAGCGGGATTCAAGGAAGGCCTGCCGTTCACGCCGTGGGGCGCGGAACTTCGGCGCACGCGGATGGCCGACAACAGCAAGGACAATCCCGACGCTGCGTGTCTGCCGCTCGGGCACATGCAGCTGCACACGCACTCGCAGCCGCGCAAGATGATTCAGACCAAGGATGTGATCGTCATCATCTACGAGGCCAACGCCAACGTGCGTCAGATCTTCCTCGACGGCCGGCCCGCGCCGACCAACGATCCGCAACCGTGGTGGTACGGCTATTCGCGCGGCCGGTGGGACGGCGACACGCTCGTCGTCGAGACGACGAACTTCCGCGACGAAGGCTGGCTCGACGTGAATGGCGCGCCGCTCTCGGCGCAAGGCAAGCTCACCGAACGCTTCCGTCGTCCGACGTTCGGCACGCTCGAAATCGATGTGACGATTGACGACCCGAAGTCCTACACGAAGCCGTGGACCGTCCGCGTGAATCAGCGTCTGCTGGTGGACACCGAGCTGATCGAGTTCATCTGCAACGAGAACCAGCAGTTCAATCCCGCGACGGGCGGACCAGTGCCTCGACGATGACGTCGTCTCTGGTCTCTGGTCTACGGTCTCTAGTCACCAAAGACCAAAGACCAAAGACCAAAGACCTGAGACCAACGACCTACCCAGCGTTCGCAAACGCGTAGCCGCGTTCCTGCGCGCGATTCACCGCCACGATGCCGGCCGGAACCATGTGCGAGTTGCGAACCAGGTTCGACGTCAGCTCCTTGTAGACCGCCTCGACGTCCAGCTTCTGTGCCGTCGCGATCGCGCCGGCGAACCGGCGAGTGGCCATCTGACACACCGCGAAATGCACGCCGCGCCCGATCAGCGCGTCGAGTGTCACGCCGTTGTTCGGGAGCGCCGGTCCGTATCCGCCAGCGTTATAGACGTTGACGGCCGCCTTCGCCTTCGTCTTCGGATCGTCGAATCCGCTGGCCTCGCCAATCGGCAGGCTGTACTTGGCCCACATCGCATCGGTGTAGGCAAACGGCGTGGAATTGTGACGCAGCACGATGACGACCGCAGCGTCGCTGTTACCAAGTCCGTAGCCGTTCTGATTCGCGACGAAGAAGTTGTTGGCGAAGAGCAGCGCGCTGCCCAGGCCCTGCGGGCTCGTGCTGTCGATGATGAACCGATGCGAGCCAGCGATCTGATCCAGCCAGTCGTCTTGCGCGTGGCGGGCTGGCCGCCAGGACGAGCCGGCAGAGGCCGCCGCACCCGGGGACTGCGCCGCCGCGGGTTGGCTCCTGAATACTGTCCCACCGACGATGGCCACACCAGCGGCGAATCTCGACAGAAACGATCGACGCTCACGTAGACCGGATGTATTCGTGGACATAAACCTCCCCTGGGCGCGCCGAACCTTGGCGAAGGCGGCTCGCAGATGCAGGAGTCATGATACGTTGGCGCGCGAGGAGAGTGCTATGGCCGACGCGACGCGTGCGAACCAACGACAGATCCTGGCCAATCAGAAAACGATGCTGGCCAATCAGCGGAAGATCCTCGCCAATCAGGGTCGGATCGAAGGCAACCAGAAGAAGATCCTGGCCAATCAGAAGCGAATTCTCGCCAAAGTCTCGTAGAGCGCGCGCTTCTGCGTGCGCGGACCGTCAGGGCGTCCAGATCCGCGAGCTCCCGCCGGTCAGCGTCAGCATCACCTCGTTCAACCGCTTCACGAACGACGCCGGATCCTCGAGTTGTCCGCCTTCGGCCAGCATCGCCTGGTCGAAGAGGATGTGGCTCCAGTCGCTGAACCGCCGCTCGTCGGATTCCTCCTTCAGCCGCTGGACGATCGGGTGCTGCGGGTTGATCTCGAGAATCGGCTTGGAGACCGGGACGTTCTGGCCGGCGGCTTTGAGCATGCGCTCGAGATGGGCGCTCATGCCGTGCTCGTCGCTGACGAGGCACGACGGCGAGTCGGTGAGACGGCTGGTCACTCGCACCGCGCTCGCGCGATCGTTCAGCACCGTGTGCATGCGCTCGACGAGGCCCTTGTGCTCGTCGGCCTTCTTCTCCTGTTCCTGCTGCTGCGTCTCGCCGCCAAGCTTGCTCAGATCGAGTCCCCCTTTGGCGACCGAATGGAGCGGCTTGCCGTCGAACTCGGTGATAAGCGACACCACCCATTCGTCCACGCGGTCGAACATCAACAGCACCTCGACGCCAAGTTTCCGGAAGATTTCGAGGTGCGGGCTGTTCCTGGCGGCGGAGTAGCTGTCCGCGGTGATGTAGTAGATCGCGTCCTGGCCGTCCTTCATGCGGCCGACGTAGTCGGCCAG
>Ga0111538_10005092_pt1 | contig 18027 bp, 14 predicted proteins | sample SoiMethybrSBSTD1_FD_79669 | JGI IMG/M metagenome (GOLD analysis project Ga0111538, IMG submission 79669) | Bulk soil microbial communities from a Populus tree surrounding site in Tennessee, USA - Soil MetaG P. TD hybrid SBSTD1 (version 2)... | ecosystem: Environmental > Terrestrial > Soil >...
AGGCTACGGCGTCGTGCTCTTCAGCGCGTTGGAGAGCGCGAACCCGGCGGGTGCGGCCGGGTCGCCGACCAGCACCTGCCAGTACAGCGAGAAGGCGCTGGGCAGGTTGCCGGGCCACTTGAAGTTCAGCGTGACCGAGCCGGCGCCGGACAAGGCCGGGAGCAGCACGAGGTGGTCGAGCTTGGGGACCAGCACGCCCTGCTTGAAGGACGCGTAGCTCGTGCTCAGGCCGACGACGAAGGCGGCGCCGGCGCCGGGCTTGCCCTGGGTCAGCGCGACGCTCGTGGCGCTGGCCGCCGTGAGCGGGCCGCTGCCGGCGAGCGCCGGGATGCCGTTGGTGCCGGCCAGGCCGTTGCCGAGGTTCGTCCACGGCTGCTTCGACGTGGACAGCTCGACGATGAAGCCGCGGCCGTCCAGCGGGTTGACGCCCGCGGCGCCGCCCACGACGACGTTGCCGTCGTCGCTTACCGCCCGGCAGGCCAGCAGCGCCGGGGCGCCGGTGACGCCGAGCGCGGTCAGCCGGTCGTTCAGCGAGATCATGCCGTCGGTGGACCGGTAGACCCAGGCCTGGCGGGACAGCGAGAGGTAGTCGTAGCCGACGACCGTCCGGCCGTCCTCGCTGAGGTCCTGCGCATCGCTGTTCCAGTTGGTGTGCAGGCTGCCGACGTTCGTCATCGCGCCGGTCTGCTGGTCGCGGACGAAGGCGCGCATGTAGTTCTGCCCGGGGAGGGCGCCGGTCCCGACCGAGAAGCGGCCGTCGTTGTTGAAGCCCGAGACCTCGCTGAGCTCGGTGGGATCGATCAGCGTGCCCGAGGTGTCCGGCGCCCAATAGGCCAGCGTGCGATCGATGACGCCCTGCGAGGCCGCGAAGCCACCGAGCGCCGAGCCGTCATCCGAGATCGCGCTGCAGCGGTTGTTGCCCTGCCCGAGCACCTGCAGCTCCTGCATCCCGGTGGCCGCGGTCCAGCGGAAGCCGCGCGAATTGCAGCCGACCCACGAGAGCCCGACGATGGTGCTGCCATCGCCCGAGATGTCGTAGGACTGGCTGCGGTTGGGACAGCTCAGCGCTCCGGGCAGCCAGCCCAGGCTCTGCCAGCCGGTGGCCTGCGTCCAGATCGCGGCGACATCCGCGTCGACGACCTGATCGTGGATGTTGCCGGCCACGACCGTGCCGTCGTCCGAGACGGCCTCGATCGTGCCACCGGGGATGATCGTGGGGGCGGGCTCGGTGCGCCAGCGCCAGATGAAGCCGTCGACGTAGTTGTACGAGCCGACCACGATCTCGCCGTCCGGCGTGACGTCCGTGGCCCAGGTGCCACTGGGCATCGTGCGGAGCTGCTGCCCGTTCGCCGAGGCGGCCAGCGCGAGGCAGGCCAGGATGACGGGGCCCAGGAGCTTGGTATTCATCGAGCGATCCAGCGGGGAGGCACGCCGCCCCGGTGTTCGGGCCGGGGCGGAGCAGGCCAACCGTGCCTACCGTTCCATAGGCTAGTCGGACTTCCCCGCGTCGCGCGGGCGCGTCCCGCCACTCTCGGGGACTACGCGACCGGCACGGTCCTGCCGTTGACCACGTGCTCCGTGCCGGTGGTCACGCTCGCGCGCGGCGAGACGAGCCAGGCGACCGTGTCGGCCACCTCCTGCGGCTCGACGAGGCGGCGCCCGGCCGCCTCGGTCTCGACCCAGCCCGGCGCGACCCGCACCACGCGGATGCCTTGCAGGCCCACCTCCTGCGACAGTCCCTGGATGTAGTTCGAGAGCGCGGCCTGGGCCGCCGCGTCCGCGAGGGTGACGTCGGGCTGTGGCACCGGCTGGAGGGCCGTGATGTAGACGATCGCGCCCGCGCCCTGCGCGATCATCGCCGGCACGAGCGCGCGATCGAGCCGGACCGCGGAGTGCAGGTTCAGGTCGAAGGCGCGGCGCCACTCCTCGTCGTCGAGCTGCGCGAAGCCGCCCGCCGGCCCCGAAGGGCCGCCGACCGCATGGACGATGATGTCGAGGCCACCGAGGCGACGGCCCACCGCCTCGGCCACGGTGGTGCAGCCGTCCGCGGTCGAGAGGTCCGCCGCGATGAAGCTGCCGGGATCGAGCAGCTCGGCGGGCTCGCTGCGGGCGGTCGTCAGCACGCTGGCGCCCGCCGCGCGCAACCGCGCGACGATCGCTTCGCCGACACCATGCGTGCCGCCCGTCACGAGGATGCGGCGGCCCTCCAGCTCGAGATCGTCGGTCATGGCGCAGACTCCGTCGGGGCGGCCTGGTCAGGCCGATCGATCTCATCGACCAGCGGGGGACCCCAGTCCGTGTCGCCTCCGTGGCCGCGGCCTCTTCTTTCGCGGCCGCCCGCTGGCCGCCCGGGTCGATGCGCCGTCGCGCGGCGCTACGGCGTCGTGCTCTGCAGAGCGTTCGAGAGGGCGAAGCCGGCGGGGCCGGCGGGGTCGTTGACCAGCACCTGCCAGTAGAGCGAGAAGGCGCTGGGCACGCCGGCGGGCCAGTTGAAGTTGAGTCCGGCCGTGCCGCTGGGCGGCAGCGCGGGCACCAGCAGCAGATAGCTGGGGAACGGCACCAGCACGCCCTGCTTGAACGGCGCGTTGATCGCGCTCGTGCCGACCACGAACGCCGCGGGACTGCTCGGCTTGCCCTGGCTCAGCTTGACCTTCGTGGCGCTGCCCGCCGTGAGCAGGCCGCTGCCGGTGAGTGCCGGGATGCCATTGGTGCCGGCCAGGCCGTTGCCGAGGTCGGTCCAGTGCTCCGACAGGTCGGGGATCTCGACGATGAAGCCCTTGCCGTCGAACGGGTTGGTGCCCTCGGCGCCGCCCACGACGACGCGGCCATCGTCGCTGACCCCTCGACACACCAGCATCGCCGGGAAGCCCGTGATGCCCATCTGCGTCAGCTTGGCGTCCAGCGAGATCATGCCGTCGTCCCGGGTGATGATCCAGGCCTGGCGCGAGAGCGAGATGTAGTCGAAGCCGACGATCGTCTCGCCGTCCTCGCTGATGTCCTCTGCGCCGCTGGCCCAGTTCGTGTGCAGGGCGCCGAGGTTCGAGAGCACCCCGGTCGCTGCGTTGCGGGAGAAGGCGCGCAGGAAACCCGCCCCGGGGAAGGCGTAGGTCCCGACCGATCGGCTGCCGGTGTTGTCGAAGCCCGCGACCTCGCCGAGCTTGGTGGGATCGATCAGCGTGCCCGAGGTGCTCGCTTGCCAATAGGCCGGCGTGCGATCGACGAGGCCCGCCGACTGCGCGAATCCGCCCAGCGCCGACCCGTCGGTCGAGATCGCGCTGCAGCGGTTGTTGCCCTGGCCCAGCATCTGCAGCTCCTGCATCCCGGTGGCCGCGGTCCAGCGGAAGCCGCGCGCATTGCAGCCGACCCACGAGAGGCCGACCACCGTGGTGCCGTCGCCGGAGATGGCGTAGGCATCGCTGCGGCTGGGGCAGCTCAGCGCGCCGGGCAGCCAGCCGAGACTCTGCCAGCCCGTGGCCTCGGTCCAGATGGCGGCGACGTTCGCATCGACGTTCGGGTCGATGATGTTGCCGGCCGCCACCGTGCCGTCGTCCGAGATCGCGATGATCGTGCCGCCGGGGATGATCGTCGGCGCGGGCTCGGTGCGCCAATGCCAGATGAAGCCCTCGTCGAAGTCGTACGAGCCGGCCACGATCTCGCCGTCCGGCGTGACGTCCGTGGCCCAACTGCCGCTGGGCATGGTGATGAGCTGCTGCCCGGAAGCCGGAACAGACAGCGCGAGGCAGCACAGGACGACGGAGCCCAGGAGCTTGGAGTCCATGGAGATGTCCCTCGGGGAGCGCCCCGGCGTTCGGGCCGGGGCACACAGGCTACTCCGTCGCCCCGATCGGGCGCGATGGTTTCGTGCCAGAGCTTAGTGGATCGGCCAGGGAATGGGAGATGGAGAGGTCGCGGGCGATGGGAGCGCAGGGCGCGGTAGCATGGGCGGTCAGCAGCGGAGGTCGAGCAGGTGAGCTTGTCGTCCGACCTCAACGTCGTCCGGAAGTCGAAGGGGCCGGTGCTGACGACGCTCGAGGAGTTCTACAAGGTCGGCCCCGGGCCCTCGAGCTCGCACACCATCGGCCCGATGCGCATCACCTACGACTTCTACCGGCGCTGCACGCAGCTGCCGCCGGAGACGCTCGCCCAGGCCACGGCGCTGAAGGTGCACCTCTTCGGCAGCCTGAGCGCCACGGGCCAGGGGCATGGCACCGAGCGTGCCGCCCTCGCCGGCCTCGTCGGCCAGGAGCCGGCGACCGTCGACCCGCTCTTCCTCGACGGCCTGCGGGACGAGCCGGACCAGCTCTTCCCCGTGAAGCTCGGCGAGAAGTCATTCGGGGTCTCGCTCGCGGACATCGTCTACGACGCCACCAGCGGCGACTTCCCGCATCCCAACACGATGAGCTGCAGGCTGATGGGTGGCGGCAGCGTGCTCCTCGAGCTGGAGTACTACTCGGTCGGCGGCGGGTTCATCGAGTGGAAGGGCTACGAGCCGCCGAGGAAGGGCCAGCCGAAGTACCCCTACGCGACCATGAAGGAGCTGCAAGCTCACGCGGAGTCGACCGGGCTCACGCTCGCCGAGATTGCGATGGCGAACGAGGTGGCGGTCTCGGGCATGAGCGAGGCCGAGATCAACGCCTTCCTCGACACGATCTCGGGCGCGATGGTCGCGATCGTCAAGTCGGGGCTGGCCGCTCCTCCGAGCACCCTGCCCGGGCCGATCAAGCTCAAGACCAAGGCGGGCGAGGTCTACAGGCGCGCGATGGACGACCAGTTCGAGAAGCAGCGCGGCATCGGCGTGCTGTCGGCCTACGCGCTCGCCGGCTCGGAGGAGAACGCCCGCGGGCATCTCGTCGTCACGGCACCGACCGGCGGCTCGGCCGGTGTCATCCCGGCGATCGTCCACATTCTCGGCGAGGGCGGCCGCAAGCTGCCGCAGGCGAAGCTCCGCGCCGGCCTGTTGGCTGCGGCCGTGGTCGGCTACCTCGCCAAGCACAACGCGACGCTCTCCGGGGCCGAGGGCGGCTGCCAGGCTGAGATCGGCGTCGCCTCCGCGATGGGAGCGGCCCTCATCGCGCAGGCGCACGACTGCGGGCACCAGGTGGTCGCGAACGCCGCCGAGTCGGCGCTCGAGCACCACCTGGGGTTGACCTGCGATCCGGTGGCCGGATTCGTCCAGGTGCCGTGCATCGAGCGCTGCGCGTTCGGCGCCGTCAAGGCCTGGACGGGCTTCCTGATCGCGAGCAACGAGATCCCGGCCGCGCGCCGCGTCGACTTCGACACCACCGTGAACGCGATGGCGCTCACGGCCCAGGACATGAGCTCGAAGTACAAGGAGACCTCCCTGGGCGGCCTCGCGGTCTCGATCACGCTCTGCTAGCCGGTTCCCGAGCTGGCCAGACCCGACTTCCGGATCGTCGGGTATACACAGGGCTCGGAGCGGGCCGGTCGCCTTCCTCAGGAGCCTCGCCATGTACAGCGCTCGAGCCGTGGCCCTCGTGTCGATCGCCGGCTGCGCCCTGCTCGCCGCGCACGCCGGCGCGCAGTCGGGCAACGCACTCTTCCATGCCGCGACCTATGCGCTGCCGACGCCCGGCGACCTGCAGGTGGTGGCAGACCTGAGCGGCGACGGCCGCCTCGACCTCGTGCTCGTCGGGGGGAGCTTCGGCGACGCCGTCACGGTGATGCTCGGTCAGGCCAACGGGGGCCTGGCGGGCCACGCCAGCTATCCCGTCGGCGCCAAGCCGACCTCGGCGATCGCGGGCGACTTCAACGGCGACGGCCGGTTGGATGTCGTCACGACGAACGCCTTCGGGCACAGCGTGAGCGTGCTGCTGGGCCAGGGCGACGGCGGCTTCGTGAGCCAGGGCAGCTTCGGAGCGGTGATCAATCCCGCCTATGGCGCGGCCGGCGACTTCGACGGCGACGGGGACCTGGACGTCGCAGTCCTGTCGGTGGGCACGAGCTCCACGCTTCGCGTGCTGCTCGGCGACGGTGCCGGCAATCTGGCGGTCACGCCCTTCACGCTGAGCTTCGGCAGCTCCGTCGCGCCGATGGCCGCCGACTTCGACGGCGACGCCGTGCCCGACCTCGCGATCCTCCACATCGGCACGATCGAGATCTTTCACGGCGTGGGCGACGGCAGCTTCGCTTCGATCGGCAGTGTCGCCGCGGGCCCCGGCGCCTGGGCGCCGCGCGCGCTGGATCTCGACCTCGACGGCACGCTCGACCTGCTCGTGGCCAACAGCGGCAGCAACACGCTCGCCCGCATGCATGGCAACGGCGACGGCAGCTTCGCGCCGGCCGTGACCTTCTTCGGCGGCGAGGATCCCGTTGCCATGGCCGTGGGCGACCTCACGGGCGACGGCCTCGACGACCTCGTGGTCACGCACGAGTACGAGTCCTTCGTCTCGGTGCTGCGCGCGAAGGGCGACGGCAGCTTCGTCTACATCGGCGAGTACGACACCTCGTATATCGGCCGCGGGGTCGCCGTCGGCGACTTCACCGGCGACGGCCGCAACGACGTGCTCACGCTGGACTACAGCCCCGGTTACAGCTACGTGCCGCGCTCGGCGACCATCCTGCGCGGGCTCGGGGGCGGGATCCTCGGCTGCAACCGCGATTTCGAGGCCTCGTGCTGCCTCCTGGCGATCGCGACGGGCGACTTCGACGAGGACGGCATCCCGGACATCCTCAGCACGCGCTACATCGGTCCGGTTGCCGTGATCCTGCACCGCGGAACGGGCGACGGCGGCTTCGAGGAGAGCGGCAGCTTCCCGGTCGCGGCCGGCTGGCCCGAGCGGATGCTCGTCGACGACCTCGACCTCGATGGACACCTCGACGTGGTCGCAGGCGGCGGCGGCGGCAGCATCGCCGTGCTGCTGGGCGACGGCGACGGCGGCTTCGTCACCGCGGGTGGCATCGATATGGCGGAAGGTGTCGACGACCTCGCGTCCGGCGACTTCAACGGCGACGGCTTCCCCGACGTCGTCGGCGCCTTCGACAACCCCGATCGAGTGGTGATCTTCCTCTCGCAGGGCAACGGCGCCTTCGACATCGGCGACACCATCGCCTTGGGCGACGCGGTCTCGTCGGTCGCCGTGGGCGATCTGAACGGCGACGGCGCGCTCGACCTCGCGATCGGGTCCTTCACCGGCGGCTTCATCGTGCGGCTGGGCGTCGGCGACGGCAGCTTCTTCGGGCACGCCAGCGCCCTCGTGGGCAGCTCGCCGCGCTCCGTGGCCGCAGCGGACTTCGATGGCGATGGCGATCTCGACCTCGCGGGCGTGGACTACACCGCCGGCGTCGCGCTCGTGGTGCTGGGACAGGGTGACGGCACCTTCGTCGATGGCGGCGCGACGGGCATCACCGCTCATCCGTGGGAGCTGCTCGCGGCCGACGTCGACGGCGACGGCGACGTCGACCTCGCGGCGATGAGCGCGACCGACTCGGTGGCGGGTGTGCTGCTCGGCCAGGGCGACGGCAGCTTCGTCAAGGCCGGCGAGTTCGCCGCGGACCAGGGCTCGACGAACATCGCCTCGGCGGACTTCAACCTCGACGGCAAGCCCGACCTGGCGGTCGGCAACGACGGCAGCGACACGATCAGCATCCTGCTCAACCAGCAGGCGGTCGGTTGGTCGCTGCTCGGTTACGCCTGGGGCGGCAGCCTCGGCGCGCCGGAGCTGACCGGCCAGGGCAGCTTCGCGGCGAACACCGCGAACGTGCTCGAGCTGGAGAAGGCCAACACCTCGGCGCCCGCCGCGCTCTTCGTGGGCGCGTCGCAGGTGCTGCTGCCCTTCAAGGGCGGTATCCTGGTGCCAACGCCATCGCTGATGATTCCGCTGACCACCAGCCCGGGCGGCAAGATCACCCTGCCCTTCACGCTGCCCAACCTGCCCTCGGGCCTCGCGCTCTACTTCCAGTTCTGGATCAAGGATCCCTTCGCCGCCTTCGGGCTCGCCGCGTCGAACGGGCTCAAGGGTCTGGTGCCATAGAGCGGCGGTCTCGCACCGGCGTGAAGAAGGGGATCGATGTCCTGCGGGACAAGACCCTCTACAAGTCGATCGCTTTCACCCGGGCGGAGCGCGATCGCCTCGGCCTGAGAGGTCTGCTGCCGCATCACGTCGCCACGCAGCGCGAGCTCGTGGCGCGGGTGATGGAGAGCCTGCGCGAGTCGCCGCGCGACATCGACCGGTACATGGCGCTCTCGTCGCTGCAAGAGCGCAACGAGCGGCTGTTCTACCGCACGGTGATCGATCACATCGAGGAGATCATGCCGCTGATCTACACGCCCACGGTCGGCGAGGCGTGCCGGGAGTTCTCGCACATCGCGCGCGAGCCGAAGGGGCTGTTCATCACCCCCGACGACAGGGGCCGGATCAAGCGCCTGCTCGGCAACTGGCACGAGCGGGACATCCGCGTCATCGTCGTCACGGACGGCGAGCGCATCCTGGGCCTGGGCGACCTGGGCGCGAACGGCATGGGCATCCCCATCGGCAAGCTGGCGCTGTACACGGCGTGCGCGGGGATCCCGCCGCGTCACTGCCTGCCGGTGACGCTGGACGTCGGGACCGACAACCCGGAGCTGCGGCGCGACCCGCAGTACCTCGGGTATCCGCGCCGGCGCCTGCGCGGCCGGTCCTACTTCGCCCTCGTGGACGAGTTCGTCGCGGCGGTGCAGGCGCGCTACCCCGACGCGCTGATCCAGTTCGAGGACTTCCTGACGCCGAACGCCTACGCACTGCTCGCGCGCTACCGGCAGCGCGTGCTGTGCTTCAACGACGACATCCAGGGGACGGCGGCCGTCGTGCTGGCGGGGGTGCTCGCCTCGGCGCGGCTCACCGGGAGGACGTTGCCGGACGCGCGGATCCTGTTCCTCGGCGCCGGCTCGGCGGCCACGGGCATCGCCGACCTGATGGTCGCCTCGCTCGTGGAGGAGGGCCTGGATCGGGCGCAAGCGCGCCGCCGGCTGTGGTTCGTGGACAAGGACGGGCTCGTCGTGAAGGGCCGGACCGGCCTGATGCCGCACAACCTTCCGTACGCGCACGATCACGAGCCGCTGCCGTTCGTGGAGGCCATCGACGCGCTGCGGCCGAACGTGCTCATCGGCGCCACCGGCGTGCCCGGCACCTTCACCCGGAAAGTGGTCGAGCGCATGAGCGCCCTCAACAAGCGTCCGGCGATCTTCGCCCTCTCGAACCCGACCTCGAGGGCCGAGTGCACCGCGGAGCAGGCCTACACGTGGAGCCGGGGACGGGCCGTGTTCACGAGCGGCAGTCCGTTCGGCGAGGTGCGGGTCGCCGGCCGCACCTTCCGGCCCGGGCAGGGCAACAACGCCTACGTGTTCCCCGGAGTCGGGCTGGGTGCCGTGGTCTGCCGCGCCCGGCTGATCACCGACCGGATGTTCCTGGCGGCAGCGCGTACGCTCGCCGGCCTGGTCGGCAAGGACGATCTCCAGCGCGGCTCGCTGTATCCGCCGCTGCAGGACATCCGGCGGATCTCGCTGGCGATCGCGACCAGCGTGGCGGAGGAAGCGTGGGCGGCGGGCGTGGCGCGACGACGCCGGCCCGCCAGCGTGCGCACGCTCATCAAGGCGTTCATGTACGTGCCGTGACCGGCGGGGCCGGCTCGCGTCAGCGGTGAAAGCGTGCGTATGCTGGCGCGCGACGGCGCGGCCACCGCGCCCGGCCCGTGAGGACGCGCGATGGAAGCCAAGCACAGCAAGTACCAGCGTTTGATCGACCGCTGCCAGGCGATGCCGCCCACATCCACGGCGGTCGTGCACCCGTGCGATGAGACCTCGCTGCAGGGCGCGATCGAGGCGGCCAGGCTCGGGCTGATCGCGCCGATCCTGGTGGGGCCGCGCGAGCGCATCCAGTCCGTCGCCGCCGCCGCCCGCCTCGACCTGTCCGGCGTCGAGATCGTCGATGCGCCCTACAGCCAGGCCGCCGCGGCGAAGGCGGTGGAGCTGGTGCGCGAGGGCCAGGCCGAAGCGCTGATGAAGGGCAGCCTGCACACCGACGAGCTGATGGGCGCCGTGGTCCGGCGCGAGGGCGGGCTGCGCACCGCGCGGCGCGTGAGCCACTGCTTCGTGATGGACGTGCCGGGCCACGAGCAGGCCCTGATCATCACCGACGCGGCGATCAACATCGCGCCCACGCTCGAGGAGAAGGCGGACATCCTCCAGAACGCGATCGACCTCGCGCACGCGCTGGGCGCCACCGAGGTCCGCGCCGCCATCCTCTCGGCGATGGAGACCGTGAGCTCCAAGGTGCCGTCGACGATCGAGGCCGCGGCGCTGTGCAAGATGGCGGACCGTCACCAGATCACGGGCGCGGTCGTGGACGGCCCGCTGGCGCTCGACAACGCCATCGACCCCGAGGCCGCGCGGATCAAGAAGATCGACTCGCCGGTGGCGGGCCGCGCCAACATCCTGCTCGTGCCCGACCTCGAGGCCGGCAACATGCTGGCCAAGAGCCTGTCGTTCCTCGCCGGAGCGGATGCCGCGGGCATCGTGCTCGGCGCGCGCGTGCCCATCATCCTGACCAGCCGGGCCGACTCGGTGATGACCCGGCTCGCGTCCTGCGCCGTGGCCGCGCTGGTCGCGAAGGCGCGGCGCGAGAGCGGCAAGGCCGCGGGGTGACGTCGTGGCCGACGTGATCCTGGTCCTCAACGCCGGCTCGTCGAGCCTCAAGTTCAGCCTGTTCGAGACGGGCGGCTCCGGCGACGCGGCGCTGCCGCTGCTCGTGCGCGGCCAGGTCGAGGGGCTGTACACCTCGCCGCGCTTCGTGGCCAAGGACGCGCAGGGTGCCGAGGTCGGCGGCAAGGCCTGGGGCGACGGCACCGAGCTCGGGCACGAGGGCGGGATCGCGCACCTGATCGAGTTCCTGCAGCCGCAGCGGAGCCAGCACCAGCTCGTGGCCGTCGGTCACCGGGTCGTGCACGGCGGCGTGGACTTCACGGAGGCCACGCGGGTCACGCCCGACGTGCTCGCGAAGCTGCGCGAGCTGAACCCGCTCGCGCCCCTGCACCAGCCGCACAACCTGAAGGCCATCGACGTCATCGCCAGGCGCCGCCCCGAGCTGGCCCAGGTGGCCTGCTTCGACACGGCCTTCCATCGTGGCCAGCCCGAGGTGGCGCAGGCCTTCGCCCTGCCGGCGTCCATCACCGACCGCGGCGTGCGGCGCTACGGCTTCCACGGCCTGTCCTACGAGTACATCGCCGGCGTGCTCCCGCAGTTCGACGCGCGGGCGGCCGCGGGCCGCACCGTCGTGGCGCACCTGGGCAACGGCAGCAGCATGTGCGCGCTGGTCGGCGGGCGCAGCGTGGCCAGCACGATGGGCTTCACCGCGCTCGAGGGGCTGCCGATGGGCACGCGCTGCGGCCAGCTCGACCCCGGCGTCGTCCTCTATCTGCTCGACGAGCTGGGCCTGGACGCGCGTGCCATCGAGGACCTGCTCTACAAGCAGTCCGGGCTGCTCGGCGTCTCGGGCGTCTCCAGCGACATGCGCGCGCTGCTCGCCAGCGACGACCCGCGCGCGCGCTTCGCCGTCGAGCTCTTCGCCTACCGCGCCGGACGCGAGCTCGGATCGCTGGCCGCGGCGGCCGGCGGCCTCGATGCGCTCGTGTTCACGGCCGGCATCGGCGAGCACGCGGCGCCCGTCCGGCAGGCCATCGTCCGCCACGCGGCGTGGCTCGGCGTCGAGCTCGACCTGGAGGCCAACCGCACGGGCGGGCCGCGCATCAGCACGCACGGCAGCCGGGTCTCGGCCTGGGTGATCCCGACCGATGAGGAGCTGATGATCGCGCGGCAGACGCTGCGCGTTGCGGGGTGACGGATCACCATCCGACTCTGTGCGCCAGGATCCACTGTTCCAGTTGCTGACGAGTCGACTGACCTGCGGCAACGGACCATGGGCTGGCCGAATATCTCGGCGCTGGATCATCAGCGCTTCGAGCTCAACGATTGGGACCAGACCGGCGCCTACATCCGGCTGGGCCTGCTCTGGGAGGTTGGGGATCGCGCGCGGCTGGACGACGACGACCAGGCGATGGTGAGCCTGGGCTGGGCGTTCTGATCCGACAGGCTGCGCCACGGCGCCGAGTCGGTGGCGATGTCTCGCGACCGGGGACATGGGGATCGGCCGCGCGTTGCAGGACGCATCGACTCGGGAGACGAGCACCGCGGCCCCTTGACGCCTTCGCGCGGACGCCGAATACTGCCGGCGCCGGGGAAGCACGAGCGCGCTCGGTCCCGGCTGCAAGGGCGCCGGTGAGGGCGCCATCAAGGCGGGGAGCCTGGCCATGGCGAGTCGGAAGCCGTACACGGGCCGCGTGGTGGTCACGCTGCGGACGAGCGGGGGCGACATCCCGCTCGAGTGGTCGAACGCGGGCCACGGCCTGTCGGACGTCCAGCGCGCCGCCATCGAGTGGAGCCACGTGGTCCGCAACCGGCGGCGCTGGACGCGGTCGGCGGAGTCGATCCAGGAGCAGGGCGACCGCGCTCGGCAGTTCCTGGCCGGCCTGGGCCTCGACGAGCGCAAGCGCAGCAAGCTCGCGACGGCCGGCCGGGTCGAGGTCGCGATCCGCTACGAGTCGGAGACGGTGGGCTGGGAAGCCCGCATCATGCCCTGGGAGTTCCTGCTGGCAGCCGCCACGCGCGACCTGCGCACAAGCTCGCTGGCCGTCAGCCGCTGGCTGGAGCGCAAGAGCTTCAAGACGCCGGGCCTGGTGAACCCCAGCGTGCTGTACCTCGAGCCCGTCCCGGCGCGCCTGGCCGCCGAGTACGTGTTCGAGAACGAGCGGCGCCTGGTGAAGGCCAGCACGGGGACCACGCAGTTCGAGCTGCTGCAGAACCCGACGCGGGAAACGCTGGTCGAGAGGCTCGCTGCGGCGCACCCGGCCATCCTGCACCTGGCAGGCTTCGACGTGCATCAAGGCCTCAAGCTGCTCGACGACCCGCGCGGCGAGCGCCACGTCGACGGCTACCTGATGTGCAAGGACGAGAACCAGCCGGACCCGGTGACGGCCGAGGATCTCGCGGAGCTGCTCACGAAGGCCGATCACCGGCCGGCGCTGGTCGTGTGCAACATCTGGAACTCGGCCGGCCGGATCGCGCCGCTGCTCGTGGCCGCCGGGGCCGGCGCGGCGATCGGATTCCAGGACGCCTTCGACGACGCGCTGGGCGAGCTGTTCGTCGGCGCCTTCTACGAGGCGCTCGGCCCGAGCGGCGGCGACCCCAAGGCGGCCTTCGACGCGGCCTGGGGCGCGCTGCTCAGCCAGCCCAAGTCGATCCAGGGCACGGGCATCGCGCTGTGGCAGGGCGGCACGCGGCAGGCCTCCAAGCGGACGGCGGAGAAGCCGATCACGCGCGCGCCGCAGGCCGAGGCCGAGCAGGCGCTCGACAGCAAGGACCTCAGCCAGGCCGACGCCACCGCGGCCTTCGCGATCACCACCAAGCCGGTCAAGGAGATCAGCTACGCGCTGCTCCACAACGACCGCGACCTGTTCGAGCAGTTCCTGATCCGCAAGCTGCGGCCCGGGCGCGTGAACGGCCTCGAGGTGCTGGTCGAGCTGCACGTCGGCACCGAGACCTACCCCTTCCGGCAGAGCTACGAGATGAAGGGCCTGCCGCCGCTCGACCTCTCGCGCAAGGTGCGCATCTCGCTGACCTCGGCGCTGGCGCGCAGCGTGAACGAGCTGCTGCGCACGAGCCTGTTCATCGAGGTCAAGTGGGGCGAGCACACGCTGCACCGCGAGACGGTGCCGGTCACGCTGCAGCCCGTGGACCAGTGGGAGGACACCGACACCAACCGGCTGTTCCTGCCCTCCTTCGTGTTCCCGCGCGACCAGGCCGTGGCATCCGTGATCGCCAAGGCGCAGCGCTACGTCACGGCGCTGCGCGACGACCCGTTCGCCGGCTTCGACGGCTACCAGTCGCTCGACCCCGAGGCCGAGGAACCGGCCTACGCCGTCGACGCCCAGGTGCAGGCGATCTGGTACGCGCTCATGCACGAGCTGCCGGTCGACTACATCAACCCGCCGCCGACCTACGCGACCTCAGGCCAGCGGCTGCGCACGCCCTCCGAGGTCATCGCCGGCGGACGCGGCACCTGCATCGACCTGGCCATCCTGATGGCCTCCTGCCTCGAGCTGGTCGACATCTATCCGGTCGTGTTCCTGCTCGTCGACCATGCCTACCCCGGCTACTGGCGCTCGGACGAGGCCCACGACGACTTCATCGACCGCATCGCGCGGCTCGGCGACGGCGAGACGAACGGGAACGGCGCCCAGCAGGGCGCTGCGGCCTCGGCCCGCTCCGAGGAGACCTGGTACTTCCCCAAGAAGCTGCTGCCGCAGATCCGCGAGGAGATCAAGCAGGGCCGCCTGATCCCGCTCGAGACCGTCGGGCTGACGGAGCGATCCAGCTTCGAGCAGGCCATCGACGACTCGCGCAAGTACTTCCGCGTGACGGCCGACTTCGACTCGATGATCGACATCATCTTCGCGCGGCAGTGCAGAGTGACCCCGATCCCGCTGCACCGCGGATGAGCACCGCGCGCCGACGCTCCGGCATCGTGGTCGAGACCAGCGGCTCGGCCGTGCTGGACGCCGGGCGCGAGGGCGCCGCGGCGCGCGACCCGGTGTTCTTCCCGCCGCCGCGCACGGGCGGCCCGCGCCGCAGGGGCCGCGCGCGGGTCGGCCGGCCCGCGAGCGGGGCGGAGGCCGAGGCCATCCGCGGCGCGCTGGCAGCCGCCCAGATGGAGCGCGTGGACGCGATCCCGCTCCGCACCGGCGTCGCGCCGGGCGCGGGCCCGCGCCGGCGCGGCCGGCGCGGTCGCCGCGGACGCCGCGGCCCGGCCGACGCTCCGCTCGAGGCGGCCGCGCGCGCCGTGAGCACGGTGAGCCTCGATGTGCCACTGGCGAAGCAGGAGCGCGCCGTCGTGCTGCTCGAGCAGGACGGCGTCTACAGCTGGCACGTGCCGGCCCAGGTCGCGCCTGCCGCGCGCGGCCGTGCGCCGGACCGCCGCCGGGGCCGTGCGGCCAAGCGCAAGGCCGGCGCGTCAGCGGGAGCGGGAGCTCGAGTTGCGCGGTTCCAGCTCGAGCTGCCCGCCGGGCGTCCTGTCGCCTCACGCCGGCCCGGCCGCGCGCGCCGTCGCGGCCTGGCCTCGATGCTGATCGGCCGCGCGATGGCCCACGTGTTCCGCTTCGTGGCCAGGCCCGTCCTCAAGGGCGCGGTCAAGTTCCTGGAGCGCAACGTCAAGGAGGGCCCGGTGCACCTGACGGGCACCGACCCCGCGGCCTGGGCGCTGCTCGCGCCCACCGATGTGCTGCCCGCGGGCGCCCGCGGCGCCAACGGCGCCCACGACGCCCCGCGCGTGCTGCTGCTCGTGCACGGCACCTTCAGCTCGACCATCGGCAGCTTCGGAGCGCTGGCCGGCACGGACGAGGGCAAGGCCTTCCTCGAGGCGGCGCTCGAGCACTACGACCACGTCGTGGGCTGGAACCACAGGACGCTGAGCGTCAGCCCGGCCGCCAACGCCCGCGACCTGCTGGCCTGGTGGCGCGCGCAGAAGTGGAAGCGGGCGCCGCTCGTCGACGCGGTGGCCTTCTCCCGCGGCGGCCTCGTGCTGCGCAGCCTCGTGGAGGACCTGCTGCCGGGCTCGTCGGTCAAGGCGGAGGTGCGGCGCGTCGTCTTCGTGGGCTGCACGAACGGCGGCACCGAGCTGGCGCGGCCCGCGAACTGGCACCGCCTGGCCGACCTCCACATGAACCTGGCGGCGGCCGGCGTGCGGGCGCTCGGCGGCGTGACCGGCTTCGCGGCCGTCGGGCTGATCCTGTCGGAGGGCATCCAGGGCGTGGCGGCGCTGGTCAAGCTGCTCGCGACCTCGGCGGTCGACGACGACGCCGTGCCCGGGCTCTCGGCCATGAACCCGGCGGGCAAGTTCGTGGCGGCCATCAACGCGCGCCAGCCGGGCCAGCCCGGGCCGAAGGACCTCTACTACTGCGCGGTCACGTCCGACTTCGATCCCGACGAGGCCGACGACTCCGCGAGCGCGACCGAGCTTCCGCCGGGCTTCCTGCTCAAGCTGGCCGACAAGGGCGCCGACGCGCTGCACGGCAAGCCCAACGACCTCGTCGTGCACGTCGACGCCATGATCCGCCTCGACGCCGAGCTGGGGACCTTCCTGCGCGAACGCCTCGACTACGGCACCAACGGCATCGTGCACCACTGCCGGTACTTCGCGGAGCCCGCGACGGCGGACGCGCTCGCGCGCTGGCTGCAGGTGGGGGTGGGGTGAGGCGCGCCGCCTGCTCAACGACCGAGAGCGGCAGGGCCACATCGCACCGGAGCGCGTGCGCAAGCGTGACTGGATCGCAGAGCCCGGTCTTGTGAGTGGGAGTGCTGAGGCTCGGCGTCCCTCGCGATCGCCACCGATCGCCGCCGTAGAACGTCTTCGTGGATGGCTCCGGTTGGGAAGCCGTCTACCGCGCCCTGCGTCGCGAGGGACTCGCGGTCAGCATCGTCCAGAACCCGACGATCTCGCTGGCCGACGATGTGAAGGCGACGCGGCGCGTCATCGCCGCGCAAGCGGGCCCGGTGATCCTCGTCGGCCACTCGTACGGCGGGGTCGTGATCACGGAGGCCGGAAACGACCCCAAGGTCGCGGGTCTTGTCTACATCTCCGCCTTCGCCGCGGACAAAGGTGAGTCGGTGTCCAGCCTCATCAAGGATCCGCCGCCCGGAGCCGCGGTCCCGCCCATCCTGCCGCCGCAGGACGGCTACCTCCTGCTCGACAAGAGCCAGTTCGCGGCCTCGTTCGCAGCGGACGTCGAGCCGGAGCGGGCGGCGTTCATGGCCGACGCGCAGGTGCCCTGGGGCGTCGAGGCGCTCGGCGACGCGCCCGTTTCCCGCCAGCTGGGCCCGGGCGTGCGGTGGGTTGCGCCGTAACGCCGCGCCAGCGCGCCGTCCCTCGCGATCGAACGGTGAGTGGCCGTTCGCTCGCTGTGGAGGGCGGATTGCTGCCGCTTGCGCTGGTCCTCGATGTCGTCACGCCGCTCGGATTCCGCGTCATCTGTACGGCCGATCGCTGGAGTCTCATCGCTGGGGTGAAGCACCCGGCCATGACCGGCCGTCTGCGCGACGTGCCCTCGACGCTCGAAGGGCCCGACGAGATCCGACGGAGCTCGAAGGATCCGGAGGTGCTCCTCTTCCACCGGCGTTCCGGGCGCCGGTGGGTGTGCGCCGTGGCGCGCTACAATCCGGCGGCCAGCGTGCTGATCACGGCCTACCCGGCCGACACCATCAAGCGCGGAGACCTCGTGTGGACAAGCTGAGAGTGCTCTACGACGCCGAAGGGCACACGCTCACGGTCTGGGTCGGAGATCCGAAGGCCGAGGCCGGCTGCGACGAGGTCGACGACGACACCGTGCTCATCAAGGACGAGCGGGGCCAGGTCATCGGTTTCGAGAAGCTCAACGTGTCCATGGCGGGAGAGGCCGAGGAGGTCACCGTCGAGGTGCTGAAGGGTCCCGCGCGCGGCCGCTGAACGAGCTGTGGCGCCTGCGCCCGTGGCCGCGCCCCCGCATGGATCAGCGATCCCGGCGCGAGCCTTGGGCTGTCGGCGAGCAACGGGTTGAAGGGCGTCAGCGGGTGACGGGGGGTTGGCCGTCGTCGTCGACGGCGATGGTCTGGACGTCGCGAATCTCGCCGCCGAGCTGGCGCGGGCGCCGCGCAGAACCTCCGTTCCAGAAATTGACAGCGTCCTGACCCGCGGCTAAATCCGCGCCCAACCTGTTCGGGACGTACCAGGGTTGGCTCGAAGTTGCAGCCGATGTTCGCCGCCCTGGGTCGGTGACGTGACCGTGTGACACCAACTCACAGGAGCCACTCCATGCCTCGTCTGCCTCTCATCGTGCTTCCTCTCGCGGCCGCCCTCGCGGGCTGTGCAACGAACTCCGCAGCGATCCCCGCCGCGACGCCGGGTTCGCCGGCGCTCTCGACGGTCAGCCTGGCCGCGCCGGTCGAGG
>Ga0111538_10005094_pt1 | contig 18022 bp, 11 predicted proteins | sample SoiMethybrSBSTD1_FD_79669 | JGI IMG/M metagenome (GOLD analysis project Ga0111538, IMG submission 79669) | Bulk soil microbial communities from a Populus tree surrounding site in Tennessee, USA - Soil MetaG P. TD hybrid SBSTD1 (version 2)... | ecosystem: Environmental > Terrestrial > Soil >...
CAGACGACGGGATGGCTCGCCGGTGCGCGAGATCCGGTTGTCGGCAAGAGCCTCGCGCTGCTGCACAAGCGGCCTGAACATCCGTGGACCATCGCCGAGCTCGCCACGACAGTGGGCGTATCTCGATCTGCGCTGGTGGAGCGCTTCACGCGTTACCTTTCGGATCCGCCGATGGCGTACTTGACCGGATGGCGATTGCGTCTGGCCGCCCAGGCGTTGACATCGTCGTCGAAGGGGGTCGCTGACATCGCGGGGGCAGTCGGTTACGAGTCTGAAGCGGCGTTCAATCGTGCTTTCAAGCGCCTGTTCGGCGTGCCGCCCGCGCAGTACCGGCGCCAGACCAGAAGTTCGAGTGCACGCATAGGCGCATGACCGTGCTGCATTGCCGGCGGATTGTCCGGTCAGTGTGGACATGACGGGGTTCGATCGTTCTCGCGTAGTGGCTGAAAATTCCGTCAGCGCCTGAGATCGGCTAGATTTCTCCCGTGATCCGGTTCCACGTGATGCTCACGGCACCGATCCGTCGACTGCCCGCGCGTCTTCATCGCGCTCCCAACGCGGCAGAACCGCGTGAACACGCGTCGTGTGGCCCACGCAAGCACCGACGAGAGCGGCGCACCGCTCACCGAGCCGGGACGCGCTTTCTGCTCATGGCATTCGCGGTCGTCATGCTGCACGCCGCTCCCGCGTGGGCGCTCGATCCGCAGGACCGCATCAACGACTACTCGCTTACGAGCTGGGGCGAAGACGCCGGACCGTTCCCCTTTGGCATCTATGCGATCGCGCAGGACCAGGAGGGGTACCTCTGGCTCGGCGCGAGGACCGGCCTGTTCCGCTTCGACGGCACGACCTTCAAGAAGTGGGTCGGGTCCGCGCCGCTGCCCGACGACCGCGTGTCGGCCATCGTCGCCGGTCGCGACGGCAGCCTGTGGCTCGGGTTCGGCACGATCGGCGGCGTTACGCGCATCCGCCAGGGGCAGGTCACGAACTACGCCGCGCTCGATGGCATCGCCTTCGGCGACGTGAACGATCTCGTCGAAGACGACGACGGCGCCATCTGGGTGGCGGCGTATGGCGGCCTGGCGCGGTTCGCCGACGGGCGCTGGGCACGCGTCGGCGCGAGTCAGGGCCTGCCGGATGCGCCCGTTTTCACCGTGATGCACGACAGCCGCAACACGTTCTGGGTCGGCACCAGCCTCGGCGTGTACCGACGCGGCCACGCCGAGGCGCTGTTCCAGCGCGTGGCGCCGTCGCTCGTCTTGGGATTCGCCGAAGATCCGAACGGCAGTGTCTGGATCTCGGATCGCGAAAAAGGGTTCGCGCTGCTGGAGCAGGCGTCGCATCGCCCGGACGCCTCGGCGCGCGGAGGAGCGTCCGGCCGCTGGATGCGAAGCGATGCCGCCGGCAGCCTGTGGGTGAGCACGCGCGGAAGCGGACTGTGGCGCGTTCGATCGACGTCGTCGGCGACGGCTCCGAGCATTGAGCGGCTGACGCGCCGCGAGGGGCTGCCGAGCAACGAGATTCATTGTCTCTTCGAGGATCGGCACGGCACGTTGTGGATCGGCACGCGGATGGGACTGAGCCGTCTGCAGGCGAGCAACGTCCGCGCGACGCTCGTCGGCGACGCGCTCGTCACGTCGGTGACGCGAAGCGTCGATGGCAGCGTCTGGATCGGCACCTCCGAGGGCGTGCGCCGGCGCATCGGCAATGTCGAGCGGAGCTACGGTGTGGAGCACGGCCTGCCGAGCCTGAGGGTCACGTCGCTCTACGAGGATCTCTCCGGCACGATGTGGGTGGCGACCTCGCAAGGCGTGGTTCGCTTCGCGAACGAACGGTTCGTGCCGATCGCCGACGCGCAGAAGATGCGCCTCGAAAGCGTGTGGTCGATGACGTCGGATCGCACCGGCGTGCTGTGGCTGTGCGACCAGGTGGCGGGCCTGGTGCACTGGAAAGACGGCCAGCTCACGCCGTTCGACAAGGCGCTCGCCCGCGAGGGCGCACCGCACGTCGCGTACGCCGACTCGGAGGATCGCGTGTGGGTCGGTCTGTGGACGACGGGCGTCACTGTTTACACGCATCAAGGCGCCACGCGCTACTCGGTGAAGGACGGACTACCTTCAGGTACGGTCAACGTGTTTCACCAGGATCGTCGCGGAACGATCTGGGTCGGGACCAGCCACGGCCTGGGCCGCTTCGACAACAACCGCTTCGTGACGTTCGATGCGCAGGGGTTTCCGCAGTCGTCGATCATGTCGATCGCCGAGGACGAACAGGGTTATCTGTGGCTCGGATCGACGCAGGGACTGGTGCGCGTGAGCCTCGACGAGCTCACGAGCAATCCTTCCGCACGGGTGCGCTACAAGCTATACGGCAGCGAGGAAGGCGTGCCCGGCACGCTCGGTCGTCCGGGCATGCCGAGCTCGACGCGCGAGGCCAACGGCCGCCTCTGGTTCGTCACCTCGGTCGGCCTCGCGGTCGTCGTTCCCGAAAATCTTCACGAGACGCTTGCGCCAGCGCCGGTACGCATCGAGAACATCGTCGCCGACGGCAACACGATGCCGCTCCAACCGGGGCTGCGGCTGCCGCCGCGTACGTCGCGCATCCAGATCGACTACTCGATCTTGAGCCTCGCCGCCGTCGGCAAGCCGCAGTTCCGCTATCGTCTCGAAAACTTCGACACCGACTGGCAGGACGCAGGCGAACGACGCCAGGCGTCGTACACAAACCTGCCGCCGGGGGCGTACACGTTCCGCGTCGCTTCCAGCAACGCCGGCGTCGACTGGACCAAGATGGGCGACACGCTCGCGTTCTCGATCCAGCCGGCCTTCTATCAGACGGTGACGTTCAGGCTCGCGGTGCTCGCCGCGATCGTGCTGGCCATGGGGGCGGCGTGGCAGCTGCGTCTGCGCAGCGTTCGCCGCCGCTTCAATCTGGTGCTGGCCGAGCGCATGCGTGTCGGTCGCGAGATTCACGACACGCTGCTCCAGAGCCTGGTGGGCGTGGCGCTCGAGTTCGACGATATCTCCGAGCAGCTCGATCCGTCGCAGAAGGCGCTGCGCACACAGGTGCAGCGCATCCGCGAGCACGTGGAGCGCTACGTCCGCGAGGCGCGGCACTCCATCTGGAACCTGCGATCGCCAATGCTCGAGACCAACGATCTGTCGGCGGCGTTGCGCGCCGCCGGCCAGGCGGCGGTGTCGAGCAGCCCGATGCAGCTGAACTTCGAGGTCACCGGCACGCCGCGTCGTGCCGCATCGCGCATCGAGGAGGAGTTCCTCCGCGTCGGCCAGGAGGCGGTACACAACGCGGTGCGCCACTCGCACGGCAGCATGGTCGACATCCACCTGTCATACGACGATGGCCGCGTGCGTCTGCGAGTCTCGGATGATGGGCGTGGATTCGATCCGTCGGAGACCAGCCACGACAGCGAAGGGCATTGGGGCGTCACCAGCATGCGCGAGCGCGCGCAGCAGATCGGCGCCGAATTCGAGTTGGTGAGCAGCCCTGGCGGCGGGACCGCCGTGGAGATCGCAGCGAAGCTGACGCCGCCTGCCGGAGAACGGTGATGAAGGCACCGGCCATGCCGGCGATCCGCATTCTCTGCGTCGACGACCATCCGCTCGTCCGCGAGGGTGTGGCGCGCAAGATCGGCAGGCAGCCCGACATGAAAGTGATCGGCACCGCCTCCACCGGCGAGGAGGCGGTCGAACTGTTCGCGCGCCACCATCCCGACGTCGTGCTGATGGACCTGCAGCTGCCGGGCATGCGCGGCACGGACGCCATCGCGGCCATCCGCCGTCTGGATCCGCGGGCACGCATCATCGTGCTGACGATGTACGGCGGAGACGAGGACATCTTCCGCGCCATTCAGGCGGGAGCGGCAAGCTACCTGCTGAAGGACGCGCTGTCGAACGAGCTCGTGTCGATCGTGCGCAGGGTCTACGCCGGCGAGCGGCCGATTTCGCCGGTCATCGCCGCGCGCCTCGCCAGCCGCATCGGGCTGTCGCCGCGCGAAGTCGACATTCTCGAGCTGATCGCCGCCGGCAAGCGAAACAAGGAGATCGCCGACGCACTGGGCATCACGCAGGAGACCGTGCACACGCACATCAAGCGGCTGTTCGTGAAACTGAACGTGACCGACCGCACCGCCGCCGTGACCGTTGCGCTCAGCCGCGGCATCGTCCACATCAAATAGCAGCGCCAGATCGGTGACGGCTGTCCCCAGATTAGGGGAATGGCGCCCGCGAGATCTTCCCCCTAGCATCAAGCCCCCAGGACACACGCGTCCATCACGGGGGAGGTGCGAATGGGTGGCGCGACACGCCGCGAATTTCTGACACAGGGCGGAGCTGGCGCGATCGGCCTCGGCTTCATCGCCAGCGCCGTCTTCGAGGCCGCGCTGAGCGCGCAGATCGTCCGGCTGCCACCCGGTACGCCGGGCGCCGCGGGACGGGCGAAGAAGCTGCGGGCGCTGCTCGGACGCAAGAGCAAGATCTTCGCGGTGATGGGGGTCGCCGACGGCGGGACCGCCCGGATGATGGACGCCGCCGGCGTGGAAGCCGCCTTCATCGGCACCAGCAACGTGCAGGGGCGGTACACCAACCTCGCCGATCGCGGTCTGACGACGGCAACCGAGTCGCTGGTGATCGCGAAATACCTCGCCGAGTCGTGCGCGTTCCCGCTCATCCTCGACGGCGACACCGGTCACGGAGGGCCCTACATGGTCCGCCGCCTGGTGCAGGAGTGCATCCGTATCGGCCTTGCCGGCATCCGCCTCGACGATCAGGAGATCGAAGCGAAGCGCACCACGGGCAACGGCGGCGTGGTCATCGTGTCGCGCGAGCACGCGGTGGAGCGATATCAGGCTGCGGTCAAGGCGCGCAACGAGCTCGATCCCGACTTCGTGATCGAGGCGCAGTGCTATGCACGCAAAGCGGACAACGGCGGCATGGACGAACTGCTCGCCCGGCTGCAGCTGTACGAGAAGGAGGGCGGCTGCGACTGGGTGCAGTTCGAGCGACCGCAGACCGTCGACGAAATCAGGCGCGCGCGCGCCGTCGTGAAGGGACCGATGAGCGCGATGCGCGGCGACCTGCCGAAGGCGCTGACGTTCCAGGAGCACGCGGATCTCGGCCTGTGCGCCATCTGGTCCTCCGGCTGGCCCGCCTCGGTGATGGACGCGGCGACCCGCGCCGCACTGGCCGACTACAAGAAGCGCGGACCGCTCGCGCTGGAGAGCAGCCCATCATGACGCCGAGATCCTTCCTCGAGATCGCCGGCCCGCTGTATGCGCCGCAGGATCTGCCGGGCGGCAGCCGCGGGTTCAGCGCCGCGCTCAATCCTGCCGAGGCCCGCCAGAGCCAGGGCAAGAAACTGCGCGCGCTGCTCGCCCGCAAGGGCACCGTCCTCTGCGTGCTCGGGACGCCGACGGCATCGGCCACGCAGTGGATGGACGAGGCCGGCGTGGAGGCCGCGTTCGTCGGCACGAGCATCCTGTTCGGCCGCTACGGCGCACTGCCCGACACGGGCGTCGTCACCACAAGTGAGTCGATCTGGGCGGCGAAGTTCATCGCCGAGTCGTGCAAGTTCCCCATCATCCTCGACGGCGACACCGGCCACGGCGGCCCCGCGGCGGTGCGGCGACTCGTGCACGAGTGCATCCAGATCGGCCTGGGCGGCATCCGCATCGACGACCAGGAGATCGAAGCCAAGCGCTCCACCGGCAGCGGCGGCATCCAGATCGTCCCGCGCGAGCAGGCGGTCGAGCGCTACCAGGCGGCGGTCAAGGCGAAGAACGAGATGGATCCCGACTTCGTGATCATGGCGCAGTGCTACGCGCGCGAAGCGACCAACGGCGGCATGGACGAACTGCTGGCGCGGCTGCCGCTGTACGAATCGGCGGGCGGCGTCGACTGGGTGCAGTTCACCAGGCCGCGGTCGGTGGACGAAATCAAACGTGCCCGCGCTGTCGTCAAGGGGCCGTTCTCGGCGATGCAGGGCGACCTGCCCAAGGCGCTCACTATCAAGGAGCACGCCGACCTCGGGTTGAACGCCAAGTGGGCGACCGGCTGGCCGGGGACGGTGATGAGTGCGGCGGCGCGGCGCGCAATCGACGAGTTCAAGGCCAAAGGCGACGTCTTCGTCATCGACCAGGAGGCGCAGCGCAGCAACGCGCGCCGCCGCGGGTAATGAGCACCTTCTCCCGGTGGGCGCTCGTCGGCGTACTGGCGTTAGTCGCCTCGGCGGCCCGCGTGGGCACTGCGCCGGCGCCGCAGGCGACGCCGGTCCCCGCCGCGGGCGATGCCGCGGCGCAGAAGGCACTGATCGATCGCTACTGCATCGGCTGTCACAACGATCGAGCAAAGACGGCCGGCCTCGTTCTGAGCACTGTCGACCTCACGCAGGTTGGCGGGAACGCCGCGCTGTGGGAGCGGGTGCTGCGCAAGGTGCGGGCCCGCCACATGCCGCCGATCGGCCTGCCGCGTCCAGACGACACCGGTTACGACGGCTTCGTCGGCTTCCTCGAAGCGGCGCTCGATCGGGCCGCGGCGGCGTCGCCGAATCCCGGCCGCACCGACGCGCTGCATCGATTGAACCGCACGGAATACCAGAACGCCGTGCGCGATCTGCTCGCCCTCGACGTCGATGTCAACGGACTCCTGCCGAAGGACGATGCCAGTTACGGGTTCGACAACATCGGCGGCAGCCACTTCTCCGCCACGCTGCTCGATCGCTACATGTCGGCGGCGCAGAAGATCAGCAGGCTCGCAGTCGGCATCGCGTTGCCCTCGCCGAGCTCGATGGCCGTCTCGATCCGCCCCGACGTGACGCAGGAGAAGCACGTCGAAGGGCTGGGTTTCGGGACGCGCGGCGGCGCACTCGTGCGCTACACGTTCCCGCGCGACGGTGAGTACGAGATCAAGCTGTTATTGGCGCGCAACCGTGACGAGTACGTCGAAGGGCTGTTCGATGCGCACACCCTCGAAGTGGCCATCGACGGCCAACGCGCGCAGATGTTCACCGTCGAGCCCGACCCGCCGCCCCCACCGAACGAATACAAGAACGTCATCGTGCAGCCGGACGCGAAGCTGCACTTCCGGACGAAGGTCACCGCCGGGCCGCACGAGATCGCCGTCGGGTTCATCAAGCGGACCAACGCGCTGTTCGAGACCGAGCGCGAACCGTACAAGGCGGCGTTCAACATGGACCGCCACAACCGGCCGCAGCCGGCGCTCTCGTCGGTGTCGATTGCCGGGCCGTTCATCGACGCCGGGATCGGCGACACACCAAGCCGGCGGCGGATCTTCGTGTGCCGTCCAACCGGCGCCACGGACGAAACGGGCTGCGCGACCAGGATTCTCTCGACGCTGGCGCGCCGCGCGTTCCGGCGTCCCGTGGCCGACGCAGACGTCGTCGCGCTGATGCGGCACTACCAGAGCGGGCGTTCCGACGGCGAGTTCGAGGACGGCATCGAGACGGCGCTACGGGCGCTGCTGGTCAGCCCGGAATTCCTGGCGCGCGTCGAGAAGGATCCGCCGGGAGCCGCGCCCGGGTCGGTCTATCGGATCAGCGATATCAGCCTGGCGTCGCGTCTGTCGTTCTTCCTGTGGAGCAGCATCCCGGACGACGAGCTGCTCACGCTGGCGGAACAGGGGACGCTGCACGAGCCGGAGGTGCTGCGGCAGCAGGTGAAGCGGATGCTCGCCGACGAACGCTCGCAGGCGCTGGCCAAGAGCTTTGCGCAGCAGTGGCTCTACCTGCGGAACCTCGAGGCGATCACGCCGGACATGCGCCTGTTCCCGGACTTCGACGACAACCTCCGACAGGCCTTCCGCGAGGAGACGGAACAGTTCTTCGCCAGCGTGGTCGAAGAGGATCGCAACGTCGTCGATCTGCTGACCGCGAACTACACCTTCCTCAATGAACGGCTGGCGCGCCACTACGGCATTCCCGGCGTAGCCGGCAGCCGATTCCGGCGCGTGACGCTGCCGTCGGGCAGCATCCGCGGCGGACTGTTCGGACAGGGCAGCATCCTCACCGTCACCTCGTACGGCAACCGCACGTCGCCGGTGCTGCGCGGCAAGTGGGTGATGGAAAACGTGCTGGGTCTGGCGCCGCCGCCGCCGCCGCCGAATGTCCCCGCGCTGCCGGAGACGCCGATCGGCGACAAGGAGCTGTCGATGCGCCAGCGCATGGAGCAGCACCGTTCGAATCCCGCGTGCGCCGGGTGCCACCGCCTGATGGATCCGATCGGTCTGTCGATGGAGAACTTCGATGCGATCGGCCGATGGCGCGATCGGTATGACGGCGGCGCGCCGATCGATGCCAAGGGCGGCCTGCCGGACGGTTCCACGTTCGAGGGCGTCGCGCAATTCAAGCAGGCGCTGCTCAAGCAGCCGCAGGCGTTCGTGTCGGTGATGACCGAACGGCTGCTGGCCTACGGCCTCGGCCGCGGCCTCGAGTACTACGACGCGCCGACCGTCCGCAGCATCGTGCGCGGCGCGCGCAAGGACAACTACCGCTTCTCCGCACTCATCGAAGGAATTGTCTCGAGCGTGCCGTTCGAAATGAGGAGGACTCCATGATCGTGGTGAAGAAGGCGCTGGCCCGCCGTACGTTCCTTCGCGGCGCAGGGTCGCTGCTGGCGGTGCCGCTGCTCGACGCGATGCTGCCGGCGTTCACGGCGGCGCGCGCCGCCGCCGGTCCGCCGCGCCGGCTCGGGTTCATCTACATCCCGATGGGCGCGAACATGGCCAAGTGGACGCCGCCGGGCGAGGGGCCGCTCACGGAGCTGTCGCCGATCCTGAGCAGCTGGACCCCGTTCGTGCGCCACCTCACGGTCGTCACCAATCTCGAGCTGCGCGACGCCTACGCCAAGTCCGACGGCAATCACGCCACGGCGAACTGCACGTTCCTGAGCTGCGCGCGCGCCAAGGTAACGGAGGGGAGCGACGTCTATCTGGCGACCACCGTCGATCAGATTGCGGCCAAACAGATTGGCGGCGAGACGCCGCTGCCGTCGCTCGAGCTCTCGATGGACCTGCTGGCGCAAGTGGGCAACTGCGACAACGGCTACGCCTGCTCGTATCAGAACGATCTGTCCTGGTCCTCACCGTCGACGCCGCTGCCGGCCGAAGCGGATCCGCGCATCGTGTTCGAGCGGATGTTCGGCGATGGCGGAAGCGTCGCGGCAAGGCGGCGCGAGTTGAAGAAGAACAAGAGCATCCTCGACTCGGTGACCGAGGACATCGCGCGGCTGCAGCGCGAGCTCGGCACCAGCGACCGCCAGACCGTGGACCAGTATCTCGATTCGATCCGCGAGGTCGAGCGGCGCATCCAGATGGCCGAGCAGCAGAGCACGACGTCGGTCACGACCGACCTGACGCGCCCCGCGACCGTGCCGGCGGAGTGGGAGGACCATCTCAAGTTGATGCTCGACCTGCAAGTGCTCGCGCTGCAGGCGGATATCACCCGTGTGATCACGTTCCAGCTCGCGCGCGAGGCGAGCACGCGCACGTATCCGCAGATCGGGGTCGCCGAGGCGCACCATCCGGTCTCGCATCATCAGGAGGAGCCGGAGAAGCTGGCGAAGCTCACCAAGATCAACACGTATCACATGGGGCTCATCGCCGGGTTCATCGGCAAGCTGCAGTCAACTCCCGACGGCGACGGCACGCTGCTCGACCACACGCTCTACATGGTGGGCAGCGGCATGGGCAATCCAAGCGCGCATGACCACACGAACCTGCCGGCGCTCGTCGTCGGCGGCGGCGCGGGTACGCACAAGGGCGGTAAGCACGTCAAGTATCCGGAGCCGCGCCCGCTCGCGAACCTCCACCTGACGCTGCTGGATCGAATGGGCGTGCACGCCGAGCGGTTCGGCGACAGCACCGGTGTCATCAGCGAACTCTGAGGGGCCGGCGCAAGCCAGGGGGTGTGCTGCCATGAGGACCGTCCGTCTTGCCTTGGTGTCGCTGACGCTGGTGCTGCCGCTCGGCGCCGCAGACGAGGCGCGCGCGGCGGGCAGCGTGCCCCTTGTTGATGCGATTCGCAGCGGCGACGCGGCGGCGATTCGCAAGCTGACCGAGGACCGCAGCCAGGTGAACGCGGTGGCGCCGGACGGAACGACGCCGCTGCACTGGGCCGCCTATCTCGACAACCTCGATGCGGCAACCGCGCTGCTGCGCGCGCAGGCAAATCCCGACGCCGCCGACCGCTACGGCGTCACGCCGCTCATGCTGGCCACCAGCACCGGCGACGCGGCGCTGATCGATCTGCTGCTGAAGGCGGGCGCCAATGCGAACGCCGCCGGAGCCGACGGCGAGACGGCGCTGATGACGGCATCGCGCACCGGCAACGCCGACGCGGTGAACGCGCTGCTCAAGCACGGCGCCACCCCCAACGCCAAAGAGCGCTCGCACGATCAGACGGCGCTGATGTGGGCCGCCTCCGACGGTCACACCGCGGTCGTCCGAGCGCTGGTGGCCGGCGGCGCCAATCTGAACGAGCGCGAGCGCGCCGGCTTCACGGCTTACCTGTTCGCCGTGCGCGCCGGCCAGGCCGACACCGTGAAGCTGCTTCTCGAACTCGGTGCCGACGTCAACGATGCGACGACGCTGCCGCCGGCGGGCGGACGGCAGATGTTCGTGCGCGCGCGGCGAGGCAAAGGACCGACCGCGCTCGTCCTGGCGGTGGCGAACGGCCATTTCGAGCTTGCGTCGATGCTGCTGGATCGCGGCGCCGATCCGAATCTGGCGCCGAATGGCTGGACCGCGCTGCATCAGATCACCTGGGTCCGCAAGCCAGGCTTCGGCGGCAACCAGCCGGCGCCCGAAGGGTCCGGCACCATGGACAGTCTCGACCTGGCGAAGAAGCTGGTCGAGAAGGGCGCCAACGTCAACGCGCGCATGACTCAGAAAGCGGACATGCAGTCGACCAACATCAACTGCATCGACGCGACGCCGTTCTTTCTGGCGTCGTGGACGCGCGACGTCGAGCTGATGCGTCTGCTGGTGAAGCTCGGCGCCGATCCACTGCTCCCGAACGCCGACTACACGACGCCGCTGCTTGCGGCGGTGGGGGTCGGCACCTACTCGCCCGGCGACGATCCCGGCACGGATGAAGACGTTGTCGCAGCAGTGAAGCTGACGTTGGAGCTCGGGAACAACGTCAACGCCATCGATGACCACGACGAAACGGCGATGCACGGTGCGGCGTACCGCGGCGTCGCCGCGGTCGTTCGTGTCCTCGCCGAGCACGGCGCCCGTCCGGACGTCTGGAACCAGAGGAACGAGTCCGGATGGACGCCACTGATGATCGCGCAGGGGGTTCGGCGACAGAACAACGTTCACAGTTCACCGGAAACCGCTGCAGCCATTCGAGAGTTGTTGGGTCTCAAGTAACCGTCGCGAGCCGGACGTGCGATTCCTCATCCGCTGCCTCGACGCGGATGGGCGTCGACAACACATCGTCAAAAGACAGGACTGGAGGAACCATGAACGTGGGCGCAACTGTCACGCGCATCCTTGTCGGCGTCGTGTTCGTCCAGGGACTGTCCTGGTCTGCGCTGGCGCAAACCAGCGGCGTCGGGTCCATCAGCGGCACCGTGCACGACGATGCCGGGCTGGTGATACCGGGGGTCACCGTGGTTCTCACCAACGCCGACGGCACCGTCGGCGGCAATCAGGAGGCCACTACCGACGCCCGCGGCGTCTATCAGTTCGCGCGGCTGGTGCCCGGGTCGTACAGCGTGAAGGCGGCATTGACCGGATTCAAGACGACGGTTCGCGAGCAGGACGCGGTCAACGCCGACGTCACGGCGCGCGTGGACTTCACGCTCAGCGTCGGCGCGATCAGCGAGGTGATCACCGTGACCTCCCAAGTGCAGTTGCTCGATACGACCACCGCCTTGCACCAGACAGTCATGGACAAGGAGGCGGTCCAGTCGCTGCCGTCGCGAAACGACCTGTGGAACATCGCGAAGACGGTTCCCGGCCTCATCCTCAACAAAGTCGATGTTGGCGGCACCGAGGCGTACTCGCAGTCGAACGCCACCGTGCACGGCGCGGCGCAGGCGAACGAAGGCGCGTTCACGATCGACGGCTTCGAGTTCGGCTCGGCGCTGAACGCCGGGGCGTCGCTGGCGATGTATGTCGCGCCCTCGAGCTTCCAGGAAGTGAACTACCAGACTGGCAACGCGTCGGCGGAGAGCCAGCGCGGCGGTCTGGTCTACAACCTCGTCACGCGCACGGGCACCAACCAGTTCCGCGGCGACGCCAACTTCAGCGGCTCGCGCGGCGGCCTCCAGGCGGAAAACATCACCGACGCGCTGCGCAGGGACTTCCTCGCTGCGTTGCCGGCGCGCGTGCTCGCCGCCAACCCCGACTTCACGCCGTCGGGCAAGATCCGCGAGCTCTATGACGCCGCGTTCGCGCTGTCGGGCCCCATCGTGCGCGACAAGCTGTGGTTCTCGGCGACGGTCGCGCGCGCGTCGCTCGATCAGCTGAAGGTCGGCAGCTACAACCCGGACGGCACGCGATACCTGGATCGCAACCGGAAGCGCGACGCCACGATCAAGATCTCGTATCAGATGACGTCGAAGCAGCAGCTCTACGTCTACCACCAGGAGAACCAGAAGATCGCCTACAACTTCCGCGCGAACACGTTCAGCACGGAGGCGGCGAGCCAGCAGCAGAACCCGAACAAGAAGCGCTTCGAGATCGTGAAGTGGAACGACGTGATCACGAACGCCCTGCTGGTGGAAGCCGGCGGCAGCTGGTTCCACGGCAGCAACACCTACCAGCCGCAGCCGGGTGTGGGCGAAGGGACGCTGCCGACGTTCGACGCGGTGACGCAGGTCTACGCCGGCGCCTACGCGTGGTACGCCATCGAGCCGAACGAACGGATGATGGGCATCGCCAACGTGACCTTCGTGCGCGGCAAACACGACCTGAAGAGCGGCTACCAGTTGATGGGGACCTACTACCTCAATAGCCCCTACTCGACGTCGCATTTCCCGTCGGGCCTCACAGCAATCTTCCGTAACGGCGTGCCGGATTCGGTGGAAACCTACAACACGCCGGTCGAGTACGCCAGCTACGAGCGCAACCACTCGTTCTTCGTGCAGGACAAGTGGCGGCTGTCGCGGAAAATCACGCTGAGCCTGGGCGGACGGGTGCAGCGCACCTTCGGGTGGGAGCCGGCGACCTGCCAGCCGCAGACCATCTTCATCGCCGCGCAGTGCTACAACGAGGTGCGGCCACCGAGCTTCCTGACGTTCAACCCGCGTGCGGCGTTCATCTACGACCTGTTCGGCAACGGCGGCACGGCCGTCAAGGTGACCGCCAACCGCTATGACATCGGTCTCGGCAACCCGTTCGTCGAGCGCATCAGCCCGGTGCAGCTCACCAACGACACGCGGCCGTGGACCGATAGCAATCGCGACCAGATTCCGCAGCTCGGCGAGCTCGGACCCTCGAGCGGGTACGCGCTGGGCAACAGCAACCGCTACGCGACGGATCTGAAGCGCCCATACGCCGTCGAACTGTCGGCGGAGGTGGAGCATCAGCTCCCCGGGCAGGTCAAGGTGTCGGTCGGTTACTATCACCGCGACAACAAGCAGAACATCGGCGTGCGCAACATGCTCGTGCCCACCACCGGTTACATCCCGCTGAACGTCGTGGAGTCGACCAGTGGACGCGCGGTAACGGTGTACAACCAGGACCCGGCCACGCGCGGCAAGTTCGACAACCTCTGGGACAACTACTCCGAGCTCGATGCGTCCTTCAACGGCATCGACGTCAACGTCATCAAGCGCTACAGCAACCGGTGGAGCATCCTTGGCGGCGTCAGCTACGGACACAACGTCGGCGGTGTATTCCTGACGAGCGATCTCAACAACCCGAACTTCCAGTTCCGTCAGGGCGTGCTGGCGACCGATGTGCCGTGGCAGGCAAAGGCGAGTGGCCAGTACGAGCTGCCGTTCCAGGTGCAGTTGAGCGGCAGCGTCCAGTACAACGATGGCTTCCCCGAGCGACAGACGGTGTCGGTCGGCCGAACCACCGTGGCCCTGACGCAGACGACGCAGGTGATCGACGTGGCCGAACGCGGCGTCACGCGGCTGCCCAGCGTGACGATGGTGGACCTGAGCCTGCGCCGCAACATCCGCCTGGGTGGCAACCGGTCGGTGAGGCCGGTGATCGACATCCTCAACGTGGGCAACATCAACACGACAACGGCGCGAATCACACAGCTCGGTCCGACCTACGGACGCGTCGGCTCGATCGTGCGCGGACGGCTGATCCGCCTGGGATTCAACGTCGACTTCTAGAGAGAGAGTCTCTGGTCTCTGGTCTTTAGTCCTTGGTCTCGGGTCGATCCGGCGGACGACCGGACGCCACGAACGCCAAAGACCAAAGACAAGAGACCAAAGACCAAAGAACCATGAAAATCCGACTGGCGGCCATCGTCTCGTTGCTCCTGGCGTCGATGGTCGCCGTCTCGGCGCAGAACGCAAAGACCGGCCGCCTCGCCGTGCAGGCGGCGTCGGCGGCGCTCGGCGTGCCCGGTGTGAAGTCGATTCAGTACACGGGCGCGGGGTGGGTGGCTGCAGTCGGCCAGAGCTACAGCATCGACGAAGACTGGCCGCGCTTCCAGATGCCAAGCTACGTCCGCAGCATCGACTACGACGCCAGGTTTTCGCGCGAGGAGCTGGTAGAGGAGCAGGGGAGCTATCCCGCACGGGGCGGCGAAACGATCCAGGGACAGCGCCGCAAGGTATCGTCCGTCAGCGGCGAATACGCGTGGAATCTCGAGAACAACGTCGAAGTACCGGCGGTCGACGAGGCCGAACGACGGCAGCTGGACATCTGGCTGTCGCCGCACGGGTTCCTCAAGGCGGCGGCCGAGGCGAGCGCGAAAGGACTGGCGCTGAACGTCGACGGCCGCGAGGTGACGCTGGTCACGTTCCGCGCGCTCGGCAAGTACACCGTCAACGGCACGATCAACGATCGCAATCTCGTCGAGCGCGTGCAGACGTGGGTCGCGGATCCGGTGCTCGGCGACATGCTCTACGAGCATCAGTACGCGGAGTACAAGGATTTCGGCGGCGTGAAGTTCCCGACCGTCATACGTTCCTTCCAGGGTGACGGGCGGTTCAGCGCCGGGCACAGCTGGATGGAGCTGCGCGTCAGCGACGTGAAGCCGAACGCCCCGTCGGGAGCCGTGCCGGCGACGTCGGACATCCGCACCGCACACATTCCGATCGCCCGCCGCGAGGATCAGCGGCGGCAGGGACTGATTCGCCCGCTCGCCGATCACACCTGGCTGATCGCCGGGGGCACTCACAGCAGCGTCATCGTCGAGTTCAACGACTTCGTGGCGGTGATCGAGGCGCCGGTCGACGAGGAGCGGTCGCTCTGGGTGCTACCCGAGCTGCGCAGGCTCGTACGGACCAAACCGATCAAGTGGGTGGTCAACACCCACCATCATTTCGATCACGTCGGCGGCATCCGCACCTACGTCGCGCAGGGGGCCGCTGTCGTGACGCACGAGAGCAACCGGCAGTTCTTCGAGCAGGTGGTGCTCTCGCCGGCGGCGCGCACGCAGGCGCCAGACATCCTCTCCACTCTGTACCCGGCGTTCGGCACGGATCGAAAGCCGGTGGTGCAGCCGGTGCGTGAACCGAAGTTCACAATCACCGACGGTATGCGGACCCTGGAGCTGTATCCCGTCCAGGGGCTGGCGCACGCCGCCGACATGCTGATCGCCTACCTGCCGGCGGAGAAGATGCTGGTCAACGCCGATCTCTATGCGGCGCCGGCGCCGGGCGATCCGCCGCCGGTGCCCGACGCCAGCATGCGGGCGCTGTTCGACAACATCCAGCGGCTGAAGCTCGACGTCGCCCGTCACGTCGGGATTCACGGCGTGCCGGGCACGCACGACGACTTCCTGAAGGCGCTCCGGGCGACCAAGTAGCGCGTCGATCTCCCGCTGCCGCTGGCTCTCGAGGATCTCAAGGAGCCGTTTGGCAAGTCGTGCGCGATCACGTGGAGCATCCAACGCATGTCGCAGGAGACGACCGATTCGTGGATGGCGTCCGGGTGGCGTTTCTGCAAGACTCGGCGTTCTATGGCAATCGAATCGACCCCTCGCTCATGGATCTGCGCCGCGGCATTGGCTGTCGTGGCAACGTCGACTGCGGCGCAGAACGTCGCGCCTCCAGCGACGCCGCGACAACCGGTGCCTGACATGCCGACGTTGGCGAAGGCGCTTGGCGTCGAGTGCGGCTACTGCCACGCGGGTCAACGTGGCAGTGCGCCGCCGGCCGCGCAGTCAGGCAAGCCGCGGCTGGCCATCGCGCGCGAGATGATCGAGATGACCGCTGAGCTGAATGCGAGGGTGCAGGCGGCGGTGGACAAGGACGCCGCGGCCACAACCCGCGTGGAATGCGTCACGTGTCATCGCGGCGTGGCCATCCCCCGGCAGCTCACCGACATCCTGCTCGACACGGCGATCAAGCAGGGCCCTGATGCGGCGGCGGCGACGTACCGGGATCTGCGAGCGCGGTACTACGGCCATCAGAGCTACGACTTCAGCGAGGACGAGCTGCTGGGGCTCGCCGAGCGTCTCAGTCAGTCTCGGCCAGCCGCGGCGGTGGCGCTCGCCAACCTGAATCTCGAATTCAACCCACGCTCGGCGCGCGCGTATCTGATTCGCGGCATCGCCCAGAGCCGCACGCTGGCGACGGTCGATCAGGCGATCGCCAGCTTCAAGCAGGCACTCGAGATCGAGCCCGATAACGGTGTCGTGCAGGGGTGGTTGTATCAGACCGAACAACTGGTGCGACGACGTTAGCGATGGGTCCGGAGGAAGCCGGACACGACGACTTCGTGGCGGTGATCGAGGCGCCGGTCGACGAGGAGCGGTCGCTTTTCGATCACGTCGGCGGCATCCGCACCTAGCGGCTTTCACATTGACCACAGGCCACATAAGTAGTCCTATCTACCGGTGATCCAGCCTGGCACGACGCTCGGACACTATGAAGTCCTCTCTGCCCTGGGAAGAGGTGGCATGGGAGAGGTGTATCGGGCGAAGGACAAGAGACTGGGGCGCGAGGTTGCGATCAAGGTGCTCCCGGACGCGTTTGGCCAGGATCCGGTTCGCGTCGCGCGATTCGAACGGGAGGCCCGCGCCGCCGCCAGTCTCAATCATCCCAACATCTGCGCGATTCACGAGATCGGCGAGCACGACGGTCAGCCCTTCATCGTGATGGAACTGATCTCGGGACAAACACTCGAGGCGAGACTGTTGACACAGGGGCGCCTCGAATGCGCCGAAGTCCTGGAACTGAGCACGCAACTCGCCGATGCCTTGGATGTCGCGCATACCGCCGGGATCGTCCATCGGGACATCAAGCCATCGAACATCTTCATCGCGGATCGCGGACAGGCAAAGATTCTGGATTTCGGCCTCGCCCAGACCAATCGGCTCAACGACAAGGAAGCCCTGACAGTCTCGTACGATGTCGGGCCGCTGACCGGCCATGGAGTCACGGTAGGCACGGTGGCGTACATGTCGCCCGAGCAGGCACTGGGCAAAGAGTTGGATCCGCGGACCGACTTGTTTTCTCTCGGTGTCGTTATTTATCAAGCCTTGACGGGCAACCCGCCTTTCATCGGTGCCACGTCGGCCGCGATTTTCGATCAGATCCTGAACCGAGCGCCGACATCGCCCGTGCAGCTGAATCCGACGGTCTCACCGGAACTGGAGGGTGTCGTCAAGAAGCTGCTGGAAAAGGACGCGGGCCGCCGCTATCAGCACGCCTCGGAGCTCCACGCCGACCTGAAGCGGATGCGCCGCGACACCGATTTCGCTCACCAGCGCGGAGCGTCCCCAGGAGGCGCAGCACGCTGGAGTGCACTGAAGGTGAGCGGCGCGGCCGCCCTCGGTGCCCTCGCGCTCGTTGCCATCGCGTGGTTGGGGAGGAGCGTCGTCGGCGCCCCGGCACCGGCCGCGACGAACG
>Ga0111538_10005097_pt1 | contig 18016 bp, 17 predicted proteins | sample SoiMethybrSBSTD1_FD_79669 | JGI IMG/M metagenome (GOLD analysis project Ga0111538, IMG submission 79669) | Bulk soil microbial communities from a Populus tree surrounding site in Tennessee, USA - Soil MetaG P. TD hybrid SBSTD1 (version 2)... | ecosystem: Environmental > Terrestrial > Soil >...
AGCACGTCGTCGAACGACTGCTGCGCCACGTCGACGCGAAGCGCCGTGTCGACGAAGTCGGAGTCCGCGGGGACCGTGAACGCTTCGGGATCGAAGTACCGGCACGCGGCCATGCCGCTCGAGGTGTGCCAGTCCGAGGGGTACTGGACGTCGTACCCGCCGGCGGTGTCCACGCAGTGGCTCCAGGCTCGCGGCTCGAGGTTCTGCGAGTCGCGCAACAGGTAGCCGCCCGCGGCAGCGATGAACGCGAGCGCGATCGCGCCCAGGATCAGGATTGCGACTCTCAGGTCTGCGACTCGGCGAGCGCGAGCTCGCGGCGAAGCTCGACGGGCAGCCGAAACTCGACGTCCTCGTCCACGAGGCGGTAGGGCGACACGTCGTCGACGCCGCGTGCGCGGAACCAGTCGCACACGCGCGTCACGAGCTTCTCGGGCGCGGACGCGCCGGACGTCACGCCGACGGTCTCGACCCCGTCGAGCCACTCCTCGCGGATGTCGGTCTCGTCGTCGATCAGGTGCGATGCGACGCCGTTCGCGCGCGCGACCTCGACGAGGCGGTTCGAGTTCGACGAGTTGCGCGACCCGATGACGAGGAGCAGCTCGATCTCGCCGAGCATCTCCTTGACCGCCCACTGCCGGTTCGAGGTCGCGTAACAGATGTCCTCGCGCTTCGGCGCGTGGATCGACGGGAAGCGGCGGCGGAGCACCTTGATCACCTCGCCGGTCTCGTCGACCGAGAGCGTCGTCTGCGTGATGTAGGCGAGCTTCGCGTCCGCGGGGAAGTCGAGCGCCTCGGCGTCATCGACCGACTCGATCAGGATCGTCGACTCAGGCGCCTCGCCCATGGTCCCCTCGACCTCCTCGTGGCCGGCGTGGCCGATCAGGATCACCGTGTAGCCCTCAGCCGCGTAGCGCCTGGCCTGGACGTGCACCTTGGTCACGAGCGGGCAAGTCGCGTCGATCGTCTTCAGCCGGCGGTCGGCAGCGTTCGCGTGGACGGCCGGTGCCACGCCGTGGGCCGAGAAGACGATCGTGGCCCCCTCGGGCGCCTCCTGCTCGCTCTCGACGAAGATCGCCCCGCGCGCCTCGAGCTCGCGGACGACATGGGCGTTGTGGACGATCTGCTTCCGGACGTAGATCGGGGCGCCGTAGTGCTCGAGCGCGAGCTCGACCGTGTCCACGGCACGCTCGACCCCGGCGCAGTAGCCGCGTGGGGACGCCAGGAGGACGCGTTTCGGCATCGACCGGATCGTAGCCACGCCCGGAAAAGAGGAAATGAAAAGGCCGGCTGCTTCGGGGGGGTCGGTGCAGCCGGCCTCTTCAGAGTGCTCACCGCGGACTCAAGGCCAGGTGGCCGCGGTTCGCATCGCCCAGTGCCTGGGAAGCTAGCTGCCGGGTCTCGCCGGGACAATGGGCCGTTCGGCCCATCTTTTGAAGCTGGAGGAACGACCGTCAACGCCAGGAAACGGGCACGAACAACCCCATTCCGCTTCCCTATCATCTGCCTCCAGCCCAGTGACAGCCGAGCAGCAGGCCATCTACCTGAACGCAGTCCCACTGCTCGTGCTCGGCGTGGCCTACCTCGCCGCGGGCGCCTCGCTCATGCCGGTCCTCGTCCGCTCGCGGGGCGCGATCCGCGAGCTCGAGCTCGCCCTGGCGCTCGTCTTCCCGTGTGTCGGCCTCGCCGCGATCGTGTTCGGGCTCCTCGTCGTCCACGACCGCGAGCCGGTCGGGGGCAACGGGTGGCCGGGGTTCGTCGCGGCCGTCGTCGCCTTCGTCCCGGTCGTCGCCTTCTTCGTCCGCTTCCGCGAGCGGGCGCTCATCCTCACGGCCCCGAGCCTCGCCCGGACCGCGGAGGAGCTCGGACGCCTGCGCGGCGCCGAGACGCTCCAGGAGGCGGCGCGTGCGATCGCCGAGCGGACGTGTGAGCTCGCGCGGGTCGAGCTCGGCGCCGTGGCGGCGATCGAGGAGGGGACGGGTACGGCGCACGGTGTCGTCCTGCTCGACAGGGGCGAGGAGCTGGAGTGGTTCCGCGACGTCGTCCTCGACCTCGACCGCGAGCCGTCGGGAATCGCCAGCGCGTACCACGACGCCGCCGCGTTCGCCGTTTACGACGCGCATGTGTCGAAGCGCGTCAGCCAGCGGCTCGTCGAGCGGACCGGCGTCGAGAGCGTTGCGTACGTCCCGATCCTGGCGGGTCAGCAGGTCGTCGCGGTGCTCGTCGCCGGGTCGGTCGGCCGGAAGCACGCGTTCGGAACGGACGACCTCTCCCGCCTTCAGGCCCTCGCGGCCGAGGCGGGACCGGTGCTCGAGCGTCTTCGGTCGCGTCGGAGAGGAGCGCGAGAGGTTGCGGTCGCCCGGCTCGCCGAGCAGGTGCGGACGGACGCCGACCTCGATGCCGTGCTCGCCCGGACGATGGAGGAGGTCGCCGCGGCTTTCGACGCCGAGCGCTGCTTCGTGCGCCTCGGAGATCCCGAAGGCGAGGTCAGCCTGAAGGCTCAGTGGATCGCGGCGGGGCTCGAGCCGCTGGACGGAACGAACATCGCCCGCCTGGCCGTCTCGAACCTCGCGATGCGCCGCGGCACGACGATCGCGATCTCCGACGTGGCGACGTCGTCGGCGCTCCGAGCCGCAGGTACGGGTCCGCAAGGCATCCTCGAGATGGGCTCGCGCGCAGTGCTCGCGACCCCGATCCGCGTCTTCGGCGACATCATCGGCGTGCTCTCGGTCCATCGCCTCACGCCCGGGGCGTGGTCGGACGCCGACGTGGCTTTCAGCGAGGCCCTCGCCGCCGAGCTCGGGCTCGGCATCCACATCGCGCAGCTCTTCGTGCAGAACGAGCGTCGGCTCGAGATCCAGCGCGGCTTCTACCGCATTGCGACCGTGCTCGGGCAGCCGCTGTCGCTCGCCGCGACGCTCGACGCCCTCGCCCGGGCGGCGGGCGAAGCGTTCGGCGGAGCCTTCTCCGCAGTCGTCATGCCACGCGCGGGCTCGCTGCACGTGGCGGGCGCGCACGACCTCCCCGACCCGCTCCGGGCGGCGCTCGACGAAGGCCTCGCCGAGGACGCAGACGCGCTTCGGCTGGCGTCTGCGGAACGGCGGATCCTCGCCTCGACCGACGCCGTCCACGACGATCGCTTCTCGGCCCGCTGGCGAAAGCTCGGGCCGTCGAGCGGATTCCGGTCCCTGCTCGTCGCCCCCCTCGAGTCACGCGACGAGAACGCCGGTCTGGTCCTCGTCTTCTTCGACGAGGAATGGACGTTCGGCGACGACGAACTCGAGCTCGCCCGCCATCTCGCAGGTGCAGGACGCGGCGCGCTCGAGCGCAGCGCGCTGTTCGAGGCCGAGCGAACCTCGCGCTCGCTGGCGCAGCAGCTCGCGCGCACGGGCAGTTTGCTCGCGACGGAGCTCGATCCGGACGCCGTGCTCGACGAGGTCGTGGAGCAGGCGCCGGCGCTGCTCGGCGCCGACGCGTGCGCGGTCCGCTTGATCGAGAACGGTGACCTGGTCGTGAGCGCCGTCGCGGGCGTGAGCGCCGACGCCGCACTCGGCACCCGCAGCGATGCGGCCGGGCCGCTCTCGGGCGAGGTCGCGCAATCACGGCGCGCGGTCGCCGTCCCCGACGCCGCGGCCGACCCGGCGCTCTTCGCCTCCGACGCGCTCCTCCCGGCGGGGTTCACCGCCTATCTCGGCGTCCCGCTCGTCGGGCCGGAAGGCGCGCTCCACGGCGTGATGGCCGTGTACGGCCGGCGGCCACGGACCTGGCGCGCGGAGGAGATGGACGCCCTCGTCGCGCTTGCGGCGAACACGTCGGCCGCGCTCTCGAACGCCGAGCTCTACCAGCGCGTCGCCCTCGAGAAGGAACGGAACTCCGCGATCCTCGAGAACATCGCGGACGGGATCGTCGCGGTCGACCGCGAGGGCGACGTCGTCCTCTGGAACCGCGCAGCCGAACAGACGACGGGCGTGCCGGCCAGCGAGGCGCTCGGTCGCGACCCGCAGCAGATCCTCGGGCGGAGCTTGTCGGGCTCCGCCGTCGTCCCGATCGGCCTGGCCGGCGCTGAGACCTGGCTCTCCGTGACCGAGGCGGTCATGCGCGACCCAGCGGGCGACGTCGCGGGCCGGATCTTCGCGTTCCGCGACGTCTCGGCCGACAGGGCCGTCGAGGAGATGAAATCCGAGTTCGTCTCGACGGTCTCGCACGAGCTCCGCGGCCCGCTGACGTCGATCTACGGGTTCGCGGAGACGCTGCTCCGCCAGGACGTGCTCTTCGGGGAGGAGGACCGCAAGACGTTCCTCGGCTACATCACGTCCGAGTCGGAGCGGCTCACACGGATCGTCGACGCGCTCCTGAGCGTCGCGCGCCTGGACACCGGCGACCTGCGGGTCAATCTCCGGGCCACTGACGTGCAGCCTCTTGTCACCGAGGTCGTCTCGAGCGTCAAGGAGAACGGCGGCGGAGGGCACCGTTTCGTGTTGGATCTGCCGACGGAACCGCTCGCTGCGGAGGCAGACGCTGAGAGACTTCGCCAGGTGCTCGCGCACCTCGTCGACAACGCCGTCAAGTACTCGCCCGAAGGAGGCCGTGTGACCGTCGTCGCACGCCGCAAGAGCGACACCGTCGAGTTCCAGGTCGCCGACGAGGGGAACGGGATCCCGCCTGCCGAGCACGAGCGGATCTTCCGGAAGTTCTATCGGGTCGACTCCGAAGGCGGCGGGACCGGCCTCGGGCTGTTCCTCGCCCAGGGGTACGTCAAAGCGATGGGCGGCAGGATCCGGGTCGAGTCCGACGAAGGGCAGGGTTCTCGTTTTGCGTTCGAGCTTCCGGTGGCCCGGGTACTGGCGGGTGGATCGGGACCCTTATGACCAGAGTGCTCGTTATCGACGATGAGGCTCCGATCCGGCTGCTCTGCCGGGTCAATCTCGAGGCCGAGGGGATGCAGGTCTCCGAAGCCGCCGACGGGCCGACCGGGCTGGAGAAGGCGCGGTCGGAGCGACCGGACGTGATCCTGCTCGACGTGATGATGCCCGGGCTGGACGGCTGGCGGGTCGCGGAGCAGCTGATCGACGACCCGAGTACGCGCGGGATCCCGATCGTCTTCCTCACCGCGCGCGCCGAGTTTCGCGACCGCGCGAAGGGCCTCGACATCGGCGGCGTCGACTACATCACGAAGCCGTTCAACCCGCTCGAGCTCGCGCCGCTCGTCCGTGACCTGCTCGACCGCATCGAACGAGGCGAGCGCGACCAGCTTCGCCACGAGAAGCTCGCGGACCTGCGTGCGCTGATGGAGGAATAGCTAACCGGCGAAGTCCGCCGTGACGACGGCGGCGCTGTCGTAGCCCGCGAACGGCCCGACGCGCCGACCGAGCCCGATGCGCGTGAACGACGCGCGCAGGATGTTCGCGCGGTGGCCCGGGCTCTCCATCCACATCCGGACGATCCGCACGCTCGCGTTCGAGCCCGACGCCCACGCGAGGTTCTCGCCGTACGTCGGGCCGCGGGCGCCGAAGCGGACGAGCCGCGCTCGGACGTCGCCGTGCGCGAAGGTCCCGGTGCGAAGCATCTCGCTCGACTTCGCGCGCGCCGCCTGCTCGAGCCTGAGGTCGACGCGAAGCGGCGCGAGCCCGCGCGGCGTGCGCTCGGCGTTGATCGCGCGGATCAACGCGGCCTCGGCGGCGGTCGGCTGCGCTGCTGCGGGCATCGCCGTCACCGAGGCGATCAGCGACACGCCCAAGACGGAGGCCAGAACGACGGCACGCCCCACGCACCTGAGCCTAGCGCAGCGGATCGGACATGGCTCGATCGGAGGGTTGTCCGATGAGACAACTACATTCAATGGGTGCACAGGTGCAGTCGCTGTCGTGTGCTGCAGCCGCCTGAAGCGTTCCACCGTCGTCGCGGCGGCCGCCAGTCCTGGTGCAAACGCTGTCGGAAGGCCTACGACCGGGCGTATCACGCAAGGACGAGGGAGGTCCGACTTCGCCAGAAGCAGGAGTGGGCGGCGGCCCTCTACGCCTGGTACCACGAGCTCAAGAGTCACCCCTGCACGGACTGCGGCCGCCGATTCCACCACGCGGCCATGACCTTCGACCACCTTCCCGGAGTCGAGAAGGTCGACGAGGTCAGCAACCTCATCCGCCGTTGCCGCAAGCGAGCTGCTCATCTCGAGGTGGAGAAGTGCGAGCTCGTCTGCGCGAACTGTCACGCTGTACGCTCATACGAACGACGACGGGGTGTAGCTCAGTCTGGTCAGAGCGCTGCGTTTGGGACGCAGAGGTTCGCCGGTTCGAATCCGGCCGCCCCGATTGATCCGACCCTCTACGCCTGCTCGCGCGCGAACAGCGCGAAGTAGTAGGCGAACACGGCGAAGAACCCCACCGCCTCCTCGGCGGACATCAGCATCCCGGCGAGCTGCTGGTCCTCGAGCGCGGAGAGGCCCCAGTGGCCGTCGTAGAAGTCGTAGACCGCGGTCGGCACGAGCGCGAGCATCAGCCCCAGCGGGCTCGCGAGGATGAACGCCGCGAAGATGAAGCCCGCCTTCGAGCCGACCGACATCGAGCCGTGCGCGATCGAGACCCAGAACGCGAACCCGGCCGCCAGGTACGTCAGGTGCTCGAGTTGGAGCAGCGTGTTCGGATGCTCGAGCGCGGCGTCGTAGACCGGTGGCAGATGCCAGACGTAGTAGACGACGAGCCAGAGCGGGAGGGTCGCCCAGGCGGGCGCGCGACGCGCGAGACGGCGGCCGAGGTCGGGCGGCAGCCCGAACGCGAGGAGCGCAGGCGCCCATTCCGCGAGCACGACGTTCTGGAGCAGGTGTGCGATGAGGAGCTCGAACTGCAGGTCGTGCAGCGGCCCCACGAGCGCGGCGAGCGTGAGCACCGTGCCCGCCACGAAGGAGGCCAGACGGCCACGGCTCCAGCTCACCCGGGCTACCCTAGGCCGTACGCCGCGCCCGTGGTGTAGCGGCAACACGAGAGCCTTCCAAGCTCTAGTCACCGGTTCGACCCCGGTCGGGCGCTTGCAGTGATCGCCAGGGCCCTCGCGATCGCGTTGCTTCTCGCCGCCGCAGGCTGCTCGTTCGGCGACGACGAGTCGTCGTCCCCGCCCGAGCTCGCGTCGGGAGCGCCGCTTCCCACGAGTTGCGTGCACCGGCGCGTTCCGGCCGACGCAACCGTCGCGTTCGTCGCGGGCGGCCGTGCATGGGCACTCGACCCGCGCGGACGGGTGACGTGCCTCTTCGCGGCGCGCGATCCCGGGCTGTTCGCGTGGGGTCCGAGAGCCGACCGCGCGCTCCTCGCGCACCTGCAGGTGAAGGGACTCGCCGGCGCGCCGTCGAGGCCGCCGTCCGCCGTCGACCCGACCCAGGCCTCGTGGGGACGCCCGGTCGGCAAGTCGATCGTCTTCGTCTCACGCGACGGGCACCGCCTCTTGAAAGCGCATCCGGCCGGCGGTCCGCTCGGGAACGTCACGCCGGTGAAGGGCGCAACGTACGAGCGCGTCGTCTACCACCCGTCGGGCCTGGCGTTCGCGTTCGTGCTGCGCCAGGGCGGACGCGAGTCGGTCTGGATGTCGACCAATCGCGGCAAGAGCCCGCGCAAGCTCGTGCACGGGCGGCTGCACACAGGCTTCGACGCGATCGCGTTCGGCGAAGGCGGCACGTCGCTCTACTTCGCGGCGCAGCACGTCGACGACCGCGTGGACATCCACCGCCTCGAGCTCGTCGGCGCGACGAGTGCGCCGGTCGCGTGGCGCGGCGGCCCGGCGGAGCACGTGACGGGCCTCTTCCCCGGGCGTGGACAGAGCTTCGCGTTCACCGTCGGGCGCGACTGCCGCTCGAGTCGCGCGCTGGTCGTCACCGCACACCGGCCGAAGGGCGACGAGCTGCTCCCGGACGCTCCCGCGCGCGCACTCGGCTGGCTCGACAAGGGCCACGTTCTCGTTGCAACCGGAGGCTGCGGAGAGAAGCTCGACCTCTACGCCGTCGCGACGCAGACGTTGAAGGCGCGGCTGCTCGTGCGCGGCATCGACGCCGCGTCGGTCCGCCGGCCCGAGCCGTACCCGCCGCCCCCGCTGATTCCAGGCGTGCTCGGCGCGCGCTCGAGCTTCGCCTGATGAGCTCGGGCGCGGCCGGTCGGCCGCGGAGCGAACCTACTCGGCCAACTCGACGCGCTCGATCGTGACGTCGGAGCGCGGCTTGTCGCCGGCGTCGGTGTCGACGTTCGAGATCGTGTCGACGATGTCCATCCCACTCGTGACGCGGCCGAACACCGTGTGCTTGCCGTCGAGCCACGGCGTCGCCTCCGCCGTCACGATGAAGAACTGCGAGCCGTTCGTGTTCGGGCCGGCGTTCGCCATCGCGAGCGCGCCGCGGACGACCTTGTTGTCGTTGAACTCGTCCTCGAACGTGTAGCCGGGGCCGCCGCGACCTGTGCCGGTCGGGTCGCCGCCCTGGATCATGAAATCGGGAATCACGCGGTGGAAGATGACGCCGTCGTAGAACCCGTCGCGCGCGAGCTTGACGAAGTTGTCGACGGTCTTCGGCGCGTCGTCGTCGAAGAGCTCGACCTCGATCGTGCCGTGGTTGGTGTGCATCGTTGCTGCGCTCATGGGGCTGATGCTATCCGGCGCCCACGGCAAGCTCCGTGCCCATGGTGCCGGAGCGGGTCGTTCGCTTCCGGGCGCGGACGATCCTGGCCGTGCTCGGGATCGTGCTCGCCGTGGCCGCGCTCCTGAAGGTGCTGTGGATCGCCCACCAGGTGCTCACGTGGGTCGTGATCGCAGCGTTCCTCGCGCTCGCGCTCGACCCGCTCGTGAACCTCATCATGCGCCTCGGGATCCGTCGTCGTGGGCTCGCGATCGGCGCGACGTTCCTCTTGATCGCGATCGTGGTCTTCGCGCTCGGCGCGACGTTCATCCCGACCCTCGTCCGCGAGATCAACGCCTTCATCGACGCGGTGCCGCAGTACGTCGACGACCTCACGAAAGGCCGCGGTCGCCTCGGCTTCCTCGAGCGCGACTACCAGATCGTCGAACGCGTCCAAGACGCGGTCTCGAACATCGAGATCAGCCGGATCCTCGGCGTCTCGGGCACCGCGGTCGCCGTCACGAAGGGCGTGATCACCGCGATCGTCGCGACGATCACGATCATCGTCATGACCTTCTTCATGCTGCTCGAGGGGCCGAAGTGGATCGAGCGGTTCTTCGAGGAGCTGCCCGAGGAGTCGCGCCCGCGGCTGCGGGCCATCGGCCGCGACGTCTACGCAACGGTCGGCGGCTTCGTCGCGGGCGCAGTCACGATCGCGCTCGTCGCGGGGATTACGACGGCGCTCGTGCTGTCGGTCCTCGGCGTGAGCTACGCGTTCGCGCTCGCGCTGCTCGTCGCGTTCTTCGACCTGATCCCGCTGGCGGGCGCGACGATCGCCGCGGTCGTCGTCACGACGGTGGCGGTGCTCGACAGTGGATGGAAGATCGGCCTGATCGTCCTCGGCTGGTTCATCGTCTACCAGCAGCTCGAGAACCACGTGCTCTATCCGCTCGTCTACTCGCGCACCGTGGAGCTTTCGCCGCTCGTGATCCTGATCGCGGTGCTGATCGGCGCGTCCCTCGCCGGGGTGATCGGCGCGCTCGGCGCGATCCCGATCGCGGGGACGATCCAGGTGCTCGTCCGCCACTGGCTGCAGATGCGCCGCGAACGAGCGGCTCTCGCCGACGCACCGCTCTAGCTTCGGCTCCCGAATGCCGATGCCCGAACAGTGACGTTCGGCCTTCGGCTCGCGCTCGGCTTCGTCGTCGCGTCGCTCGCGGCGGCGCCGGCGTTCGCCCGCGTCGACGCTCCGAAGCGCTCCGCGCTCGAGACGGGCGTGCTCACCCAGATCAACGTCGTGCGCAGGGAGCACGGACTCGCGCCGCTTCGCCTGAACGTGCGGCTCCGGGCCGCCGCAGACATGCACAGCCGCGCGATGGTGACCGGAGGCTTCTTCTCGCACGAGTCGCGCGACGGAACGGCGTTCTGGAAGCGCGTCGCGCGGTTCTATCCGCAGGGCTCGAGGCGGTACTGGTCGGTCGGCGAGAACCTCCTGTGGTCGTCGCCCGACGTCGACGCCGCCGGTGCCGTGCGCATGTGGCTGAACAGTCCGCCCCACCGAGAGAACCTGCTCAACGCGCGCTGGCGCGAAGTCGGGCTCTCGGCCGTGCACGTCGACGCGGGCCACGGTGTGTTCGGCACCGAGCCCGTGACGGTACTGACCGCCGATTTCGGCGTCAGACGCTGAGCGCACTTCGCGGTTACCCTTTTCGCGAGCGCCCGTAGCTCAGTGGAAGAGCGGCGGCCTTCTAAGCCGTTGGTCGGAGGTTCGAATCCTCCCGGGCGCGTCCTCCGATGTCGAACTCCCGGACGACCGAGCGAGGGCTTGCGGAGCAGCAAGCGGCGCTGCGACGCGTCGCGACGCTCGTCGCCGATGGCGCGACCGCCTCCGAGCTGTTCACCGCAGTCGTGGGCGAGGTCGTTGCGGTCCTCGACGTTCCCGCCGGATGGCTGTTTCGCTACGAGCCGGATAGCTCCGTCTCGGTGCTCGCGTCCTTGAACGACCCCGGCTTCCCGGTCGGCAGCCGCTGGCAGCTCGACGGCCCGAGCCTCTCCGCGATGATCCTCGAGACGGGACAGCCGGCGCGGATCGACGACTACTCGCAGCTCGGAGGCTCGATCGCTGCCGCGGCCCGGGAGTCGGGCTACGGCTCGGCGTTCGGCGCCCCGATCACGGTCGGCGGCGTGGTCTGGGGCCTGATCTGCGTCGGCACGACTGAGAGTGAGCCGCTGCCCGCCGATACGGAAGCCCGCCTGCGCGACTTCACCGAGCTCTTGGCGACCGCGATCTCGAAGGCGCAGGCGGACGACGACCTGCGTCGTCTCGTCAGGCAGCAGGCGGCGCTGACGAGGGTGGCGACGATCGTTGCCGAGGGCGTGCCGGCAGCCGAGCTGTTCGCTGCGCTCACTCACGAGGTCTTCCACGCCCTCGAGGTTCCGGCCGTCTCGCTGGTTCGCTACGAGGCGGACAGGTCGACCGTCGTGCTCGCGTCGCTGAACGCTCCCGACTTGCCCGTCGGCGCACGGTCGCCGCTCGACGGTGGGAACCTCTCGGCGAAGGTTCTCGAGACCGGGCGTCCTGCGCGAGTCGACTCGGAGCTCCGGTCGGAGGTCGGCGTGCCGATCGTGGTCGACGGCGAAGTCTGGGGGCTGATCCGCGTTGCGGCGAGCGGCCCGGAGCCGCTGCGGACCGACGTCGAGGCCGGCCTGCGCGACTTCACCGGGCTCGTGGCGACCGCGATCTCCAAGACCGAGTCGCGCGAAGGTCTCCGCCGGGTCGTCTCCGAGCAGGCCGCGCTGCGGAGCGTTGCCACCCTGGTCGCCGAGGGCGCGGCGCCCGCCGAGGTCCTGTCGTCCGTCGCGAAGGAGGTGGCGCGGGTTCTGGACGTGTCGGCGGTGAGCATCGTGCGGTTCGAGTCCGACGCCTGGTCGGTCGTCGTGGCGTCGGTCAACGATCCCGGCTTCCCGGTCGGCAGCCGCTGGACGCTCGAGGGCCCGAGCCTCAACGCCACCGTGTTCAAGACCGGGAAGCCGGCGCAGATCGACTACTCGGAGCTGTCCGGACCGGTCGCCGACGCTGCACGCTCGATCGGAATACGGGTCGGAGTCGGGGTGCCGATCGTGGTCGAGGGCAGGGTCTGGGGGATGATCGCCGTCGGTCAGCGACATCGGCGGGACGCGCTGCCCGCGTTCGCTGGGAGCTACACCGGCCGCATCGTGCTCTCGACGGCGTCACCACGGGAGACGGAAGCGCGCCTCGCCGCCTTCACCGAGCTCGTCGCCACCGCGATCTCGAAGGCCCAGGCGCAAGACGATCTTCGCGGACTCGCAACGGAGCAGGCAGCGCTCGCGCAGGAGCAGGCAGCCCTGCGTCGCGTCGCGACGTTGGTCGCCCGCGACGCCCCGTCCACGGAAGTCTTCGAGACCGTCGCGACGGAGGTCGGCAGGCTGCTCGACACCGACATCACCGTTGTCGGCAGGTACGACGACGACGGAGCTGCGACGGCGATCGGAAGCTGGAGCGCCTCGGGCGGCGGCGTGCCCGTTGGCACTCGGTCGGCGATCGGCGGCCACAACGTCCTGTCGCTCGTCGCCCAGACCGGGAAGCCTGCACGTGTCGACGGCTACGAGGGCGCCTCGGGTGAGGCCGCCGAGATCGCGCGCCGCTACGGCTGGCGATCGTCGATCGCGGCCCCGATCGTCGTCGGAGATCGCCTCTGGGGCGTCATGCTCGTCGCAAGTCAGCGGCCGGAGCCGTTTCCCGCCGGGGCGGAGGATCGGCTGGCCGCGTTCACCGACCTGGTTGCAACGGCCGTATCGAACACGGAGGCGAGACACGCACTCGAGCGCGTCGCTGCCGAGCAGGCTGCACTGCGGCGCGTTGCGACGCTCGTCGCACGTGGAACCGAACCGCTGACGGTCCTCCGTGCGGTGTGCAACGAGGCACAAGCTCTGTTGAGCACCGACAGGGCCGTGATCCTCAGGTTCCACGAAGATCGGACGGTGACCGTGATGGCAGCCTCGAGCGAACCAGAACAGCACAGCGTCGGGTCGCGCATCTCTTTCGACCCCGGCTTCGTGGTCGATCGGGTCTACGAGACGGGTCGAGCGGCGCGGTTCGACACGGACGACCCGGCTGCGGCAGACATGCCTGAGGTCGTGCGGATGAATGGAGTCCGCTCGGCGGTCGCCAGTCCGATCGTCGTGGCCGGCGAGCTCTGGGGAGTCATCACGTTGGGATCTGTCGACCGTCCCTTCCCGCTGGGTATGGAGCGACGACTGGCCGACTTCACCGAGCTCGTCGCGACGGCGATCGCGAACGCGGAGAGCTCGGCAGAGCTCGCAGCGTCGCGCAGACGCATCGTCACGGCGTCAGACGACGCGCGCCGCCGGATCGAGCGCGACCTTCACGACGGCGCCCAGCAGCGGTTGGTCTCGCTCGTCATGGCCGTGCGCGAGGCCGAGTTCAGTGTCCCGCCGGAGAGTGCTGAGCTTCGAACGGAGCTGTCTGTCATCGCGTCCGGACTGACCGAGGCGGTCGAGAGCCTGCAGGAGCTCTCGCGTGGGATTCACCCCGCGATCCTTTCCGAGCGAGGCCTCGGGCCTGCTCTGCGGACGCTCGCACGGCGCTCTGCGATCCCGGTCGACCTCGACGTCGGGACGGACGTGCGGCTTGCGGAGCCGATCGAGGTGGCGGCGTACTTCGTTGCGTCCGAAGCGCTCGCCAACGCAGCCAAGCATTCGGGCGCATCCGGCATCGCCGTCTCGCTCGAGTGTCGCGACGGGAACCTTCTCTTGTCGGTTCGCGACGACGGCGTCGGCGGGGCGGATGCTGCCCGTGGGTCGGGAATCGTGGGCCTCAGCGACCGGGTCGACGCGCTTGGCGGGCAGTTCGTGCTGGAGAGCCCGCCGGGTCGTGGAACCGCGATCTCGGTCGAGCTTCCGATCGCAACGCCGGCCGTAACTTGACGAACCCGCCGGAGCGCACCCGTTTCGTCGGGGTTCTCATTCCGTATCTCCGCGGCGGCTACTTCCCGGAGATCTTCGAGGGTGTTGCGGACGCGGTGTACGAGCACGGGATGCGGCTCGTCCTCTCGCCGACGCAGCACGAGCACGGGCGCGAGGTCGCGCTGCTCGACCAGCTGATGCAGGGCGCGACCGACGGCGCAGTCGTCATCCTGCCCGAGGAGACGACGGACGAGCTCGAGCAGTTGCTGAGCGACCGGTATCCGTTCGTCGTTGTCGATCCGCTGCTGCCGCTCGGCGATCGCATCCCGACGGTGTCGGTCGCGCACAGGGCAGGCGCCGACCAGGCGATGCGGCACCTGCTCACGCTCGGCCACCGTCGAATCGCCGTGATCACCGGGCCGCCCGGATGGCTGGCGACGGAGGAACGCCGTGCGGCATGCCACGCCGCGCTCGGCGCCGCGGGGATCCGACCGGAGCCGGCCTTCGAGGTCGCCTCCGACTTCCAGGTCGGGCCCGCCGTGCAGGCCGCGGCCGCACTGCTCGACCTCCCCGAGCCGCCGACTGCGATCTTCGCGTTCAACGACTCGATTGCATTCGGCGCGTTACGCGCCGCGCGCGATCGCGGGCTGCGAGTCCCGGAGGATCTCTCCGTCGTCGGGTTCGACGACATCGAGCCGGCGACACTCGTCACGCCGGCGCTCACGACGGTTCGTCAGCCGCTCGGCGAAATCGGACGCACGGCGGTCAACGTCCTCGTCCGCCTTCTCGAGCGGCGGGCGAGCGAGACTCCGCACATCGAGCTCGCAACGCGGCTCGTCGTGCGCGAGTCGACAGCACCTCCGCGGAGGTCGGCGTCGTGAGCGAGCGCGAGCGAAAGCTCGCCTCGAACGAGGCGATGTTCCGGCAGGTGAACGAGCGGCTCGAGGAGCTCAACCGCACGTTCGCCGACTTCACCGATCGACTTCGGGTCGTCTGCGAGTGCGCGGACATGGGTTGCGCGGAGATGATCGACGTGCCTGCTGCGGACTACGAGCGCGTCCGGTCCGAGGCGACGCTCTTCATCGTTGCTCCCGGTCACGAGGTCGCGGACGTCGAGGACGTCGTCGAGACCCACGAGACCTTCCACGTCGTCCGCAAGCAGGAGGGCGATCCGGCGCACGTCGCCCGCGCGACGGATCCGCGCTAGGCCGCGGCGGCTCGGCGCTGCAGGTTCTCGACCGCCCGCCCGGCGTGGGCGGCGATCTCGATGCCGAGGGCGATGTCCTCCGAGGAGAAGACGCGCGTGCCCATCCGGTACACCTCGAGCAGGCCCCAGCATCGCTCGTCGAGCTGGAGCGGGAGCATGAGAAGCGCGTCGAAGTCCAGCTCGCGGAGGAGCGCCGCCTCGCCGGGGTCGACCCCGGGGTCGTAGAGCCACACGGTCCGTGGCTCGCCGCTCTCGACCACCTCCTCTGTGACCGGATAGTCCGGCACGAGGTAGGCGCGGCCGAGCTGGATCCGCCGCCCGTCGCGCGAGTGCTCGACGAGGTCGACGAGAAGCTGGCCGATCACGCGCGAGAGGTTGCACGCCTCGGCCTCGAGGGCGTTCGTCAGTTCCACGCAGGTCGTCTTCAGCACCCCGGCGATCGTCGTCTCGCGCTGAAGTGCCTCTGCCGCAGGCAGGGTCATGTCAGGGGTATCGGCGCGGCTGCCGCGGAACTTGAAAGCGGAACGAGGGTGGCGGACGGGACTCGAACCCGCGACCACCGGGACCACAACCCGGGGCTCTACCAACTGAGCTACCGCCACCTCGCGGGAGCACAGGATAGCCTCGGCTCGTGCGGGTCCTCGCCTCGCGACGCTTCCCCGGGCCTGCGTGGGACCGGCTCGAGGACGTCCTCGTGGAGTGGCCCGTCGAAGGGACGCATCCCGGCGTCGAGGCGCTCGCGGTGGTCGCGGCCGGGGTCGGGGACGAGCTCCTCGGCCGCTTCCCGGACCTGAGGCTCGTTGCGAACTACGGAGTGGGGTACGACGGGATCGACGTCGAGGCCTGCGCGCGCCGCGGTGTCGTCGTCACGAACACGCCGGAGGCGCTCGGGATCGCGACCGCAGACCTGACGACGGCGCTCGTGCTCGCTGTGCGGCGGCGCGTCGTGGAGGGCGATCGGTTCGTGCGAGAGGGTCGGTGGGCGGCCGGGTGGCACGTCGGCCAGCTGATGGGCGACGAGATCCGCGGCGCGACGCTCGGGCTCGTCGGGTACGGGCGCATCGGGCGGGCCGTCGCGGAGCGCGCGCGGGCGTTCGGGATGCGGGTGCTCTACAACCGCCGCAGTGAGCGCGACGAGGACTTCCGCGAGCTCGACGACCTGCTTCGCGAGAGTGACGTCGTGAGCATCCACGCTCCGCTGACGGACGAGACGAAGGGCTTGGTCGACGCTCGCCGGCTCGCGCTGCTCCGAGACGGTGCTGCACTGATCAACACGGCGCGCGGCGCGATCGTCGACGAGGATGCGCTCGTGCGCGAGCTGGTGTCCGGTCGCCTGCGGGCGGGGCTCGACGTCTACGTCCACGAGCCGAACGTCCCCGAGGCGCTGCTCTCGCTTCCGAACGTCGTCCTGCAGCCGCACGTCGGAAGCGCGACGCGTGCCACGCGCGAGGCCGCGACCGCGGAGCTCGTCGCGAACATCGAGGCCGTGCTCGACGGCCGCGAGCCGCCGAATCTCGTTCCCGGCTCGGCTACCGTGTCCTCCGCGGCCCCGTAGCTCAGTGGATAGAGCGGCAGACTTCGAATCTGCGTGCGGTGGTTCGACTCCACCCGGGGCCACTCACCACGCGAATCCGGCCGACGCTCCGCGTCGACCATGACGATTCGCAGGGTGTCGTCACGACCTTCATGCTGGTCGAGCCGACGCCGGCGAAGCCGGCATCGGCGGCGGACGGACATTCGGCAGAGGCCAGCGACCGCTCGCTCGCCGTTTGTTCACCGAGAAGCAACCGGATCGAGGCAAACACCATGGGGTACGCGGAGTAGGGTCGTCGCGATGGAGGTCCAGCGGCTCGCGGCGATCCCGCTCTTCGCGACGCTTCCCGACCAGGAGCTCGCCGCAGTGGCGTCGTGTGCCGGGGAGCAGGAGGTCGACGCCGGTGCGATGCTCGTGCGGGAGGGTGAGTTCGGGCACTGCATCTACGCAGTCGAGTCCGGTGCCGCCGACGTCACGCACGACGGCGAGAAGCTCCGTTCGCTCGGCCCGGGAGACGTGATCGGCGAGGTCGCCGTCCTCGTCGCGGGTCGACGCAGCGCAAGCGTCGTGGCGACGACGCCGATGCGGCTCATCACCTTCTTCAAGCGGGACGTCTGGGCGATGGAGGACGAGGCTCCGGAGGCCGCAAGACGGCTTCGCGAGCTGATCGGCACTCGCACCATGCCCGCGGCGCAGTAGCGGCGCCGGCATCCTCGATATAGACGTCCGCCGGACTGTCGATCCTTCGTCGGCGCGTCCGTCCTAGACGCAACCGAACACGGACGAAGGGAGCGACGATGAAGTTCATGATGCTGGTCTGCTGGGACGCAGGCGCGATGGACGCCCAGACGGAGCCCGACCCCGCCGACGAGTACGAGCCGGAGAGCTTTCCCTGGCTGGAAGACGTCCAGGGCCGGGGCAAGTGGGTCACCGGCGATCAGCTCGCCCCGCCGCGGCGAGGCCGCTCGGTGCGGGTCCGCGACGGGCAGGTCGTGGTGAGCGACGGGCCGTTCGCGGAGACGAAGGAGGCCGTCGGCGGCTTCGACATCCTCGAGTGCGACAGCCTCGAAGAGGCGGTCGAGATCGCTGCCGCACACCCGCTGGCGCAGATGGGGACGATCGAGGTCCGTCCGTTCTGGGGCAAATGACCCCGAATCACCAGATCGAGTGATGGCCGCGGGCGCCCGCCGCCGTGATCATGTGTGCAACGCACTGCTGGCGATGCGGCCGTCGGCGCCCAACCGAAAGAGGACATGGCCGCATCCACCCCTCCTGACTTCGGCACCGGCCTCCGCGCAGCGCTCGACGCGCGGGGCAACCTCGACGTCCCGCCGCTCCCGGTTCGGTTCGCAGAGCTGCTCCACGTCGAGACGTCGGACGAGCCGAGGGCCGCGCTCCCGATCGCCGCGCTCGCGACGGCCTAGCGCCGAGCTCCGAGGAACGCCGCGAGCGAGTCGAGCTCGCGCTCGACCGCGCGCGCGGTCGCCGCGCTGAGCGGCGCAAAGGGCTCGAGCGCGAGCTGGAGCGTCCCACCCTTCTTCCTGTGCGTCCAGACGCCGACGGCGCGCCCGCGGACGACGATCACCTGCGAGATCCACCCGGCGGTGCGGTAGACGCGGTCGCGGTGCTCCGTGGGCACCGGTCGGTCGCTGTGCGGGAAGAGCACGTAGGGATCGAACCCGCCGAGGACGTTCACGCCTTTCGGGCGAGCCGACAGCTTCTCGACGTCCGCGGCGAGGACGAA